>Ga0224512_10001479_pt1 | contig 22552 bp, 20 predicted proteins | sample SF_May12_sed_USG_4_FD_169103 | JGI IMG/M metagenome (GOLD analysis project Ga0224512, IMG submission 169103) | Sediment microbial communities from San Francisco Bay, California, United States - SF_May12_sed_USGS_13 | ecosystem: Environmental > Aquatic > Marine > Sediment | place: USA... | reverse complement strand
CTCGCATTTCCTGGAACGAACGCGTGCGCAGCATCAGCAACAGTCACCGCAGCAACGCATGCTGGAACTGGTAACCGAGGGGCAGGCCGCGGCCGATCGTGGCGGGATCGAGGGCCTCAAAATCTGGTTAAGACAAATCGACCGGCGCCGGGCGGTCCCCCTGTTATTGATTGATGGTACGGGCGCGGATCTGCTGGAACGTCCGGTTCCAGCACGCATCGAGGCGCGCATCCAGCGCCATAAGCGCTTGCCCGATCATACCCGTGGAGCTGAAGTGACCCGTTCCCGCCCGCTGATACATCTGGATGACGGCACTACCTATCGGCTGATACCTGACTACCAGAGCCTTACCCTTGGACGCGTGTTGCGGCGTCCGCAAGCCATGTTGATGCCATTGTTCCTGGCCGGTGCCATCAGTGCCCTGGTGTGTTTCTTTCTTGCGCGTTATTTGTCCGCACCCATCCGCCGCCTGAGCCGTGCCACACAGCAGTTCGCCCTGGGTGACCTCGATCAGCGTATCGGGCCCGCCGTCGGCCGGCGCAAGGACGAAATCGCCGACCTGGCGAGGGACTTCGATCATATGGCGGAACGCGTGCAGGCCCTGGTGCAGGCACAACAACAGTTATTGAGCGATGTCTCGCACGAGTTGCGCTCGCCCCTGGCGCGGCTGCATCTGGCGCTCGGCCTTGCACAAAAAAAGGCGGGCATCGGGGTACACCAGGATCTCGAGCGCATCGAGCGCGAGGCCGAGCGCCTGGACGAGTTGATCGGCCAGATCCTGTCACTGTCGCGCATGGAATCCCGGGAGTACGCGCCCGGCAAGGGCCCGGTCAATCTGGTGGAACTGCTGGACACGGTTGCCGCCGACGCCGCGTTCGAGGCCGGGCCACGCAATTGCAAGGTCGTGGTGACAGAATCCTATCCGGTTGAACTACAGGGCATCGAGACCCTGTTGCACAGCGCGCTGGAGAACGTGGTACGCAATGCGCTGCGTTATACCGGGCCGAATACGACTGTGGAATTGAGCCTGATACCCGATCCCGGGCGCGTGGATTCTGTGCTGATCGAAGTGCGTGATCACGGGCCAGGCATAGCGGAGGATCTTTTGCCGCGCCTGTTCGAGCCGTTCGTACGTGCCGGCGAGGCACGTGACCGTGAGAGTGGCGGCTACGGGCTGGGACTGGCGATTGCCGACCGGGCAGTTGGCCTGCATGGCGGTTCGATTGAGGCGCGAAACCGGCCCGAGGGTGGTCTGAGCGTGCTGATCCGGCTGCCGATTGGAGCAATAACCGCAGCCAGAGCACATCAGGCCTGAACAACCGGGACCTGCCTACCCCGCCCCAGGGATATACTGGAATTTGTCTCAAGCGGCGCCACGATCGGCAATCAGGACGAATACGCCCCCATTTATCCTGTCTGTACCTTTTTAAGTTCTCAAGACTCGCCCGTTATTGCCGAAAAATGGGTAATCAGAGGTAGTTGTGCATTGCCGGTCCGGTGCTGGGGCATGGCAGGCATGTAACGATACGGTCAAATGGGGTCGGTCCGGGAAAAAATGGAATCGCATCATGTCCTAATAATTGAAGGCCTAAAGGACAGATACAAGGCACAAGCCGCCGTCCTGGTAAAGGCAGGATATTCAGTTCAGTCGGTGCAGTCGGATAGCATCGAGCAGCTGGCAGACCAGCTGCTCACCTCGAAACCGGATATCGTTCTGTACGGCATGGGCGAAAATATGCCCGGCCTGGAATCCGTGACTGCCCTCCTCACACAGGATTCCGCTGAAATTCCACTGATCGTGATTACCAACAAGCTGACGAAACGCAGCGTTACAGCCGCTGAAAATTGTGGTGCGACAGCCGTTGTCCAGAATAGACAGTCGGAGAGGTTGCTACGAACTGTCAAAAAGGAGCTCCGGTCTGCCTTGTTGCATCGCAGAGTTGATCGCCTTGAGAATGAGTTCGAGCTAATCCAGCTGCAGCACAGGATCAACGAACTTGAAAACACCCTGAGAGAAAGGGATGCCCGCTGCATTGACCTGACGGAAGACTGCCGCAACGCCATTGCATATATCCACGAGGGGATTCATATCTATGCCAACCGGTCATACAGCAACCTGCTTGGCTTTGATGACGATAATGAGATCATTGGCACTCCCCTGCTGAACTGGATTGATCTGCACCATAATGTAGTTCTCACGAAGTTACTGCGTAATCCGTTCGCCAGCCATGATATTACAAAGCTCAAGGTCAAGCTGATACAGAATGATGCAGAGCCAGCCGAAGTAGACATGGAATTTTCCGCGGTCAAATATCATAACAAGCTCTGCACCCAGATCACGGTACGTACCAGCGGCGAGCGGAAAATACACAAGCCATCGACGGACACGCTCATGCACCATGACATGATTACAGGGCTTTATAATCGCCAGTATTTCATGAAAGTGCTGAATGAGAACATTACCACCAGCGTTAAATCCGGAATGTTCCAGGCGGTTACGTTTATCCTGCTTGATAACTTCAAGACAATTCGCGAGAAAATCGGCGTTATCTCCAGTGACGCCCTGATTAGCGATATTACCGGACTGATATGGGAAATCTACGGACATGAAAACACAATAGCCCGGTTTGGGGACTACACGTTTACGGTCCTGAACAATTACAGCTACAAGGAAGGTGCATATCAGCTCGCCGAGACCCTGCGCGGCAAGATTGAAAAACATTCCATGACCATTAATGGTCACACCGTCAGCACGACATGCAGTATCGGAATATGCGTCATCAACGAACATATGAAGGATGCCCAGAATGCGCATTCGCGCGCCGATCTTGCCTGCGAACTCGCCCGCACATCCGGAGGGAACCAGATCCATGTCCACAGCACTACCATAGACGCGCAGATCGACCGTGAAATCGAGAAAAAAATGGATGACATGGTCAGAAAAACGATTGACGAGGACCGGTTTTACCTGGTCTACCAGCCCGTCATCAGCCTGAACGGCAAGGCAGGCGGACACTACGAGGTACTACTGCGCGTACTCGACGAGGACGGTCATGTCATATTGCCCGGCCAGTTCCTGTCTCTGGCTGAAAAATCACCCCTGATCATGGACATTGACCGGCGGGTGATCCAGATGGCCTTCAAGACACTGGCTGACATGCACAAGGAAGAGGAAAATACATCGTTTTTCATCAAGTTATCGGGCGAAACACTTGCTGATCCGCTACTCCCGGAGTGGATCACCCTGCAGCTGAAAGAATATTATTTGAGGGGCGATAGCATCATTTTCGAAATACCGGAATCGGTTGCGACAAACAGGCTGCAAGAAACACAGGCATTTGTAAAAGCCATGCAGGCCCTTGACTGCAAGGTGGCCATTGAACATTTCGGATATGCCAATAAACCTGAAATCATCAAGTATCTGTCCGTAGATTTTCTGAAAATTGACGGTTCACTGATCAATAATCTTGCGTCCAGTAGGGACAACCAGAAGAAGGTAAAGTCCATCGTTGATCTCGCACGGAGCACCAACACACTGTGTATCGCGGAACATGTAGATGATGCCCACTGCCTCGTTATGCTTTGGCAATACAGCATCGATTACATACAGGGCAATCTTGTACAGGAACCAAGCAAGGACCTTACGCACGACTTCGAGGATGAAGCCGCACTTGCCGGAATTATGGAGACCGACACCGAGTAACTGCTGAAATCAACAGGGACGATTATGTGCCTGATTTTATGCTGCGTGGAATGAGTCTTTCTCGAGCTTGCGTACCTGCTTTTTCATCAGATCGACGATGGCATAAACACCGACGTGGCGGTTGGGCGAAAGATGCTCGTCGAGTCTCAGCCGGGTGAACAGTTCGTCGACGTCCAGCTGTTCGATTTCCCGGGCGCTTCGGCCGGCGGTGAGCTGGATCAACAGCGCCATCCATCTAGCCCGACCTGGATGCTAAAACCACTCCAGTGTGGATCACCTTTCCAGATACCCGGCCATGATGCCGACGGCCTGTTCAATGCCCTGCGGCACGGGAGGTTCGGGCACCGGCTGCCGCCATACGCGTTCCAGCGCCGCACCGAAGGCGCCGGACTGGAATTGCGCGATGCTGATTTCTTCCAGGCAGCCGTGCTGCCGCGCCCAGGCGTTCAGGTGCGGTGTCTCCGGCCAGTCCGGGCGCGCCAGTGTCAGTAACGGCACCGCGTTGCACACCGCCTCGGCGTAGGTCCCGTAACCCGGTTTGGTCAGCACCGCATCGGCCGAGGCCAGTACATCGATGAATGACAGGGATGAGGTGCTGGCAGCGAACCAGTCAGCGCGCGGCGCATCCGGTGTGGTTGGAAACAGCCAGGCCACTCCCTTGATGCGCGGCCAGTTCGCCAGCGGTAACGCACAGTCAATCCCGCCCAGCGCGACCAGCACGATCCGAGTCTCAGGCGGCACACCGAGTTCTGTGCGCAAGAGCTGCCTGGAACGCCGGCCCCGGCGCGCAATCGGTCCGATGGCACGGCAGTTGTCCAGCTCCGGCATCGGCAGCGCGGGCCGTGGCGCCAGGAACACGTCCGCGGCACGGTAGCCCGACCACATCTGCTCTAGGATCGGGCGCAGCTCCGGGCCGGTGCCGGCATAGGCGGCCAGGACCGTTGCCCAATTGAGCGAACACAGCGCCACTGCCGGGACTCCGACCTGAGCGGCCGCGGCCAGCAGGCGGTAGGGAATATTGGCCAGCAGCAGGTCGGGAGCCAGCGCCTGCAGCTGCTCGACATCCGCCTGCAGGGCGTCATCCCAGCCGCGGTGGGACTCATCAAACACCTTGAGCGAGGCCGCCACGTCCACTTCCCAGGCACTGTGCATGCGCATAATCGGATCGGTCGCCTGCCGCAGATGGGTGAACGCAGGCGCCAGCCGTTCCGCCAGCACGGGGCGCGGCAGTTGGCTCATCACCGTCAGCCTGAGTGCCGGCAAGCGCTCGTGCAAGGCATTGAGGACTGGGACGCACTGCGCGAGATGACCGTAGCCGTGTCCGGACAAGGCCAGCAGCACATGCCGGGGGCGCATCATTCCACCTGCAGGCTTGACGCAGTCAAACGCTTTCCGGGAGCAGCCGCTCCATCAGGTAGCCCAGGCAGTCCTGGCGGATAATCCTCTCGTCCAGCGTAAACATGGACGGCATGAAGGGCCGCGTGGTAACAAGCGCGCTCTTGTTGATCGCAAAATAGCGGTCCTGCACCGGCTTGCCGTTTTCATCGCGTACGTCCAGCTGCAGGCTGTGGCCGCCTTGCAGCCAACCCAGCTGGGTGCCCGCCGGCAGTTCCCTGAAATTCAGGTGATCGATGCCATCGATCAGGCGCAGGTCGGCGCTGTCGTCCGAAAACCCGAAACTGACATGATCGGGGATCTTCACCGTGGCCACCGTGTGGTACAGGTCGACATCGTGGGAGGGTACCGGTTCCTGCGACAGTTCATTCTGTTTCAGGCAGGCCTCGATGTAGTCGCGGGCATGCTCCACGCCGTATTGATGGCTGGACTTGCCGCACTCGATGGTGACCGCCGGGCAGAGATGTGACATGGCCATCGACTGCACACCCAGCGGCCGGATGAAATACACCACAGTACGGCTGAACAGGGACGCCAGGTGCAGGAACTGGTTATCGATGCGGTTCATGCAGGCGTAATGCGGATTGATGCCGCTGTTGTTATGCACATCGATGCTGGCGAATACCTGCCGCTCACGCATCGTGTCCACCACCCGCCGCATCATCCGCACCTCGGGTGCATCGGCATGCTCGGTCCCTGGCCAGATCCGGTTGTAATCCAGCTGGTCATCCAACCGGCGCAGCCCCTGGCGGGCCGCCGCCACGTTGCCGATGAGCAGCGACAGGGAACGCGGCAGCTCGCGTTCCCGGTAGTCACGCAGCAGGGCCTGTACGGCATAAAAGCCGGTGTCCTCATTGCCGTGCGCGAGCACGGTGACGAACAGCGGCTCGGAACGGCGGCCCTGGAGGTGGATCAGGGTTGGGCCACCCAACAAGGCTTCCAGTTCGGCTACCTCGGCCTCCAGCAGACCCTCCGGGAGGGTTTCGAGTTCATTTAACATGAATAGCTTCTGTCTTCAATTGCATCAAATATCAATATATAGTTTATAAATAACATGATCTGCCTCGATCATGCTCGATTCAGGCTCCATTCATGGACCGGCTGACCCCCTTCCTGGCGCTGGTAATAGGCCTCGGTCAGCGCCTCCATACCGACCCCGTGGCGGGCCACATAGGCACGTTGCCAGGCCGTCCCGGTCTGGGTGCTGCGTACCCGCGCCGCGATGATGGCGAGGTATTTGTCGATATCTATCACATCGATCTCCAGCGTCTCCAACCCGCGCCGTGCCAGCGGCAGCAGCTGCTCCAGGATCAGGGAGCGGATCGGCCCCTTTTTGCCATCCAGCCAGATTACCGGTGCCTCCAGGCTGTGGCGTGCGGCGGCATAGAAATTGTCGCGCGCCCGGTCGAAGGGAAGCTGCTGCTCCGGGGGGATCTCGGCGTCGATCAGCGCCTGGCTCAGCCCGAAAAAGAACGCGGCGTTGGCAATCAGGTCTACCACGCTCGGCCCACCGGGCACGACGCGGTGTTCGATGCGTAGGTGTGGTATCCCGTCGTAATCGAAACCGATCAGGGGACGGTTCCAACGCCAGATAGTCCCGTTGTGCAGGCGCAGGTGCGACATCTGCTCCAGCCCCTCGTTAAACGTCATGGGCAACAAGACGGGATAGTGTTGCTCGTTTTCCGTGAAACACTCGAAGATCGAGTTGCGCACATAGCCAGAACCGAAGGTCACGCGCCGCATCGGACCGTGGCTGGCCCCGGCAAATCCACCCACGGAGACCGACTGCTCGAACAGCGGTATTCGGGTCTCGTCCCAGAGATCGTGACCGAACAGGTAGGGTGAGTTGGCCGCCAGCGCCACCATGGGTGCGGACAGGACCAGCGAGGCATTGTAGGCGCGCAGGGCATGGCGCGGATGCACCTTGAGGTGCAACTGGAAGGACGTGGTGGCCGATTCCAGCATGACGCTTTCATGCGCGGTCTTGAGGTGCTCGCGACCGTGAATATCGAGAGCCAGTGGTTTACCCTCGCGCAGCCGCAGCACCTGCTCGTTGAGGGCCCGGTAACGCTTCATGTCCGACATGTTGGCCTGGGTGAGCTCGGACTCCCGCACGGTGGGCAGGATACCAATCATCAACAGGCGCGTATCCAGCTCTGCCGCCACCCGCCGGCAGCGCTCCCAGGTCGAGCCCAGGCTGGCCTCGAAGCGGCTGAGTGCCGAACCCCACAGGTGCTGCGGGTAGTCATTCAGTTCCACGTTGAAGCGCGCCAGCTCGGGGACCACCATGGGGTTGTCGAGACGCGCCAGGAATTGCTCGTTGATGGCCGCCGGCCGGGCCGCACTGTCAATCAACCAGGCCTCCAGCTCAAATCCGCCCATGCGGTCACGCGGCGAGAAGATCCCCTGCCTGAACCACTCGCCTAACAGCGCGGTCTCAACCCGCAGCGCCTCGGCATACGCGCCGAAGTCCTCCGGGGTAAAATGCGACTCGCGTATTTCCTGGCCCATATGCGCTCAGCGATCTTGTGCAGTGAGTTTCTCGAGCGGCTTCACTGCCTGTTGATAACAACCTCGTTGACGGCCTCCAGCCGCTCTGGCGTCCCGATATCAAACCAGGTGCCGGTGTAGTGCTCGCCGCTGACCTGGCCTGCGTCCATGGCCTTGCGTAGTAACGGGGCCAGCGGGAAGACCCCCGGCGTGCAGCCGGTAAACAGCTCCTTGCGGTATACGCCGATACCGCTGAAAGTCAGTCGCCAGGGCCCCTGCTGTGTGACCTGCCCGTCGGTCAATACAAAATCGCCCCCTGCATGGTGCTCCGGGTTGTCGACCAGCACCAGGTGCGCCAACCCCCCGGGACTGGCTGGCAGGGTCGCAAACGGGAAATCGGTCCAGATATCGGTATTCACCACCAGGAAGGGTTCGTCCCCGAGCAACGGCAGGGCCTTATAAATCCCGCCACCGGTCTCCAGCGCCCCCTCGGGTTCAGCCGAATAATGGATGGCCACACCGTAGGCCCGGCCATCGCCCAGTGCCGCAACCAGCTGCTCACCGAGGTGAGCATGGTTGATCACCAGCTCCCGGATACCGGCCTGCGCCAGCCCGTGGATATGACGCTCGATGAGGGTCTGGCCACCGATGCGAAGCAAGGACTTGGGGGTACGGTCGGTGAGGGGACGCATCCGCTCACCGCGTCCGGCGGCAAGGATCATGGCTTTCATTGACTGGCCCGTTTAGTGTTCCTGAAACCCGGCGAGTGTTAGCTGTGTCACACCCGCCCCATTGCAAGCAAGTGTAACATTAGCTTTATCCGGCGCCCGTACCGCTATTATAATGCCGCCAGGTACATCATTTTTCTCTCAAGGAAAACCAGACCATGAAATCTGCAAAGCTCATCAAGCACACGGCCCTCGCCACGATCATCACCGGACTCATCGGCTGCACCACCGTCAATCCCTATACCGGCGAACAACAGGTCAGCAAGGCCACCAAGGGCGCCGGCATCGGCGCCGTCGCCGGCGCCGTGGTCGGCGCCATCAGCGGCGATGACTCCAAGGAACGCCGCAAGCGCGCCCTGATCGGCGCCGGGGTCGGCGCACTGGGCGGTGGCGGCATCGGTTATTACATGGATGTCCAGGAGAAGAAGCTGCGCGACCAGCTTCAAGGCACCGGCGTGGGCGTCACCCGCATTGGCGATGAAATCATCCTGAATATGCCGGGCAACATCACCTTCGCGACCGACAGCGCCAACATCAACGCGAACTTTTACGATGTCCTCAACTCGGTGGCACTGGTACTGAAGGAATTCGAAAAGACCGTGATCATCGTGGCGGGACACACCGACAGCACCGGCGCGGACAGTTACAACCAGCAACTCTCCGAACGCCGCGCCGGCAGTGTGGCACAGTATCTGCGCAGCCAGGGCATCAGCGACATGAGGGTCATTGTTGAGGGCTACGGCGAATCACGCCCGATTGCCTCCAACGACACCGCCCAGGGCCGCCAGATGAACCGCCGCGTCGAACTGACCCTGTCACCGATCACCCAGTAGGATACAGACCGCAACACCAGGGGGTTGCCGGCAGGCGGGTACCTGCCGATTCTGCCGGGAACCCTTATTTTTCTCCTGCCGCCCCACGGCTGGACAGCCTGCCGGCAGCATCCCGCCTGAACCCGTTTACGTTTTTTGCGTGCGCGGCAACCCCACGGCTGGAGCTAGTCGAACTGTTCGATGACGTCCTGCATAATGAATTCGCCCAGCCCCGTCAACTCCTCGTAGCGCGCGGCGACATCGGTCACGTACCCCAGTGTGCGCGGGATATCGGCGAGATAGCCGGGCTTGCCATCACGGTGGTTGAGGCGGGTGAAGATACCAGCGGCCTTGAGATGGCGCTGCACACCCATCAGGTCAAACCAGCGCAGGAATTGCTGCGGATCTTTATGCTCTATGCGCAGAATGCCGGACTGCAGCGCCAGTTCCTGATAGCCCAGCGCCCAGTCCTCGACCCGTGCGCGCGGCCAGCTGATGTAACAGTCGCGCAACAATGACACCAGGTCATAGGTCACCGGACCGATCACGGCGTCCTGAAAGTCGAGGATGCCCGGGTTGTTCTGCCCGGTCACCATCAGGTTGCGCGAATGGTAGTCCCGGTGCACGCAAACCTGCGGTTGAACGAGGGCATTTTCTGCAAGCACTTCAAAGACACTGTCCAGCATTGCTGCCTGCGTGCCACTCAATGCAATACCCAGGTGCTCACCGATCAGCCAGTCCCTGAACAGGGCCAGCTCGCTCATCAGCAGGGTGCGATCATAGTCGGGCAGCACACCCGCTGCCGGTGCGCAGGCCTGGAGGGTCGCCAGTGCGCCCAGGGCGTCACCATACAGGCGATCGACACTTTCATCGTTCAATGCATCAAGGTAGAGCCGGCTACCCAGGTCCGACAGCAGCAGAAAGCCCTGTTCGAGGTCGTCGTCGATGATCTCCGGCACATTCAGACCGACGCCGTAGAACATGCGCGCCACCCGGATATAGGGACGGCTGTCCTCCTTGTCCGGCGGCGCATCCATGACAATAAAACTGGCGCCTTCATGGGCGACCCGGAAGTAACGGCGAAAACTGGCGTCTGCCGAGGCCGGGTTCAGGGTGTAATCCCTGAATGCGAGCTCGTCCTGAAGCCATTGTTTCAGGGCTTCGATTCGTTGGGGCACTGTGAAAAATCCATTGCTGATTGTCGGGGACTGGAACGCGCCATTATAGGCAGATGCACCCCCCGTGGGTACGGCCGCAGCCCTGCCCCCGTTCAAACGATCCGGCCAGCGACCGATACAGGTTACACACACCCTGACAAACTTGTGCCCGGGCGCGGTACGGCATGCTCGGGCCGGTCGGCGCGCGGCCGTAAAATGCCCTCTCCCAAGGTGTCAGCATATTGACAGGCTGTACGCGACAGGCGGCAAAAACAGGCATCCTGTGAATCAATTTTTTGACGTTTGGGCGATGAAATTACTATTTTATATATATTTTTCATATAGATATATCTTGTGGCAGGAAAATTGCTTTTTTATTGTCAGGATGTAATACGCGAAATTCGAGGAGCGGAGTAACACTGTGCGAGCCCTGTTAAGTAATGAGCTGGACATGACCAGCGCCTCACCGCCAGCGGAGAGCGGCGAGGCGCTGTCGGGTGCACGGGGCCGCCAGTATACCTACCAGCAGGTCAACCTCTACCAGCCGGTATTCCGCCAGCCGCACAAGATCTTTTCCGCTGTGACGCTGCTGCAGATCCTGGCAGCCGTCACTGTGCTGCTGCTCGGCATCTATATTCATGCCCAGATCAAGCTCGCCGGCCTGCAGCGTACCGCGACGGCGCTGGGTCAGCAGCATCAGCATCTCGAGACGCAACTGACCGCCCTGGAGGCGGTCAAGCAGCCCGCCGCAGACGAAACCGTGGAGGCCGAGATCAGCACCCTGCAAGATACCGTCCTGGAACACCGGGCCTTACTGACCAAGATCGACCAGCTGGCCATCATGCCCAACCCGGGTTTCGGGGCCTTCCTCGAGGCCCTGGCCCGCCATACCCTGCCGGGTCTGTGGCTGACCGGCATCGAACTCCGCGAAGGTGGCGACGTGGCGCTGCGCGGCACCGCCAGGGACCCGCAGCTGGTACCCCGCTATCTGCAGCAGCTCCCTGACGAACCCCGCTTCAAGGCATTGCGCCTGGGCTCGGTGAACATCGTCCGGCGCGAGCCCGACAAGCCGGAAATCGATTTTGTACTGGATAGTTCGGATTCTGGATGGGGGCAGCGATGAAAGAACAGCTGCAACAGCTCGCCACCCGCATCGATGCCCTGCACCTGCGCGAACGCGCCCTGCTGTTGCTGGCCGGAGTCGCCATCGTCTTCGTGCTGGTTGACACCATCGGCCTGCAGCCGGCGCAGCGGCAGCAGGAACAAAGCCTGCAGGAAATCGAAGACTGGGAGCAGCAACTCGCTACCCTGAGCGCACGCTCGCAGATCCTGTCGACCCCGCCAGGCACCCGCTCGCTGCAGGAATACGCGCAGGAGCGCAGCCGGTTGCAGGTGGAAATCTCCAGCCTCGAGGAAAGGCTGCAGGGTCAGCTCGGCGTGCTGTTGCAACCCGAGCAGGCGACCCGGGTGCTCGAGCAGGTGCTGGGCCCTGAGCAGGAACTGAAACTGACCCGGGTGGATGCCGTCGGCCGCCCGCTGAATACTACGGTACAGCAGAATGATGACGGCGACGCCGCCGACACCGGGATCGGGCGCTATGAATTGCGACTCCAGCTGGAAGGCAGCTATCTCGCCACGCTCAGGTACCTGCGGGCACTCGAGACCCTGCCCTGGAAGTTTTTCTGGGAAGAACTGAATTTCGAGGTGCTGGAACACCCGGTCGCACGGGTAACACTCGACATCTACACCCTGGGATTACTGGAAGGATGACAGCGCAATGAACACGTGCCTGAAAATAGGGGCTAGCGCAGCACTGGGGATACTCGTACTGGTACCGCCGGTATCGGCAGGCCCTCTGCAGGATCCGACCCGGCCGACCCGTGCCGCACTGTTCCTGTCGACTTCAGCCCCCCGCCCCAGCGCCGATAAATGGACACTGGACTCCACGCTGGTCGCAACCGACCGGCGTGTTGCGGTGATCAACGGTACCCACGTGAGCGAGGGCGAGTCGATCGACGGCGCACGGGTGCTCAAGATCCGCAATACCGATGTCCTGATTCAGGCACCCGGACGCCAGATCAGCCTGCAACTGATCCCTGACACCTTGAAAATGAGGCCATGAATAACAACACAAACAACAACATTCGTTTGCTGTTGCCGCTGCTGAGCCTGCTGTTGGCGGCCTGTCAGACAGTGCCGGTGGAGAACAGGCAGAACCTGAAGTCGATCACCGCGGCACTGGAGGACGGCACCCGGCCGCATGAGCCCGCCGCAAGCATGGCCCCGCCACCGGAGGTCGCCAGGGCCCTGCTGCCCCCGATCCAGGTCAATATCGAGGAGATCGTCAACAGCACCGAATCGCGCTTCGATATCTCCGTCAATGCCGCCTCCGCGCACCAGTTCTTCATGAGCCTGGTGAAGGGCACTGACAAGAACATGGTCGTGCACCCGGATGTCAACGGGGAGATTTCGCTGAGCCTGAACAATGTCACCGTCGAGGAGATCCTGATGACGGTGCGCGACGTGTACGGCTACGAGTTCCGCCGCAACAACAACACCTACCAGGTGTTCCCCGGTCGGATGCGCACGCGCATATTCAACATCGACTACCTCGATGTGCAGCGCTCGGGCAGCTCACGCACCAGTGTCAGCTCCGGGCAGCTGAGCAATTCCGGCAACGGCAATGGCGGCACCTCCGGGTCCGGCACCCAACCGGGCGGTAACAAAAGCACCGCCGGCGATGGCACCGGCAGCGTGGTGAGGACCGATTCCGAGTCGGATTTCTGGAAGGGTGTCCGGGAATCGCTCGACGTGATCGTCGGCGGCAAGGAAGGCCGCAAGGTCGTACTGCACCCGCAGTCCGGCGCCATTATCATCCATGCCTTGCCGGGCGAACTGCGTGAGGTGGAGGAGTTCCTTTCGACCATCGAGGAGTCCGTGCACCGCCTGGTCATCCTGGAGGCCAAGATCATCGAGGTCACCCTGAACGACAACTTCCAGTCCGGCATCAACTGGTCGGCGCTGATCGAGGCGGGTACCGGCAAGTCACTGCTGTTCGGGCAGACCGGTGGCGGCACCATTCTGGATTCCGGCGTCTCCGAGCTTGCCGGCGCGATCATCCCCCTGGACGGCACCCAGGCCACCGGGCTCGACACCAGCGCCTTCGGCGGCATGTTCTCAATCAATGCCAACCTCAAGGACTTCAACGGCTTTATCGAGCTGCTGGAGACCCAGGGCGATGTGCAAGTGCTGTCCAGCCCGCGGGTGTCCACGATCAACAACCAGAAGGCGGTCATCAAGGTCGGCCAGGATGAATACTTCGTTACCAATGTGGAAACCGACACCGAGATCGGCAACTCGGGCGACGGCAATACCAATGTGGATGTGGAACTGACACCGTTCTTCTCCGGCGTCGCCCTGGACGTGACCCCGCAAATCGCACAGGACAACAGTGTCATCCTCCACGTTCACCCGACGGTCAGTGAGGTGACGGAGAAGGTCAAGAACATCACGGTCTCCAGCAACACCGATCTGTCGGTGCCGCTCGCCCTGAGCACGATCCGCGAGTCCGACACCATCATCCGCGCCCGCAGCGGCCAGATGGTCATCATCGGCGGCCTGATGAAGGACGTGTCACGCAACCAGCAGGCACAGACACCGGTACTGGGCGACGCCCCCGGGTTCGGTTCCCTGTTCCGCCACAAGCGCCAGGTGTCCAGCAAGAGTGAGCTCGTGATCCTGCTGCGACCGGTGGTGATCAACGCCAACGACGGCTGGAGCAACAATTTGAGTGAGACGGCCCGGCGCTACCAGAACCTGCGCTCACCAAGCGTGCCGATGTTACCTTAACGAGGAGTAATGCCATGTACCTGGAGCATTTCGGACTGGAACAGCATCCCTTCAGTATCACTCCGGATACCGACTTTTTTGTCAACCAGGGCAGCCACCAGGAGGCGCTGAATGTGCTGCTGGTTGCACTGCGCTCCGGAGAGGGTTTCATCAAGGTCACCGGCGAGGTGGGCAGCGGCAAGTCACTGCTGTGCCGGGAACTGCTGAATACGCTGGACGGGGAATTCGTCACGGCCTATATACCCAATCCGTTTCTCAACCCGACGGCGCTGCGCATGGCACTGGCGGAGGAACTGGGCATCCGCTTCGCCCGCAACATCGGCCAGCACCGCCTGTTGCAGCTGATCTCCGAACGCCTGATGGAGATCTGCGCGACCGGCAAACGCGTGGCCGTGCTGATCGACGAGGCCCAGACCCTGCCCGACCAGAGCATGGAGGCCCTGCGTCTGCTCACCAACCTGGAAACGGAAAAAAACAAGCTGCTGCAGGTGGTCCTGTTCGGACAACCGGAACTGGACCAGCGCCTGGAACAGGCGCATCTGCGCCAGCTCAAGCAACGCATCACCTTCAGCTACCGGCTCAAGCCGCTGGACCGCGCTGCACTGGGTCACTATCTCAACCACCGCCTGGCAGTGGCTGGCTACACGGGTGAGCCGCTGTTCACCAACATGGCGCTCGCATCATTACAGCGCAACAGCCGCGGCATCCCGCGTCTGGTCAACGTCCTGAGCCACAAGGCGCTGATGTCCGCCTTCGGGCGCGGTGAACACCTGATCTGTGCACACCATGTGCGGCGTGCCGCCACCGATACCGAGGACACACGGATCCTGTGTCCGCACCGCTACGAACTGGTAACCAGCCTGTTCAGCATGCTGACCCTGATCGGCGGCCGACTGCACGGGTGGTACTGAACCGTTAACCCGCCATGAGCCTGATCAACCAGATGCTGAGGGACCTGGAGGAGCGCCAGGCCACCCCGGCTGCGGCATTTGAGGCCGCCCTGCAAACACCGGTCGTGATGGCATCGCCCAAGCGCAGAGACCGGCGCAAGCTGAGGTACGTCCTGTCGGCAAGCGCCGGCGTGGGCATCGCACTGCTGGCCTGGCAGTGGCTGGCAGCCGACTCCGGCAGTCCTACAATTACAGCGCCACCACCCGCGAACCCTGTCAGCGACAGCGGCAACATCGAACAATCGGTGCCTGCGCTGGTCGCCACGGCGGATAGCGCCGTGCCAGCGGAGGAGCATGCCATGCCAACACCGGCAGTCCATGCCGTGGCCGTGGCAGCAGACCCTGCACCGGCAGCAAAACCTCAAGCGCAGGTAAAACCGCTGCCGGTCGCATCAGCACCGCAGGTCGCCGCAAAGGCAGCGCCCACCCCGAGGCCTGTGGCCGCTGCAGCGCCGGACACCACAAGTGCCAGCGCGTCAAACCCGAGACCGGTCAGGCAGGCGGAAGCCGCGCAGCCGGCACCGGTGAAGGCACCACCACGCCTTTCAGGTCCGCGGCATATCGAGATCACCGAACACCCGCTGACAGCCACCCAACAGGCACAGCGTCACTACAACGAGGCCGTCAAGGCCCTGCGTGCCGGCGACACCGGCACGAGCCTGCAGCAACTCGAGCAGGCACTGACGCTCGATAATGGCCTCCACCACGCGCGCCTGGTACTCGCCAGCCTGTACATTAACCAGCAGCGCAAGCAGCAGGCCGAGACCCTGCTCGCGGAAGGGCTGACCCTGAACCCGAGGCACGCACCCTTTGCCAAACTCCATGCGCAGCTTCTGGTCGAGCAGACGCGCGAGCAGGAGGCGATCCAGAGCCTGCAGTCCGCCCTGCCGGGCGCCGGACAGGACGCCGAATACCATGCCCTGCTGGGTGGACTCTATCAGCGCAACGGCGAGCCCGGAACCGCGGCCGGTCATTACCGGACCGCACTGCAATACGCCCCCGGTCACGGTGAATGGTGGCTGGGCCTGGGTCTGTCGCTGGAACAGGCCGGCAACAGCGCGGAGGCGCGCGCCGCCTACGGGCAGGCCTTGAAACTGCCGCTGGATTCCGCACTGCAGAACTATGTAGGGACACGCATGAAGCGGCTGTCCCGCAACCCGCAGCCCGGAGCATAAGCCATGAACCTTGCAGGCAACGGAAACCGGGGGGGCTAGACCGATGACGGCACCAATGCGGCGCATGAAGGTCCGGCTGGGCGATCTGCTGGTCGACAAGAAACTGATCTCTGAGACGCAGTTGCAGGAGGCGCTTGCCGAGCAGAAGCGCAGTGGCCGCAAGATCGGCCAGGTGCTGATCGAGAACGGCTACATCCAGGAAGAGGTCATGCTGCAGACACTGTCTGCGCAGATCAAGATCCCGTATGTCGATATCTCCACCTTTGAACTGAACCCCGAACTGGTACAGCAGCTGCCGGAAGCCGCTGCGCGTCGCTATCGCACACTGGTACTGAAGGAGACGCCCGACGGCCTGCTGGTGGCGATGAGCGATCCCACCGACATCTTCGGATATGACGAGATTACGCGCATTCTGAAACAGCCCGTGCTGCTTGCCATGGCCAAGGAAAGCGACCTGCTACAGAACATCGACCGCATGTACCAGCAGGGTGACCAGATCCAGACGCTGGCCAGCGAAATCGGCCGCGAGTTGTCTGATAATACCTTCGACCTGGAAAAGCTCATTGCGATCAGCGACCAGAGCGATGCGCCAGTGGTGCGCCTGATCCAGACGGTGTTCGAGAGCGCCGTCAGCGCCAACGCGTCCGATATTCACATCGAGCCGGACGAGGACAGCCTGCGTATCCGGCGTCGCGTCGACGGCGTGCTGCATGAACAGGTGGTCAACGACAAGCGCATCACCAACGCCATGGTCTCACGCCTCAAGCTGATGGCGGAGGCCGACATCTCCGAACGGCGCCTGCCGCAGGACGGGCGTTTCAGCCTAAACGTGAAGAACAAGCGCATCGATGTGCGCCTCTCCACCATTACCACCCAGAACGGCGAGTCCGTGGTCATGCGCCTGCTCGATCACGGCAGCGCAGTGCGCCGACTCGAGCAGTTGGGCATGCCGGAGGAGTTGCTTGCGGCCTTCCACCGGGTCATTCACAAACCGCATGGCCTGATCCTGGTGACCGGACCCACTGGCAGCGGCAAGACCACGACCCTGTACGCCGCGCTCAATGAACTCAATCAGCCGCAAAAGAAGATCATTACCATCGAGGATCCGGTCGAGTACCGTCTGCCGCGCCTCAACCAGGTCCAGGTCAACAACAAGATCGGCCTGAGCTTCGCACGCGTGCTGCGCACCTCGCTGCGACTCGATCCTGACATCATCCTGATCGGCGAGATGCGCGACCAGGAGACCGGTGAGATCGGGCTGCGTGCCGCGCTGACCGGCCACCTGGTGATGTCCACGCTGCATACCAATGATGCCATCAGCAGTGCCACCCGGCTGATCGACATGGGCCTGGAGGGCTATCTGGTCGCCTCCTCGGTACAGGCGATCCTCGCCCAGCGCCTGATCCGCCGCGTGTGCCCGAACTGCAGCATCACGAGCCCACCGGACTCCAATGAACTGGCCTGGCTGCACAGCCAACCCGGCGCGTCACTGGACAACCCCGACTTCCGCCGGGGCAGCGGCTGCAACAACTGCAACCACACCGGCTATCGGGGTCGCATCGGCGTGTACGAACTGTTGCTCATGGAGGAGGAACAGGCCGAGGCACTGCGTCGCAATGACCCGCAGGCCTTCCAACTCGCCGCGCAGGCCCAGCCGGGCTACCATCCGCTGATCCTCAATGCACTCGATTATGCCTGCCAGGGGATCACCACCATCGGCGAGGTCATGCGCCTCAGCGGCTGGGTGGAATAAGCCATGCCGGTGTTCAAGTACAAGGCGCGCAGTTCTCATGGCGACGCCATCACCGGCACGCTCGAGGCAGTCAGCAGCGATGCAGCGGCGACCCGTCTGGTGGACGGTGGCCTGACCCCCATTGACATTCACGCGCTGGCCGAGAGACACGCCCTCGTCGGCAGCCTGCAGAATCTGTTCGAGCCGAAAATTGATAGCGTCGACCTGATCCAGTTCAGCCGCCAGATGCACAGCCTGCTGCGCGCCGGTGTGCCGATACTCACGGCCATCTCGGGCATGGCGGCCAACTGCAGCAACCGCAGCCTGGCAACGATCCTGGCCAAGGTCATGCAAAGCCTGGAATCCGGCCGCCCCCTGTCGGACGCGCTCAGCGTGCACCGCGAGGTGTTCTCGGTCTTCTATGTCAGCCTGGTGCGGGTCGGCGAGACCAGCGGACAGCTGGTGGAGATCTTCAGGCATCTGGCCTTCTACCTGGAACGCGAAAAGAAGACCCGCGACCAGATCAAGGCCGCCATCCGTTATCCCAGCTTCGTCATCATGGCCATCCTCACCGCCGTCGCCATCATCAGCATCTGGGTGATCCCGGCCTTCTCCGGGATCTTCGGGCGATTTGATGCCGAGCTGCCGCTGGCGACCCGGATGATTATCGGCTTCTCCAGCTTCGTCAACGAACAATGGCCGTGGCTGCTGGTGGGGGCCGCCGCCCTAATCGCCGGGACAAGGATGTATGTTAATTCCGAAGCCGGTGGCTACCGCTGGCACAGGCTCAAGCTGCGCCTGCCACTGGCCGGCATCGTCATCTACCGGGCGGCACTGGCGCGCTTCGGCAGCCTGTTTGCTCTGGCCTTCCAGGCAGGCATCCCGCTGATCACCGCGCTGACTGTGGTCGCGCGCGCACTCGACAACCGCTACATGGAAGAGCGAATCCTGGGTATGCGCGAGGGCATTCAGCAGGGCAAGTCGCTGAGCTTGACGGCCGCCAATAGCGGCATCTTCGACCCGCTGGTGCTACAGATGATCGCGGTCGGCGAGGAATCCGGGACTATCAGCGAATTGCTGCAGGAGGTCGCCGTCTACTACGACCAGGAGGTCGACTACGCCATCGCCAAACTGGGCAGCGCCATTGAACCGGTGCTCAGTGTGGTCATCGGGGTCCTGGTACTGATCCTGGCCCTCGGGGTGTTCATGCCCATGTGGGACCTGGCATCCGCCGTCCTGCACTAACAAGTAAAGACGTAATTTATATTTAATATCATGTAGTTGAAAAACGAATTCAACCGGCTCATGCGCATGTCTATTTATTGTTTTTTTATTAAAGGGAATCCGGCCGCGGCCGAAACAATAAACAGGTAACGGCGTGGTAACGGGGTGAACGGATACCGCACCGGACCGAAAGATCCTAGCGGGTTCACGTGTCACACAGTTAAATTTCAGGAGTCAGACATGAACAAACAAAGTGGTTTTACCTTAATCGAGCTGGTCATCGTCATCGCGGTGCTGGGTATTCTGGCGGCCATCGCCATTCCCAAGTTCATCGATCTGACGGTCGACGCAGAGAACGCTGCGAAGAAGGGCATGAGCGGTGCGGTCAAGAGCGCCCATGCCGTCGCGATTGCCGACCTGAAGAAGTTCCCGACCCTCTCCTCGCTGGCCGACTATGTCAACGGCGAAGGTGTGGCTGTAGCCACTGACAACAAAGGTATCAAGGTGGTCATCAACAACAATCCCCACACGGTACCGACCTTCAAGGACTCGAAATGCACCGCGGGACAGGAAACAGGCGCGGCCACCGATGTGGTTCAATGTGTGAAAAACATCCCATAGCATTCTCTACAAGTTGGACCTGTTAGCCAACAAGGGCGGGCCTCGGCCCGCCCTTTTTACATCCCTGGAACTGTAAAGGTGTCCGCATGCAGTCAGATCCCGACACCACCGTCAGCCGCGGATTCACCCTGATCGAACTGCTGCTGGTGCTGGTCATCCTGGGGACATTGTCCGCCTATGCCCTGCCGCGCTGGGAGCCTGCCGACACCACGCTGGCCGCCCAGGCCGACCGGCTGCTGCGCGACCTGCGCCACACCCAGGCGCTGGCGATGAACCAGGGGCGTAGCCTGCGTTTTGAACTTCAGCCACCGTCCTCCTACCGCGTCACCGACAGCAGCGGCACCACCGTGACCGACCCTGCCGACCAGCAGGCCTTCCAGGTCACCCTGGACAACAACGTCACCCTGGGTGGCAGCAACACTGGGTTCGACAGCCTGGGCCGGCCCGTCAGCGGCGGCGCCCTGCTGGCAGCGGACCGCAGTTTTACCCTCAACGGCACCACGGCCACGGCCACCGTCACGCTGAGCGCCGTGACCGGGTTTGTCGCCATCACGCCATGAGGTACTTGACACAACAGGGCTTCACGCTGGTCGAACTGGTGCTGGTCATCGTGGTCGTGGCGCTGGCCTCGGTCCCCATCCTCGGGCAGTTCAGCCAGGCCAGCCAGAGCCTGCTGCTGGATGAGGCCATTCAGACCGCGGGGCAGCTGGCGCAGGAACGCGCCGAGGCAGTGCTGGCCGTGCGCCGCAACCAGGGGTACGCGGCCATCCCGACCGGCACGACCAGCGAGGTGTTGACGGGCAACTATGCCGGCTATACACGCAGCGTGACCGTCAACGATCCTCCTGTCGGCACGGGCTGCGCCGTGGGCGCGAGCTGCAAGGAAGTACTGGTCAGCGTCACCCACGGCGGCAGTCCGCGCGCCGGGCTCACCCTGATGCTGGTGGACTACTGATGGCCGGGCGCGCACCACAGGCCGGCTTCACACTGATCGAGCTGATCATTGCGGTGGTCATCCTCGGGCTACTGGGCGCGGCCGCCGGCTACGGACTTCAAAACGGTGCCCTGGCCTTCGTCAACACCACCAACAGCATCCACACCCTGGGCAAGTTGCGCCCGGCCAGTGAACGCCTGGCACGCGAGATCCGCGAGATCCGCCGCGACCCCCTCACGCCAGCCGTTTATGACATAGCCACCATGAACGCGGCCACCCTCGCTTTTACCAAGGCCGACGGCACCGGCGTTACCCTCAACAGTGCGCCGCCCCGGGTCACACTGGCCTACTCGGCCCCGGCCGGCACCCACACCCTTACCGACGAGGTCAACAGCCTGACATTCGCCTATTACCAGGTTGATGGCGTCACCCCGGCCACCGGCAACAGCGATGTCGCCTTTATCGAATTCGAACTGGTGCTGACCCGTGACGGCAAGTCCTACCCGCAGCGTGCAACGGTGGCACTGAGAAACCAGACATGAGTTCGGCCATGCCACAGCAGCAGTGCGGTGCCGTGACCCTGGTCGGCGCCTTGTTCCTGATCGTGATCGTGATCGCCCTGCTGGGAATCGTGCAGCGCATGGCGTCCAGCAACATCAGCGACACCGGCCTGCACAACGACGGCATCGAGGCCTTGTTCCTGGCCGAGGCCGGCCTGGAGCGCACGGCCTGGCGCTACGCTAGCGGGACCGCCTGCGATGCACTAGCAGGTGACACCGACAGCATCGGCCGGGGTGACTTTCTGGTCATATCATCCGGACTGGTCGGCACGCTCTGCCAGGTCCGGGTCGAGGGCCGTGTCACCAGCACCACCGTGGACAATACCGCGCGCCGCAGCCTGGAGGCCGGGTTTTCAAAGTCCGGCTTCAGTGGCTGGGCCGTCGGCGATATCAGCGGCGGCATGGCAGGCCTGTACGGCTGGGATGGCAGCAACTGGACCCAGCAGGGCCCGTTCCCGGGCGTACCTGCCGGGAACCTCAACAGCGTCCATTGCGTCAGCGCCACGGACTGCTGGGCCGTTGGCGACGCCAGCAACGGCCTGGCCAATATCAATCACTGGGACGGGACCACGTGGACCAACCTGAGTACAGCGGGACTAGCCAACAATCGTCTGAACAGCGTCCACTGCGTGAGCACCGACGATTGCTGGGCAGTGGGCCAGAGGAACGGCAAGGCGGCCAACATCAATCACTGGGACGGAAGCAACTGGACCAGTATTGCCGCCCCCGCGCTCCCGGGGGAGGACCTGAACAGCATCTACTGCATGGCCAGCAACGACTGCTGGGCGGTTGGCAACGGCAAGAAGGCAGCCAATATCAATCACTGGGACGGAAGCAACTGGTCGAACATCAGCACACCCGGGGTGCCCGACCAGAATTTGAACAGTGTTTATTGCAACACCAGTGATGATTGCTGGGCGGTGGGCGACCGCAACGGCAAGGCGGCCAACATCAATCACTGGGACGGCAGCAGCTGGTCCAACATCAATGCACCCGGTGTCCCCGGGAAAAAGGACCTGAACAGCGTCTATTGTGTGGCCAGCAACGACTGCTGGGCCGTGGGGATTAAATCGGGTAGCGAAAACATCAATCACTGGGACGGTAGCAGCTGGAACCGCGCCGGTCCGTATGGCGGTGTCGCCAACGAGGACCTGAATGCCGTCTACATGGTCAGTTCTACCGAGGGGTTCGCCGCTGGAAAAAACGGCGTGCTTGCAGGCTG
>Ga0224512_10001478_pt1 | contig 22564 bp, 26 predicted proteins | sample SF_May12_sed_USG_4_FD_169103 | JGI IMG/M metagenome (GOLD analysis project Ga0224512, IMG submission 169103) | Sediment microbial communities from San Francisco Bay, California, United States - SF_May12_sed_USGS_13 | ecosystem: Environmental > Aquatic > Marine > Sediment | place: USA... | reverse complement strand
CCGGAGCCGAGCCCGTCAGCGGCCCTTCCACTCCGGGGCCCGCTTCTCGGCGAAGGCCCGCGGTCCCTCGACGAAGTCCTCCGAGTCGATCATGGCCTTGACCGCGGGATAGCGGGCGCTGTAGGCCTCCCGAAGTGAGGCGTGATCGAGCCCCCGATAGGCAGCCTCCTTGGTCGCTCGGATCGACATGGGGGAGCAGGCCAGGATCATCTCCGTCCATTCCCGGGCGCGGTCCATGAGCTGGTCCTGCGGTACCACGTCGTTGACGAAGCCCAGTTCCCGACCCTCCTCGGCTGAGACGTGACGGCCGGTCAGCATCATGCCCATGGCCCGCTTCATGCCGATCTGGCGGGGGAGCCGATGGATCCCGCCGGCCAGCGCAGCGAGGCCGACCTTGGGCTCTGGCAGGGCGAAGCGGGCGTTGTCCGACGCGATGATCAGATCACAGGCCAGTGCGATCTCGAAGCCACCCCCCATGGCCACACCGTTGACCGCCGCGATCACCGGCTTGTTGAGATCCCACCGGTTGGTGAGCCCACCGAAGCCGGTCTCGGGGTGCTGAGGCCGTTCGCCACCGGCACCGGCCTGGAACTTCAGATCATTGCCGGCGGAAAAGGCCCGGTCGCCGGCCCCGGTCATGATGGCCACCCACAACTCGGGATCGGCGGCGAACTCGTCGACCAGCGTCGACAGCTCGGCGTTGGCCATCGGGTGCAGAGCGTTCATCACCTCCGGCCGGTTGATGGTGATGACGAACAGGTGCCCGTCGCGCTCCGACAGTGAGTACTCACCCATGGTTCTCCTTCGCTGATCGATTCGCTCAGCCCGGCGGCCTTGGCACGAGCACCGGTGTCCGAGCCTTGTAGGCCTCGTAGTCCTCCTGGCCGCCCCACCGCTTGTCGGCCCGGCGCTCCAGCATCGGGATACCGCTGACCCTGGTCAACAGCAGGAAGACGAAGACCGGTGACAGGAGCGTCACGTACTGCCAGCCCGACAGTGCGGGGAGGGCGATCACGGCCACGCCGACCCACAACAGGATCTCGCCGAAGTAGTTCGGGTGGCGGGACCAGGCCCAGAGGCCGGTCGTTATGAACCGCCCGTCATTGGCCGGGTCGGCTCGAAAGGCGCTCTTCTGGGCATCGGCGACCGCCTCCATGCCGAAGCCGGTGAGCCACAGAACGAGGCCGACGATGCCCAGGATGCCGAACGGTTGGGGATCGGCGCTGGCGATGGCGGCGTGGGCCGCGGCTGCGGTGAAGATGACCCACAGACCCTGGGTGGTCCAGGCCACCAGGAACCGCGGTGCGCTCTGTTTGATCGTGTCGAACCGACCGTCCTTGCCGGCCGATCGCACCCGCCGGAAAAGGAAGATGCCAAGCCGCCCTGACCAGATCAGCACCAGGATGAGGAGGAGCCACGCTCGGGCGTCGAGGGGGCTGGCCAGGAACGCCGCGAGCAGGGTGGTGCTCAGGTAGGTGAGGCTGCCGACCAGGTCGTAGTAGTGTTCGGTGCGGTTCAGAAACGACGGCACGAACGCCGCCCAGTTCACACCGAAGGCCACGGCCGCCACCCACCAGTGGATCCCGATCCCGCCGGCCGACCTGGCACCGGTCGACCCTGCCCAGGCCACGAGGGCGCCGATGACGACGGAGGCCACTATCGCGGCCACCGCCTGGCCGTTGCTGCGTTTGGGTTCGGCCGCTACGTCGCTGGGGGAAGTCACGGGGTCAACGGTAGTCGGTGGCCATGGCTGCCGCGAACCCCCGCCGTGTGAACTCCTGTCGCGAAATCCGAGGTCGGGTCCCGGATTTCGAGACCCGCGTGGTGTCTCCCGGTCAGCCGGCGACCCGGGACGCCTCGACGATCAGCTCCTCCAGGTCGACGCCCGACTCCTCCCGAATGACCCGACGAAGCACACCCGGCACCGTGTCGAGCTGCCGAGCCACCGACCGGAGCGTCGAGCGCAGCTCCTGGAGATGGGCGACGTCGTCGGCCCGGGTGCGGAGGTCGTCGGCGATGGCCCGCTCGGATCGGGATGCGACCATGGGGTCGGGACGGCCGCGGACCCAGACGAGGGCCCGACGCCCGGGGCCGCGATCGTCGGTGATCGGCTCGATGGCGGTGACCGCGTCGGAGCGGACGTAGCGCTCGTAGCCGAGGCTGATCAGCTGGTCGGACTGGATGGTCATGGCCCGGAACCTCCCTGGTTGTACTTCCACAGTACTCAGGGCCGGTGACAGCGGCCGAGGCCACCCGAGACTCGAAGCGGCGGTCCGTCGGGTGCGGTTGGCGATGGGCCTCGGCTCAGTGGGCGAGCATCGTGCCGAGCAGCACCACGATCAGCGAGGCCAGAAAGCCGCTTCCGGCCGTGGCGCCCCGCATCGAAGCCGTGGTGGCCCGTTGATGGAGGAACGTGGCAACGCCGGCGACCACGACCAGCAGGAGTTTGACGCCGAGCACGGCGTTGTAGCCGGAGCTGACGTCGCCCATCGGGATGACCAGGATGTTCCAGATGCCGGTCACGACGGCAAGACCGAAGGCCGGCCATGCCACGCGACCGAACGCCTGAGCCGCCTTGGCCGGCATGCCGTCGACCTCACGCAGCACCGGCAGCAGCGCCATCATGATGATCTGCCCGCCGATCCACACCGCCATCGCGAGCAGATGGAGGCCGATGCGGATGGCATCGAGATCGAGTGCCGCGCTGTTGGTCGAACCAAGAATCGAAGTTACGCCATTACCCATGCGGTGAGGCTACCGCCGTGCCGGTCTTCCGACTGGCGCGGCCGATGGTCATCGGTCGCCGGCCGGGAGATCGTGGTGGTGACTAGGCTGAGGCCGTGGAGTTTCCGCTGTTCGAGGAAGTGGCCGATCTGGTCCGGACCATGGTTCCCTCGGAACTCGGCCAGGTCCGCACCCGCAGCCACCGCCGGGGGGTCAAGCTCTGGTTCGACACCGACAAGCCGGGCCGTGAGCACTACGAGGCCCAGCTGCTGTCACGTCGCCATGTCGACGGTGCCGACGGCACAGCGGTGGAGATCGGCTTCCACAGCGAACATAGCGACGAAGCCCGCAACACCGAGGTCGTGGCGGCGCTGGCCCGGGCGGAATCCAGCTGGCGCAACGAGCTGGGGATCAGCGCCGAGTTGGCGCCTTTTCTCGGCGCGGCCAACTGGCGTCGATTGTCGGAGTGCTGGATCGAGCCCGACGTCGACGACCCCGAATTGGCGTTCGAGCTGGCGGCCCGTCTCGTCGACTACGTCACCGTGCTCGAACCCCTGCGCACCGACCAGGTCTGAACGGATCGACCATCTCGTGACGTGGCGGATCTCCCGCTGATCCGGCCCTGAGCCGAGAGGCGATGGGACCGCGCCCGGGGTCGGCCAGTAGTGTGGAGGAATGGTAGGTCAGCGATTTCGCTATTCCCGATGGGACGGTACACAGAGCGGCTTCGACTTCGATGCCCTCGACGTCCTGGCCGAGTTGTCCGACGACCTCATGTACCACGGCGATCCGGCATCAGCCCTCCGGCGACTGATGCACGACGGTTTCGAGGACCGGGACGGCCGTGAGATCGAAGGCCTCCGGGAGATCCTCCGCAAGCTGCGCGAGGAGCGGCAGGAACGGCTGGAGAACTACGATCTCGGCGGCGTCTACGACGAGATCAACTCCGAGTTGAACGATCTCGTCGACTCCGAACGGCAGTCGCTCGACGATCGTTCGGCGCTGGCCGACATCGAGCTGGCCGATCCCGATCTGGCCGACGATCGCCGGCGCGCCGCGGAGAACGCCAAGGCGACGACGGCCGAGAAACACATGCAGCTCGACATGTTGCCCCAGGACCTCGCGGGCAAGGTCCGTGGTCTGCAGAACTACGAGTTCGAGTCGCAGGAAGCCCAGCAGCGGTTCGACGACCTCCTCGACCGGCTGCGTCAGGAACTCGTCAACCAGCAGTTCGGGCAGATGGCCGACGCGATGTCCAACATGAGCCCAGAAGAGATGGCCCGCATGAAGGACATGATGGCCGAACTCAATCGGATGCTGGAGCAGCGGGCCAACGGTGAGGAGCCCGACTTCGACGACTTCATGGAGTCCTACGGCGACTTCTTCCCCAACAACCCGCAGACCCTCGACGAGCTGCTGGAGGACATGGCCCGGCAGATGGCGGCCATGCAGGCTCTGCTCAATTCGATGACCCCGGAGCAGCGCCAGCAGTTGATGGACCTGTCGAATCAGCTGCTGGAGGACATGGACCTGAACTTCGAGGTGTCCCGGCTGGGCCAGAACCTGCAACAGATGTTCCCCGATGCCGGCTGGCAGCAGGGCTATGACTTCTCCGGCTTCGATCCGCTCGGTCTGGCCGATGCGTCGTCGATGATGCGGGATCTCAGCGATCTCGATCAACTGGAGCAGTTCCTCCGTCAGATCACCAGCCCGCAGGCGCTGGCCGAGGCCGACATGGACCAGGTCCGGCGGCTACTGGGCGATCAGTCAGCGGCCAGTCTGGAACGCATTGCCGAACTGACCAGGATGTTGGAGGACCAGGGTCTGATCCAGAACAAGGAGGGTCGCCTGGAGCTCACGCCCCGCGGCCTGCGGCGGCTCGGTCAGCAGGCTCTGGGCGAGCTGTTCAAACGCCTCTCGGCCGACAAGCTCGGCCAGCACAACATCGACGTCAGCGGCATCGGCCACGAGCGCAACTACTCGACGAAGCCTTATGAGTTCGGCGACCCCTTCAATTTGAACATCGAACGTACCGTCGGCAATGCCATCCGGCGCAGCGGCGGCGGCACGCCGGTTCAGTTGACGCCCGACGACTTCGAGATCGAGCGCACCGAACGGCAGGTTCGCTCGAGCACCGTGCTCATGTTGGACCTATCGCTCTCGATGCCGATGCGCGACAACTTCCTGCCGGCGAAGAAGGTGGCAATGGCCCTCCATTCGCTGATCACGAGCCAGTACCCGCGTGACTACCTGGGCATCGTCACCTTCGCAGCGCTGGCTCGCAAGTTGAAAGCGTCGGAGCTCCCGGAGGTTTCCTGGGATTACGACTACGGCACCAATATGCAGCACGGCTTCATGCTGGCACGGCAGATGCTTGCCTCCGAGGGCGGGACGAAGCAGATCATCATGATCACCGACGGTGAGCCGACGGCGCACCTCCTGTCCGACGGTCGCCCCCAGTTCAGCTACCCGCCGACGATGGAGACCATCAATCAGACGATGGCCGAGGTGATGCGTTGCACCAAAGCGGGGATCACCATCAACACATTCATGCTCGACCCGGACAGCGGACTCCGGGGCTTCGTCGAACGCCTCACGTCGCTCAACAAAGGACGAGCGTTCTACACCAACCCGGAGACGCTGGGCGACTACGTGCTGGTCGATTTCATCGAGCACAAGCGCTCGATTGTGCGGGGTCGCTGAGCGGGAAGCCGGCGTGAGAAGACGGCGAACTGTGACGAAGATCACGATTTCGCGCTGAATCCGTCGCCCCGGGGAAAATTGCCCGACCGACCGATTCGGTCGGGATCGGACGCGAATCTACACCCTGTGCGCCGTCGAGTGGGGGATGAGGGACGCCCTCGATCGGCCCGATGGTCCGTTCCAACCAGTCGCCGGCCAATCTCACGGAGCGTGATCACCCGTGTTCAGCTCTTGATCTGAATGTGGCTTTTCGGTGGAGTCCAGCGCCGGGCACGCAGGCTGCACTCCCTCCCAACGGTCACGCATAGTGGTTGGTTTCGAGCGTTGCGTTTGGGGTTCGAGGTCGAAACGGCAGTGCCGCAACCGACTGGGTGGCGCTCCAGGCAGCACCAGCACCAGGAAAAAACCCGCTTGAACAGTGGTCCTTTTGGGAGTTTTCCTTGCCGGTCGGGGTTGCCACGGGCAGGATCACAGTGTTGTAATTACAGCGGCAGGAGTTTCACGGGCTGTCTTTGGTGGACGAAATCTCTACAAAGTCGGGAGCCACGGTGAACAACCAAGTCGTAACCAACACGATCGAAGAACCAGATTCACGCCCTCCGCTCGGTGAGGCGCGAGGAGGAACCATGCGCATAGGTCGTAAGCACCTCATGCTCGATACCAGCTGGCAAGAATACGCAAACTGTCTCGGTGTCGACCCGGACCTCTTCTTTCCCGAGCGGGGAGCCTCCACAAAGGAGGCGAAGGAGGTGTGCCGGGGCTGTGTCGTCCGCGAAGACTGCCTCGAATTCGCTCTCGCCAACGGCGAGAAGTTCGGAATCTGGGGTGGGATGAGTGAGCGGGAACGCCGCCGCATTCGTCGCCAGCGCGCGCTGGAACGGCAGGCGGCGGCTGCGGCCTACGCCGGCGAGAGCGCCTGAGCCCACAGCCAACGAATCCAATCGGGTCTTGAAGGTCGCGGCTGGTTTGCGACCTGCATGGTTTCGAGCCGCAGTTAGCGGTACCATGAACTCATGTTCGCGATTCTTCAGCCCAATGAGATGATCATGATCGTTGTGGTCGTGCTCGTCCTCTTCGGGGGGTCCCAGATCCCCAAGCTGGCGCGTAGCCTTGGTCAGGCCCAGAAGGAATTCAAAGAGGGTCTGCAGCAGGGCTCGGAGGCCGACGACGTCGAGGAAAAGGCCTGAACAGGCCCGCTCTCACCAGCTCACAACTTCATACCGAACAGAACGACCCGGACCTGATGTGGGCCGGGTCGTGGTATGCACGGACCGGTGGACCGACCTGAACCTCTGATGTCTAGTTGGCCCGAGCCTCGGCCAAACGGGCCTCTTTACGGGCCTTCAGGATTCGACGTCGCTGACGCTCGGACGTGCCGCCCCACACCCCGTGGTCGATGCGATGAGCAAGCGCATACTCGAGGCACGGCTCCTTCGACGGGCAGTCGGCGCAGACCTTCTTGGCCACCTCGACACCAACCCCGTCGTTTGGGAAGAACAGCTCCGGTGGTTTGTCGCTGCAGTTGCCGATCGCCATCCAATTGCTCTCCATGGGTATAGAGACGCACCACTGGGCCATTTGGTTCCCTCGGCGGCAAAAAAGATGCGAATCTTTACCTTTTGTTCTCCTTGGTCGCTGACCGGCGGGCCGCCTCCGCCCGGAATGAGCCGGGTCCCAGCACAAAACCAGCCACACGAAACTAGGATGAATCGCCATGACCGACGTCGAACTCCAAGAGGATCTCCCGCCCGTCGCCCACGTGACGATCGTCTACACCGGCCCGATCGCCCCTCACTGGGACCTGCAGGTTCGATACGGCGACCAGAAGATGATCGACGACTTCTGGGCGCGGGTCAACGCCCGCCTGCTGCTGCTGCCGAAACACGACCCGCAGTTCCGGCGGAACAAGGAGCGGGTGAATCGTGACGCCGAGCGCGAGCGGATCACCTGTGACTGGGATCTGGGTGAGGACGACGCCGACACGACGATCACCCCGGTGGCCGAGGCGGCTCCGGTCGAGGCCCCGCCGGCCGCAGCCCCCGAGGCGGCGCCTGCCCCCGAGGCGGCGCCGGAGTCCGAACCGGTCGTTGCGACCGAGGCACCAGCCGACGCCGCCGGGGCCGAGGGCGAGGTTGCCGAGCAGCCGGCCGAGATCTAGGCGCCACCGACGGTGACCAACACCGAGCCGGTCGAAGCCGGGACGAGTTCCGTGATCGGCGTCGACGTGGGCGGCAGCAAGATTCTCGCCCGGGTTGTGGATCCCGCGACCGGAGCGGCCCGCGGTCGGGTCAAGAAGAACACGCCGACGGACGGGCCCGGCGCGGTCGTCGACGCAATCGTCGACTCGGTCAGGGCGCTTGACGGCTGGGCGGACGCCTCCGCCATCGGAGTCGGCGTCCCCGGGCCGGTGACACCGGACGGTACGGCAGGTCCGTGTCCGAACATCGTCGGCTGGGACGAGCCGGTCCAGGTCGCGACCGAGCTGGCCGAACGTTTCGGCAAGCCTGTCGTCGTCAGCAACGACGTCAACTGCGGGGCGGTGGCCGAACACCGGATCGGGTCGGGTCGAGGTCACGCCGACATGCTCGCCATCTTCGTCGGCACCGGCGTCGGTGGCGGTCTCATTCTCGACAACGAACTCATCGTCGGGCAGCGGGGTATGGTCGGCGAGATCGGACACCTGACGGTCGACCCCGGCGGCAGGCCGTGCGGCTGCGGCGGTTTCGGTCATCTGGAGACCTATGCCGGACGGGCGGGCATCGACAACGAGATGCGTCGCCGGACCGACGCCAACCGTCATCTGCTGTCACAGGTCGGAGATTCCCAACTGAAGTCGCGCCACATTGCGGCCGGGCTCGAAGCGGGTGACGAACTGTCGGCCCAACTGATCGAGGAGGCGGCCCATGCTCTTGCCCTGGTCATCGGCAACGCCGCCACCCTGCTCGATCTCCCTCTGGTGGTTCTGGGAGGCGGGATCGTCGACCGGCTCGGTGAGCCTTTCCTGGAGCAGATCAGGACCTCCGACGACTTCGGAGGCGTGGGTGTCGATTTCACCGAACTGGTGCTGGCCCGGCGGCTCGACGATGCCGGTGCGGTCGGTGCCGCCTTCCTGGTGGCCGATCCGATCTAAGGTCGTTCGTGGTTGCGGGGCGCTTGGATTTGTTGCCGATGGAATCCCATCCGACTCCGGCGGATGCCGTACGCTGAACTGTTCATGAGCACTGATCATTCGGTCGCCTCCACCGACGGTGCCGACGGCGAAAACCACCACCCGGTTCGACGATTCGAACTGGTGGTCGACGGCCGGGCCGTCGAGACGAGCCGCGACAACGACGATGAGGTGATCCGCGCCGCCGGGTGTGTTGTCTACCGCAACGGACCCGATGGCCTCGAGGTGCTTGTCGTCCACCGGCCTCGCTACGACGACTGGGATCTGCCGAAGGGCAAGCGCGAGCCCGACGAATCCTACATGGACTGTGCGATCCGGGAGACCGAGGAGGAGACGGGATTCCGGGGCGAGGTCGAAGCCGAACTGGCGGCCGACACCTACCGTGTGCGCGGTCGCGACAAGGTCGTTCGCTGGTTCTTGGTGCGGTGCACCGACGGCTCGTTCCAGCCGAACGAGGAGGTCGACGAGATTCGCTGGTTGCCACCGCAGGAGGCTCACGACATCCTGTCGTACGGCCACGCCCGTTCCCTGGTCGACGCTCTGCCCGCTCTCGCCGTCGAGGGCGATTCCCCGGGCGCCTGATCCCGGCGCCGTCGTTCATTCATCGTTCACCGTCAATTCATGTGGCGGTCATTGTCGCAGCGCTGGCCGGTAACGTGCCGCCCGTACCGTTGCCGGTGAAGAACGTGTTCAGCGAGGTGACGCAACGTTGACAGCAGGGAGTTGACGCATGACGGCTAGTGCACCGGCCGCCCGGGGCCGGCTCGGCGAGGACCCCGGGCGAGCGTTGGAGGGCAGTAGTCGCCGGCGAATCAGGGAACGGGTCGTCCATCTCATCGTGCAAGCCGCCGCGTTGGTCTCGGTGGTCATCACGGTCGGCATCGTGGCCTCGCTGGTGTTTCGGGCCGTCGAATTCGTGCTCAACCTCATGAATCCGAGCGAGGCCGATCTGGCCGAGGCCGGCGGCGAAGTCGGCTTGGGCAGTCTGTGGGGTGACCAGTGGGCGCCCCGATTCCTCGAGTTCGACGTCAAGACTCTGCTGGTCGGCAGCATCGTTGTCACGATCGTCGCCATGGCCGTCGCCGGCCCCGTCGGCCTCGGTGCCGCCATCTATATGTCCGAGTACGCCAACGAGCGGGTTCGCAAGGTCGTGAAACCGATCGTCGAAGTCCTGGCCGGCATACCCTCGGTCGTGCTCGGCTTCTTCGCTTTGCGATGGATATCGCCCAACCTCGTCCAGCGGCTCTTCAGCGAAGCCGAGAACCAGAGCCTGCTGGCCGCCGGTCTCGGCGTCGGACTCCTGACGATTCCGCTCATGGCCTCGGTGTCGGAGGACGCACTGCGTGCGGTACCCCGCTCGCTGCGGGAAGCGTCGGCCGGGCTCGGTGCCAGAAAGCGGACGACGACCCTCACCGTCGTCCTTCCTGCCGCCGTCTCCGGCCTGGTCGCCGCGATCATCGTCGCCACCTCCCGTGCCATCGGCGAGACGATGGTGGTGTTTCTGGCCGCCGGGGCATCCGGCAACTCGGCCCAGTTCACCCTGAACCCCTTGCATCGGGGCTCGACCATGACGGCGGCCATGGCCTCTCAAGCTTCCGGGACCGACGGCACCATCACCGAACTCGGGTTCGGGTCCCTGTTCTTCGTCGGGTTCGTGCTGTTCGTGATCACCCTCGGCCTGAACCTGATCGCCGACCGCTTTGTCCGACGAGTAAGGCAGGCCTACTGACCGATGTCCGTGATCCAACCCGTCGTCCGTGACACCGACCGTGACCGTGTGGCCGAGAAGGTCCGGGCCGCGGTCGAAACCGGCGGCCGGGACCGCAACGAGGGCTTGTTCAAGGCGGCCCTTCTCAGCACCCTGGCCTTCGCCCTTCTGGTTCTCGCCGTGCTGCTCTTTGACATCATCACCGACGCCTGGCCGGTCTTCGCCGAACGGCTCGGCATCCTGATGGCCAACCCAACCCGGAGCCGAGCCGACGAGACCGGCATCTTCCAGGGGCTGCGGGGCACGTTCTGGATCGGGATCTTCGTCATCCTGTTGACGTTCCCCATCGGCATCGCGGCGGCCATCTATCTCGAGGAATACGCCCCCGACAATCGGCTGACCCGGTTGATCAACATCAACATCCGCAACCTGGCCGGGGTCCCGTCGGTGGTCTACGGCATTCTCGGGCTCACCATCTTCGTCGGTCTGCTCAAAGGGGTCTACGGCGACTACGCCATCTCCCGCGGCAACACGACAACCGCCGGCGGGCTCACCCTCGCCGCGCTCGCCCTGCCGGTGGTGATCATCACGTCAGCCGAGGCCATCCGGGCCGTGCCGAGTTCGTTGCGGGAGGCGGCCTACGGGGTCGGGGCCACCAAATGGGAGGTCATCAAGAGTCACGTACTGCCCTACGCCGCGCCCGGCATCCTCACCGGCACGCTCCTGTCGTTGGCCCGGGCGCTGGGTGAGGCCGCACCGCTGATCCTGGTCGGTGCCGTGCAAGGCCGGCTCGGCCCCAACACCGGCTTCTTCGGTCTCGAACAGATGGGCGAGAAGTTCACGGCGATGCCGATCGTGATCACCGACCTGGCATCCCAACCAGGTCCCGACTGGATACCGGTCACCTCGGCGGCCATCGTCGTCCTGTTGCTCGTGGTGCTTTCGTTCAACGCCGCCGCCGTCTTTCTCCGTAACCGGTTCGAAGCGAAACGTGAGGGCTGACAGAAGTATGCTCCAGGAAGAACAAACGATGACCGATATGCCCGATACCAGACAGGACATCGCCGTCAGACCCACCATCGGTGGCCACACGGCCGTCGCCGATGACCTGCCGCCCACGGTCGCCTGGCTCGACGATGTCTCCGTCTACTACGGCGATTTTCGAGCGGTTCGGAACGTCACGATGCCGGTGGTCGAGAACGAGATCACGGCGATGATCGGTCCCTCCGGTTGCGGCAAGTCCACCGTCCTGCGATCGATCAATCGGATGAACGATCTGATTCCGACGGCGCGGGTCGAAGGAACCATCACCTTTCAGGGCGTCGACCTGTACGGCCCCCGGGTCGATCCGGTCGAGGTTCGCCGGCGCATCGGCATGGTCTTTCAGAAACCCAACCCGTTTCCCAAGTCGATCCGCGACAACATCACCTACGGGCCCCGCATCGCCGGCATTCCCAAACGCGACTGGGATGAGCTCGTCGAGGAATCGCTGCAGTCGGCGGCGATCTGGGACGAGGTCAAGGATCGCCTCGACGAATCCGCTCTCGGTCTTTCGGGTGGTCAGCAGCAGCGCCTGTGCATCGCCCGGGCCATCGCCACCCGTCCCGACGTGCTCCTGATGGACGAGCCCTGCTCGGCGCTCGATCCGATCGCCACCGGGCGAATCGAGGATCTGATGCAGGAGCTGAAGAACGACTACAGCATCGTCATCGTCACCCACAACATGCAGCAGGCGGCCCGGGTCAGTGACCGGTGTGCGTTCTTCACGACCGAGCTGGATTCCACGAGCGATCGTCGAACCGGTCAGCTCATCGAGTTCGACAAGACCGGGAAGATCTTCTCCAATCCAACCGACGAGCGAACCGAGAACTACATCACGGGCCGGTTCGGATAGCGCCATCATGGGTCAGCAACCTCACCTCACACCACCCCCGAGCGGCGAGCATCGAGTCGCCTACCACCGCGATCTCGATGAGCTCACCAGGGGGGTGATCCGCCTCGGGGCGATGGCCTGCGAAACCGTTCCCCGGGCCACGGAGGCGCTTCTGAGCGGCAGTCTCTCCGACGCTCAGGCGGTGATCGACGAAGACGACGCCATCGATGCGCTGACCCTCGAACTGGAGGAGAAATGCGTCTCGATCATCGCACTCCAGGCCCCGATGGCCGGCGACCTTCGCCGGCTCCTCACGATCATGAAGCTCGTAGCCGAGATCGAACGCTCGGCCGATCTGGCCGTCAACATCTGCAAGGCCAGCCGGCGCATGTACGGGACCGATCTCAGCCCGGGGATCCGGGGGCTGATCGCGTCGATGAGCCGGGAGGCCATCAAATTGCTCCGCCTGTCGATCGACGCCTTCGCTGACAACAACGATTCGCTGGCCGTGGCCCTCAACGACATCGACGACGAACTCGACCAGTTGAACCGCGACATGGTCGAGGCGATCTTTGCCGCCCACGACGTCCACACGTTGGATCTCGCCGGCGCCGTCCAGTTGGCCCTGATCTCCCGGTACTACGAGCGGATAGGCGATCACGCCGTCAACATCGGCGAACGGGTGACCTACATGATCACCGGCTGGACGCCCGAACACATCGGGATGATGCGGGCCGGTATGAAGGCGAACGGAGAGCTGACGAACAATCTCGGTGGCACCGGCGGCAGCGGCACATCCGACGGCGGCGACGATCAAGCCGAGTCCTAGCCATGGTGTCCACGGGCACTGAGCTGATCCTGTTCCTGCTGGCGGTGGCGGTCGCGGCGCTGGTCGGGTTCTCGATCGGGCGACGGGCTTCGATCCCGTCGGGGTACCGTTCCGCCCGACTCGAGGCACCGGGCGTGGGAAGCGAAGAGCAGGCCGACCGATCCGCCCAGCCGTCAGCCGATGAACCACCTGACTCCAACCGGGATCGACGGCGCGACCACATCGAGCAGGCGCTCGACGATCTTCGGCTTGGTGTCGTCGTGTTCACCGGCGGAGGCGACGAGTTGTATCGCAATCACGTCGGCCGGCAGTTCGCCACCGCCAGGCACGGCGAAGCGCTGGTCGAAGCGGCACTCGAACGGGTCGTCGCGGCGGCCCTGATCGGTCTGTCGCCGGAGGAGGAGGTGCGCCTCTACGGTCCGCCGGCGCGAACGGTTCTCGTCCAGGCCTCGCCGATCCAGGTCGACGGGGGGATTTCGACCGTCGTCGCCACCATCGAGGACGTCACCGAGGCCCGCCATCTCGACCGGGTTCGCAGCGATTTCGTGGCCAACGTCAGCCATGAACTTCGCACGCCCGTCGGCGCCATGAGCGTGCTGGCCGAAACGCTGGCCGACACCGACGATCCCGAGGTCCGAGCCCGGCTGGCCGGCCGGATCCAGACCGAGGCCGGCCGGTTGGCCGACACCATCGAGGACCTCCTCATCCTGTCCCGCCTGGAATCCGGGCCCGAGGAGGCCGGCGAGACGTTCGACCTGGTGTCGGTGGTCACCACGGCCATGGATCGGACCGCCGAGTCGTCGGCTCAACGCGCCGTGCCCATCGAGATGGAACGCCGCTTCGGCGGACCGATTCTGGTTGACGGATCCTTCGGCCAGCTGGTGTCGGCCGTGGCGAACCTCATCGAGAACGGCACCAAGTACTCATCCGCCGGTTCCGCCGTCACCGTTGCCGTCGACGTCGAGTCGGGTGACGGGGGTCCCCAAGGGGTGTTGTCGGTCATTGACGACGGAATCGGGATTCCCGAGGCCGATCTGATGCGGATCTTCGAGCGTTTCTACCGGGTCGACACCGCTCGCAGCCGCGCCACCGGCGGTACGGGTCTCGGACTGTCCATCGTTCGCAACGCGGTCCGCAATCACGGGGGGAGCGTCGAGGTCGAATCTACCGAAGGTCGCGGCTCCACCTTCACCCTGCGCATTCCGCTCTCCTCCGCTCAGCTCCAGGTCGAACCCATGGACGTCGATGATCTGTTGGCGAATGTCAACTCCGACCAGGAACGGGACTAGAACGAGATGACCGAACGACCGACGGTGTTTGTGGTGGAAGACGAGGAAGCCTATGTGGAGGCTCTCAAGGTCGGGCTCGACAAGGAAGGTTTCCGGGTCGAGGTGGCGCGAGACGGTGCGGAGGCGCTCGACCGGTTCGATGATCTCCAGCCCGATCTCGTGCTCCTCGACCTGATGTTGCCTCGGGTGTCGGGGCTCGACGTGTGCCGGGAGCTGCGGAGCCGATCGCGGGTTCCGATCATCATGGTCACGGCCAAATCGGCCGAGATCGACACGGTCGTCGGGCTGGAGATGGGTGCCGATGACTACATCGCCAAGCCCTACCGGGTCCGGGAACTGGTCGCCCGGATGCGTGCGGTGCTCCGGCGATCGGAGGCACGGTCATCCGAGACGGAACCGCCGGCGGAGGCATCGGGCCACCTCGGCGGCGAGGACGACTCGGCCGTCGTGGTGGGCGACGTTTCCCTCGACCACCACCGGCATGAGGTGTTCGTGCGCGGTGCCGAGATCCAGCTGCCGCTCAAGGAATTCGACCTGCTCCGCTACCTCATGGCCAATGCCGGCCGGGTGCTGACCAGGGACGCCTTGATCGATCGGGTCTGGGGCCAGGACTACGTCGGTGACACCAAGACCCTCGACGTGCACATCAAACGACTCCGGAACAAGGTCGAACCTGATCCATCGAGTCCGACGAGAATCGTGACCATCCGTGGTCTCGGCTACAAGTACGAGGTACCCGAACGCCAACGCTGATCTCGCGCTGACGTTTCGGTCTTCGCCGAAACTCCCAAACCTCGAATCGAACCCGTGGGTCGAGGCCACTGTGCATCTACCATTGGCCTATCGTGACCGAAGGCCAGTCGTTGGGCGGAGCCACCGAAGCCGAAACCGGAGAGGGCCGGGCCGCCTCACGCCCAGGCGGTGACGGGCAAAACGGGGGCTCGGCGATCGATGCCCGCGGTCTGCTCACAACCCTGACCGGTCGCTCCCGTGACGCCGGGGCCGAAGCCTTCGTGGTGACCCCGTTCCAGCGCCTGGCCAGAACCCATGCACTGTCGGTGGCGGGCGATACGCTCCTGGCCGTCGCGCTGGCCGACTCTCTGTTCTTCGACGTCGACCCCAATGCCGCCCGTTGGAGGGTCGGCGCCTACCTGCTCTTGACCATCGCGCCATTTGCGTTCGTGGCCCCCTTCCTCGGACCGTGGATGGACCGGATCCAGGGCGGCCGCCGCTTCATGATCATCGGGTCGGCCTTCGTGCGGGCGATGGTGATGGCCGCACTGGTGTTCTACGTCCAGGACTGGCCGCTGTTCCCGCTGGCCTTCACCATGCTGGTGATGGGCAAGACCTACGCCGTGGCGAAAAGCGCCGTCGTACCGACGACGGTGGCCAGCGAGGAGGCACTGGTTCGCTCGAACTCCCGGCTTGCGGTGCTGTCCGCGGTCTCCGGCGGGATGGCCGGCATTCCCGGCGTTCTCCTGCTGCGCCTCGGGGGCGCCCCGTGGGTGCTGGGTCTCGGGGTAATCGTCTTTCTCAGCGCCGCCGTCGTCGGCTTCAAGATCCCGTCGACCCGGGTCGCCGCCCAGGCCGAGCGGGCCGAGGAACGGGAGGAGCTGCGAAGCGCCAACATCCTGGTCTCGTCGAGTGCCATGGGCTATCTCCGGGGTGTGTCCGGGTTCGTCACCATGCTCCTGGCCTTTGCCCTGCGCGGCGGCATCGATCCGGGGCCGACTGCCGCCGGGGTCGAGCTCGGCCATCGGGTCCGGGAGGCACTCGGCTTCGAGCGCCTCGATCTCACGTCCGGGGGCGCCCCGCCGTGGCACTTCGGTGTGGCCCTCATCGGCGTGGGCATCGGCGGTTTCCTCGGTTCGGGCGGAGTGCCCCGGCTTCGGACCCGGCTGCGCGAGGAGCGCATTCTGGCCTACGCGCTGATCCTGCTCACCGGTCTCTCGCTGCTGGCTGCCATCTCGACCGGCCTGGCCGGGGCGTTCATCATGGCGTTCGCCATCGCGCTGGCCGCTCAGGGTGCGAAACAGGCCTTCGATGCCATCGTGCAGCGCGACGCGCCGAAGGCCAACCTCGGTCGGACCTTCAGCCGCTACGAGAGCCGTTTCCAGCTCGTCTGGGTGCTTGGTGCCATGATCCCGGTCGTGATACCGCTCCCGGCGCGGGTCGGGTACCTGATGATCGCCGCCTCGGCCGCCTTCGTCGCCACCACCTACTGGATCGGTCGTACCCCCAACCCGGCGGCCATCATCTCGGAGGGACTGCTCGACGACGGTCTCGACAATCTGGCCCGGCACCTTCCGCCGCCGCTGCGCCGGCGACTCGAGAACCGCACCTGGTCACGATCGTTGCGAGACCGAATGTCGGGCGGTGAACCTGGCGACGGTCCGTCGTAGACCAGAACGGCTCGCTCAGAGATCGTCGAGACCCGAAAGGTCCTCAGGGATCTCGAGATCGAGCTTGGCGTTGTCCTCGTCGAGGCCGATCCTGGCCAGCCAAAGGCCCGGCGCGTCGACCTCGGCCGCCGTCGGGATGTCGAGTTCGTCGGCCCACAGCCGACGCAAACCCTCGTCGCCGGCCCGCTCGACGATGCCGCTGATGAAGTTCTCACCCCGGGTCAGCGTCTCCTCGTCGATCTCCAGGCCCAGAAGCCGTTCCATGAAGCGATCGGCCGGTGCGACGTCGGTGAGCCGCTCGTGCATACGCTCCTCGATGATCGGCGCCGCCCGGATCAGGCCTTCGGAGATCGTCCGTACCGTGTGAGCGACGAAACCGAGAACGGCGGCGACCATGGCGTCGACCTGCGGCACCAACAGATCGTGGGCCGGTGAACGCATGAGCGACAGCACCACGTCGGGGTCGCTCATCGTTTCGGCCATCTCCTGCATCTCGGCCACATCGGTGATCGCCCCGAACTGCTCGCCGATCGCCTCCGGATCGGGGCGGAAGGCTGAGGCGAAGTCGATGAACAGTGCCTCCAGCCGGGCTTTCACGTGGGGCACCGACAGCACCGAGTGGGCGACCAGCTCGTGGATCAGCAACCAGAGCCGCAGATCGTTTTCCGGAACGTCCCAGTCGTCGGCGGCGGCGTCGATGTTGGCCGGCACCACGAGGATCTCCGATGTCGAACGGGGGACCGGGAGTTCGTACTGACCGAGCGCCTGCTGGCCGAGATGGCCGAGCATGGCACCGGCGCTGGTGGCCACCAGCATCGGGCCGAGGGTGGAGAACAACTGGCCCATGATGTGGGCGGGAAACAGCTGGGCGAACGGGTCGTTCGGGTCGAGGTCCAGGCCCTCCTCGGACACCAGGTCCGATGACCCCGACTGAATACCGGTCGACAGTGCCTCGCCGAACCGTTCGAAGAACGGGCGATAGGCCGTGACGCTCTGGGCGGTCCAAACCGAACGGGTGACAGCGGAGACCTTGGTGCCCGGCGGCAACGTGACGCCGACGGCCTGACCGACGTGGAGCTCGGCCACCCGAACGAGATCCTCGATGGCGATGCGGACCGCCGGGTCGACGTTCGGCTCGGAACCGCCGTCGGACGCGATCGACGTCGCCATCTCGGCCGCCGCCTTCCACGGGTCGGCGCCGGCCATGCCCCCGAGCAGGGCGTTGAAGTCGAAAAAGGGGAACTGGTCGCCGGGTGGATTACTACTGGTCACAAAGGCATCGTAGAGGGGTGCGATCGATTCTGGTAACCGGTGCCGCCGGGACGGTGGGTGGACGAGTGCTGAACCTACTGGTCGAAATCCCCGGTGTGGAGCGGGTTGTGGCCCTCGATCGGGTGCCGACCGAAGGTCGCGACAACGTCGAGGAATCCGAGGTTACGGTCGAACGGATCGAGGCCGATCTGCTGGAGCTCGACCTCGCTCCCATCCTGGCCGGTGTCGACATCATCATCCACCTGGCCGAGGATCGCGGCCGTGATGCCAACGCTCGGACGGCCCGAGTCGTGCTCGAGCGCCTGCTCGAGGCCGCCTCGGCGGAGCCGGTCGAGCAGTTCGTTCTACTCTCCTCGGCTCTGGTCTACGGAGCCCACAGTGACAACCCGGTGCCGATCACCGAGGGTCAGCCGCTGCGCCCGTCGAACCTGGCCCATGCTCAGCTGAAGGCCGAGCTGGAGGCGCTGGCGACGACCTGGGCTCGGAACAGCGGAGTGCGTCTGACCATCCTGCGGCCGGCGGTGGCGCTGTCGGAAGGCGACGAGAGCTGGATCGGTTCGGCACTGCGGGCGGCGATGGCCGTCCGGCCCGAGCAGGTCGATCCACCCGTCCAGTTCCTCCATCATGACGACCTCGCCCGGGCCGTGGTCCATGTCGTCGACAAACGCCTGGACGGCGTCTACAACGTCGCCTCCGACGGTTGGATCGGCGCCGACGCCTTTCGCTCGCTCCGGGGGGAGACCGAGGTTCGGCTGCCGGAGCGGGCCGGTCGGCTCCGCCACCGGGCGGCGATGGTGTTCGCCGACCGTTCACTGCTCGAGGGCCTCCAGCCCTACGTCACCCACCCCTGGGTGGTGGCGACCGACAAACTTCGGGCGACAGGCTGGACGCCCCGGTACACCAGCGAGGAGGTCTACATCCTGGGGACCACGGCACCACTGCTGAACTCGCTGGGTCCACAGAAGCGACAGGAGTTGGCGCTTGGCTTGGCCGGGGCCGCCGGCGCAGCCGCTCTGGGCGTTGCGATCTGGGCCGCTCGCCGGCTCACCCGCTGAGCAGAATCACCCTTTGGTGGCAATCGGCGCCGGGCGCAGGCTCACCGACTCGGTGGTGCCATCGCGCTCGATGACAATCTCGGACTCGACGTCGGGATCGATGCCGCGGACCAGATGGACGAGGTGGTCGGGATTCTCGACCCGCCTGCCGTCGATCGAGAGGATCACGTCGTCGGCCATGATCACGCCGGCGGCCGGTCCCGGGTCGACGACGTCGATGACCCGGGTGCGTCCATCGGCATCCGAGCCGGCCTCGATGCCGAGCCACACGGCGGCCGGTGAACCGACCTCCATCATCGTCCGGGCCACGCCGATCACGGTTGCCATCGGTATGGCCGCTGCGGTCGGCCCCGGTGTCGAGATCGTCATGCCGATCACCGACCCGCCACCATCGACCATCGCCGAGCCGGGCGGTGCCAGCGACGAGGGGAGGGAGGTGGCGAAGGCGTCGTAGCAGCGCCGGTTCAGCGATGTTTTCACCGACTGATCCGTCGGTGCGATGTAGCCGGTGCGTCCCGCCTCCGCGGTCGGCTCGTCGCCGGGTGGTGCAAGTCGAACGGTGACCTCGGCACCGGGTTCGGGCTGCCCGGCGAAGACCGTCGGTGAGGAGAGTTCCGCCGGCAGCGGATCCGCGGTCTGCAGCACGGCGACATCGGTGTACGGGTCGGCCATGGCGACCGACGCCGAGACCCAGCGCCCCGCCACCCGCAACCAGAGCGTGTCCCGTCCATAGACCGCGGCGGCGCTGGTGATCACCATGTCGTCGTGAACGAGATAGGAGGCCAGCCGATGGTCGGCGTCGGTCGAGGCGAAGACGCCGTAGGCCAGGAGGAGAACCTCATCGGAGGTCGGGCCGGTGACCGTCTCCGACCATAGTTCGACCTCGGGGTCGGGCGGGACCTGCGGGGTGAGACGCAGTGAGGTCTGGGTCGGGCCCGGAGCAACGGTTGTCGTGGGCTGCTCGCCGGCGTCCGGTTCACCCGCGCCGGATTCGGATTCGGGGTCCGTCGGTTGGCCGATGGCGGCCTCCACCATGTCGCCGTCGACGACCCGCAGGCCACCATCGCCGACGAGGGACAGACCTCCGATCGACAGCGCCACGAGCAGACCCGAGACCGCACCGACCGCAAGCACACCGGTCAGCACCAGCGGGCCGAGTCCCGCTTCACGGAGTGTCGGAGGAGAAGACTGTGCGGCCGCCGTGGCGGCCAACTCGGATGGATGACGCCAATGGCGGTTCGAGGGGTCGGGTACAGGACCGCCCTCGAAAGACTCCTCACCGTTGAACGACACGGGCTACATCGTACTACTAGGTACCGGAGGAGAATCCGCGGCGGGACGGCTCCCGACCGGTTTGGGTTGCATTCCTCCCCTCGGCCCACCGTGCGCTCGTCGGGGCTCGGCGACGCCGATCCGGCTGCCGGGTAGGCTGGCGACGTGGAAGATCTCGAGACCAAGCCGCCGGCCTCGGCGCCGACCGGTTCGGGAGCGGCCCACGAGCCGCTCAGACCACCGGGCTCCGGCGACACCTGGACCGGGCTGTCGTCGTTGCCGTTGCCGGTGCAGATGGCCTCGGATTGGGTGGTCGATCCGGGTTGCGGCGCCGTTGTGGTGTTCACCGGCACCGCCCGCGACCATTCGAGCGGACGGGACGGTGTCACCCGCCTGGAATACGAGGCCTACGAGTCCCAGGTCGTGCCCCGCCTCGAGGAGATCGCGGCCCGTGCTCGCAGCCGCTGGCCCGGGCTGGCCCGAATCGTCCTTCTCCACCGCATCGGCGAGGTTCCGTTGACCGAGGCGGCCGTCGTCGTCGCCGTGTCGTCACCCCATCGCGGTGAGGCGTTCGAGGCGGCCCGATTCGGTATCGACACCCTCAAGGCGACCGTGCCGATCTGGAAACGGGAGGACTGGTCGGAGGGTTCCAGCTGGGGCCTCGAAGCCCAGCACATCGTCGACGTCGACGACATCTGAAGGCCGGCCCGGCAACGGGTTCAGTCCCCCGAGTTGCCGTCCGACTCCACCGACAGGAGATCCTCGGCCGCCTGCCGTACCTGCCAGTCGCGGTCCTCGAGGGCTCTGGTCAACGCGGCATCGACCTCAGGCCCCTCGAAGGGGGCGAGAGCCAGGACCGCCCGCCGGCGGACCGTGGCGATGTCGCCGCAGGCCGCCAGGATGGCGTCCAACCCGGCACCGAGCGCACCCAGAGCGGCCACGGCCGATTCGCGGCACAGCGCGTCCTCGTGGCCCATGGCCTGTCGACGCAGCGCGTCGATCGAGCGATCCCTGGCCTCACCCCGGGGGTCGATCTCACCGAGGGTGAACGCCGCCAGTTCGGCGAGGTCGGGATCGGCCAGGCGGGTGATCACCGCGTCGGCGGCGTCGGCTCGATCGACCAGTTTCGGCAGCACTTCGAGGGCCCGATAGCGAACGTCGTGGCTGTCGTCGTCGAGGAACCCGACCAACCGCTCCACATCGAGCAGATCGAGCCTGACGGCTGCTCCGATGGCCACGACCCGGGCACGGGGATCATCGGTGGCAAGTCCGGCTTCGACCACTCGGCGATCGCCGGTGTGGCCCGCTCTGGCGATGTTTCGACATTCATGGCTTCCATTCATAGGGGTTTTCTTTGCCGCTCCGATCTGGAATGCTGGGGGCGGTCGGTTTGCGACCGCCGCATGTCTCCTGCCGAGAACCGGAAGGTTGGTGGGGGACCGAACCAGGCCAACAGAGGAGCATCCATGTCACACATGGTCATTTATCGCGGGTCCGACGGTAAGCCGGGCTACCACCAAACCGACGACATTCATGATGCCGTGGGATTCGTTGAACAGATGCGCAATGACCAGGGTGTCGAGCACGCCCGGATCTTCCGCCTCGAGGAAGTGGTCTTCCAGTACAAGCCGTACTACCGCGTCGAACTGGCAGAGTCCGGCTTCGGTGAGTTGGGAGCCGCCACCGATGCCGCAACCGACACCGGTTCCGGCAACGGCAACGGCAACGGATCGAGCCACAGCCCAGGAAACGGTTCGGCGAATGGTGAACTGTCGATCAGCGCCAACGGCGGCACCACCGAGTCCGCCGGTGGCAACGGCCCGTCGGACAGCCCGGCAGGGGTGGCCACCGGTTCGCCATCGGCTTCGTCCTCCTCGATGTCGAGCGACGACGACGCCGGCTCGAAGCGAGGCCTGTTCGGCCGCTGATCGGCGGCCGATTCTCCGCACCCGGTCAGGCGATCGCCTGCTCCAGGAGATAGAGCACCATCAGGAGCGTCAGGGTGATGAGACCGGCCAGGAACAGGCCGGCCAGCACCACCATCGAACTCAATGTGAACACAGCCGTGATCCGGCGCCACCAGGGCGTTCGAACCCTCATCTCGTGGGTCTCGGTCTGATGCTGGGTGAACTGGGCCATCCCGTTCGATCCTGATCTCGGCGTGGACGAGGCGAGGAACGCCTGCCCGGTCGCGCCCGCTTGGCAAAGTTGACGTCATTTTCACGGGTCTTTCGGTCCGCACCGGTAGTTTTAGGCTGGCTGGTCCGA
>Ga0224512_10001477_pt1 | contig 22566 bp, 19 predicted proteins | sample SF_May12_sed_USG_4_FD_169103 | JGI IMG/M metagenome (GOLD analysis project Ga0224512, IMG submission 169103) | Sediment microbial communities from San Francisco Bay, California, United States - SF_May12_sed_USGS_13 | ecosystem: Environmental > Aquatic > Marine > Sediment | place: USA... | reverse complement strand
CGGGCCGTTCGAGCCGAGGGCGGCGACGATGGACCAGGTCCGGGCACTCGCCGCCGCCCTCACCAGAAGCGGCATGGAGACGCTGGCCCTCGAGGATGCCCGCGGTGCCCAGTGGACCAAGCTCATCTTCAATGCGGCCAGCAACGCGCTGTGCTCGCTCACCCAGCTGCCGCACGGCCGAGCCGCCCTGGACGAACACGTGCGGTGGGTGATGGATAGGGTCATCGAGGAAGGCAAGGCGGTGGCCGCCGCCCTCGGCATCGAGATGGAGAAGGACCCGGCGGTATTGCTCGAGGAGAGCATCGAGGTGGCTCTCGACCACAAGCCGAGCATGCTCCAGGACGTGCTCGCGAGGCGGTTGACGGAGATAGACCAGCTCAACGGAGGCATCGTTCGTTTCGGTGAGGAGAACGGGATCGGCACGCCCCTCAATCGAGCGGCCTGGTCGCTTGTGAAAGGATTGGAGGCTTCGTGGAAGTTGTAACGGCGGCACCGGCGGTCAGTGAGAAGGAGCGGGAGCGGCGCTATGGCCTGATCAGAGAATCCCTGGCCGAGAAAGGCATCGACGGGCTGGTGGTCGCCGGCAGCGAATACACCGGCTTTGAAGGGGCCATCCGCTGGGTGTCCGGATTCCGGATGGTGCATCGTTACGCCTACGGGCTCGTCCCCGCCGAAGGCGACCCGGTGGCGGTGTTTCCGGCCGAGGCCCGCTGGGTCGGCCAGCACGGGGAATGCTGGATCGGCGAGCAGGTGTTCGCCGACACGCCGGGCGCCTGGATGCGTCGGCTGGCCGAGGAGCGCGGTTGGAAGCGCCTGGCCGTGTACGGGCTCAACTTCGCCATGCCGGTGCGCGACTACGTCGCCCTTACCGCGGGAGATCTCGAAGTCATCGATTTCGACGTCGAGTTCGACTTGCTGCGGGCGGTCAAGAGCGAAGAGGAACTCGGCCTGGTGCGCCACAGCTTCGAGCTGAACGAGCGCGGGTTCTGGAAGGTGCTCGAGGCCTACGAGCCCGGCAAGACCGAGGCCGCCATCCTGGCGCCGGCCGAAGAGCTATTCGTGCGGAGCGGCACCACCCGGACGACCCAGAACATGGTCCTGTCCGGCCACAACGGCAATGCCGGGCCGGAGTTCAAACACCCCGATCCCATCCGTCCCGTCGCAGCCACCGACCTGTTGCTGTATTCGGTGGAGATAGCCGGTCCGACCGGCTACTGGGCAGAGTTTGCCCGGCCGATCTCCCAGGCCGGATTGAGTCCCAAGACCCAGGAGATCATGGAGGCCTACCAGGAGTGCTTCGAGCGGGCCCGCACCGCATTGCGGGCCGGCAATTCCGCTCATGATGTGCACATGTCGGTCTTCGGTGCCTTCGACGGGCTCGATGTGAAGGCCGGCCACGTCACCGGCCATTCGATTGACATGACCATGGTCGCCCACCCCCGCATCGGGGAAGGGGTCGAGACGGTGCTCCAGGAGAACATGATCATCTCCATCCATCCCCACGTCGTGACGAACGACGACCAGAACTGCCTCTACATGCAGGAGACCTTTCGGGTGACGGCGGCCGGAGGCGAGCAACTATCGAGCGTCCCGATCGTCGCGTTCGATGGGAGTGAGCGGACACCCTCCTAGGTTCCGTCCACTGAAGTATCGGTACTTGGGGGTGCCGGGATCCGCGGCTCGGCCGCGAGCGAGCAACTCCGGTGACCCCTGTCGCACCGTTCGGGCGATTGCCGGTCCCCGTTCACACGCATCGATTCGTCCGGGTGGGACTTGCGACTCTGGGAACCCGATCGGTGGCGTGAGACGGTGGCCTCCGATCGGTGATGTTCCCGGTGCCAGCGCGAGATTGCCTGTCCTAAGAATGGCCGGTGAGTTGCTTTCTAGGGGTGACGGATTGGAGAGGGTGTGCAGGAAACCGAGGCCGACTCCTTCACCGAGTTCTTTCGGGACCAGCAACATCGCTTGGCCCAGGCGCTGATCGCATCCCTCGGTAGCGAACTGGGGGCGGAGGCGGTCTCGGAGGCGCTCAGCTACGGGTGGGAGCATTGGGAGCGCGTGCAGCGGATGGAGCATCCGGTCGGCTACCTGTACCGGGTGGGTCGATCGAGAGCGTTGCGTTTTCACCGCCGCCGCCGTCCGCCGGTTCTCCCCCGGGTGCTTCCCAATCCGCTGCCCTGGGTCGAGCCGGGGCTCCCGAATGCTCTGGCACGCCTTTCGGAAAAGCAACGACTCGCGGTGATCCTGATCTACTCCCGCCCGCTCCTACGCGAAGTGCGACGCCACCATGAATCCCGAGCCGCCGCCCAGACCGGGCCCGGGATGGGTGGATGCACCGATGTGATAGAGGTTCTTGACCGGGGTCTCGTGGTTGCGGGCACCGGGGAACGGCCGCCACAACAGGAACTGGTCGATCGAGCATGCGCCCGAGTAGGGATCGCCGCCCACCAGATTCATGTTCATGGCCTCCAACTCGACCGGGGAGTAGGCAATTCGCCCGACGATGCTCGACTGGAAGTTGGGGATGAGGGCGGCCAGGCGACGTTCGATCCGCTCGAGGTAGGCATCCTTCACCTCCTCGTTCCACCGGCCGTCGGCGGGGGCGGGGATCTCACCGGCCGCGTCGCCGGCGATGAGCGACGGCAGTTCCTGCAATTGGATCCAGAAGATCCAGCCCCCCTCGGGCGCTCGTGAGGGATCGAGGGCTACCGGCTGTCCGACCACGATTGTCCCCGACTCTGGAAGCAGGCCCCGTTCGGCCTCGTTGACCGCCTTGGACACGCCGTCGAGCCCGGGGGTGACGTGCACGTAGGCGACTTTGGCCAGGTCGGGGTCGGGCCAGTCGGGGGGAGCGCTCAGGGCGTAATGCACCTGCATGTCGGCCCGGCCGTACCGGTAGGCCGCCGCTTTGGCTGCCACCTCCGGTGGTGGCTGCTCCAGAAGCCGCCCGTACAGCTGGGTCGGGGTGACGTTGCAGATCACCGCTTCGGTTGCCTCGTACGCCGTTCCGGCGGTTGTGACCACTCCGCTCGCCCTGCCGCCGGTCACCGTCACCCGGGTGACGTCGGCGTGGGTGACGAATGATCCTCCGTGCTGCTCGATGATCGTCTGGAAGGCTTCGATGATCCGGTGGCTGCCGCCCACCACGACCGGCATGCCCGCCATGCCGACTGCACCCATGATGACCTTTCCCATCAGCCCGGAATACGCATCATCGGGCCCGAGCCCGGCATGCAAGACCCACGGCGCGATGAGGCCTTTGACGAGGTCGCTGGTGAAATCGCGATTCACCCATGTGCGGCATGACTCGAGGGCTTCTCCAAAGAACGCAAACGTGCCGCCGATCTTGCGTTTGCGGACCTCCTTGAACAACACCTTGGCGGTCGACCTGCTGTAGAGCTCGTTTCCCAGCAAGCCGAAGGTCAAGTCGGCGTTCGCCTCGAAGAAGCTGCCGATGGCGGCTCCGAAGGTGGCCCCATCACCCGAGCCGGCCGCATCGAACCGCCTGGTGGTTTCGGTTCCGTCGGTCGACATGATGAGACTGTGCCCGTCGTCGGTCAGCACCGCGGTGGGGAGCTCGGTATTGGCGAACTCGAGGCCGGCGGCGTGGAGGTCGGGCCCCAGGGCGGCGTATCCGGGTCCGGCCGTGAACAGCGGGTAAGAGCTGGAGAGGATGTCGTGGGTGTAACCCGGGAACAGTTCCTCGGCCCGGATGCACCCGCCGATCCGATCGTTGCGCTCGAGCACCACCACGTGCTTGCCTGCCTTGGCGAGCACCGCGGCACAAACCAGTGAGTTCATTCCGCTGCCGACGATCACGAACTCGGCTCTCTCATCCATCGGGATCCTCCTCTCCAGTTGCCGGCGACAGTTCGGCGCGGCTCAACCCGGTCGGGCCCATCGCCGTATAGCCCCCGTCGACGGCGATGTCTTCGCCGGTGATAAACGATGCCCAATCCGAAGCCAGGAAAACGACGGCCCGGGCGACCTCTTCGGGATCGGCGATCCGTCCCGGGAGGTGGAATCGACCGGCGAAATCGTCGGCCCGCGCCCGATTGTCACCGGACATCGCCCTGACCGGGTTGCTCCACGTCCAGGCCGGCGAAACCGAGTTGACCCGGATGCCTTGCCCGGCGAGGCTGACCGCTTCGTTGCGGGTGACACCGAGAATCGCCGCTTTGCTGGCGCTGTAGACGAAGGTGCGCAGCGTTGCCCGCTTTCCCGACGTCGACGCGAAGTTGATGACGGATCCGCCGCCGACCGATGCCATGTGGGGCGCGACTTTGGCGGTGAGGAGCACGCCGGACACGAGGTTGACGTTGAGGGCGGTGAGCCAGTCCGCTCGGCTCGTGCTCAGTCCGTTGTCGAGGTAGGTGGCGGCGCCGTTGACGAGGATGTCGATGCGGCCGAAGGCGTCGAGGCACCGCTCGACCAGGGCGTCGAGCTGGGCATCGTCTGTGATGTCGGTGTGGGAGAATCGAACGCCGTCCCCGAGGTCCTGCACCGCGGCAGTGCCGCCGGATTCGTTCACGTCCGCCGACATGACCTGCGCCCCGGCCTCGTGGAGAGCTTCGACAACCCGGGCGCCGAGCAGCGTTGCCCCGCCGGTGACGATCGCCGCCCGGCCCTGCAAGGTCAGGTTGCTGATCTGCGCCTCCTCACGCGCGGGCACGCCTGCGGGCGGCCACGGCTACCCGTTGAACTCGGCTTGAGCGGCGGTGAAGAACTCCTCCATGATGGCATCGGCCTTCTTGCGGATTGTTCCCGATCCCATCGTGGCCACAGTGCCGATGACGTTCCAGCGGCCTTTCACGTGGATCACCGTTCCCGACTCCTCCGGTTGGAGCGCCAGAGTGCCGTCGACCACGATGCTGGTGGAAACCGCTCGATCCTCGCCCTTTGCCCGGAAGGCGATCGAATTGCCTTCGTCGAGATCCGTGACCTGAATATCGAGGTCGGCCCGCAGCTTGAACGGCCCGAACTGGTCTTCCAGCACCGCCGTGTACGCCTGGAGATGTTCGAGCTCGCCTACCGTGCCCACCACCGTCACCCAGTTGGCTACCCGCTGAACGTCGGTGAGAACACTCCAGCATTCCGCCGGGGACCGCCCGACGGTCAGCGACCGCTCAAAATCAGCCGACGGCATGTCCGTACCTCAGCTTCCGCCGTTCTTGGAAACGACGCTCACGCCGCGTTCCTCGGCCGGGCCGTCCCAATTCAGCATCCGCCACACCCGCTCGGGTGGGTTGTACGAATCGTCCACAATGGCTCGTCCCGGTCCGATCGCGTCCTGGATGGCAGATGAGAGCGTGTGCACCGGGGCGCCGCCGCCTTCTCCCATTCCCTTGGCTCCCGTCCCCGTGAACGGTGAGGGGGATTCGATGTGGTCGGTTTTGATGTTCGGGACATCGGTCGCCGAGGCGGCGTGGTAGAAGAGGAAGTTGCTTGTCAGTAACTGCCCATCCTCGTCGTAGTCAAAGGACTCCCGCAGCGCGGCGCCGATGCCGTGGATCGTGGCCCCGTGCACCTGGCCCTCCACCACCATCGGATTGATGCGGGTTCCGCAGTCGTCGACCACCGCGTAGTCGAGGATCTCGATCTTGCCCGTCTCCTCATCCACTTCGATCACTGCCGCGTGGGTCTGCGTGGAGTAGGTGAGGGTGAGATTCCCGTACTTCTTCTCCGTGTCGGGCACCTCGAAGGGTGGGACATACACATGGCGACACACCAGTGAGATCCGCTCGGCCATCTCATGGGGGAGCGTGGCGTTGTTGGCGAGAACCATGTTGGCGATCCCGATGAAGGGAATGGCCGCCTCCGGGTTCCCGATGATCCGGGCTTCTCCGTTGGCGAGTTCCACCTGGTCCTGCTCGACGCCGAAGGCGTGGGCCGCCACTTCGATGATCTCGGCCTTCAGCTTGTTGACGGCGCCGATCACCGCGTTGATGCCGGTGACGGCGAACTGACTCGCGTACGTGCCCGAAAACCCGATATAGGCGCTGTGCGACTTGTCGAAGCCGGCCCACACCCGAATGTTCTCCGGGCTCATGCCGAGGATGTCGGCCGCCACCTGCGAGGCAGTGGTTTCGTGGCCCTGGCCCTGGGGACTGGTGCCCAGCTTGAGCATGACCTCCCCGTACAGGTCGAGCAGCGCGGTGCACGCCTCGCCATTGCCGGAGAATGGCAGCTCCGGATTGAGGATCCTCGACTGGCCGAAGTTGTTGGTCCCGGAGTCGAGCGTCGTGCCGATGCCGATGCCGATGCGTTTGCCGCTCCCGGCCCGCTCCTCTTTGAGCTTCTTGACCGCGTCGTAATCGATCATCTCCAGCACGCGATCGAGGGCTCCCGGCAGATTCCCCGAGTCGTACACGCAGCCGTTCGGCGTTGTGTACGGATAGTCCTCAGGCTGCACGTAGTTCATCCTGCGAACCTCGACCGGGTCGAGACCGAGTTCCTGAGCGACGAGATCGACAACCCTTTCGACGAACCAGATGTGCTGCATCCGGGAATAGCCGCGATTCGGCACCGCCGGGCATTTGTTGGTCAACGTCTCGGTGTAATCCACATGGACGTGCTTGAACTTGTATGGCCCGGGCACCACCTGGGACCAGATCACCGCACCGAGTGGTTCATAGTGCAGGTAGGCGCCGGCGTCGTCGAAGGCTCGCATCTTGAACCCGAGCATCGTGCCGTCTGCCATGACCGGCACTTCGATGTCGAGGAAGGTCCGTTCGTTGCCATGACCTCCGGCCTGATGGTGCTCGGTTCTCGTCTCGGTCCACTTGACCGGGCGGCCCGCCTTGCGGGAGAGCAGCGCCAGGGCACCGATGGCTATGTACGAGTTGATCTTGATTCCGAACCCGCCACCGATGTCCTGGGAGACGAAATCGAACTGGTCGATCCCCACACCCATCGACGGACCGATGACCAGCGCCCCGAACATGGGGAACTGGTTGTTGGACACAACCCGGATCATGTCGGTGCCCGGATCCCAGTTGACCAGAACCGCGTTGCATTCGATCGGAGTAGATGAATAGCGGTGGAAGTGCAGCTTGTCGATCTTTACGACGTGGTCGGCGTTCTCCAGCGCCCAGTCGATGTCGCCCCAGTCGAAGATGCCCTTCCAGGCGATGTTGTCGCCCAGCGAATCATGCAGCACGTAGCTGTCGGGATCGGCAGCTTTGACGCCGTCGGTGTTGACCGGCAGCGGGTCGTAATCGACTTCGATGAGATCGGCGGCGTCGCGGGCGATCTCTCTGGTCTCCGCCATCACCAGCGCCACCGCGTCGCCCTGGAAGCGGGCGACATCAACGGCAAGCAGATACTCGTTCATCTGGGCGCCGTCCTCTTTCGGCGCGAACTGAAACAGAGGCTCGGTCATTGCCTTGACCTCGTCGCCCGTGAGCGTGGTGATGACCCCGGGGAGCGCTTCGGCCTTCGAAACATCGATGCTGACGATGCGGGCGTGGGCATAGGGCGAGCGAACGAACTGGGCGTAGCCCTGGCGGTGCATGCCCTCGTCGTCGACGAACGAGCCCTGGGCCTTCAACAGGCGCTCGTCTTCCTTGCGGGGAAGGCTTTGTCCCGTCCAGGTGGTGGTTGCCACGGTGTCGGTCGTTGGGGCGGTCATATGCCTGCCTCCTCTGCATGCTCTCTGTTCAAGCGTTCAATGAGGGCGAGGCCCTTGTCTCCGTGGGCGGCAGCCGAGATTGCCTTGACGATGTTCACATATCCGGTACACCGGCACAGGTTGCCGTGGATGCCTTCCCGGATCTCGGCTGCGGTCGGGTTGGGGTTGCGTTCGAGCAGGAACTTCGAGCTCATGAGGACGCCGGACGTACAGTAGCCGCACTGCAGCGCGTGGTTCTCCCGGAACGACTCCTGGAGATCGTCGAGATCGCCGGATTCGCCTGCCAGCGACTCCACCGTGTCGATCTCGGCTCCGTCTGCCTGAACGGCGAGAGTCATGCAGCTCTTGATGACCTTGCCGTTGTAGTTGACGGTGCAGGCGCCGCAGTGTCCCGTGTCGCATCCGATCTTGGGGCCTCGCAGCCCGAGGTCATCTCGGAGGAAGTGCACGAGCAGCTGGCGAGACGAAGTCGTTCGGCTGATCGGGTCGCCGTTGAGCGTGAACTCGATGTCTTGCACGGGACCTGGTGTGTTAGCCATGCTGGCCTCCCTCGATCGCTTCCATAACTGCTCTCTTCGCCACCACCGATGCCATTGCCCGGCGGTAGTCGGCGCTGGCGTCGGCGTCCGATATCGGCTCGATCCCCTCTCCTGCGCCGGCGGTTGCCTCGGCGATCGCCTCGGCCGTGGCCGGTGCTCCTGCCAGGGCTGCCTCCACTGCCGGGTGCCGGATCGGAATCGGCAGGCAGCCCAGAGCGAGGCTGGCGCTTTCGATGTTCCCGTTCGACGTGCCGATCACCGCCACTGCCCGGGCGGCTGCCTCACCGATCTCGATGTCCTGGTACCCGATGTGCCGGCCGGCGAGGGCGGGAAGAGTGACGCCGGTGAGGATCTCGCCGGGGGTGAGAGCGTTGGTGAAGTACCCGGTGAAGAATTCCGCCGCGGCTATGTCGCGGTCACCGTCCGGGCCGGTGGCATGCATGGTGGCATCGAGCGCCACTGCCAGCGGCGGGAAGTTGTTGATCGGATCGTTGTGGCAGAGGTTGCCGCCGAAAGTCCCCCGGTTGCGCACCTGGGCGTCGACGGTGTGGGCGGCCACCTGGCTGAGCCGGGCATACGAATGGTGGAGGTCGGGCGACATCGCCATCTCGTCGTACGTCACCCCGGCTCCGATTCGGACGGATCCGTCGTCGGCGACTTCGATCGTGCGCAGCTCCTGCAGGCGGCTGATGTCGACGAGCAAATCGACGGTCGTCGCTCGCAGCTTGAGGATGCTGATGAGGCTCTGGCCGCCGGCCAATGGCCGGGCCCCCTCAGTCGAGTCGAGCGCCTCGATGGCCTCGGCGAGTGTGTCGGGTCGGTAGTAGTCAACCGGTGCCAGCAGCATCGTTCAACGCCTCTCTTCCTGGTCGGTCGCCGTCATGGGTCTCAGCCTCCCTCGAGTCGATCGAGCACGTCGGTCCCAGATTAGAGAATGATTCTCACCCCTGCCGATTGGTGGACGGCTCCCGTTCCGCCGGTCTGAGCCGGACAATTCCTGATAATGTGCCCCGCAGCAGGCGGGAGCCTGCGCCTGACGAGGAGGACAGGATGATTCGACCGATACGACTTTTGCTCTTGCTGGTGGCTCTCGCCTTGGTGGCGGCCGCCTGCGGTGATGACACTTCAGACACGACTGCCGCTCCGGCGGCGACAACGACGACCGCGGCCCCGGCCACGACGACCACGGCCGGTGGATCGACCGATACCACGGCATCGGCCGACATGTCGCCCATCATCATCGGAGCAGCCGTTGATTTGAGCCAGAACATGGCGCCGTTCAACACTCCGGCGAATCAGGCGGCCCAGATAATGGTCGACCGTGTCAACGCCGCCGGAGGGGTGCTGGGCGGGCGACAGCTCGAGCTTCGAACGCTCGACGCAACAGTCGAGCCCGACGTGGTCAAGGCGACCGCGATCGATTTGATCGACCAGGGAGCCGAGATTCTCCTGGTCACCTGCGACTTCGATTTCGCGTTCCCGGCCATTCAGGAAGCGATTGCGGCCAACATCCTGGTCGTCGCCCCGTGCATCGGCACGGATGCGATGGGCCCGAACAACCTGGGTGAGGACGGGCGTATTGCGTTCAGCTTCGGCGACCAGGCCCAGGACGAGGGTGCGGTGCTTGCGGAGTTCGCACGCGACCAGGGTTGGAACGACGCAGTGGTGGTGCGGAACAACCTCCTCATCTACTTCCAGGACGTCGTCGATGCGTTCGCGGTCCGGTTCGAAGAAGATGGTGGCAATGTCGTAGGCACCGAGGAGTTCACCGGCTTCGACGGCACGATCGGCAGCGTGGTGACCGCGGTTGCCGACCAGGAGAAGGACGTAATCGCCATCTCGAGCGGCTTCGACGATCTCCCGGCGTTCGTGTTCGGTTTGCGGGCTTTGGGCGATGACACCCCCATCCTGTGCTCGTGGGCGTGCGACGGAACGTTCTGGTATCAGGAGGGTCAGCCGCTCAACAACTTCTATTACAACACCAAGATCTCCTTGTTCGGCGATGATCCCAACCAGGAGGTCCAGGACTTTCTGGCCGAGCTGACGGAGAAGAACGGCCCGCCCAGCACGGCGGCGCTGCTTGGTGGGGCGCAGGCAATCGATGCAATCGTCCAAGCCATCGAGGCGACCGGCGGCACCGACGCGGCTGCGATGGCCGCCTTCCTCGAAGGCTTCGACAACAAGTCGCTCATCATGGGCGAGGTGACGATCAATGCCGATAACCACACCGTGTTCGGGCGGCCCCACCGGATCATGGCGGTGACCGACTCGGTGCCGTCCTTCCTCGAGCTGAGAACCGCGACATCGCCAGCTGATATCGGTTGATTCCCATTGGCTGACAGTGGAGCAAGACGCGATTGACACCGGTGGCCCGCAGACACTGCGGGCCACCGGTATTCGCCGGTACTTCTCGGGAGTCCATGCTCTCGACGATGTCACCCTCGAGCTCCATCGTCACGAGGTGGTTGGGCTGATCGGGCCGAACGGGGCCGGGAAGACCACGTTGGTGAACATCATCACCGGGTTTGATTTCCCTTCCGCCGGGAAGGTTGAGCTCGAGGGGGTGGACATAACCAGCTGGACTCCCCATCGCCGGGGGCGGGCCGGCCTGGCCCGCACATTCCAAGCGGCCCATTCCTTCGCCCGGCTGACGGTGCGAGAGAACATCGAGGTGAGCGCGCTCGCCTGTGGTGCTCGGGCTCGGGAAGCCCAGGCCAGGGCCGACGAGCTGCTCGGTGTCCTGGGGCTCACCGTCCATGCCGATACTCCGGCCGCGTTCCTCCCGCAGGGCGAAGAACGGAAGCTCGGGGTGGCGCGGGCGCTCGGAACGCGTCCCCGCTTTCTCCTCATGGATGAGCCGGCGGCCGGTCTCAACGAGGGGGAGGTGCCGGACCTTGCCGCCCTGGTACGGTCCGTGCGCAACGAACACGAAGTCGGGGTGTTGCTCATCGATCACAACGTCTCCTTGATCATGGATGTGTGCGATCGCATCCAGGTCCTGGATCAGGGCCACACCATTGCGACCGGATCCCCGGACGAGATCCGCATCAACCTCGACGTCACCACGGCATACCTCGGACGGGGCGGGGCAGGGGGCACCGATGGCTGACGCCACTCTGGTGGTGGAGAATCTCAACGTTCGGTTTGGCGTGTTGCACGCAGTGCGAGGTATCAGCTTCGAACTGGAGCCCGGCGAGGTCGTCGGTTTGATCGGGCCGAATGGCGCGGGGAAGTCGACAACGCTGCTCACCATCATGGGCGCGGTTCGGCCGCAGAGCGGCGCCATCCGCTTTGGTGGTCACGACCTCGTCGGCATGCAGCCGGAGGCCATTGCCCAACTCGGAATCGCCCTGGTTCCCGAAGGTCGGCGGATCTACGCCGAGTTCACAGTCGAGGAGAACCTCCGTCTGGGGACGTTCGGGCGCCGCGACGATGCCGGCCTCGACGAGGACCTGGCGTGGGTCTACTCACTCTTCCCGATCGTGGACGAGCACCGGCGGCGTCAGGCCGGCCAACTGTCCGGGGGCCAGCAACAGCAGCTGGCTATTGCCCGGGCGCTCATCGCCCGGCCCGACATACTTCTGCTCGATGAGCCGTCACTGGGCCTGGCGCCGACGGTCGTCGATGACCTTTTCGATGCCCTCGAAGAGATCCGCCGGACCGGAGTGACGATCCTCATGGTCGAGCAACGAGCGCAGCTGACGACCGACTTTGCCGACCGCTCGCTGGTGATGCGCGGGGGCGAGATTGTGCTGACGGTGACGGGAGGGGAGCCGGTCGATCCGGCTCAGATGTCCGCGGCCTACTTCGGCGCATGACGGAGATCATCCAGTCCCTCGTCGACGGCGTTGCCCTGGGCTCGCTCTATGCCCTGGCCGCTCTGGGCATTGGGCTGGTCTTCGGCGTCATGCGGTTGATCAACTTCGCCTATGGAGAGCTCATCACGGCTGCTGCCTATACGTTGCTCTTGACGAAGGGCCTCCCCGTCACGTTTCGCATACTCCTGGCGGTGGCGGTCACGGTTGCCCTCTCGCTCATCATGGAGTTCGTGTTCCGGCCGTTGCGGGTGGCTACCCCTGCCACGATGTTGATAACGACGTTTGCCATCAGTTTTCTGCTGCAGAACGTCGCCGTCCTGTGGTTCGGGACCCAGGGTGAATCGATCGGCTTCCTGGCATTTCTCAATCGGGCATTTGAAGTTGGCGGGATACGGATCCGGTGGATCACGCTGGTGTCGATCGTCGTCGGGGGTGTCTTTCTGGCCACGATCGCGTTTCTGCTCGATCGGACCGACATTGGACTCCAGATGCGGGCCGCCGCCGCCGACTTCCGGACGGCGCGCTTGTTGGGCGTCAGAGCTACCAGGGTCATCGTTTTTGCCTTCATCCTGTCGGGCGCGCTGGCGGCCGTCGTCGGCATGATGCTGGCCGTGCAGCGGCCCCTGGCGACCCCGACCTTTGGGTTCTTCGTGGTCATCCCTGCTCTGGTCGGTGTCGTCGTCGGTGGGCTCGACCGGCTGCTGTCGGCCACGATTGGGGGATTCGTCATCGGGTTCGTCACCGTCATGCTCAGCGACCTGCTGCCGTCGGATGGTCGGGTCTTCCTCAACTCGGTGCTTTTCGGCCTCGTGATCATCGTTCTGCTCGTCAAGCCGAACGGCCTGTTCATCCGGGGCCTGGCGACGGGGGAGCGTTTGTGATGTCGATCCGGAGGGCGTGGGAGTTGATCGGTCCGGCGCTGCTGGTTGTGGGGGTGGCGCTGGTCGGATCGGTGACGTCCGGCTCCATGGAGTTCCAGTTTCGCGTTGTCCTCGTCACGGCGTCACTGGTGGTAGCGCTACATGTCTTCGTGGGTAACTCCGGAGTCATTTCGTTCGGTCACGTGAGCTTCGTGGCCCTCGGAGCCATGTCGGCCGGCTTGGCAACCACCCCGGTTGAGATCAAATCGCGCTCGATGTCCGAGCTTTTTCCAGTCCTGGCGGACCTGCAGCTGTCCAACCTCGAATCTCTGGGATTGGCTGCCGTGCTCGGCGGGGCCTATGCCTTCGTTGTCGGGGTACCGATCATGCGGTTGTCCGGCTTGCAGGCGGGCATCGCCACCTTTGCCGTGATCATCATCACGAACAATGTGTTTCGGAATTGGGATCGGATCGGCTCCGCCGCTCGCGCCCTCGGTCCGATCCCGGAGACCACCGGATTCGTGCAAGCCACCGTCGGCCTGCTGCTGGCGATAGTGGTCGCCTATTTCTATCAGGCGACCCGGCACGCCCGCATGCTGCGGGCAGCCCGCGAGGATCCGGCAGCAGCCCAGAGCAGTGGCGTGAACATATACCGGCAGCGACTCCTTGCCTTCACCATCAGCGGAGCCATGGCGGGCCTGAGCGGCGGGTTGCTCGCCCATCTATTCGGAAGCATTACCACCGAGGTGGTCTTTCTCGACCTCACCTTCATAACGCTGGCGATGCTGGTTGTGGGGGGAATCGGCAGCCTGTGGGGGGCGGTGGTCGGAGCGCTCTCCATCGCCGGGCTCAACTCCTTCCTGGCGGAGGCGGAGCGCGAGGTCACCCTGGTCGGCCTCGACCTCGATCTGCCGAGCGGTACCCGGCTGGTGGTGCTCGGGATCATCATGGCCGCGGTGCTGCTATTCCGTCCGAGCGGGCTGACCAGCGGCCGCGAATTGTCGTGGCCCCTCGCGCGTCGCGGCCGGACGGCTCCCGGCGGCTAGCCGGTCAAGTCGCTGAATCGATCCTTCAGGCTCTCCACGGGAGAGCGAGCGGTGAGGCGCTTTCCGAGCAGATGCCCCGATCCGGCGCCGACCCCGGCCCCCGGCCAGGTCCCCGCACCGCACATGTAGAGGTCCTTGACCGGTGTCCGGTACTTCGTCCATCCCGGGAACGGGCGCAGAAAGAAATGCTGCATCAGATGGTGGCTGCCCCCGAGGGAATCGCCCCCGATGAGGTTCGGATTGCCCGCCTCGAGGTCCGATGGTGCCAGCACATGGCGCCCGAGAACCCTTTCCCTCGTGCCCGGTGCGTGCTCCTCGATGATGTCGACGACGCGGTCGGCGTAGGGCTCTTTCGCCTCGTCCCAGCTCCGGGATCCGATCGCACCGGCGGCATCGCCGACAATGCTGCCGGGGACGACCCGGACCTGAACCCACAGCACGTGCTTCCCTTCGGGAGCCCGGCTCGGATCGGCCGCCGTCGGTTGGCCGACCACCAGCATGGGGCGCTCCGGCAATAGCCCGGACACCGCCTGCTGATAGGCAAGGCTCATGTCCTCCATGTAGGGGGCGACGTGGACATAGGCGTACTCCCGTACCGACGAGCCGGCCGTCCAGGCAGGGAGGTCGTCCATGGCGAGGTGAATCATCATGGTGCCGGGAGCGTGCTTGTAGCTGCGGACCTGTCTGCGGAACCGCTCGCTGAGGTGCTCGTCTACTATCAGGCCGCCGAAGAGCACCTTGGGCGTCAGGTTGGCGATGACGGCCCTCCCGGCGGCAAGGCGTTCACCCCCCTCGATCTGGACTCCGACGGCCCGCCCATCTTCCACGATGATGCGCTCGACGGGTGCGGAGAGTCTCACTTCGCCTCCCAGGCTCTTCAGCAAGGAAACCTGGGCATCGATCATCGTGCTTGCGCCACCTTTGCCCAGCACCATCCCGTTGGCGCTGTCGGCGAACGTCTCGAGGAAGGGGAACAGGGCCCCGCCGGCCACATCAGGCGGGAAGTCGAGATGCATGCCCCAGGCGGCACACAGCGCCTGGACCTCGCGGCTCTCGAAATGCTCTTCGACGAACTCTCGAGTGGATTGGAGCACCAATCGGGTGAGGTCGAATGGCCACTCTTTCCCGAGAGCTCGAGCACCGGCCATGAGTGTCCGGACGGCGCGCGCCGACGGCAAGGGAGTCCCCAGCAACGGAAACAGATGCGGGGCAATGGTCCCGAACCACTCGAAGAGCGTCCGCCAGGTGACGGCATCGTTCTTCGAGAAGGCCTCGACCATGGCCAGCGTCTCGTCGAGATCCGTCGACACGCCGATGAAGCCGCTCCCGGGGAAAACCGACGAGAAGGGTTTGGCGCTGGGGGCGAAATCGAGACCGTGGGCGGCGAGCTCTTCACCGAATTCGGCGAAGAAGGGTGACCCGGCAAACAGGTTGAGGTTGGCGGCGTAGAGATCGTGTCGAAATCCCGGCAGCGTTACCTCGGCGGTGCGAACCGCACCACCCGCCTCCTGATTTCGCTCGACCACGACGACGTCCCATCCCGCCTTGGCGAGGATGACGGCGGCCGCTAGTCCGTTGTGGCCCGCCCCGACCACGATCGCGTCATGTGCCATATCTGTTCTCCGAGCCGATCAGCGCCACCCTACTCCGAAGGCCGTCGGCTCCCCGACCGGCCCGTTCGGTAGGCTGCACCGCACGTCATGGACAATGCGCCCGCCCTCACCCCCTTTCCGCTCGATGTGCTGCTCGGGCGGGTCGCCCGCGAGTGGGAGACCCGGCAGCGCATCTTCGATTTGCCGACCGCCCGATTCTGGAAACGATCCGACACCGTTGACCTTTCGATGGAGTTCCTGGGGCGTCCGGCCGCCACTCCGGTCGGTCCGGCGGCCGGTCCGCACAGCCAGATGGCGCAAAACATCGTGCTCGGCTGGCTGGCGGGGGCCCGGGTGTTCGAGCTCAAGACGGTGCAGGTGCTCGACGAGCTCGACATCGGCCGGCCGTGCATCGACATGGAGACGATCGGCTTCAACATCGAATGGAGCCAGGAGCTCAAAGTTGCCGAATCCCTCGAAGAGTACGTCAAGGCGTGGATGACGATCGAGATCCTCCGGCAATGGGAACCTCTCGCTCCCTTTCTCGGCGACGATTCGGGACCGTACGTGTTCGACATGTCGGTCGGTTACGACCTCGCGGGGATCCAGACCGGCAAGGTTGCCGGGTTCGTCGATTCGATGCGGGATGCCGGGGCCGTGATCGATCGGCTGCGGTCCACCATCCCCGAGCCGTTTGCCGAGTTCCGCGACCACGACTTCCCGACCGCGATCTCCGATACCCTCACGTTGTCGACGTTCCACGGCTGCCCGCCCGACGAGATCGAGGCGATGGTCAAACACCTCATGGACCGGCACGGCCTCGACGTCATCGTCAAGCTCAATCCCACTCTCCTCGGGTTCCCCCGCGTGGTGGAGATCCTCCAGAAGGACCTTGCCTACGAGCACATCCGGCTCAACCGTCTGTCTTTTGTCGAAGACCTCGAGATCGGAAGGGCGGTCGACCTCATCAACGGCCTCCAGAAGTACGCCGCCGACCGCGAGCGCCGCTTCGGAGTAAAGCTCACCAATACGATGGTGGTCAACAACGATCGGGATTTCCTGCCCGATGATCCAATGTACATGTCGGGCCCCCCGTTGCACGTGCTGGCGACCAGCCTGCTCGATGACCTGCTGAGCACGATGCCGGGGACCTTCATGGTGGCGGGCCACGACGGTCCGGTCCAGGTGAGCTTTTCCGCCGGGGTGGCGAAGGGGAACATCAGCGCCACCGTGGGGATGGGCGTGGCGCCGGCGACGCTGAGCTCCGACCTGCTACGTCCGGGCGGATACGGGCGTCTCGAACCGATGCTGCGGCAGCTCGAGAAGGACATGGAAGCGGCCGGGGCCCGCACGCTCCGGGAGTGGCACCAGCACAGCTGGGATGTTGCAAGGGCCGCAGGGTTCCGCGGTCCGGCCGAGGCCCACATGACGGATATCGTCAAAGGGCATGGCAGGTCGCAGTACGACCTCTATGCCCACGAGGACCCGCCCCGCCATGTCGACCACGACCTCGAGATGTGGGGGTGCGTGGCCTGCAACTTCTGTGTCACCGTCTGTCCCAACGACGCCTTCTTCCGGCTCCCGACCCCGGAGGGTGCCGAGATCAGCGGCCGCCAGCAGTATTTCGTGCTCGCCGAACTGTGCAACGAGTGCGGCAACTGCATGGTGTTCTGCCCGGAGAACGGCGACCCCGCCAAGGTCAAGCCCAGGCTCTATCTCGACCGGGATCGCTTCGCCATGGGGGAGGGGCAGGGCTTCCTGCTCGAGTCCGACGACGGTGGGGTGTCAATCGAGCCTCGACCCGGTTTCGGGCCACAACTCGATCGTCTCAACGAGCTGCTGAACCACCCAACCGAGGGCATCCCGATCCGGGCGGCCGATCTCTGAGCGCCGCCTAGAACTCGGGCGGATCGGGGCGGGTTCCCTGTCCGAGGTCGAATAGATGGCCGACGGTCCGAACCGGCGCCAGCGCCACGAAGGCGAGTCCCTTTCCGACGGCCCCGGTCATCTTGCGCAGGCTCGGCCCACCGATGAAACCCCGGCGTGAGAAATAGAGCCACTGGGCGATTGCCACGGTGGCCATCACGCCCAGGAGGGCGAAGTAGCCCCAGCGCCATTGGAGCTCGGGAATGTTGACGAAGTTCATGCCGTACAGACCGGCGAGGAGCGACAAGGGGAGCAGAATGGCGGCATACACCGTCAGGACTTTCATCACCTCGTTCATTCGCTCGGAGACGGCGCTGCGATAGGTGTCGAGCACCGAGGAGAGCAGACTCCGGGATGCGTCGAGCGACTCGACCATTCGGTAATGCTGGTCGTAAACGGTTTGGAAACGGCGTCGGGCGCGTTCGCTCAGCAGGGTGGTGAACTCGGCGCTGAGCCCCAGCAGGACTTCGCGCTGGGGCCCGATGACGCGCCGTAGCACGACGGCATCTCGCCGCAGGGCCTGCACATCGAGGATGACCGAGGGATCCTGGCGCAACGACCGCTCTTCGAGCTGTTCGATCTGCTCGTCGAGCTCGTCGAGTAGCGGCAGATAACGCTGGCCCTGCACCTGGGCGATGCGAGCGAACATCCGGTCGGGACCCCCCGCACTGAAGCGCGGAATGCGCAGCGCGTTCTCGATCACGAAGTCGATCGACGGTGCCTCTTCACGGTGAAAGGTGATGAGAAAACCGTTGCCCACAACGAAGTCCAGCTCGGAGGTTCCCAACTTGTCCCCGCTGCGGGTCGCCCCGTGAAGGACGGCGAACAAATACACTCCCCAATCATCCAATTTCGGAAACAGGGTGACCTGGCTGATTTCCTGGAGGGTGAGGGGATCGATTTCGAATCCGATTCCGAGCCGGCCGATTTCCTCCGGAGTAGGGGCTTGGACATCGAGCCAGACCCAGCCCTCTTCCCGTCGGACCGCATCCAAATCATCCGCCGAGCGTTCTTCCAGAGCGCCATCCTGCCCGGCCTGGTGAAAGAGTCGAATCATCGAGCCGATTATGACGGCAATGCGGTCGGTCGCGGTGGATCAAGCGATGTGGGAGGCAGGCCTCCCCGCCGGCCGATGAGAGATCGATTATGAAGCGGCGCGCCGTCCGCCTGGAGCTTGCGAGAAGACTCCCGAGCGGGGCGAATCGGCGTTGACAGGGCTGTCACCGGTCCCAGACACGGCCCTGCGGGTTTCGGCCCCGCCCCCGGCGGAGGCCGGCCGGCCGAAGAGATGTCCCGATCCTCGAGGCCGTAGATGGTGCGCGACAATCCGGCGCCTTTTCAGTTGCGCCTCCTCCAGGAGATCTCGGCGTCGTCGGGCAACACATTCGTTGTCGGCACGGAGACGATCCCCGTCATTGCCCGGCGCCAGCCGGCTTGCCGAACCGTCGAGTTCGCTTCGGTCAGGCAAGATCCGAAATGTCGCGGATGAGGTCGATGGCGCCGAAGGCGGTGATGAGGCCGAGGAAGATCCACGTAGCCACGACTCCGACAACTCCCGCCACCCGGTAGTTGGACGGGATGGACCGCACGAGGCGTCCCGACCGGAACAGCCGATCGGACAGGAATACCACCGAGACGCCCCACGCCCCCGGGATGAGCACAAAAAGCCCAACCGTGAGCCACAGCGGCTCGAGGGCCCGGAAGTCGATCCCATCCGAGTGGACGATGGCGCCGCCACCAAACATCGCGGCCGCCACTCCAGTGACCGGTGCCAGGAAACGCGTGGGCAGCGCTAGGAACGCCCGCACCGCCCCGAAAACCACGCCGACGATGGCACCCAGGATCGCAGTGAAGATGAGCAAGGCGATGGTATCGGCGGAGAAGCGACCGATCTCGAATCCGTCGTCCGACGTGGCGCCGCGCACCCGGTCATCGCTGGTGAGGAACACGATCCGCATGGCGATCCGGCCGAAGACGCCACCCCACACGAATCCGGCCACGGCGCCTGCCATGGAGCCAATCCCGATTGACGTGAGCAGGACGTTGGTTCGGAGCCAGCGACGCGTGGCTTGGACCCCGATCGGCTGGTCTCCAGATCGGCTCACAAAGTGCTCCTCCCATGCGGCGCACCCAGACTATCGGAACGGTCCCGGGCTGGGTCCGGTGCCTTCCCCGCGAGGTCACACGAAGGATAGGAATTGGCCCCTACCCCGGACCCGTCCAGTGGCCGGCACCTTCCGCCAGGGACTCCCGCCAAACACGGAGGAGGCGGCGAGGGCGCCGCTACATGGTCAGAGCCATCACTGCTTTCTGGGCGTGGAGTCGGTTTTCGGCCTGATCGAAGACGGCGCTCCAGCGGCCGTCGATGACGCCGTCGGTCACCTCGATGTTCCGGTCGGCCGGCAGTGGGTGCATGTAGATGGCATCCTCGTCGGCCAGTTCCATGCGACGCTCGTCGGTGATCCAGTCGGTGTACTTCTTGGAGATTTCGGCCGACTCGTCGAGGTCATCGGTCGTGAGCATCGAGCCCCAGCTCTTGGCATAGACGACGTCGGCGCCCGCCATGCCCTCGTCGAAGTCCTCGACGATCTCGAAGCTCCCATGCGATTTCTTGGCGTTCTCTTCCGCCTGGGCGACGATCTCGGGCATGAGCTTGAACTCGGGCGGCCGGGTCAGGCGCACGTTGGCGCCGTACCGGGTCATGAGCAGGATCAGGCTCTGAGGCACGCTCAGCGGCTTCTGGTAGCTGGCGGCATAGGCGTAGCTCACGTTGATGGTGAGGTTCTTGGGGTCGCCTTTGTACTCGAGGATGGTCTGGAGATCGGCGAGGGCTTGGAATGGATGGTAGTAATCGCACTGCATATTGAGCACGGGCGTGCGGCTGGCCTCGGCCACGGCACGGATGTACTGGTTGCCGATACCCCAGTCGACGTTGCGGATGGCAATGCCGTCGTCGTAGCGGCCGAGGATCTCTCCGATCTCCTTCCACGTGTCACCGTGACCGATCTGGGTGCTGGTGCTGTCGAGGAACATGGCGTGGCCGCCCAGTTGCGCCATCCCGGCTTCGAAGCTGGCCCGGGTCCGGGTGCTGGAGAAGAAGAACAGCATGGCGAGAACCTTGTTGTCCAGGTAGGGATGCTGCTCGCCCAGGGCCCGTTTCCGCTTGAGGTCGAAGGCCACGTCCATGACCGTGTCGAGCTCGTCCTTGGTCCACTCCTGGGTGGTGATCATGTCCCGTCCACGCAGATATGTCTGCATTGTGTTCTTCTCCTTGTTGGGTTGGTCAGGCTCCGGACTTCCGCCGGATGAGGCGGAAGCGGAGCAAATCGTCACGGAAAAAAGAGGTGGCCTGAACGACCGGGTTGTTGTCCTGGTCAAAACCGATCTCCTCGAATGAAATCGCGGGCGTGCCCTTCTTGACACCGAGCTGTTTGGCCGCGTGGCCGGACAGCGCGACGGGAACGATCTCCGACACGTAGTACGAGAGGTTCCTGCCGGTGTGGGCTTCGAGCAGCGTGGGTAGCGGTTTGGCGCCCTCGAGAGGGGTCTCGTCGTCGATGAGGTGGGCGGGAATCCGATTGATGGTGAGCACCACCGGCTTGCGGTTCTCGAGGAAGAGCTTCTCGATGACGACCAGCGGATCTCCGGGCTCGATTGCCAGTTCGGTCGCGGTGCGTTTCATAGCGGCTTCATGGTCGACCCGCAGCACCTTCACCGACGGTGTGTATCCGTGATCGTGGAGCACATCCTCGTAGGCCCAGATTTCCTCGAGGCGGGATTTGATCTGCAAGCCCGGTTCGTTCACAAACGTACCTGCCCCCTGCTTGCGGTAGATGGCGCCCTCCTGCTCTAGCCGGGAGAGGGCGTCGCGAATCGTCGTGCGGCTGACACCCAGCTCGGCAGCCAGCTCGTTCTCGGAGGGGATGCGGCCCGCTTCGAAGTCGCCGTCGACGATCCGCTCCTTGAGGTGTGCCTTTACCTGGTCGGTGAGGGAGGGACTGCGGTCGATCATTCAGGCTTCCGGTTGTAACGTCGGGTGATCATGTTGTATGATTGTATGACAAATCGTACCGACGTTGCACCACGATGTCCAACTCCGAAGCCTCCCCTTCCCGGGCGGGAGGGGCGAAGCCTTCGGGGTCGTTGTCCGGACGGGGTGGGGGAGCGGTGCCGGGACCAACCACAGCCAACTCACAAGGAGTAACCATGCGCAGCTTTGCGGGACGCGACATCCTGTCGCTCAAGGAATTCGAACGCAACGAGTTCGAGCATCTCTTCAAGGTCGCCGACCGCCTCGAGCCGATTGCCCGAGAGCGTCGCAACACTGATCTCCTGGCGCACAAGACGCTGGTGACCGCGTTCTACCAGCCGTCGACCCGCACCCGCCTGGCCCACGAGGCCGCCATGCACCGGCTGGGCGGCCATGTCACCGGCTTCTCCGATGCCAAGATGACCCGGGCCGGCGACTTTTATCAGGAGTCGATCAAGGACACCGTCCACATGCTCGAGTATTACGGCGACGCCCTCGTCATGCGCCACTTCCAGCAGGGCGCTCCGCACGAGGCCGCCAAGTGGGCCTCGATTCCGGTCATCAACGCCGGCGACGGCTGGGGCGAGCATCCCACCCAGGTCCTCACCGACCTCTACACCGTTCAGTCCGAGATGGGCACCGTCGACGGCAAGACCTTCGTGTGCATCGGCGACCATCGGATGCGCACCATGCACTCCATCGGATACGCCCTGTCGCAGTTCGACGCCGAGATGGTGATCCTCGCCCCCGAAGAGATGTCGCCGACCAAGGAGTTCCTCGCCGAGCTCGACGAGAAGGGCACCAGCTGGCGGATCGTCGACCATATCGATGAGGTGATCGCCGAGGCCGACGTCCTGTACATGGAGCCGGTCGTCCAGCCCGACTACACCCAGAGCCGGCAGGAGAAGCAGGACGAATACGGCATGACACCGGCCAACTACCAGATCACCCGCAAGGTGATGGAGAAGGCCAAGCCGTCTTCGATCGTTCTCCACTCGCTGCCCCGGATGGACGAGCTGCTTCCCGAGGTCGACAACACCCGCCACGCCCGCTACTGGCAGGAGGCGTACAACGGCGTCGTCATGCGCATGGCGCTGCTCGCCAGCGTGTTCGGAGTGATGGAGT
>Ga0224512_10001476_pt1 | contig 22590 bp, 16 predicted proteins | sample SF_May12_sed_USG_4_FD_169103 | JGI IMG/M metagenome (GOLD analysis project Ga0224512, IMG submission 169103) | Sediment microbial communities from San Francisco Bay, California, United States - SF_May12_sed_USGS_13 | ecosystem: Environmental > Aquatic > Marine > Sediment | place: USA... | reverse complement strand
GCCCTCGGTGTCGTTGAAATAGGGATGGATGGCCAGGTTGGTGACGCCGTCGCCGGCAAACCGGTTAAGGCGACCGCGGCCCCGGAAATTGACCGAGTTGGTCACCTCGCGGAAGCCGAACACGGTGGAATAGAAGTGCAGGATGCGCTGGGGCAACAGCGAATTGAAGGCGACATGCTGGATGCGCGCGGGCCGAACCTTGCGGGCGGCGGGCGCGCCGAAGCTTCCTTCGCTGACCGACACCGGCATGCCTTCGGGATCGAAAAAACGCCTCTCGCCGAAATGGACGCCGCCGGGCTCCTCCGCCACCACCTCGCCATAGGTGGTGCGGCGGTATTCGGCCAAGGCACGTTCCATGGAATCGACCTGAAGGCCGACATGGTGCAGGCCGTTCTCGGGGTGGAGCTCGTTCAACGCCTCCCTCCGGCGCAGGAAGGTGAGGTTGTAGAACCCGTCGCTCAGCGACACGTCGCCGGCATTGCTGCGCCCAAGCTCGACGAGCTCGAAATGGCGCCGATAGAAATCGGCAAGGCCCGCGGGCTCGTCGCTCAGGAAAGCGAGGTAGCGCATCTGGCATCCGTTCATCGGTCTCTCTCCCGCATCACGATTGGCCCACCGCTCAGGCGACCATGTCCCATTTCTCGACATCGACCTCCCAGCCCTTGCGCTGGGACAGATCGAACATGTTGCCGTCCGGATCCCGCAGCCGGTATTCCGCATAGGGCCGGTTGGCGGGCCGTTTGGCGACGTCGACCACGGCCGACAACCGCCCGAGGCGCGCCTCCATGTCGTCGGCGAGGAAGCCGATATGGTTGACCCCGAACCGCCCTTCATGACCGGGCTCATCGACGATGAAGGGATGAATGGCGAGGTTGCAGTGGCCCTCGCCGGCGAAACGGTTCAGCTTGCCCATGTTGCGCCAGACGTAGCTCTGGCCCACCTCGCGGAAGCCCAGCACTTCGGTGTAGAACTCCAGCACCGTCTGGGGCAGGTAGGCGTTCATGGCGATGTGCACCATCCGGGGAAAGCGCATCGAAGGTTCCGGCACACCAAAATCCCCTTCCGACAGGATGATGGGATTGCCCTCGGGATCGAGGATCCGCACCTCGCCATGGGCGGGCCCCCGGGTTTCCTCGACGGTGACGCCCAACGGGTGATGGGCCCGATACCGCGCCAGGACCGCGTCGAGATCGCCGACCTGCAGCCCGACATGGTGCAGCCCGGCCTCAAGCCGCGCTTCGTTCAACGCGCCACGCATGCGGAAGAAGGCGAAATGGCAAAAGCCGTCGGTCAGGCTGATATCGTCCGCCGAACGCTCGATCTCGGTCAGTCCGAGATGATCGACGTAGAACCGGGCAAGGGCCGCAGGCTCGTCGCTGAGCACCGCAAGATACTTGAACTGAGCCATATTGCCTCTCCGTTTCCACCGCCGGCGCGGCATGTGATGCTATTTTTTCTATTCCAGTCCTCCCGGGCCGCGCGGTCAAGGGCGGGTTGGCCCGGCTCACGCATTTCCAGCCTTGGCAGGCATGCCTTGCAGGGGGTCCACCGGGGGACTATGTCTAAGACACACTTTCAACGCCGGGGAGAAGCCCTCATGGACCGCAGGACCTTCGTCACCAACAGCCTCATTGCCGCGGCCGCACTTCTGCTTGGCGGCTGCGGGCGGTACCGCAGGGTCGACAACCCCGATCCCATCGACTGGACCGACCGCAACCGGGAATGGGACTGGCTCGACGATGACGACCATTTCCCGGATCGCGGCTTGAACCTCCGGGACCCCAATCGCGACAGCGACCGCGCGCGCGCCTAGGCGGCACGCCGGCCAATCCTAGGGCGGGGCGCGACCCATCGCCGATGGCGGGGACCGCGGGCGCGCCCTATACTCCGGCCCATGTCGGACCAGCCTCCCGCCGCACAAGACGTGAAACTTAGCGCCGCCACCCTGGTCGTTGGGCCGGGCGGGGCCTGCGTGCGCGAAGCCGATGGCACGGTCGCGCAGCTCACCCGGCGCGAGGCGGCGACCCGCGCCCGGGCCGAGGCGATGGTCGTCTGCCACATGCCGGCGGCGGCCAGGCGCCTGAATATCGCCGGTTTCGCCGCCCTCGACGTCCTGGAGCTGTTCGCCTTCGTCCACCCGGCCCGGTTCTGCCTGCCGACGCCGCGCGGCCTCGCCCGGGCGCTCGACTTCGGAGAGGACGCGCTGCCTGCGCCGGCGGATCACCCGGCGGAGGCCGAGGCCCTGGCCAAGGCGGCTTCGGCCTTGCTGGCAGCGCTTGCCGCAGGGGGGGAGGACGGTTCCGGGGCTGACGACGGCGCCGGAGATGTGCGCGAGTTGGCCCGGCTGATGGCGGCGGGCGGCTGGCCCTGGGGCCCGATGGTGCTCGGCGCCCTGAGGCTCGATTCCGAGGCGGCGCTGTCGGGCGCCGGGGCGCTCGCGACCTGGCGCGGTCTTCCCGAATGGGCCGAGGAAGCGCCCGAACCCGCGCCGGGACATCACGGCGTCACGCCAAAGGCGGCGCGGGCCCGGCTTGCCTCCCTGGTCGGGCCGGGCGGCGAAGGGCGGCCGCAACAGGCGGAATACGCCGCCATGCTGACCCATGCCTTCCAGCCCCGCGCCGCGCCCGGCCATCCCAACCTGATCCTGGCCGAGGCCGAGACCGGGACCGGCAAGACGCTGGGCTACATCGCGCCGGCGAGCCTCTGGGCGGAGGCCAACGGCGGCGCGGTCTGGATCTCGACCTTCACCCGCAACCTGCAGCGCCAGATCGATCAGGAGCTCGACCGGCTTTATGCCGACCCCCTGGTCAAGGCGGCCAAGGCGGTGGTGCGCAAGGGGCGGGAGAACTACCTGTGCCTACTGAATTTCGAGGACGCGGTGGGCGCCGCCGGCCTCAACCCGCGGGAGGCCGCCGCGCTCGGCCTGATGGCGCGGTGGGTGGCCGCGACCCGGGACGGCGACATGGTGGGCGGCGACTTCCCGGCCTGGCTGGCCGAGCTGCTGGGACGGGGGCGGACGCTGGGCCTGACCGACCGGCGCGGCGAATGCGTCTATGCCGCCTGCGCCCATTACCACAAGTGCTTCATCGAGCGCACCGTGCGCCGGGCGCGCCGGGCGGAGATCGTCATCGCCAACCATGCCCTGGTGCTGGCCCAGGCGGCGCTGTCCGGATTGGACGACGCCAACGTTCCCCAGCGCTATGTCTTCGACGAGGGCCACCATCTGTTTTCCGCCGCCGATTCGGCCTTCGCCGCGGCCCTGACCGGCCAGGAAACGGCGGAGCTGCGCCGCTGGCTGGCCGGAGCCGAGGACCGCAGGCGGTCGCGGGCGCGGGGCCTGGCGCGCCGCATCGGCGACGTGGCGACGGCGGACGATGACGCCCGGGAAGCGCTCAACGACGTGTTGCGCGCGGCCCAGCGCCTGCCCGGCACCGGCTGGCTGCAGCGGCTCGCCGAGGGCACGCCCCGGGGGCCCACGGAATCCTTCCTCGCCCGCGCCCGCGCCCAGGTTCTGGCCCGGGCCGAGGGGGCGGAGGGCGCCGAGGGCTACGGGCTCGAAACCGCAACCCGGCCCCTGGCCGAAGGCGTGCTGGAGGCGGCGGCGCGACTGGAATCGGCGTTGGACGACATCATCCAGCCGCTCACCCATTTGACCCAGCGCCTCGCCCGCATGCTCGACGCCGAGGCCGACCAGCTGGACACCGCGACCCGGCTGCGGATCGAAGGCGCCTTGCGCGCCATCGACCGCCGCGCCGCCCAACCCATCGCCGCCTGGCGCGGCATGCTGGCCTCCCTGGCGGAAGAGACACCGCCCGATTTCGTCGATTGGTTCGCGGTCGACCGCTTCCAGGGGCGCGAGATCGATGCCGGGCTGCACCGCCACTGGATCGATCCCACCAAACCCCTCGCCGAGGCGGTCTACCGGGAAGCCCACGGCATCGTCATCACCTCGGCGACCCTGACCGATTCCACCGGCGATGCGGACAGCGACTGGCGGGTCGCCGAACAGCGCACCGGCGCGGTTCATTTGAAGCCGGCCGGCGAAGACGACGCGCCCCTGGGTGGCAACAGCGCGGCCACGGTGATCCGCGCGCGCACCGCCTCGCCCTTCGATTTCGCGAACCAGGCGCGGGTCCTGATCGTGACCGACGTCGATCGCAACTCGCCCGACCAGGTGGCCGCGGCCTATCGCAGCCTGTTCCTGGCCGCGGGCGGCGGCGCGCTTGGCCTGTTTACCTCCATTGCCCGGCTGCGCGCGACCCATGGGCGCATCAATGAGGCGCTGGACGGCGCCGGTATCCCGCTCTACGCCCAGCACGTGGACGCCATCGACACGCCGAGCCTGATCGACATCTTCCGCGAGGAAGAGGCGAGCTGCCTGCTCGGCACCGATGCGGTGCGCGACGGGGTCGACGTGCCGGGGCGAAGCCTGCGCCTGATCGTGTTCGACCGGGTGCCCTGGCCGCGCCCGGACATCCTCCACAAGGCGCGGCGCGAGGCCTTCGGCGGCCGCTCCTATGACGAGATGCTGACCCGCCTGCGTCTCAAGCAGGCCTTCGGCCGGCTGATCCGTCGCGAGGGCGATCGCGGCTGTTTCGTGATGCTGGACCGTTTCATGCCGTCCCGCTTCCATTCCGCCTTCCCCGAGGGCGTCACGGTGACGCGCCTCGGCCTCAAGGAGGCCAGCGCCGCCATCCGCGCCTTCGTGGGCCCGGGCGAATCAGGAAAAATCGGTTAGGCCGAACGCAGGCCGGGCGGCTTGCGCGCCGGGGCCGAACCTTCGGGCGCCTCGCCCCCCAGGGCGAAATCCTTCAGGGTCAGGCCGGACAACTCCGCCGCGTTCGCTTGGTCCAGACGGGCGATGATGTCGTCCACCGCCTGCGGCGCGCCGCGCAGGCCGGACGGTGGATGGCCCGTGCCCTCGTCCCGGCGCACGGCATCGAGGACATCCTTGACCGGCGTATCCTCCGGCGGCCGGGCCGGCAGAAACAGCTCGGCATTGTCGCCCGCCCGCTCGATCAAGCCTCCCGCCTCCAACGTCTCCAGCACCCGGGCCAGCACCGGCATGGGCGCGCCGGTCGCCCGCGCCAGGCGGTCCGCCGACCACGGGTCTCCGCCCTGATACCAGGTGCGGACGATGGCATGGGCGGCCACCAGCGCCACCTTTTCGGTAAGCGCGATGCCGAAGCGGGCGCTCTCGCGCCGGATGCCCATGTAATGGGGATTCTGGGCGTAGAAGGAGACGGCGCTTCCCAGCAACACGATCAGCCATACCAGATAGAGCCAGATCATGAACAGGATCAGGGTGGCGAAGGCCGAATAGATCACGGTGTATTTAGCGGAGTTCACGATGAAGGAGGCGAACCCCCAGCCGATGACCGACCACATCACCCCCGCCGTGATGCCGCCGATCAAGGCCGGGCCGATGCGCACGGCGGTGTTGGGCAGGAAGGTGTAGATGAAGGTAAAGGCCCCCACCACCATGACCAGGGAGGTCATCTTGCCGGCAAGCTCGACCAGGTGACCCAGCGGGCCGATGGCGGTGATCGATTGCACGATGGATGTGCTCATCAGCGAAGCGATGATGGCGGTGGCGCCGATCACCAGGATCGGCCCCAGCATCACCGCCAGAAGGTAATCGCGCACCTTGTGCGGGATCGAGCGTTCCGTCGGCACATGCCAGATGTAGTTGAGCGCGCGTTCCACCTTCTGCAGCAGCGACACCACCGTATAGAATAGCAAGAGGATGCCGACGAAACCCAGCACGCCGACCTCGATGCGGTCGACGAATTCGATGATCTTCTTGGTGATCTCGACGCCCTTTTCGCCGAGCGGCGCGAGCGTCTGGAGCAGGAACGGCTCGATCTTGTTGTGCGCCCCGAATCCCTTGAGGACGGAAAAGCTGATCGCCAGGAGCGGCACCAGGGACAGCAGCGTCGTGTAGACCAGGCTCATGGCGCGGAGCGTCAGCTGGCCGCCGAGAAAATCCTGGATCACGGCCCATCCCAAGCGCACCGGCACAAACAGCGCGCGCTGCCAGGGCGCCTCGGGCCGGGCGGTGGCGCGGGCGCGCTGGGCGTAGAGCTTTGCGCGAAGATCCGCGAGAGCTTCGGATATCGTCTTCATGGGCGCCAGTCTAGCCCCGGTTTCGCGTTTTGTCCCCTCATTGGCCCACAACAGGGGGCAGCACTCAACTTTCGGCGGTGACCGATTGACTTAGCCCCCCGTTGCGGGGGATTCTCGAAGCGGTCACGTCGATCGGCCAGAATGCCCGTTTGTACCCGGCGGAGGATGCCATGGAGCGACGCACACCCCTTGCCTTATCCATCCCGGTGGTGGCCGGCGCGCTGGCCATAGCCGCCACCCTGATCGCGGCCCTGCCCATGGCGGCGCTGGCCAATTGCCAGCCGGTGGCGAAACTGCCCGATCTCCGCCCCGGCATCCTGCGCGCCGGGTTCCACGGCCCGAGGCCGTTTGCCGCGCCGCGCCGCCCGCGTCATCTGCACCGCGTCCAGGGGCTGCCGACCGCGCCGCCGCCCAAGGGCAACGTGGAAGTGACCTATCTCGGCCATTCCAGCTTCCTGATCCGCACGCCCAAGGGCGCCTCGGCGATCACCGATTACAACGGCTATGTCCGAAGTCCGCTGCCGCCGGCCATCGTCACCATGAACCACGCCCACGACAGCCACTACACCGACTTCATCGAACCCGGCGTCAAGCACGTGCTGCGCGGCTGGACCACGGCGGAAAAGGGCTACCCCCGCTACAACCTGCTGTACCGCGACCTGCGGGTACGCAACGTCGCGACCAACATCCGGGGAGTCGCGGGCGGTACCGAGTTCGCCGGCAATTCGATCTTCATCTTCGAGGTCGGCGATCTCTGCCTCGCCCATCTCGGGCACCTGCATCACCAGCTGACCGAATCCCATCTCGGGCGCATCGGCGCCATCGACATCCTGTTCGTCGCCATCGACGACAACTCGACCATGCCCCAGGCCGAATACGCCAAGGTGATCCGGGCGCTGAAGCCCAGGGTGGTGATCCCCATGCATTACTTCGACGAGTACGGACTCAACCAGTTCTATGGGCTGCTGAAGCCGCAGGGCTACGTGCCGATGCCCCATACCTCGCGCACCATCCGGTTCTCGAAGCGCACCCTGCCCAAACGCGCCGTTATCTTGCTGCCCGGCGGCGGGTTCTAGCCTGACGCCTGCAATTCGGCGAGCAGCTGTTCGAGGAGTTTCATACCCGAGCCCCAGCCCTTGTCCATGCCGTCAATCGCCGCGGAGAAACAGGCGATCTCCGCCTCGCTGGCCTCATGGGGGACCCAGGTCAGACGCATCTTTGTCTGACCGTTTTCGTCCCCAAGCGTCACCGTCGTCAGCAGCACCCGCGGCCAGTCCGGCATCATGGGATTGGAAATAACGTTCCAAGCCGCATCGGTGACCGAGTGCAACCAGACCAAGCGCTCGGGCGGCGTGACTTCAAGGTACTCGACTCTTTGATAGTTGGATTTGTCCCCCCATCTCATCTCAAGCAGCCATAGCCCGCCAGGTTTCAGATCGAGGCGATGGACGACCGTCTCCGCCCCCGGCCCATACCAGCGCCCCAGCAATTCCGGTTCGGTCCAAGTCCGCCACACCAACTCTGGTGGCGCATTGAACGTCCGCTCCAGCACATAGGTCGGCACTTCATTCATTCTCACGCCCCTTTGCCTCGGCCCTTTTCAACTCTTCCAACAGGCCGTCCAGTTGGTCGAAACTCGATTGCCAGAACCCTCGGAACTGTTCCAGCCAACTTACCGCCGCCGCCATCGCATCTGCCTTCAGCCGCGCAGGACGGCGCTGTTTGTCGATGTCCCGCACGATCAACCCCGCGCGTTCCAACACTTTGAGATGCTTCGACACCGCCGGCTGGCTGATGTCGAACGGCGCGGCAATTTCATTTACCGACGCCTCGCCGGTGGCCAACCGGGACAGGATCTCCCGCCGCGTCGGGTCGGCGAGCGCGGCAAAGACCGCGTCAAGGTTTTGAGGTTTTATTTTATAACTTATCAGTTCCATAACTCAGTAGTTATATATAGAAGCCCAACGATGTCAAGCCCCTGTCTGCCGACCGAAGTCGCATCCCTGAGGTCGGCGAACCTAGAATGTAGAGTTGGACTCGCTTCTGCGGGAAAGATCCGCCGGCAATTGTCTAGTCCCGGATGTCCTGGAGGAACCATTCGGTGGGCAGCTCGCGCCCCAGGCCCGCCGCCTTGGCCTTGGCGTAGCATAGCGCGCCGACCGAGGAGAACTGCAAGCCCTGGTTTCCTGAGTTCTGGAAGAAGGTGACCTGGTCGGCGGATTTGCGGCCCGGTTCGTTGCCGAGCAGCATCTCCTCGAAATGGATGCGCTCGCAATCGGGGCGCAGCGCCTCGAACGGGGAGTCCTCGAAGGTGTCCCCGGGGATGCGGGCGCGCTCTTCGGGCGTGCCGCAAATATAGGAATTCTGGCCTTCCAGATAATTCTTGAGGCCGTCGTCGAGCTGGCCCTTGCGGCTCATGCGGTCGATCTTGGCGACCGCCTCGCGGCCGAGCTCATGCCAGTTCAGGTTGGCGAGATGCATGCCGGGCTCGACCCAGTCGCCGTCGAAGACAGGCGTGATCGAATCGGTGCAGCACGCCAGGATGTCGCAGCCCCTGACCGCGTCGTGGGGATGGTCCATGGGCTCGACCGGCAGGCCGAAGCGCTCCGACATTTCCTCGGCGAAGGCGACGCAGTGCGCCTTGGTCGGCGAATAGCACCGCACGCGCTTGATCGGGCGCACGCATTGGATCGCATCCAGATAGGTGCGCGCCATGCCGCCGGAGCCGAGGATGCAGAGGTCTTCGGAATCCTCGCGCCACATGTACTTGACGCCGATCCCGGCCGCGCCGCCGACCCGCATGTGTTGCAGGATGCCGTCGTTGATCAGCGCCAGCGGCTCCCCGTCGCGTGTCGAGAACAGCATGATCAGGCCGCAGAAGGTGCCCGGCTCGATGCAGTACTTCTCCTGGGTGCGGTGGCCCTGGTCGGCGTCGGGCCAGGTCATGATGTCGGACTTCATGCGGATGGCGAAATAGCCGCCGTTGGCCCCTTCCATGGTGCCCCAGCGCCAATAGCCGTCCTCGCGGTCGCAGGGCACGTAGACGTCGATGCGCGGGCGGGCGACGGCGCGGCCCTCGGCGGCCTGGCGCAAAGCGTCCTCCTGCACATTGATGACGTCGGCCATCTCCAGCACTTTCTCGGACACGTCGTTATGGATGAAAAGCATGGCGGATTCCCCGGATACCGGCCGCCTTGATCGGCGGCCTTGGGAGATCACCTTACTCCGCGGCGCCGCGCAGGTCCAAGCGCCTCAGGCAGTGGTCGATCCACTGGGCGGTGAGCTTTTCCTGGGTGCGGTTCTGCCCTAAGCGCTGGCGCAGGTTCTCGAAATCGACCACGTCCAGCGGCTGGTCCTGGTTGAAGCAGGAGAAGACGACGGAATGCTCGCCGGTTTCGGGATCCACATGGGCCTGCAGGCACTGGGCGCAGATCTCCTTCATCATGCACTGCATCGGCGAATTGATGGACCCGATCGCCGTGTGCCCGGGCTTGAGGAAATCCTTCAGCACCGTGTGCCGGGCTCTCGCCACCGCCCCCATCATCACGTCGGAGCCGATGGTGACGATGCGGTCGACCGCGTCCAGCGCGATGGGCTGGTCCCCCAACTCGCCGGCGCCGTAGGCCCGGATCGCCTCCACGATGTTGCCGACGATGGTCTTGTCGCCCGGGCGGGTCGGCTCGAACCCCGGCGCCTCGTCGCAGCACCAAATGATGGTGTCGGCGGCGGCTTCCAGCTCTTCGACCTTGTAGCGGTCGGCAATCGCCTTGTAGCCCGCGAAATAGAGCACCTTGGACCCGGCGGCGCGCATCGCCTGGCCGACCGAGAACAGCACCGCGTTGCCGAGTCCGCCGCCGGCCAGCAGCACGGTCTCGCCGCCCGGCGTTTCCGTCGGCGATCCGGTGGGGCCCATCAGGACCACCGGCTCGCCCGGCTTGAGCAGCGCGCAGAGGTCCGACGAGCCGCCCATCTCCAGCGCGATGACCGAGACCAGGCCGGCCTCGCGGTCGACCCAGGCGCCGGTCATGGCGAGGCCTTCCATGGCCAGGATGGTGTCCTCGGTGCGCGGCGCCAGCGCCTCGAAATTCTGCAGCCGGTAGAACTGTCCCGGATGGAAGGCGCGGGCGGCGGCGGGGGCATGGACGATGACCTCGACGATGGTCGGCGTCAGGCGATGCACCTCGCGCACGGCGGCGCGGAGCTCCTTGTTCATGGCGGCGATCAGCTCACCCGGCGCCGTGCCGGTCGCCGGGCGCTTGGCCATCAGCCGGCCGATCACCGGATAACCCTGCTTGGCCGAGGCCATGGCCTTGACCACGTTGCCGGCATAGGACGGATGCAGATCGCCGAAGAAGGTGACGGCCCGGCCGTCGGGCTCCATGGCGGTCATCACGTTGGCCGCGGCGGGCTTGGTGGAGCGTTCGGGCTCGACCGCTTTGCCGGCCTCGTTCAGCGCCTCGAAATACTTGCCGTGGATGGTGAAGCGGCCGGGATGCTCGCGCGCCAGCACCGTGTTGGGCTGGGTGCCGGCGGCGACGATCACGGTGCGCGCCGGCAGGGTGACGGTCTCGCCGGTATCCTGGATGCGCCCGCCATCGGCGGTCTCCATGCGGGCGCAGCGCAGGCGCGCGGCATGGCCGTGTTGGTCGAGCTCGACATCCACGGGCGACAGCCCTTCGGCGAAGCGGATGCCCTCCTCCATCGCCTTGGCGACCTCCTCGTGATTGAGGGTGTAGGACGGAGAATCCACCATCCAGCGGCGATAGACCACGGTGGAGCCGCCCCAGGCATCGACCAGGTCGCTGACGCGCGGCGCCCGGCGCTCCTCGCGCGCCTTGGCGCGTTCGGCGGCGATGGCCCGCCCGTGGGCCAGGAATTCATCGGCGATCTCGGCCTCTTCCGGGGTCCAGGCGGCACGCACCACCGCCGCGCCGTTCTCGGCCACCAGGGCCTCATAGCGGTGCAGGAATTTCTCTACCTGCACGGGGTAATAGGCCCGCGCCTCGGTGGCGGTGTCGATCGCCGTCAGGCCGCCGCCGATGACGGCCACCGGCAGGCGCACCTGCAGGTTGGCGATGGAGCTTTCCTTGGCCGCCCCGGTCAATTGCAGGGCCATCAGGAAGTCCGATGCCGCGCGCACGCCCCGGGCCAGCGCGTTCTTCATGCCGAGGATCGTCGGCTTGCCGGCACCGGCGCAGAGCGCGATGTGGTCGAAGCCGGCATCGAGGGCGCTTTCCACCGTCACCGTCCCGCCGAAACGGACGCCGCCGATCATGGAGAAATGCCGGCGCCGCTCCAGCAACAGGCGGATCAGCTTCAGGTAATTCTTGTTCCAGCGCACGGTGATGCCGTATTCCGCGACGCCGCCGAAGCCCGCCATCACCCGGTCGTCCAGCGATTCGTATAGCGCCTCGACATTGCGGATGGGCTCGAACGCAACGCGCCCGCCCGCGGCATCGACGCCGGAGACGACCGGCGGCAGCGGCTCGATCTTGAGCCCGTCCACCGCCACCACCGCATGGCCCTCGTTCATCAGGTGATGGGCCAGGGTGAAACCGGCGGGGCCGAGGCCAACCACCAGCACCTTGTAGCCGCTTTCGGGCTTGGGGACCGGCCGGGCGAGGTTCAGCGGGTTCCACCGCGTCAGCAGGCTGTAGATCTCGAAGCCCCAGGGCAGCTCCAGCACATCCTTCAGCACCCGGGTCTCGATCTCCGGAATGTTCACCGGCTCCTGGCGCTGATAGATGCAAGCCTTCATGCAGTCGTTGCAGATGCGGTGACCGGTGGCCGCCACCATGGGGTTGTCCACCGTGACCGTGGCGAGCGCCCCCAGGGTCAGCCCGTCCGCCTTCAGCGCGTTCATTTCCGACACCCGCTCTTCCAGCGGGCAGCCGGCCAGCTGTACCCCGAAGGGCGAGTCCTGGAAGCCGCCCAGCTTGCGGTCGACCAATCCGTGGGAGCAGGAATCCTTGCCCTGGTTGTGGCAGAAGATGCAGTAGTTGGCCTGATCCAGGGCGTGCTTGAGATCCATGCCGAGATCGGTGAGGGCGAAGCCTTCGCGCAGCCGGCGCGGATGATCGGGGCCGAGCTCCAGGTGGGCGACGCCGTCGCCCTTGATCTGTCGCACGTCGACCAGGCGCATGGGATCGACCTTCTCTGGCATCTTGAACAGGACACCGTCGGCGAAGCGCTTGCGGCCCATCACCGACAGGGTCGCCCAGCCGGCGAACTGCTCCGCCGTCTCGATGGCGTCGGCATTGGCGTCTTCATCCTCGAGCCAGCCCATCACCGCTTCGGCAAAGGCTTCCTCGGAGAACGGACCGATCATCTTGGTGAGCTTGACCTCCAGGGTCGGGCCGTCGACCGAATCGGCCTCCTCCGCCTTCACCTTGCGCACCGCCCGGCGCTGGACGAACAGGCGCTTGCAACGATAAAGCGGCGCCATGGCGTTGTGACGCCGGGCGAGATCGGCGATCTCACGCTCGATGCCGAACAGGGCGCCCAGGAAATCCTCGAGATGGGGGCCGAGGTCGATCAGAAGCTGGGAATGATCCTTGGGCGCGAGCGCCTCCGGGTCGGCGCGGCCGGCGTCGAGCCGCGCGGCGAGATCGGCGTCGGCCGTCTTCAGGTGGTCCGTGAAGGCGGCATCGACCCGGGCCAAACCGGCATCGTCATAGAGGTCCTCGAAAGCGAGGCCGAAGGAGAGGTTCAGATCACGCATCGGTATTCTTATCCGTTTCCCCGCCAGGGCCGTGCGCCAAGCTCGGCGCCCCCGCCGTTTCCGAGATCTTCGTGTTTTGGCGCCGTGCCCGACCCGGGCGGGTGTGTTTTAACCGAACCAGCCCTCGCGGTCGATCCATTCCTGAGTCCGCTTGGACAACTCGGACGGATCACTGCCTTCGGCGCGCCATGCCTCGCGCGCCTTCGCAAGGGCGTCCAGCCTGCCCTCCCATTCCGGGCCGAACAGGCCTTCCAGGTGCCGACGCAGCGCCCGGGCGAGGCCGGGAGAGCGGCCACCGGTCGACGCGGTCAGCAGCAAATCGCCCCGGCGTACGGTGGCCGGCAGATGGAAATCACACCATTGGGTGCGGTCTTCGACATTGATGGCCACCCCCAGTTCCCGCGCCGCACGCGCGATCCCTTCGGCCACCCGATCTTCCAGGCCCGCGACCAGGATCATGTTGGCGGCTTCGAGGTCCGGGCGTTCCGGCAGACCGGGCCTGAGCCGCGCACCGGCCACGGCGGCAAGCTCGGCATCGGCGCCGGGAACGAACACATTGAAATCGGTGACGCCCGCGGCCTCGAGCCCCGTGACGCGGCGCACCGCACCCACTCCCCGGCCGACCACCACCGCCCGGACGCGGGCCGGGTCGAACAGGATGGGATACATGCCGGGACGGAGCCGGGATCAGGACCCGCCGGACGGCGCGTTCTTGATCATGTCGGCGACGCCGCCACCGGAATCGTCGAGCGCCCCCATCTGGAACTCAGGCACCGCGACCGGGCGTGAGATGAAGTCGTCGGCGGTGTCGATCCAGTAGGCGAGCGCTTCGCGCAGGGCCGCGGCATCGGCGTCGGCCTTCTTGCCGTCGGCACCTTCAAACGCCGCGCGGGCGGCGATCAACCGGTCGAGCCCGCCGAGGACGTCCTCGTCCCCGGCATGGGCGGTGCGCAGGGTCGAGATCACCACGCCGTCGGCATCGTCTTCCGAACCCGGCATCCCGGCGCGGATGCGCAGCCGTTGGGCGGCATAGCGGAAGCCATCCCGGGCGAACCGCGAAAAGGCCGCGTAATCGCCCGCGGAAAGCGCCCTATCGACATTGATCAGCGCGTCGTCGGCCATGTCCTTTTGCAGATCGTCGTCCTCGATCCCGGCGGCGCACTCGGCGGTGCGCCCGGCGGGCGGCGTGAATTCCCAATCCTCGCCGTAATCGAAGAACAGGCCTTCGTCGTCGCCCTTGACCTTGGCGGCGACCGGCTTGACCAGGGCGGTCAGGCCGTCCTTGCCGAGCCGAAGCGCCCAGTCGCGCACCGATTCGTCCCTCTTACGCCCGGTCTCGTAACCCGCCAGCAACAGATCCAGGGTTTCCTGGGCAAGGCGCGCGGGCACCACCGGACCGGTCAGGCCGATATGGCCGTTCTCGCGCTCGTCCCCGCCGATATAGATCTGGTAATGCGGCGCGTTGCGCCCGGCGATCTTCTTGCCCATGCCCCGGAAGCCGAAATCGGCGACGTGATGCAGGCCGCAGCCGTTCTGGCAGCCCGAAATCTTGACCGTCAGGTTGGGCTTCGGCGCGTAGGCGCGGACCGATTCCTGGATGGTGCCGCCGAAGCTCTGGGAATTGGTGATGCCGATGGCGCAGGTCGACGTGCCGGGGCAGCTCACCACGTTGGGCACGCTTCCCACCTCATCCTCGACCGAGAAGCCCATGGCGCGGACCCGGGCGACGACTTCCGCCACCTTGGTTTTCTCCAACCCCACGATCACCAGGTTCTGGTCCCGGGTGGTGCGGAATTCGCGCGCGCCGGCCTGCTCGGCCAGGTCGGCCAGGGCGTCGAGCTCGTCGGAGGTGAACAGGCCCAACTCCTGATGGACCACCACGGCCTGGCCGCCGTCATGAGCGTCGATCACGCCGCCGGGCGAGACCGGCTCGGGCGCATTGGCATCGCCCTCGCGCCAATCGAGCTTCTGCCACGGGCGCTGGGGCATGGTGCGGGTCTCGGCAAAGGCGTCCTCGAACAGCTTGCGGAACTTCTCCGGGCCGAAGCGCTTGGCGACGAACTTGATCCGCGCCTTGTTGCGGTTGCGCCGGTTGGAATAGCGCTGGTGGACGCGCACCAGGGCCTCGACCACCGCGGGCAGATCGTCCTCCTCGACAAAATCGGCAACCGGGACCGCGGAGATCGGAATGCCGCCGGTGCCGCCGCCGGCATAGACCTTGAACCCGGGCTTGCCGTCCTTATGGGTGGCGACGAGGCCGAGGTCGTGGATATGGCTGGAACCGCAATCGGTCTCGCAACCGGAGACGGTGGCCTTGAACTTGCGCGGCATGTGCTGGGCCAGGGGGTGGCGGATCCAGCTGACCGCCAGCCGCTGGGCCACGGCGCCCGCGTCCACGTGTTCCCTGGGGCAGACGCCGGAAAGCCCGCAAGAGGTCATGTTGCGGAGCGTGTTGCCGCAGGCCTCGCGGGTGGTGATCCCGGCTTCGGCGAGGAATTGCAGGTAATCGGGAACGTCGTCGGGCTTGACGAAATAGCCCTGGAGATCCTGGCGGGTGGAGATGTGAATGTTCTGCCCGCCCCAACGCCGGTTGGCCTCGGCCACGCGGCGGGCCCAGGCAAAGGGCAGCACGCCGCCCGGGATCTTGATGCGGACCATGTGGACGTTGGGCTGCAATTGGCCGTAGACCCCGAAGCGCAAGCGGTAGCCCTGCCACTTGCCGGCATCCCATTCGCCGGATTTCAGCTTGGCGTAGCCGGCTCGGAATTCGTCGATATCCGAAAGCCGGGCGAGCGGTTCCGCGCCGACGCCCGAATAAGCGCCGATCCCGTCCTTGCGCGCCGCGGCATTGGCGCCGGTCGTTCCTTGTCCAGGTGCGACGGTGGTCTCTGACATGGCAATCGCCGGCGCCGACGCCGGCCCTCCGCTAAAGGCCCTTGTTTCCGATTTATTTACATAATCTATATGTGAAACATGATCTAAAACAAATTTTTAGTGTAAAACTAGATAAAGTCAACACCTATTTCGTAAATTAGCCGAGCGGATCGCCGCGCCGCGCCGGGCCCGGCCGGGGCCCTCGGTCCGCCGTCCCGACGTGCCGGGAGGGCGGGCCACAAGGTCCTGGAATTGCACCGGGGATTTCCCTATTAAAGGCACCGGAAAAATACCCGCCGGGCGCGGGCATGGCAAACGGCCCGCGGGCCAGGCTACCGACGGACACATGGCACAAGATTCGAAATCACCGGCAAAGATCCTGACCATCACCTGCCCCGATGGGCCCGGCATCGTCGCCGCGGTGACCGGGAAGCTGGCCGAGAACGGCGCCAATATCATGGCAGCGGCCCAGTTCGGCGATGCCGGCACGGGACGCTTCTTCCAGCGCATCGTCTTCGAATCCGGCCCCTGGATCGCCGGGGACGACAGATTCCAAAAGGACTTCGGCCCGATCGCCGAGCGGTTCCAGATGGACTGGGCGCTGCACGATGCCGGCACCCGGGCCAAGGCGGTGATCGCGGTATCCAAGATCGGCCATTGCCTGGCCGACCTCCTGCACCGCCACCACAGCGGCGACAGCGCCATCGACATCCGGGCCGTCGTGTCCAATCATGAAGACATGCGCGACCTGGTCGAATGGCATGGGATCCCCTATCACCACCTGCCGGTGACGCCGGAGACCAAGCCCGCGCAGGAAGAGAAGATCCTGGGGGTGATCGAGGAGAGCGGCGCCGAGCTGCTGGTGTTGGCGCGTTATATGCAGATCCTGACCGCCCCCACCAGCGAACGCCTGGCCGGGCGCTGCATCAACATTCACCACGCCTTCCTGCCCGGCTTCAAGGGAGCCCGGCCCTATCACCGGGCCCATGAGCGCGGGGTCAAGCTGATCGGCGCGACCGCCCATTACGTGACGCCGGACCTCGACGAAGGGCCGATCATCGAACAGGCGGTCGAACGGGTCGATCACGCCCATACGCCGGCCGACCTGGTCTCCATCGGTCGCGACATCGAATGCACCGTGCTGGCCCGCGCGGTGCGCTGGCATGCCGAGCGGCGGGTGCTGCTCAACGGCATCAAGACGGCCGTGTTCCGCTAAACCGGGCCCAGCCGCGGCGACCGCCCGGCGGCACCCCAAACGGCCGGAGGAAAACCGGACCATGACCCTGACCCATCCCACCGAAACGCCGAAATCCGTCGTCATCTGGCTCGCGGTGATGGTCGCAATGATCTTCGTGATCGTCATTCTGGGCGGTGTCACCCGCCTGACCCAATCGGGCCTGTCGATGGTCGACTGGCGCCCCATCATGGGGATCATCCCGCCGTTGTCGACGGCGGAGTGGGAAGAGGCCTTCGCCGCCTACAAGGCCTACCCGGAATATCAGAAGCTGAACTACGGCATGACGCTCGCCGAATTCCAGGCGATCTTCCTGATGGAATATTTCCACCGGGTCTGGGGCCGGCTGATCGGCATCGTCTTCATCCTGCCGTTCCTGTCGTTCCTGATCCGCGGCCACGTGCGCGGCAGCTTCGCCCTCAAGCTCACGGGCCTGCTGCTGCTCGGCGGCGCCCAGGGCGTGATGGGCTGGGTCATGGTCAAGAGCGGCCTGGTCGACGACCCGTCGGTCAGCCAGTACCGGCTGGCGGCCCATCTGTCCCTCGCCCTCTTGCTGGGGGCGATCCTGCTGTGGATGGCGCTGGCCCGTGGCACCGAACCGGAGCCCCTGCAACCGGCGCGGCGCCGGCGCGTGGTCGGTCCCCTGCACCCGGCGCTCGCCCTCGCCGTCCTCACCGTGCTGTCGGGCGCCTTCGTCGCCGGGCTGGATGCGGGCCAGACCTTCAACACCTTCCCGCTGATGGACGGCCAATGGGTGCCGGACGGCATGCTGGATCTCAAGCCGATCTGGCGCAATCCGTTCGAGAACGTGCCCATGGTACAGTTCGACCACCGGGTGCTCGGCATCCTCACCATGCTGGCCTGCCTGTTGCTGTGGTGGCGCGGCCAGGGGGCGGATCTGCGCGGGCCCGCCCGCATCGCGCTCAACCTGATCGGGCTGATGGCCCTGGTGCAGCCGGCGCTCGGCATCATTACGCTGCTGCTGGTGGCGCCGGTCTCCCTGGCCGCCGCCCATCAGGCCGGCGCCATGATCCTGCTGGGGCTGCTGATCTGGCTGCTCCATGAGACCAAGCGCCACCCGGGCCGGCTTGATTACGCTCCGGCCCGGCGATAGTGTGACGCGCGGCCCGCGGGGCGCCGCACTTTTCGCATCCAGGGGCCAGGGGGGATCCATTTCATGGCGCTGAAGCTTACCGTCGCCGTCACCTATTACGACCGCACAAGGGCATTGCTGGACGGCCGGGCCGCCATCGAGGGCTGCGAGGCCACGGTGCTGGAACTCGAGCCGGAAGAGATGTTCCACCGGGCGCTCCATTACCGGGAGTTCGACGTCGCCGAGCTGTCGTTCTCCAACTTCCTGACCCTGACCGCGGAGGACAAGTGCCCCTATCTCGGCATTCCCGTCTTCCCGGGGCGCAAGTTCCGCCATTCCGGCATCTTCATCAACACCCGCTCAGGCATCGAGAAGCCCGAGGACCTCAAGGGCAAGATCGTCGGCACGCCGGAATACCAGGTGACGGCGGTGACCTGGGTGCGCGGCATTCTGGAGGACGTCCACGGCGTCGCGCCGACCGACATCTCCTGGCGCTGGGGCGGGTTGCAACAGGCGGGCCGGGCCCAGAAGACCGATTTCGTCCCGCCCGAAGGCCTGACCCTGGAACCGATCCCCGAGGGGGCGACGCTGCAGGACATGCTGGCCAATGGCGAGATCGACGCCGTCATCTCGCCCCGCTCGCCGGCCTGTTTCGACGAAGGCCACCCCGACATCCGCCGCCTGTTCCCCGATTACGTCGAACAGGAAAAGGCGTACTTCAAGCGCACCGGCATCTTCCCCATCATGCACCTGGTGGGCGTGCGCAAGGAAATGGTCGCGGCCAACCCCTGGCTGCCCGACAGCCTGGTCAAGGCGTTCGACGTGGCCAAGGACCTCGCCATCGAGGAGGTCGCCTACAACAACATCCCGCGCGTCACCAACCCGTGGATGGAGGCCCATACGGCGGACGCCCGGGCGGTGATGGGCGCCGACATCTGGCCCTATGGGGTGGATGCCAACCGCACCTGCATCGAGGCGTTCCTGCGCTACCACTACAGCCAGGGCCTGGCGGCGCGCGAGCTTGCGATCGAGGACATCTTCGTGCCGTCCACCTTCGAACGCTCCAAGATATAGGGCGCGGCGCGGCCAAGGCGGCGCCGTGCCTGCCTCTCCGCCATGTACAAATATCGCCCGCACGTGATAAACAGGATCAGAGGTCGGAAAAGACCATAAGAAACATATGCCAATAGGCAATGTGGGACGCGCCTAGACCCCGTCATCATCGAACCACTCAGGGAGGTTCTTCAATGCGCAAAACCTTGATCGGCCTTATCGGCGCCGCGGTTCTCGCCGCCGCCCCGGCCCAAGCCCAGACCTACAACGTGACCCTCGCCGGCGCCAGCCCCGGCGGCCTGTGGTCGACCATCGGCGCCGGGCTCGACAAGGCCCTGGCCAAGGCCTATCCCGGCTCCACGGTGACCTACCAGACCGGCTCCGGCGGCCTCGCCAATGCCAAGCTGGTGCAGGACAAGAAGGTGCCCATGGGCATCATCGGCGACCCCGAGCTGGCCGCCGCCGTCAACGGCACCGGCCCGTTCAAGGGCCGGCCCCAGAAGGACATTCGGGTGCTGTTCCGGGTCTATTCGCCGAGCGCCCGCTTTCAGTATCAATACGTGCTGATCAACGGCGATGTCGCCAAGAAATACGGCATCAACACCATGGCGGACCTCAAGAAGCAGGCCGGCAACATCCGCATCGCCTTCAACCGGCCCGGCAACATGGACGGCGACGTCTCCATCGCCATCGCCGAAGCCCACGGCATCGACCTCAAGAGCTTCAAGCAGGTGGTGCGCGCGGCATCCCGCGAGCAGGTTTCGCTGATGCTCGACCGGCGCATCGACGGGCAGATCTACGGCATCGCCTACAACCACCCCCGCATCCGCGAGACGGCCAACGGCATCCCGCTGAAGATGCTGGACGTGGGCCAGGCGGTCTCGGAGAAGCTGGCCAAGCAGTTCGGCGGGAAGATCTGCGTCATCAAGGCCAACGAGCACAAGTTCATCAGCGCCGACAAGACCTCGGTCTGCCTCGGCGCGATCATCGGCGCCCATAAGGACATGGACGAGAAGACCGCCTACAACATCGTCAAGGGCGTCCTCAAGAACGTCGACGACTTCAAAAACGCCCATCGCCTGCTCAAGAAGGTGACGACGCTGAAGTCCATGGCGGAGCCCTCGGTGGTTCCCCATCATCCCGGCGCCATCAAGGCCTTCAAGGAAGCGGGCCTGATGTAAGGGCCCAAGGCCCAAGGCATCCCGAGGCGGGGAAGCCCTCGACGCTTCCCCGCCTTTTCCTTGCAAGGGGCGGTCCAGGCCGTTCCGCGGGACCCAGCCATGGCGAAGTCGAAACTCCTCGATCCGGGTACGTGGTTTTCGGTCGGCTGCCGCCGCCGGCCCTCGGGTTGGCTCGGCCTGCTCATCACGCCCTTCGCCTTCGCCATCGCCCTCTACGTGATCGCGGCGGCGACTTGGGTGATCCTCGATCCCTGGGTGCTGTCGGCGGTGTTCCTGAGCGGCATGATGGCGCTCGGATTCCTGACCGTGGGCGCGACGCCCAACTCCGACACCGAGCGGGTGCCGCTGTTCGACATCGCCCTGGCGGGCCTGAGCCTCGCCGCCGGCGTCTATTTCGTGATCATCGCCAAGGACGAGGTCGCCCGCATCAACCTGCTGTTCCCGCTGGATGACTGGCGGATCCTGTTCGGCACCATCGTCTGCCTGCTGACCTTCGAGATCACCCGGCGCACCACCGGCCTGGGGCTGACCATGATCGTCCTGATCTTCGTCGCCTACAACTTCTTCGGCCATCATCTCGACGGCGTGCTCAAGCACGGCTACATCAGCTCCAACCACTTCCTCGACATCATGGTCTTCACCACCGACGGCATCATGGGCCTGCCGGTGCGGGTGGCGGCGACCTACGCCTTCATGTTCGTGATGTTCGGCACCCTGATGTATTACGCCAAGGGATCGGACTTCTTCTTCGACTTCGCCGCCGCCATCGCCGGGCGCAAGCCGGGCGGGCCGGCCAAGGTGGCGGTGGTCTCGTCGGGCATGTACGGCATGATTTCGGGCAGCCCGACATCCGACGTGGTGACCACCGGCTCGATCACCATCCCGATCATGAAGCGGCTGGGATACAAGGGCTCGGTGGCCGGCGCCATCGAGGTCGCGGCCTCGACCGGCGGCAGCGTCATGCCCCCGGTGATGGGCTCCGCCGCCTTCATCATGGCGGAATACACCGGCATCGAATATGTCGACATCGCCGTCGCCGCCTTCCTGCCGGCGATGCTGTATTACATCTGCGTCTATTCCCAGGTGCATTTCCGCGCCGTGAAGATGGGCTTCGGCGGCCTCGACCCGGAACGCATCCCGCGAATGGGGCCGGTGCTGCTGCGCGGCGGCTTGTTCCTGGTGCCGCTGATCGTGCTCACCTGGTTCCTGCTGGAGGGCTATACGCCGACCTGGGTGGCGGTCACCGGCTCGGCCGCCGTGGTGGTGGTGGCCATCGCCTACAAGCTGATCGACATGTTCGTCCAATGGCGCAGGGGGGGCGGATCGATCTCGCCCGCCGCCCTGGCGGTGCAGACCGGACGCGGCCTGGTGCTGTTCTACAAGGCGCTGGCCGAAACCTCCATGCGCATGGTCCCGGTGGCCGGCGCCACCGCCGCCGCCGGCCTGGTGATCGCCGGCATCACCATGACCGGGCTGGCCGCCAAGTTCGCCCATGTCATCTACGCCATCACCGACGCCAAGGTGTTCTCGGCGCTCGCGATCGCCGCCGGCGTGACCATCGTGCTGGGCATGGGCATGCCGACGCCGTCGGCCTACATCCTGGCCGCGGTGCTGATCGGCCCGCTGATGACCCAGCTGCATATCGACCCGCTGCCGGGGCACATGTTCCTGCTCTATTTCGCGGTGATGAGCGCCATCACCCCGCCGGTGGCGGTGGCAGCCTACGCCGCCTCCTCGATCGCCGAGGACAACCCGCTGGCGATCGCCGCCAACGCGGTGAAACTGGCGCTGGCCGCCTTCCTGGTGCCCTTCGTCTTCGTCTACGGCCCGGAGCTCTTGTGGCAGGGGCCGCTGTGGAAGACGGCGCTGACCTTCACCTCCGCCGCCGCCGGCCTGATCCTGATCGCCGCCGCCATCGAGGCTTTCGAGGACTTCTGCGCGAGCCTCTGGGCGCGCCTGGCCCTGGCCGCCGCCGGGCTGCTGATGCTGGCGCCGTTCTATACCTCGGTCGCCGTCGGCCTGGCGCTGGCCGCCGTGACCATCTTCGCCAACCGCCTGACCCGGCGCGCCGGCGCCGCCGCCGGCGGCTGATCGCGGCGGGTCCGATTGCGGCGTTTCCGGCCGTGGGAAACGCCTTGTTTAAAGAAATCTTTAATTAAGGAATTCATTAAATAAGGGCGGCGCCGACGCCCGCCCAGAGCAGGATGGCGAGGCGCCCAATCACCCAAACCGGAACCGTCATGCCCCGGCGTCGTGCGCAAGCACGCACCTGCATGAGATGCGGGGCATCCCTGTCACGTGGGAGACC
>Ga0224512_10001475_pt1 | contig 22593 bp, 22 predicted proteins | sample SF_May12_sed_USG_4_FD_169103 | JGI IMG/M metagenome (GOLD analysis project Ga0224512, IMG submission 169103) | Sediment microbial communities from San Francisco Bay, California, United States - SF_May12_sed_USGS_13 | ecosystem: Environmental > Aquatic > Marine > Sediment | place: USA... | reverse complement strand
TCTACTATCCTGGGGAAGAAATAGCCAATACAAACAAGAAAACTTCATCAGATTGTATCATTGAAATCAGTACGTTAAACTCAGTAGTTACCAGAGATATTACAAACCAATGGAATGATCGACAGTGGTGTAATTCTGATGAATCTATTTTAATGACTGACCTATATCATCCACGTAATAAACCCATGATCAACGTTAATTCATTATTAATGGAATATCGTGATTTTAATAATGATCGATTGGGTATTGTAAATGCATACAATCTAGAAGAATCAATTAAAAATAATATGGACGACGACTACTTACCAACATTCAATGTAATTCTTCTTGATGACAAGAATTGTGTGGCTGCTGCAGTGTCTAAAACAGATGACTTCACCATGGTACACATGGAGAAGGGTATATGGCAACTAAGTAATGAAAAAACTAATAGTACTTTTCGCATATTCGAAGATACACATAATGAAACTAATTGCAACCAAGACTATTCGGAATATAATTTAGATGCGCTGAAAACTATTGATGTAACTATTGATAGTATCGCAGGTGAAATTTCTAAATTAAGTAAAAGATATACCATTTTTGAAATGAAACCAGTTACAGACAAAGATCTGGGTAGAGTAAATGTAGATATTTTCCAAGACTGGCACTTGTTGGTATCTGCCCAATCAAAAAAATAGTTTGTGAATATAATATAGTTGTGAAATATTGGATCCTAAAGAAAATTCAATAAATAATTAATTTACTATTAATGATAACTAATTATTTTCCTCCCTTTTAAGCAAATCAAAATATCATTTTGTGAAAGTAATTCCAGTTATTTTTGTAATGTTTCTAGTCGGATTTATTGTTCCAACTTTTGCAACAACTCCTCCACACAAGGGCATTGACTATAACGCTGAACTAGCATGGCAGCAAGAACATTTGTGGAGTTTGGGAAAGAATCTAACAGTTGGGGATTCTTACACCTACAGGATTTGTGATCCTGATGCAATGATTAACTATTCTGCTGAATCCTATCACTATTTCACAAAGAATTTGGAGCACAATGGTTCTCTATGTTATACAATACAGATGGACTTTGTAAATCTGATACCAACTGAGCAGAACCAGATTAGCAGTCATATCTGGATAGTGCAGGGTAAAATTATTGATGATTTTTCAGGAAATACACGAAATTCAGTATTTCATGTTGATGCAGAATCCTTTGAGGTACGCTCAGCTGATACCATCCATCCTGATTCCATACGATACGCAAAATCTATCCAGAACACAATATTTTCAATTTACAAGTACACTGCTATTGAACCAAAACTACTGCAAGACGGCATCAGTTGGGGCGAGGTTACTGAATACAATAAAAGAGGAGCAAATCCTGACATGAAAGTTTTTGAAAAGCAAAAATGGAATGTAGTATCATACCAGTCTGAACCAATACAGAAAGCATCATCTGATCTAGATGTGTTTTCAGTGGGATATCATATAGACATCATTGATAGATTTGACTTTACACCAAATGACAAAAAAGAAAATGACACAAATAATGTTACAAACTATTATCTTGTAAATTCACATCTGCCATTTCCCGTGTCAGGACTATACTACAACCCGTCATATGTAATAGAGCCCCACAAGGAATACGAGTTTGAGTTAATCGCATATCTTGAGACAAACTCCAACAAACCTCCACAAGAGCCAACAAAAGATGTAATTGATATTATGGATTTACCAATAACTGAAACAGGTACAATCAAGTTGACTTTACCAGATGAAATTATTCCAGAAAACATTCCAGATGAGATTGTTCCAGATGAGATTGTTCCAAACAACATAGAAGTTATTCCAAACAACATAGAAATCTTACCAGATGAGGTAATCCCAGAAAACATTCCAGAAGTTATTCCAAACAACATAGACGTCTTACCTGTTGACACACAAGACAATACGCTTTTTGTGATTGTTATTCTGGTGATGGTCTTGGGTGCTGCAGGAATCGTTATTTGGAAAAAGCCTTCGCTCCAGTGGAATAAGAAAAATCAAAACATCACAAGAAAGAAAATAGCATTTGAAGACAAGCTCAAACTGGAGATTAACACTGAATCATAACTGCCTGCTTTTAAGCAAAATCATATCATAATGTTGGTGATGATATAATGGAGCAAAACGAGCTAGTAGTCTTTGAAAACTTTTCAATTCTAAACCAAAAGGCAATGTCACTTCCAATAGGTAAAGTCTCAATCAGACAAGTTCTACTAATTACTGCAGGATTCTTCTTTGGTACGATATTGTATTTGGCTACAACTGATTTGATATACGCAGGCGTGGTATTTGCGCCATTTGTGGTAATATCTATGATTAACACAAAGATTGTATCACTTGATCAGATTATTCGAAACAATATTTCATTTTTAATTAGAGGAACATCACTTTCAAAGAGATATCTAAATTCAATAAAATCAAAGAATGTTAATTCCGCCAAAAAAGTAGAGTCTAAAATAACTCCAATAAATGAAAAGAAGAGTATGTTCTCTCTAGATGGACTTATACAATCAATTGAGTCACTAATTCTAAGAAAACCAAAAGACTCAAAGGAAAACAAACCAAGCAAAACTAAAGACAACAAGGCAGAAAACCATTCAGTCACATTGAGCATCAATCATGACGAAAACATACTGGTTTTATCAAATCTAAAAAACAAATCCAAAAAAATATTCTCAAAGAAAGAAAATATTCTGAAATTTCTGGAATCATCACTTGATGGAATAAAATTAGTAGAGTCTGATTACAACACCACAAAAGGTACGGTGATCATACCCTTGCACAAGTCAAAGAAATATTCTGTAACGATAAATGACGAGAAAATAATTAATCATTTTCCATGAGGGCTAACAGCATAGTTTCTGCCCTTTTAAGCAAATGACAATTACTCTTCAATGATTCGTTCAAGAAGTCAAGACAGCAAAGGTGACGAAGGCGGAGTAGGCAAATTCATTGCGCTGCTTATCGGAGGAATATTCGCACTGATACTCGTTACGATTATCGTGCCAAACGTCCTTGGAATAAGTGTGAACTATTTCTGCATCGGACCTGACTCTGTACTTAATGGAATGACTACAAACTATTGTGCAGTAGATGCAGCTGGTGTGATTACTGGACCAGCAGTTGCAGGTAACGTGTTTTTGCCTGATGCGGTAAGAACAACTGCAGGTGACTTGGTTAGCACCACCTTCATTGCAGTATCAATTGGTATCATACTGATTGGTGCAGTAAAGATTCTACAGTACAGAATTGTGTCATCTCCAAGATCTGAAAAATCACAAGCAGCATAATCAGAAAACAAATGACACCACATGAGATTTGGACAAATCTAATAAAGAGGAAAATTCATGTCGGCGTCTTACTGGTCTTACTGTTTTTACCCCTCTTTTTTTATCTTTATTTTGAAAAGCCAGAGTTACCGTTATTCATACTTGGTCTGTTTATTTTCTGGGGAATTTCGCTATATTTGGACATGAGAATTACACTATCCCTCAAAGGTAAGATAGGAAAACATGAATCAAATGACATCTTTAGAGTACTGTACAAGAGACTCGGCAAGAGGGCAATTATAATACAGCTTGGAATAGAATTTACATTTGTTGTATTGTTTCCAAGTATTGCAACATTAAGACAGCCAGGAGAAACATTTGAGATTGATGTGATGGGCGCTGCAATACTTGCAGGAATCATCGGGGTGTTGCATATTTTCGCGTGGAGAAACAACAAAAAGGAAATACAGAAAATCCATGATAAAAAATATGTATGAATTGATTTTTTATAAATTAAAAAACATATGTGAATTATGTAGAGTTTTACTTTGTAATTCAGGTTAGAAATACATTGTATATTTGAAAACTAGAATGACATAATTAGGCAAATCTAATTTTCGTATTGTTTTTAAATCTCTTTTTACATATTATATCCCATGGAAAACAAGACCTGTAAAATTTGCAACTCTAAACTAAAAGTGGAAAGAGTATGCAAATTCTGTAATGAACCAACAAGAATGTTCTGTCACACTTGTGGGATGATTGCAGAAAAAAGAATGCATCCTGCATGCATGGTGATGGATGTCAATTCAATGTTATTGCAAACTCATTCCCACTAAAACCATTTTTTTATTTTTTGTAAAAATTATTTCTATAATGCATAACATGATAATATAATCTCAAAAACATGAAAATGGTACGGTTGAACGAAAGAGGTCAAAGGCACTTTAGTCAGCAATTATCCTTAATGAGAAAGAGGCATTCATTGTATTTCCTGACCTTGACGGCGATCCTGACCTATCTGAAACCTTCTATGGTGATGATTCTGACTTTGAGTGATACCTTGACTATTTTAGATACTATTGGAATAATACAACAAACTTCAATGAAGGTAAACTTGTAGAAAAGTCATAATTAAGATTCTACATAACGACAATAATAAATTTGTCATAATTCATCATTAATTCAAAGAATAATGACGAAAATTATAAATAATGTAATGTGCATTACATATACGGTGAAAAAAATGTGGTTTGATGATCAATTTGAAAATACATTTCGAAGAATGTCGAATCGATTTTTTAACACGGACGACATCTTTGAAACTCCAAGCGGAGAATCAGTCCAGACATACGGTCCATATTACTATGGATATGAAATGACTGTAGGGCCTGATGGCAAGCCCAAAGTTAGAGAATGGGGAAATGCCAGACCAACAACAGCAAGTGCAATTACAGAGTCGGGTGTAAGACAACCCTCTGTGGATGAGATACTAGACGAAAAAGCTAAAACGTTAAAGTTGGTATCTGAGATGCCAGGTATTGAAAAGTCTGACATCAAGGTAAATGTGGCAGATGGAATTGTACACATATCTGCAGAACATGGGGATAGAAAATACCAATGTCAAGTTCCACTAAAATACAAAGTGGATGAAAACTCTGCAAAGGCACACTATTCCAATGGAATACTGCAAGTGCAATTCAGCATTACAGAAGAAAAACCAAAAGGAAAATCTGTTCCAGTAGAGTAACAGAAAAATGTAAAAGATATCACAAATTCCCAAAATCTTTTTGAAGGAATGTGATAGATTCCAAGTAATGGGAGGAAAAATTTCTTTATTCCCCATCACTTTATCTTTTTTATAATATCTTCATTCTTTGATGCTTCTTTTAGATTTCTAGGTTCCCAAACCCAAAGAAGCCTGTTACAATATGGCTCAGTGATACCAGTACCATGGTATCATCATCTCATTTTGCTTTTAAGCAAACCATAATACCATCCCATGAATCTATTGGGAGGAAAATCAAACAAACAAATTTCTCACTTTGAATATAGTTACATCATTACACCTGGAAACTTTCTGAATCTATCTGAAGAAAACAAGCAAAAGAAACTGGGCCAGTTCTTTGATGTGCTGAGAATAATTGAAAAACCAGTCCGTATTACAATGTCAAAAAAGATTATGCCAATAACAATTGAGGGCAAGCAAAAACCAATGCCTGTCATGCAGGTACACATTGAATCAAATGAACCGTTGTCGGACATTCTCAACCAGGTAAAGTTTGACTTTGCATCAGAGCAGAGACCACCAAACCTGATTGTAAAAAAAGAGTACCTAAAATCAATGATGGTAACTGAATTGATAGATGGTATAGAATCTGATCCAATATACACTGCCACATATTGCCTGGAATCGCTTCCTGCCAGGCTATCATACGCATGGATAACATCAATTTTTACTGCATGCTCTCACATACAGATGTGGTTTTCACCAATTGAGAACAATGATGCTGAAATCAGACTAAACAGGTTTATCCATTTTGTAGAAGAAGATGCAAAGACCAGCTCCCAATCAAAGGAGCTATACCACAAAGCAGTAAACACCAGAAATCTGCTAAACAGAAGTGAGACCAAGCTCTATGAGATCATAGTGAATTGTACAGTGATGACACCAGACAAAAAACAGCTAAAAGCAGAAGAGAAAAAATTCATCGAAAAGACAAGACAGCAAAAAGGCTCATTCCATCTCATACAATCTCAGCAGGCCAGAGTATTCTTTGAAGGGTTTGGACAAAAATTAACATTTGATTTAGGATCTTGTTCAATTTTGTACGCGTTTGCATCAGCTGACATGCTAGAGTTACCAAATGGAATTCCTGTAGGGCGAAACATCATAACAAAGGGTCCAGTAATATTTGATATTCTAAAGAGAACAAACCTCAACGTCGGAATCATTGGAACTTCAGGTAGTGGAAAATCATTTACAACAAAATTATTAGTTTATAGATTGTCTCAGAAATATCCAGACTCGCACATTTACATTATAGATCCAACAAACGAGTATGGATCCATTGCATCATTCCTTGGGATGGAAAAAATTGACATTACAGGAGCTGAAGAATTGGGATTGGATCCATTTCAGATTCTAAAACCATCTGATGCAGCTGACATTCTGGGAGAAATTACACATGCACCTGACACCACAAGGATTCAGTTCCAGAAATATTCAGACAAGGCAAAGAGTATTGCAGAGTTTTATAAAATGCTTGATAAAAAAGACCGGGCATATTTGGAGCATTTGATAGATGGACCACTCTCAAAGATTATCTCTGGTGAACCAAAAATTACAACTCAGAAAAAAATCATAATGTCGATGGGAACTGGAAGCACAGCTTCTGAATCTGAAGCCATGATACTTGTGTTATTGTTAAACAAAATCTACAAGATATGTAACGAGTTGCCAGTAAAAACTAGAAAAATAATAGTGATAGATGAGGCATGGCGTATGTTTAAGATGCCGCGAACTGCAAAATATATTGACATGATAGTAAGAATGGGAAGAAAGGTAAACATCATGTTTGTCTTTGTGTCCCAAAGAGTTGATGACATTTCATCAGATTCAGGCGGGATTGGAAAAATAATTGATAACATGGCAACTAAAATAATGCTTGGACTAGGTGAGCAGGCAGCAGATGACGCTCGAGATGTACTGAAACTATCTGAGACTGAAAGAGACTATTTGACAAAGTTTACTGCAGGTCAAGCCTTGTTTTTAGCTGATGACTATAAGGTAGTTACAAAGTTTGAGCCAACTGAAGAGGAAAAAGTGATGTTTGATACGACCCCTACTGACAAATGAAATGGTTTTGTTTTAGAAAAGGACAGTAACATTGGTCATGTAGAGTCCTTCTAAATTTGTATTAGAGTAACAACATCTATGAATCAGTGTCAAATTTTTTGATTTGTTGAAGAATCAGGAATTATAGACATTGATCTTAATCTCTGAGATATGGGTAAAACTCTTCTTAGACAATGTCACATACAATTTACATACACTTTAATCTCAAGAATGATTATCTCGACCGTACAAATTTTTATGATCATCCAAGTCTATCAAGTATACGATGTTTTCTTCATAATTTATTGAATAGATGAGGCTGAATGATTTTGTCAGATGTGTGCCAAAACAATCTTTGTATTGACCATGCTTTCTTTCTCCAATTTCAGCAGGATCATCTATAAATTCTAATTCCAGAATAAAGTTTTTAAAATTTTTAATCAGAGGTCCATTAGATTTGTTTCTCTTTAATTTTTTATCAATAGTGTTATCAAATGGTTGAATTATCCATGTTGTCAATCCTCTAATATTTGATCAATGTGTTGCAAATATTCTGTCGTAGAATATTTTTTGCCTTTAACATTTCCAGATTGAATTAATTCTAACTTATTCTCAATCTCTTCATTGAATCTCTTGTTTTCTAAATTAGATTTAAGATTAGATTCTTTATAGTTCAAAACTCTGTCCTTGATTTCACTGTTTACAGTATATGTAGGATATGCCTCATAGATATCTTTCAAAATAGAATTCATGGATTTCTTATTTAATTCTGAGAATTTGTCATACAATGCTTTGATTGTTTTGTCATATTTTGATGTAAGTTCACGTAGATTTGCCCTGCCCTTGATTTTTAAGCTGTAAACATGCATTTCCTTTCCATTGACAGTTGTTTCAACCTGTTCGTCAATTAGATTTTGTTTGACACACTCTCTTAGATCGTAAGATAGTTGTTGGCTGTGAGGGCCATATGAATAAGGTTCCCAGTCATTGTAAAAGTCCATTCCAGATAATTCATTTGAAAATAATTGTGATGTCAAGAAACCATATTTTTGCACACGAGTACTTCCTTTAATGGTCATATCATTGACTAACAAAATAACACGATCTAAACCAGCCAACTATTCTACATATGTTTTTGTCATATTTGAACTAATTGCATATTTTGTATTACTGAAGATCATCAAAAGAGTGAGAATTTCTTAATTTAGTCCTACTATTCTTCAAATCCCTTTTGATGAACACGTTCTATGTCTTCAACATAGATCTTGAACCTTGAGTTATTTTAATGAACAAGTAGGGAACTATGATAGAATAATTTACAGTTTTGATCCAAGAGAAGGAATAGAGTTGATCAGAGTATGTGACCATAAAAGCGCATACATGAAAGACTAGTTCAAAAATATCCCCGATGGTAACCTCTTCAATTAACTAGTTATTCTCCTTTTAAGCAAATGATTGATCATTTTCTATGAATCTAAACTTCAGATCATCACATGATGGATTTGTATTCACAATCCCATTAATGCTTGCAATAGGATTAATCATATTTAGCGCAATTATTGTGATTACCCAGGTAATAGTTGCAGTTGGCGGTCCACTTATACCGCAACTGATCACTGAGATGCCGCGGTTCTTTGACTACGATGATACAACTGGAGATCTGATACTTGATGCAAATGGTAACCCGCAATCAAATGAGAGAACAGAATTATACTTTGGACTGTTTGTTTTCTCTTTTATAATTCTCATAGTCATTGGAATACTCTCAATTCTTGTTTTATTACTAGAGTCAATAAGATGGGTCAATCCTGGAACTGCGTGGCGTCTTTTGCGTAAGGTTATTTTGTTTATTCCATTTTTTGCAATCTTTCCATTCCTTTGGGATTTGTGGGCAATTACAATTGAGAGCACTGCAATGGCACTACTAGACTTTAACAGCGGTGGAGTTGATGCTGCAACCAGAACTGCAACACTGTGGAATTCTATGGGTGGTGTGATACCTGCAGGAGCATTTGATCCTGCAGAATGGACTGCAGCATTTGTTGACCCTGGTGCATTTGCACAAGGAATAATGAAGGACGTGTTTCTCTCATTGTTTAAGGGATTTGCAGTGATGTTTATGACTGCAATGGCATTTATCATATCTACAATTAGGATAATGCTGACAATGGTATTTGCAATGTCCATACCATTGGTGTTGGTGTTAGGATTGATTCCATTGTTTAGGAAACTAAAGGATTTGGTTGTAACTAATTTAATCGGTCTATCCATGGCGCCAATATTTTCTGCTTTGATACTTACAACTGGCATGGCATATTTGGATAGTACAACATTACCTGCAATGCAGGACTGGTTTGCTAGTTTAGCAGTAGGGTTTTTGGCAGTGTTTGCTCCAGTAATATTAGCACCAATTTTGGGAACTCTAACCACACAGGTAGGCCAGATGATGAGTACTGCAATTATGGGTGCTGCAATTGTTGGCAGTACTGCAGGCCAGGGAGCACTAGGTGGAATTAGTAATGCTGCAAACCAAATGTCAGGAGCTGCAGGACAAATGGCAATGATGGGTGGTGCAGCTGGTGCAAGTGCTATTGCAAATAGAGGAATGACTTCTGGACAAATTGGAACCTTTACAAGTGGACATGCCATGTCATCAGGAAACAATGGTGGTTCAATGGCATTTGGATCACAATCAGTAAGTAATCTAATCCCACAGACACCATTATCATTTGGAGAGAAATTCAAGGCTTACACCAAGGCTGGAATCATGGGTGGAGGCGCAGGAATTGCAGCTGGTGGTGTACAAGCTGCAACACAAGCTATGCACATTCCACAAGTAGGAAGACCAATTGCAGGTGACATATTACAAACAGGGAATCTAAAGGGTGCAGAAATTGGCCAGACTGGAGTTGTAAATCACAATCTCAATTTTATGGACAGTCATCTAAAGTCACTAGAGCCTAATGGCTATGCTTCGGTTGTTGAAAAGACTGTAATTCCACAAACTGGACAAAATGCACCAATACTGATGAATCCTGGAACCATGATAAATGAGATGGACTATGTGAGTACGGGTCATAACATAATGGAGAACCAATCATTACAGCAAGAATACTTGGATATGCAACATAATCAGATCAAAGGATTTGATAGATTTAATCCAAATGTTCAGATGAAGGCTGATACTAAATTATTGGAACAATTGCATGAGCATCCAGGATCAGCTGGGAAGATGTTTGAGAGTATGAAAGGTATAGAAACAAAATTTACCAAATCATTTAATACAAACAAACTCAAATAATCTAAATTTAGAATGGATGAATTAATTTCTATTGTACAGTGTTCTTAGTTCTTCAATTGGAACTGATGGAAATAATTTGAGTTTATCTGAAATCTCGTTTTCTTTCTCACACATACTAAATCCATCTGTGCCCACGGTTATCCATTGTTCAGATTGAGTATCATATAGAACAGCATCTTGTAATGATTTTGGTTTTATTCTGGATAATACAATTGTATCTGTTAACATTTCATCAGTAATTGTTGGAAGTATGAACCACACTTCTCTTCCTTTCAAATCATTCTGTTTTATTGCAGGATATCCAAATCTAAATTTCACATCTTCTGGAACTATAACAATTCCCTCATTTCCTGTTTCTTTTGCATATTGTATCTGGTGAGGTCTATCTTTGGCCCCTGGAATTTCTTTAAAATATTTACAATGAGTCACATACAACTTTCTCTTCTCATCATACCAACAATCATTCCAAACATTATGGTCTGCAACATTCGATGGAACCTTGTCTGATCTTATCATTGACATCTCTTTAGCACATTCTAAATTCTTTTCAGTAATCTGAATATCTTGTTTGGTTTTGTTAATTTCTTTTAAAACATTTAATGTAGATTGCTGTTTGTCTGGATGGTTATCATCAATAGAATCTAACTTTATCTCTAATTTTGACAGTTTGGATTGTAATGGTTTTAGCATATCTTCGAATCTGGGGATGTATGGGTTTTGAGTCATGATATTACTCATGAATAATTATACTCCATTTGCATAAAAAGGCTTTTGACTTCCTGTCTGACCATTTCTCATTATTTATAGGCAGCCTACATATATTAATGTATAGGCAGCCTATTTATTAGCAAAACAAGGGAACATAATCTGTGAAGATAAACAAGAGGATTAACAGAAGAGAAGGCAAGAATGTCTGGTACAAATATGGCATCACCATCCCAAACTCTGTAATGTCTGAGCTTGACTGGGATGAAGAAACTCAAGTGAACATAGAGGTAAAAAACAAAAAGATTGTTATCTCGAGATTATGAGAATGCTGTAATTCTAGATCCTGATTTATGAATAAAGGGAATTCACATGTATTCTGACTGTCTGGCTTTGATAGTCCTGATACCTTGTAACAAAATGGTATATTCCAGGCATTGACTTTTCATTAAACAGCATTGGAACCTCAAAGTATCCTGAAGATGTAATTCTGGTCTTTAGGCTCATCTCAGAGCCATCAGGAAAAATCATTGTGGTATATACAGGAAATCTTTCAAGTGTGAAATGTTTTGCTATGCTGCCAAAGACCTTTGCAATCTTAATTCCTCCAATCTTTAGCTTGATTATACTCTCAGATACGTCAAGGTCAATTACCCCAAAATCATAGATGCCAGTCTTCTTGTCAAATATGTGACTGCTTATGCCGTCAGGTGGCATGATCTTCATTTCTAAATTATACTTGCCTGCCATATCTGGAAAATACTCGAATGAAACCTTTCTTGTCTCATCTATCTTCATGTCATCTAGTTTTTGCAAATATTGTTTTTCAGTTCCGTCAGGATCAGTCACTGATAATATTATATCTGCAGTGCCGCTGTGTGCATACCCGTGAAACATTACAGATGTATCAATGTTCAGTTTGTCTCCCAAACCAAATGATATCAATTCATTTTTTGATATTGTAAAGTCATCTGCAAATGAAAAATCCCATCTACCTTCACCTGAGGAAATGGCATATGCATTACCCAATTCCAACACAGACAACATCATCACGCCAAAAAATATTGCAAATAATGCATAGCTTGTCTTATTGTGCATGCTGCATCCTCCTGTTTTGTAAATAATAGTAACCCAACAATGATATTGCCAAAAATACAATTCCTGTCCAGAATATTATTGGAAGCAGATACTCGTCAAATCCGTTTGATGTATCCAATGATAGGAATTGGTCTGTCGGTTCAGTGGATTTTTCTAATAATGTACAACCAGATTCACATACTGCAAATATTTCTGGCAGGCCATACTGCATGATGTCTAGTGTGTGGTTTTCAGGATTGTTTATTGCAATTTTCACATTCTGGTTTGCTGAGGTGATTATGGTGTGTGGAAGTGCTGTATCAATTGTACTTGTGTTGCCGTCTTTTTGTATGTCTATTGAGATGGATTCTGTACTGTTGGAATCTATTTGAAGATATGATACATCGTTATTATCTGCGTACTTGAAATCATTTGTATGAATTGATATGACATCTTCTGAGGAAGTAATGAGTGACTCTGCATAACTCGCAATTGGAATGAAAAATGGAACAAGTGGTTGTTTTAGTTTTCCATCCTCTGTAAAAATTCCAAAGTTTGCCTCAGACTCTTCAGTACCACTGCTTTTCTTGCCACATTTTTTGGAGATGTATTCTATTGCCTCTAAAGAATCATGTTTCCATTCTGAATTAAAGATCTCAAAGAAAATTATGTCGGTATCTGTTTCTTTTGAAACCTTGACTAATTCCCTAAAATATTCTGATTGATTTTCCATATTGGGTACCGCATCACAAATTATTTTTCCATTAGAAGGAAAACCAGTTTCACCAACTACTACCCACGCTTTGGGATTTATGCTATGAACAAAATTCTTCATAATGTTTATCTCACTATAGATCCATCCTGATGAGGCAGGTATTCCTTGACCCCACCAAAAGGGATAACTCTGTATCATTACATAGTCTATGTGCTTAATTACATCCTCATGACCAAACCATCCTTCAGGTGGATTTGCTACAGTAAGTAGTGTTCCTGGGATCTTTTCACGAAGATCTGAAATTATTTTGATTAATTCAACATCCGAAATCTTTTCCATTAAAAATACGTCATTAGCTACCACCACAGAGTTAATGGTATAGCTGAAATCGTTTACAATTTTTATTGCATTATCAATCTCTTGTTGATTCCTTAGAGAATCTTGTCCTACTTCTAAACCAAGATCAACTTTGATCTTTAACTCATGTGCAATCTTTACAATATCATAAGAAATCCCAGTTGTAGAATAGATACGAATATGATTTGTTATTCCTTGAAGTAATTCTAAATCATGTCTTACATCTTTTTCTGTAGGGTGTGGGCCAGTTATGGGATTAAACGCTCCGTGGTAAGGAGAATACGCAATCTTAATTTTTGAAGTATTGTTGAATTGTACAGAATTTAGATTTGGCAGAAATGGATCTTCTTTAACTTTTTTGAATGGGTTCAAGTCTCCAAGACTAAAAAAGGATATTACAGAGAAGGCAGTGTTAACAGTATTGGAACTTTCTTGGCTTGCATTTCCATTTGCAATAAATACAAAAACAACTAGTGTAACAGTACATGTCAGGAGCAGTGCCATTGCGGCAACTGCAAAACATGTTTTGTTTTGGTATTTTCTGTGCATACGACATTTCTTGTTTTTCCACTATTGCACAAACAGTCAAGCAATGACAATATGCTTTAATATTACATCCACGGTATTCTGATGTGTAATGATTTTGTCATAGTAGTGTATAGAATCAAAAGTATCATTGTAATAGAAGTTGTAAATAAAACAAGAATTATTGTTGATGTAAGTTTTGGTTATTGATGTTTTCATTAGTACAAATATGACATCAAAATTTTATTTAACAAAAACGGAGTATGTGATGCTTATGCTATGTATCATCCAATTTGATTTTATCGTGTTGGTAGCATACAAAATTCTAACTGGAAATTAGACAAGATTGTTTAATTAAAAAATAAAATAAAAAAGGGGGAAAGAATAACGACTTGTTTTATAACAAGTTGTAGTTATTCTATTGTAGTGGTCTTGGTTGTACTTGAGATTGTACAAGAAATCCGCCAAAGGAGGGAATAATGACTGGAATCATTACTATTCCGTATCCTTGTTGCTGTGACTGAACATTTCCTTGTCCAAACTGTGTGGTACTCCCAAATCCTTGCGATGAAACGCCTGCATTGTAGACCTCTTCCTCAAATGGAAGGTATCGTCTTACAGATCTGTAGCCTGATCTTACTTGAGGAACGTATTTTTTTGCATACTTGTATCCTCTTGTAATGGCACGGCCAACTGCTGTATTTTTGGCTAGTTTGCTGATGATTGGTCGAACAAATCTTTTCACCAATGGGTGTCTGTAGATTTTTCTTCCAGTCTTGTAGACTTTTTTGCCAACTTTGTAGGCTTTTTTTGCAACTTTCTTTACTTTTCTGTATGCACCTTTGAGTTTACCCCATAGACCCATTTCACCAAATAGCACTTCTGCTTCATCAAGTGTTATCTCTCCAGCATCAAATGCTTGAAAGATCTCTGATGCATCTTCAGATTCTTCTGGTGATAATGCCTCTAGTTCATCAATAGATTCTTGCAAATCTATCTCGAGCTCTTCGATGTCAGCTTCAGTAAAGCCTTCGTTGCGTGCAGTTTCGCACATCTCTCCAATTTCTTGGAGTTCTGATATTTCTTCGTTGTATGTCATTGCATAGATTTTGTGATGATTAGATATATTGTTCAGTCAGAAGGTATGAACATCTTCGTTATGATGATATGAACAACTGAACATCTGACAAAATATTATTATCTTTGCCAATGATTATCTTATGATTGAAAATGAACAAAGATTCTAAAGCATCAGACAATCTGACTGAGAACGAATACTGTGATGAAGAACTTTGGAACACTCTAAACAACGAAGTAGGTGAAATGACAAATGAAACAACCATGGATAAACATGAACTCATTCAAATAATATTGAACTTTGATTCCGAATTAAAATTAAAATCATTTGTAAAAAGACTAGAAAAAATTAAAGGGGTAAATATGCCAAAGTCATCACTTGGTGAACAAGAGGAAATCTCCACAAGTGAATTGACTGTGAGAGAATTTCTAAATGCATTTAGCGTAAACAACAAAGTCAAAGAATTACTTTCAAAAAGAATAGGTGAATTTGAAATTACATCAGACAAAAAACATGCAACAAATAAGATATATTCTTATGATGAGCATCTAACAAAAATTGGCAAAACTATAATCCGAAAAATTGAGATAATCCCATTTGCGCAGGCAATCTCTTTAGAACTTCCAACTTCTGATGTCAGGGCAATCGCCTGCATACTTCGTGATGATCCAAACATACGAGGAAAGTTGGGATTATCATTTATAGAACCTGTACGTGAATTTGAAGAAACCGTAGATTATGCTGCAAATCAAATTGATGTAAATCCTGGCGTCTGGGAGTATGATTATGCTGGTGAAGGCATTAAAGTTGCAGTATTGGATTCAGGATGTGATACATCTCACGAAGATTTCTCTGATGGGCAGATCTTAGAGTACAAAGACTTTACCGGAGATGGATTAGAAGATACTAGTGGACATGGAACTCATGTATGTGGTACCATAGTAGGTAGCGGCGCAGCATCTAATGGACGATTTCAAGGTATTGCACCAAAATGCAAGTTACTTGTAGGCAAAGTTCTCAGTAACAAGAGTAAAAATTCTCAAATTAGGATAATTCACGGTATACAGTGGGCAGTTGAAAAAAAAGCAAACATCATTAACATGAGTCTTGGCGCGAAAGCACCAAACAATGGCAAGGATATTCTAAGTGTTACAGTAAACAAGGCAGTGATAAGATGCGGAATTCTAGTATGTGTTGCTGCAGGCAACACCGGATTTGATAAAATGACAAGAGAACCTGTATTTGAGACCATCGGCACTCCTGGTTGTGCAACAGAGGCACTAACTGTTGCAGCCGTAAATTTCCAGGACATTCCTGCATATTTTAGCAGTAAGGGTCCCGTCAAGGTTTCAAGTGTTGCAGGTAATATCTTAAATATAAAACCTGACTTGGCAGCACCTGGCGTAGATATTGCAGCACCTATGTCGTCTACTGGAAAAGAGTATCGTTCTCCCAAATCAAAGATCAAACTAGAGATAAAATCTACTTTACAAGACAAGTATACCTACAAGAGTGGAACCTCTATGGCAACCCCCATAGTAAGTGGAGTGTGTGCTTTGATGTGGGAAGCATACAACAAAACAAGCAAGATTAACTCTAAAGTCAAAACAAAAAATAACAAAATAAAAAATAACAAAATAAAAAATAATAAATCAAAACTCAACACTGCCCAAAAGATAAAACAAATTCTAATGGATACGGCACTTGAAATACCTTCAAAATATCCGGAGATGGAAATAAATCCTGAGAAGTCCATTATTCATGGTGCAGGCCGAATTCAAGCACTAGATGCACTAAACAAGCTTATTGGAACTGATAAAGTTACAAAGTCGCAAAAACAAAACAACAACGACAATTATGATCCTGTAATTATACAAAACAAAGAGAAACCATTTGATGCTATTGCAATTCTATCTTCATTTGCAGACTCTGTCATTAATCATGACATCCCAATTCGAAAAAGAATCACGCTTAGACATATTAGAAGATATTTAATGGATTTACTGAGTACTATCGCTGAGTTTGGTTCATTACCTTACTTTTACTATGATGATGTTGTTCAAGAATTCATTCAAAGAAAAAGATACATCCATGAGGCAAAACATCTGTTGCAATACTATGATGAATTAACCACAAAATAGTCACTAGTTTTCGTTTATTTGAATTCGTAGGAATATGATAGATGTATGATGATAAAGAAAATACCTTGAAATATTTAGTATGGACAAGTAAATTTTTCCATCTAATCTTTCTTTAGTAATCCATCGACAATTTTTTGAATGGGTATGTTATCTACCATCATCTTTTTCTCTTTTCTTCCTTTTATCAGATATTTGTTTTTAGAATACTCTCTTATTTCTGCCCACTGTTCTGAATCCATCATTTCTGAAGCCATAAACCCCATTCGTATTAAAATATTGATCATTTTAGATTGGGATATGTTGTTTTGAGGAGACATAAACATTTCTTTCCTTATTTCAAATACATTCTTTAGTATTTTTTGATCCAAGATTATGGTGATTTTTGTTTTCAATTGGATCCGTCCATGTCATGGTGAATGCTATCTTGTTTGAACATACCTGACTTGTATTCTTTATTTCCACTTCTACAATGAAAGTTATTACAACATGCACATTCTGTACATTCTGACTCATACAAGTGAATGCATATGCCACATACACAGCAACTGGGGATGAGTTTACTCAATTTGATTCTTCCTGGTTTTTGAGACAATCACTTTCATCTTGCTTGCTTAGTAAATCTGGTGTATTACGATCATTTTCTATAATATTGATCATTTCATATTTTCTATTTTTGACAGCAACAGATGGAATGTTGACCCACTGTAGTTTACTCATAAATGAAATGTATTGAATACATCTTTGATAATTCATCTTTGAATATTGTGATAGTTTTAATTTTCGACGTGGGCCATACTCTCGCGTAGAATTTAGAATTTGTTTCATAATCTTTTCGCCGTACCTGCCGAACACTTTTCTTCATTTTTCATGGTTCCTTTGAAATAGCTGGAGATGTTCAGATTGTGATGATTTTTACTAAATTCACGGACATGCTTTTTGTTAGCAAAGTTATACTGTGTTTTCTTTCTTTGATTGATACTATATCTTATCATAAGATATTTTTTGTTTTTCCGCTATTACACAAACAGTCAAGTAATGACAATATGCTTTAATATTACATCTATGGAATTTTGATGTGTAATGATTTTGTCATTGCAGTGTACAAAAGAATTAAAATTACTTCTTGCGACAAATTTTGTGTATTAATATGGATGAGGAAATATTTCAAAATCTTGTGAAACTAGATCATAATCTTGGCATAATAGCCTTTGATATATCACTATCTAGATTTAATGAGCATTATGACTCATTTAACATTCAGGATTTTACCATTTGTATGAGGCAGAAAAAATCTCTTCTTGACTCTTTTGTTGGTCTTTATTATGATTTAGACAATGTCAAACTTTGTAAAACTGGTATTCAAGAGTCAATTATTTTTGAGAATAGAATTCAAAATAAAGATTACAAAGATAGAACGATCATAGACAATTCAATTAAAAAATCAGACAATTCTATTAAAACAAACAAAATTCCAGAACTAGTGTTTATTCCACTAAAAAACAAAGAATATTTTACTTTTTCTAAATACGACAAAAATTCAAAATGCTATTTTGTTGAAAGAAACTTGAAGATAAAAGAGGTTTCCAAAAAAATAATGAAAGAGTCTTCTAAATTGCTTGAGATCATACAAGTGCCTCCTGACTATAAAATTATAAATGAATCCATCATCAAAGATGAAAAATTTGTGGGGACGTTAAAGAATAGGCTTTTGATGACCTCTCACTTGGCCAAATCCTTTGTTTTCTCTGATATTGTAGAAAGCATACTCTTAGCAAACAAACAAAAGATTAATGAATTTTTAAAAGACTATCACAATAAAATGAATTTTTTGTTGCTTGGAACTGTTGGAAAATCAGACAAAGATAGCATTCTTTTCATGCTGAGTTACTTTGACTGTGATGTTTGTTCATCAGGAATAAAAAATACATTTGTCAATCTTGACAGTTTTCTAGACGAATTTATCAAGAAAAACACTTGTCTTAAAAAAACACTGAAAAAAATTAGAAATCACTGCCATATTTTTAAAATTGTTGCAAAATCCAAAAATTCCAGCAAAAATGGGTTTTATGTGATCTTTTTTTTCACATTTCATGATGATATTGCACAAACGTTTGACTCCCTGAAAATAAAAAAAATTTACGACTATTTGGAAAAACAATTACAATGGAATGTTTATCGCAGTAAAAATAAAGAAGTTTTAACTATTCCACTAGTGTAGATATAACAATGAAACTGACATCTGAATCACAATCTTTTCTCAATCCAGTTATTCAGAGCAGCAACGGTTTTGTCGTGATAAATAAGGAGATGATTTCGTTTTATGACTATTCCAAATACCACAAAAGCAAAATTGAGATTGGTGAAACTGAGAAAATTCTTTTGTTTTTTCACAAAAACAGTGATGCTCAGATAAGGACATACTCTTTGTATGATGATGAAAACTCTTGGATGATAGTAAAAGGTGATGTAAAGCACAGTCTTGATGAGTGCAGGGCTATATCAAAACTGATGCGAATGGTTGAGGTAAAACCTGACTATCAACTGATCTCTTCAATTGTTGGGGCAAAGTTTGATGAGGCAATGGAAAATTCTTCACCATCTGAAGCAGAGGCATATGTGCAAACATTAGAGACTACAGAAGAATATCTTAAAAACATAGTACAAAGTATTAAAACCATTCCGATGACTGAGATAGCATTGTCTGGGAAACTAAACATTGGTTTACCCATCATATCAAAATGCTTGAAAATCTTAGATAGCAAGAAACTGCTAAAAACCAGGCAAAAGCAAGACGAGACGTTATACTCCTTGAATGAAAGAGCATGGGAAAAACACGTAGAGACAACAATGAATCTAGCAGGTGAAAATTTTTCTAAAAACCTCAAAGAACTAACAAAGAAAAAACATTCTGCTCAAGAATCTGAGTTACAAGAGGACAAAAAAAAGAAGTAATGAAAAATATTGCCTATATACGGATGTATAAGTGAGTCCTGAGAACACTCTAATCATTACTTATCTAATATGGTAATTAGCTAATTATAAAATTAGAAAAATATATAACTCAATGTAGTATGTGATAATGGAGGAGATAATGTAAAATGGACTGGCGAATTTTTTCAAACGAACATAGAAAAAACATCGTTGTGTATTTGTTGAAGAACAAGGAGCTGACTCCTAGTGCCTTAACGGACAAGCTTGGTATCGAAGGGCCAACTGTAAGTGCTCACCTAAAAGATCTTGAAAATGCAGGTCTTGTGTCTTATAGGCGTGTTAAGAATTACAAGTTTTACAGCATAAACAGGAAAGGATTGGAAAAATTTCACGCAGATTATATGAAGACAATTGGAGATGGCCTTGCAGCCATACGTCAAACGGAACCGGTTCAGCCATGACGATATACACCAAAACAATTCGTGTTGCTGTCACATTTGCAGACAATATCTATAGAGTGTTTAAAAGATTAAGTGATCCTTCAGAGTTAAAGCACATTTTTACAGTTGCATTTCCCATTGATGGTAAGTTCGATGACTTGGATGTTGAGATTACACATGCATCAAAGAATAAAATTGAAGGTGTAATACACAATCCACCGATAAAAAATCTATACTTTCAGATCAACCTACAGGTCAATGATGCCAGACATACTCTCACGGTCTTTTATCTTGCCTATGATCAGATCACCTTTTTGGGCAGATCTACTGCTGATTTCAAGCATGAATTTGGCAAATATGATTGGGATTTACCTACTTCCATAATTGATTCTTTTAGTAGTAAACTTCTAGGTTTGATGCAGGTTGAATTCAAATTTCACCTACAAGGATTAGTAAAAAAAGAACAAATCTGTGATAGTGTATTTCAGATCCTATATGGAGGCCAAGGGATCAAGCATGATAAATTAAAACTGATCACTAATTACATCAAGTGTACTAAATATTACTCTACTGACAACTGTACGCATGGCCACCTAAGATGTCTTACAAATTCATATCCTGGGGAGAAGCAAAGAGTCATCATCACAATGGAGAATCTCAGTTCGCTTGACTCCATACAGTGCAACTTTTCATACGCTGACAAGAGAGATCGGTGAGGACAGTATGGATTCAATTACAATTGAACAGAGCCAAGATGCACTGTATTCTGCACTAAAACATCCTGAAAACATCAAAGATCTATTTTTTAATTTAGATTCACTACGTGGAATTGCAGATAAGCTAAGTGTACACATTCATGCCTCCACACCCCACAAAATCTCTGGAATGGTAGAGCCTGTTACAAAATACCATGACTTGCTTGCCCGACTGTATTTTGAGATCAAGCTTGTGCAAAAAGATGCTACCATTGCCAAAACCCTGGTTCATATTAAAATCTCTGATGATCCATACACCTTTACTGACAAACATCAGGCACAGCTGCAAAAATCAGCAAGTAAAAAATATAAGATTGGCACCGTGGCAGCAGTTGCAATACTTGTCATGCTGATCCCTACTGTAATGATACCGATGTTATCAGACGACCTTACAGAAGAGTCTGAAAAGACACATGCTTTGCTATCTCCGGCTGATCAGGCACTGTACATAGCATCATCATCAATCAGAACAGATCCAGATACGGCCATTCGTCTAACTAATATGCTACAGCTAAATGATCTAACAGACATTGTGACACCATACACGGTAAAGTTAGACGCATACACATACCTAGAAAACTATGAGTTGCTTGGAAACCACAATTCCGTGATACTAATTGACAGTACCAATGGTCAAGACGTCACATTTTACTTCCAAGGGCTAGATGGTCCTGAGATAACAATTCCAAGACAGCATGAAAATTTTGTCTTGGACCTAAATTCAGCTGTGCTCTCAACCCCTGTTGTATACCCGATTGACTTGCAATATCCCACCATAATATATGACAAACAAGACCTGTCTGTGCCAACAAAAATACTCAGTCCTACTGATCCTAACTATCAGAGCACTGTAGAATCCGCCAACCATGAAGACAATCTCATAATAATCCCAAAAGGCATCCACGATGACCTTGGTAACATACAACAAGATGTGCAAAACCAGAACTATTTCTTGGATTATCCATATGGGCCTGATGGCCCCCAGGTTGTATACCCATTTGGCTTGCCTACTGCCGACAATCCAGAGGTTCCAGCAATGGTGTTTCCTAACCGAGAGTCATCCACGCAGATAGTCAGCGTCGGCACAGAAGTCCCCAAGGTAGATTTGTCAAGATATGTGGATGTTGTGCTTGATGGTGGGGCAGCGGTAAATAACTCTGCATTGTCTCAATACAAGAACACAGACATTCCTGTGAGGGTGTTTCCTGACGGGCCAGACAGCCAACCGATCCTGTACCCACGAGGTGTTGACTATAACAGGATGATCGACTTGAGTCCAACTACTCCAACTGTATCTACTCCAACTGTATCTACTCCAACTGTATCTACTCCAACTGTATCTACTCCAACTGTATCTACTCCAACTGTATCTACTCCAACTGTATCTACTCCAACTGTATCTACTCCAACTGTATCTACTCC
>Ga0224512_10001472_pt1 | contig 22607 bp, 7 predicted proteins | sample SF_May12_sed_USG_4_FD_169103 | JGI IMG/M metagenome (GOLD analysis project Ga0224512, IMG submission 169103) | Sediment microbial communities from San Francisco Bay, California, United States - SF_May12_sed_USGS_13 | ecosystem: Environmental > Aquatic > Marine > Sediment | place: USA: California... | reverse complement strand
CCGCTTGCGACAGCAATTCACGGCAGCAATGCGGCATGCCATACCAGCGCTCCCAAAGCTCCGGATCCTTGATCCGAAAATCGGCCGCCAGGTCGATCAACGTCACACCCGCATCCAGCAGGCGCGGCGCGTGCTGCATGGCGATGCCGTTCGGTGTCGCCGAAAACACCACGTTACAACGGTCCAACCTTGCCGCATCGGGGTCGCTGAATTCCAGCGTCAGGTGGCCGCGTAAATTTGGAAATAGATCACAGACCGATCGCCCCGAATAAGCACGGGACGTCACCGCAATGAGCTCCGCCTCGGGATGGACGACCAACAACCGCATCAATTCCGCTCCGGTGTAACCGCTTCCACCAATAATTCCGACCCGCAACATCGCTGCTCCGTACTATTCTCTATATCTCGTGAATTCTGATCGATTGTAACGCGACGGAGCAAGGTACGACGTGCGCCGACGCGGCACAGTCGGACATATCGCCAATCGTTAAATGACGCAACGCATGACCGAGCGCCTGGCAATCCGTTGTACGGCATGAGGTTTGTGAGCTATAATATTGATCTTTAACGATATTTTATGATTCGATCAATCTGGGGGGATTCCTACTTCGTTACGCCAATATTTGTACTCGAGCAAGCCGATATTGGCGGATGCAGCGAACCGCCAAGCCGTCGGCCGCTAGGCACGTGACCGCGGGACTTGCCGTGGCTAATTCGAAGGTGTGCAGCAACGCGGACGGCCGTTTATCGGCTCGCCTGGAGGGCGTGCACCCATGAACCCGAAGCGCGGCGGGCTGCACACTAACTCGGCGCTGCGTCGCCGTTTGCGTATCACCATGAGCCGAAGCCGTTGATCGCCGATTTCGTTTCTTTTTCGCCGCGCAATCCGTTGGCGGCGGTGTTTTTTGCTGTAGTGATAACCCTCGCAACTTTCGCGATGAGTGCATTGGGCGTGCTGGAATATCCGAATGGAATTCTCTACGACCTCACAATGCGATTCGGGCCATCGGCACAGACCACTACGGACGATGTCGTCGTCATTCTCGCTCCGTCCGGTGACGACGAGTCTTTGTCCACGCAATGGAGCGCGGCGTTAACGACATTAACGGAACTTGGCGCGAAACAGATCATATTTTCCACACCGCCGCGAGGTGGCTCGCCGGAGTTCTATCAACAAGCCCGGCGGCTCGGCAACGTGACCTTCGGACGCGTAGTGCACTCAGATGACGAAGGTATACGAATCGGCGCGTGGCCCGATGCGGCTGCAGATTTCGATCTACAATATGGCTCGGTGGCCGTGCCGCCGGCCATCCACGGCAGCCACAGGCGTCAGCACGCCACGTTGACCATCGACGGCAAACGCCACGCTGTACTGGAATGGACCGCGGCCTATCGATTCTTGGGCGGCACCGCCGCATTGCCACTGGAGTCTTACCTCGTAAATTTTCAGGGACCCGCCGATCGGCTACCGATCATATCGATGCGGCGTCTATTGGAACAGGGATTGATTCCGGAACTGGTCCGTGATCGCAACGTAATTATCGGCGTCGATTCGGCGCAACCATCGATTGGCTTGCATACCCCCATAACCGGAAATGGACCGATGCTGCCGCTGGCGGTCTTTCAAGGCTACGCGCTGGACACACTGATCGAGCAGCGTTGGATTCGGACCACACCGCTGTCGGTGGTCTTGCTCATCATTGCATTTGTGGTAATCGCAAACTTGGCAGTCTACCAATGGATACAAGTACGCTTTGCAATGGGGCTTACCTTCGGACTGATAGCCACGTATTTATTGGTAGCGTGGGTCCTACCCGGGTACGCGCTGTATTGGCCGCCGATCAGCGAAATGCTCGTCGCTCAAGCGTCGAGCTTTCTATTGGTCATGCGCCACAAATCGTTGCTACAGGACACGACACTGCGGGAACTGTTGACCGACACGACCGCACGGTTGAAGGACTCGGGAGCACCAATGTTCTTTGCCGCGCAGCAGCCCTTCCAACAGCTAATGAAACTCGTGCTCCAGGTTTTTGAGCTGGATCGGGTAGTGTTGTTGCAACGTCTAACTGATGAAGAGCGCGTAGCGCCGGTGGAATTTTTCGGCTGCAGTATCGACGACATCTATGAGCAACGGCGCGACTACCGGCGCGTACCGTACGCTACCGCAATCGGGGAGAATCGGCCGATTGCGCTTACACGCTCGTTTCTCACTCGGCAATCGGGCGAAGACCAGTTTCTCGTACCGCTTAGTTACGGCGGAGAGATATTCGGATTTTGGGCGTTCGGTGTCACGTCTGAGAAGATCCACGCAATGCCACGATTCCTCCATGTCGTCGAGCGGATCAGTGTCGAAATCAGCCAACTCCTATATGACCGCAACCGCTGGCGCGGTCAACACGTCGTGGCTGCGGGGTTGACGCGCTGGCTGCGCTTACAGGGTGGTTACACGCCACGGGAGCCGCTACGCCAGGCCTTCGATGCGATGATGCGCCGGGTCGAAACACTTGGCTGGAGTTTCCATGGCATCAATGCCGCGGTCGTGGTATTCGATCTATTCGGCGACCCCCTCGATGTCAACGAATCGATGCTGGGATTATTGGAAAATATCGATCTAAACCCGCGCGATATTAACGCGTCGACACTGATTACGACCCTTACCGACCGTGACATCGCCCGAACGAAGAGTATCTTACAGCACGTCGTGTTGGGCGGAAAACCACTGTCTCTAAATGCCGCGGTCGCCGGCCGTAAGGAAGAATATTTGCTGACGATTCACCCCATCAAAAAGGAAGACGGCTCCCAAGTTGGGGATACCACGACCCTTGAGCTAAGCGGAATTCTCGTCGAGGTAGTCGACGTCACCAAGCTCCGCGAGCCCGTGGAGTTACAGGAAAAAGCACTACGGCGGTTGATGTTTCAGATTCGCAACGACCTTGAGTCGATGGTGTTGGCGGCCGGACTACTTAAAGACGAGCAATTACCGAGCGACGAACGCGCGCAAGTCGTTGATATCTATGAAACGAAAGTACGTGAATCCATTACTCTGGTGACCGATGCCCAACAGCACCTAGGCCTCGACCCGGATGTACACCAGCTCTCACGATATCCCGTACACCCGACCGACAGCCTACGCAAGGCGATACAGGCTGCCGCCGAATCGTTGACCAAACAACGCATTAAATTGTCGCTGCACGCTCCCGCACCGGAGATTATCAGTCTGGTGCTGGCGGAACCGCACGAGCTCGAGTACGTTCTGAGCACCATTATCGCGATGTTGGTCGAAGACGCTATCGCCGGATCGAAATTGGAAATTAACCTCGAAGAACGCGCTGGATGGATTACGTTTGAACTTGCCAATCAAGGATTCGGCATACCCAACGAACACTTCCAAGGCTACCTGTCGCAATCCGATGATTCCACGGCCACGGAGTTCCAAGCGCTGCGCGAGTGCGCGAGTCAAATTCAGAGCTGGGAAGGCACCTTTGCCGGCCATAGTGAAGTAGGAACCGGCACGCGCTTTCGTATCGAACTGCGGAGTTTTCTCGGCATGCCTCCGGCGGACACACCCGTTGCCAGTGACCGTGTGGCCAGTTAGCTCCAGATTGTCAGTATGAATTCTTCTGCCTCCAAGCCATCCGCACCAAAGCCTCGAGTCTTGTTGGTCGATGACGATCGACTCGTATCCCGACTCATGGAGATCGCATTCCGGAATAGCGGCTTTGAGACCTATACCGCCAACAACGGCGAACAAGCATGCGAGGTCGTAGAATCCAACCCAGTGCAACTGGTCGTACTGGATATGATGATGCCGGTAATGGACGGAATGCGCTTCTTGGGTTGGATGCGGCAAGACAACAAATTCGACATACCCGTTCTCGTCGTGACCGCGATGGCGCGTGGCGGCAATGAGGAACGTATCCGCAGCGCCGGCGCTAACGATGTGCTATTCAAACCAGTGGAAATGAACACATTGATCGAACACGCCCGGCGTCTGCTCGGCACCTGAACGGCACAACCCTCATGGATCTGTTTCCGTTCCCGTTATTCCCCGACGGCAGCCTGTCCAGTTCTGTCATCACTACAGTTTGGGTTGGTGTCATGGTGGTGGCGTTTTTCAACCTGCGCCTCGGTTGGGTATTTTCCGGCCTCGTGGTGCCCGGATATATGGTGCCACTGTTGTTGGTAAAACCATGGTCCGCCGGCATCGTCGTCGTCGACGGCATTATCACGTATTTTATCGTTCGCTTTCTCTCCGAGCGCCCAGCATTCTTACCTTATTGGTGCAGTCTGTTTGGACGCGATCGGTTCTTTGCGTTGCTTCTAGTCAGCGTCATCGTGCGCTTACTTCTGGATGGCTGGGTGCTGCCGATCATGGGCGAATATATCAATATTAGATTCGGCTGGAATATTGACTACCGCAGTAATCTACATAGCTTTGGGCTCATCATCATCGCGTTGATTGCGAACCAGCTCTGGAAAACCGGTTTCGCCCGCGGGGTGATGCCGCTGCTGGTCACGATCGCCGTCACCTACGTCATCGTCCGCTATGGACTCATGGAGTTCACCAATTTCAGTGTTGGCAACCTGCGATTTTTGTACGAAGACCTGGCGGCATCGGTATTAGCCAGCCCCAAGGCCTACATCATCGTGCTGACTACCGCCTTTCTCGCGTCACGTATGAATTTACTGTATGGCTGGGATTACAACGGCATTTTGATTCCATCGCTACTCGCTCTGCAATGGTATCAACCCACAAAAATCCTGACTACGTTTGTCGAAGCGCTGGTGATTCTCTATATCGCACGCCTCGTATTGCAAACGCCATTCTTTACCCAGGTCAACATGGAAGGCGCCCGTAAACTATTGCTGTTTTTCAATATCAGTTTTCTAATGAAATTCGCGCTCGGTTACCTGTTACCGGAATTTTGGCCGGATCTAAAAGTCACCGATACCTACGGTTTCGGCTACCTGTTGGGGACGTTGATCGCGATTCGCATGTACGACCAGGATCTGATGGCGCGGCTCACGCGGGCTACACTGCAAACCTCGATCACTGCGATCGTCGCTGCCAGTGTAGTGGGTTTCGCACTGACAAGTTTCGGGAAAACCCAAGCATGGTTTGCCGCGACGCAGAATTTCAGCTCGGGCGCCGACGTTATCCTGCAACCGGAAGCACGGCTATCGGATCGACTACAACGCGACAAGGTGTTGTTGTATCAAACCGACCCAGACAAATTAACACCGTCAGCACTGCCCCAGGAAATAACGCGATTTACTGGGTCTCTGCTGGCAATTTCGAACTACGACGGGGACGACCACGACCACGACGAGAGTTTAAGGCGCGCGGCGACCGAGCTTGATGCCATCGGCTATGAATTGTTGCTTATCGACGGGCGCTACGCATATATGCGCGAGCGGCCTCCGGCCCGCGGTCGCGGGCTGTTTGTCATCGACACCCAGGCGCAAAACGATTTGATTTTAGAGGCTCCGGCGCCACTGGACGAACCCGGTACAGCAGAGGCCGCTAGTGTGTTGCTGAGAAGCCTGGGCGCAAAGGGTCTCGCGATCGCCGGCACGCGGCGCAACGCAAAGCCGGACGGCTCCGCGGACAGCCTGCAGAATCGGCACACGTTGTTCCAGGTATTCCACCGAGAACTCGCGCGCAGCAACGCCGTGCAGATAAGAAGGCTCGATTCCGCACCGGATCAATGGCGCCAGGCCGAATCTGCGGGCAACAACTCGATGTGGGTCCGCGGCACTTTACCGGCTGATCTGGATCTGGTCGGACTGCGAAACCAAACCGGGGGCTTCGATATGCACTGGGAGGCACCGCCGTTTGCTAACGTCCAACGCGAATCCAGCCCGCGTGGATTCGCGGAGTTGGCCATTAGCGGCGACGATCTGCGCCGCATCTGGTCGCAGGGTGTGCTCGCGGAACGCGATATTAAGGTCGAAGTGCAGGATTTGCGGATCGACGGCTACTTGCAGGGCTGGATACTGGACTCAAAACAAAAAATTGCGGGCCGTGGCACCGATGCATACCAGCCGCCCCGCCTCGACGAATTGATCTACTTCGATCAGGAAATTCTGTCGCCGCTGCTGGCGGCCATTCGGCGCGATTATCGCGACGGTGACTGGGCACCCAAAGGACTGAACGCGTTGCGCGTGATCGACGCCGCAGCGTCGGCGTTCGGCTATGAGATCATTCGCTATAAACACCGGCGTAGCGACCAAGAATATATTATTCTTGCGGAACGCGACGACACTCAGAGTCGCCGTTTTTGGGGCACTTATGTGTTTCGCCTTGACCAGCGCAACGACTATATTGTGCAAATCCCCCGCCCCGGGTTCGAACAAAACAGCTTCGAGTTCGGCGCTGCGTTGTTCGAACGAATCAACGCCGGTGCGTTATTGATCGCCGGCGCACACCCGGATTCCAATCGCGACCGCAGCGCCGACGTGATCCAAATACGCAACATGCAGAGCGTGTTCACGCTCGTGCATCAGGTCTTACTGCGGGACCTCGGAGTAACACCAACCATGACGATTCAATCCCGTGCACTGGGAGCGCAAAAGGCCCTGGCCGTGCCCGACGCCGACGCGTTAATGGCATTGAGCGATGGCACTTATCGGCGTGAGCATGCCGGGGCGTTAACCCAGGCCCTACTCGAACAACTCGATGCCGACCAGCTGGCGGTGCGCTTGGTGGACGGGTCGCCGCAAACCGCCGGCTACGAAGTCGGATTTCTTCCGCAATTGCGTTATCTGGAAGCCTCCGAGAACAAAGTATTCGCCAGCCTATGGGTGTCGCCTCTGGCGCGCGCCAGTTATCGGCAACAAACCGAAAATCGCGTGTTCGGTTCGCAATTCGACGTGCTAGACATACCCACGATCGACGCCGACTTACAGACATACGTCACCACTACGCTCACACCGTCCGCGCAAGAGCACCTCAATACCCAATTATCCGCGGATTTGGATCGTTACGTCGCTACCCATGACCTCGTCACTCTGCAACGCATCGTATTGAGCTGGCCCGATTATCATTGGCTGCGGGTCAATGACATCGATTCGCAGCAGGTGTTCGTACTGGTATTGGACGCCGATCGAGCGTTGTTAGCAGCGGTGAATCTTCGGCCTCGGCATCCGCAACAGGTCGTAGCCACCGGCGGTGTACCGATTGAGATCGAAACCGTTGAACGATTCATCGCGACACGCGCAGGAAAACTCGTGGTGACACAACGATGAGGGTAGTCGGTCATGCCTTGCGGCTGCTGCTAATGCTGGCCGTCATCGCCGCAACAGCGTGGTGGGGTTGGCCGCGGCTGGTCTCGGAGTTGTCAAAATTACGGGGCACGGAACCGATCGAAGGCGTCAAGTCTACGATCTCCTATGTTCTGCCCGAAGACGGCTGGCTCGAGTTCCCGGTCGACCGGCGCAGCCAGATAATTCGTGTGCTCAGCACCGCCAACACGCTTCGATCGCAATTGGCGCTGGCCGAGCCCGGGACTTCTTACGCCATCCGGTACCAACTGCTGGATCGCGCGGGCCGCGTGCTGGTTGAGCAAACCCATCACCACGGCACCGATATTGCACGCGGAATTGATCTGGAAACCGGTGAGTTTTCGCTGCCATTCGTTTACCGTGATCCCACGATCGTACCGTTGCGCTCGCAGCGGCTGTTGATCGGCCGCGAGCTGTCCGACAGGGTGACACGGCTGCGGCTGCAACTGGCAATGCGTGACCCATCGATCAGCGACGTCGTGGTTCGGGCCCACTTGCGCGCCGGCGCACCGAACCGTAAGGGCGCGCGGCTTTGGCCACGGCTACGCCAGCAGCAACGCGAGTTGCTGGCTAGCGCGAGTGTCTACGGCGAATATCTACTCAGCGACGAGGAAAAGGAAGCCTTGCTCAGGCTATCTTGGAAACCGATGGGGACAGCCGGCATAGAAGCCCAGGACTATGTTACCCGGCGGTTATACTTCGCACACACTGCAGACGATACCGAAGCTGTCGCGAGCGGCCTGCCGACAGGCATGTTTGTACGCGACGGTTTACGGGCGGTGGTCCCGGTACCTCCGCGCCCGGTGCCCGTTACGCTGAGGTTTGAGACGTCCAGCGTCGATGCTACCGATGCCGATCCCCACATCACGATCGACTACTACGGCAAACACAACGCACACCAGCGCTACACACTCCCACTCGGCAGTATGACGTGGGAGGCCTCGCTAGATGGCGGCTGGTTGCAAGTATCGGCCACCTCGATCGTCACCGTGCGGGCGTTTCTCGCCGACGGCAGTGGCCAAGAAATCACCCCGCGGCCGCGGTATCTTCGCACCTTCGCGGTCGCCCCCGGCAAACCAATTGAATACTGGATCGACCACATCGGTGAGCACGATACCGCATTCCGCATCGACCTTCGCACCCGCGATGACTCCGAATCGCCCGCGGCAGAGGCGGTTCGCTATACGTTGCTCGATGCCGCCGGCCAAGTCGTGGCACAAGGCGAGCTGCGGACCGGCGGCACGATTTCGTACTATGATCGTGCCGCCGCTGACGCGGAAACGCGACTCTCGGAATCAACACGATACTTTTTCAAGCTGTCGGCGCAGGTGACCCGGCTGCGCCTGAGTAGTGACGACGGCGAAGCATTGATCAGCGGCTATTCACGGCCACCGGGTCTGGCGCACGAACTCGTGGTGCCACGTGACTACATCCCGTTCATCCGCCAACACAGCGACAACCCACCGCCACCGGCGTGGTTTCTCGTCAACCCGGCACACAGCAATGATCTCATTCGCACCCAGCGCTCGACCGTGCTCGCAGTGCAAGCGCCACCTACCGAACACAACCCGCAAATCGCGGCCAGCGACTATGAATGGGTCGGTTTTACCCCAGACGGGGCATGGTTGGCGCGGCATCTTTTGAATCCTCGACAAAGCGGCAAACCCGTAAACGCTCGTGCCCGTGGCGTGGTGTTTCGCCGCATCGATGCCGGTATCGTTACCGCACTAGAGCTCCATGGCGAAGCGCAGACTCGCCGCATAACACCCACGCTGATATTTGTTCGGGAACAAACGGCACCCTTCCGCTTATCGGTTAGCCTCGATAACCGCGAAGTGCTGACTGAGGAAGTCGCTGGCCGGCGCGGTGAGCTGCGGTTGCCCGCGGTCGCCGCCGGGCCCCACCGACTGCAGATCACCGCGTCGGCAAACGCCCAGTGGTTAATTAATTACGCCGGCGGCGAGGGAACAGCATTCACGCGCCAGCTGGCTTACCGCATGGGCGGCGCGGGTTTACGATTCAAGTACCTCAAGCAGAGCCACGAGCGCGAAACCTTGTCGGTCCGCGTGCAATTGCCACGACACGACCCGGCACCGCTCGGCGTCACCACCTCAATCGAAATCGGCCGCCCATTGAAAACAGACTACGGTCCGCAATCCGACTATACGCTGTTACAGCGGCGCTTTATCGTGCATTCGGATTCGGATACCACACCCGCCGCCGTACTCGGAACCAGCAACGAATGGGCCGATCAGGGCACGACATTTTTTGTGCCGTTCGGAGCCGATTTGGCACCCGGCCCCTATACCGTCAATCTACAAACCGAAGACGGCCGTGAGGCTTACGCAACGCTGTACCGAATCCTACCGGGCGCACCACCCCGCCGCCGGTATTTTCATGAACTCGCGACACGCGAAACACAGGCATTACCGTGATAGTTGCTATACTTAGACCATGCAGATCAAAGGCGCGCTGCGTTCCTGTTGGCAAGTATGCCGTGGACGCTTGACTCTGCACCATCGTTGCATAACGTTGGCCATTCGCGTCCATCCTTCTGCGGAACTGGCTTGAGGGCATTTCGCAGCGTCATGGCACCTCCCCACGCCAAGGCTGCGGCCCCTTGGCACATCCCGCCAACAGGACGTTACGCGATTCTTGCGTGTCTGGCATGGCTGCTCTACGCCAACGCGTCAGCGCAAGACAACGGTGTCGATCCAGTACGCCGTGAATGGGTTACGATCGATCCGGCTGAGATTCAAATCGGTGCCGCGCGCCACCAGCCGCCAAGCAGCGGGTCTATTACATTGGCGCCTGGGCAATCCCTCAAAGTCAGGGTCCCCGCAAACGAAATGCTACGTGCCGTTTCGCGTTCCAGCCCCCTAAGCACCGGTGACCTGCAGTTCGCCGTTGCCAGTGGCATCGGCATCTACGCCGAACGCACCGCCACAATTGCGCCCGATAACGGCGCGCTGCTGCTCGATGATATCGCCGCGGTGCGCAGATGGGTCCGCGTATCCCGACCCAAGAATGCCGATCAACCACTCGCCATCAATTTCCACCTGTCCCGCCACCAACGGCCGCGCCAACGCACTACGTATCGCCGCGAGGTCGAATTGCCGGCCGATGCGGTGTCGGTGGCGCGAATCGAAGCGGAACCCATCAAATTTTGGCGGGTCGGCACCGGCCAACGAATCCAGATTCGCGTGACCGGCCCATCGCGGTTGCTGGTTGAGGCACGCTACGAATATCCGCCGTATCCAGTGCCATCGAATCAGCGGTTTCGTTTGTATACTGCTTTGAACGGTGAGCCGTGGCGAGTCTCAGAGTATGAAACATTTGCGGAGCGAACGTCGTTGCGGGTCGACGGTCAATTGCGACGCCTTGGCCGGATTGAATCAGCATTCCTGACGATAGCTCCCGGCGAACATACACTGACATTCGATCCGACCGCCAACTTGCTATTGCGGGTCCGCTCCCGCGAGGCATCGAGCTTTTTATTGCCGCGCATCAATGCGTTGGATGGCGACGATGTCGAGCCCGCGGCCGCCCACCAACGCACCGGCTCGTATTGGGAAATCGGCTTAGACGAGATCGACCGGTTAGTCACCGGTACGCCGCGCGAGCGCAAACGCGCCGCATTCCGAATCGCACAAGACAACAGTCGGCGCGACGGCGGCCTGATCGGTGCCGACATCGTGCGCCGTATCGCGGCACAATACCCTGGCGACGCCGACCTCGGCCGACTGTTGACGACGTTCATCGGTCGCCACACGATGCCACGTGACTTAGCGCCAATTGCAGACGGACGGACGCGCCGGCACCGGCCCGCGGCGTACCCGACCCGAGCGCTTTGGACTGAAGCCAACCGACACCTCGCTGACGGGAGGGAGCCTCCCATCGACGCGCTTACGATAAGCGCGGGCCGCGCTCTGTTTCACGCCTTGAGTGTCGATCGACCATTACAGGCAACTCTGCCCAAGAGCCCGGTCGACTCGTTGCTACGAGTCGTCGTCGATGCAAACTCGCTGAGCGCACCGACGCGACTATCGGTCCGTTACGACAACGGCACCGTATCGACATTGTTTGTCGACCCGGCCGATATCGCGTATGCACCGGCGCTGTTCCTTGGCGAAAAGCAAAGATTCGCCGCGGATACCCTGGATACGATCGACGCGGTGCGCCGCGCCGAACCCGCAAAGGAATGGATATTGGCTGGTTATGTGGAATTAGCATTACCGAAATCGGTTCGTTCCGTAGCCGTCAGCACCCACAGCGATTCTCTACAAGTTGCGCTGCAATACCGTTCTCGGCGGCCTTTCGAGTTGACCGAATTGGAACTTCAGGAAGCCTTGCGCCGAGTTGGCGCTGGCGTCCCGATGCAGATTCTGCAGCGCTTGGTTCGTAACGCTGCAAAGATCGATAGTGGCGATATCGCCAATACCGGCAGCTATGCGATCCAACTTGGCGCGTTCGCGAATTTTGCGAACGCCGATCGCCTCACAGCTCAGCTGCGCGATCTCGGATACGTGATCTACCAAAAATTAGGGCACATCGACGCCACCGCCGTAAAACGCGTCTTGATTGGGCCGTTTCCCGACCGCGAAGCGGGCGACCGGGCGCGGCGCGAGTTCCGCGCCGACAAACGCTTGGCGGCCGCCATTACACGCAACGCACGGCTAGTTGAAGTGGCTGCGATCGCTCCCGGCGCAGGCCAAGCCCTGGAACTCGATCTGCAAACCTTGTCCACTTGGGTCAATCACGATTCCGCCTGGGATTTAGCGCACCATTACCTGCCTTTGGCGCGGCTGCTCAAGGCTGCCGATCGACGATTTCGCCGACCGGTTGCTCCAATCGTTCAGCAAAACCCGGCCGAACTCACACCCGCGGAGGCAACCCGACTCGAACAGCTCGCGCGTCGTCATCAACAAGACGGTGCGTGGTTACCCGCCTTACAGGCTTGGTCGATACTGGCACGCAGCGACTTGGCGGACGCGAGACGTGCCGGGTATTCCGGCACCGTGCGCGCGTTATTCCGGCTCGGCGAGGTAAACCTTGCCGATCGGTTGCTGCGCTCGCTGTTTTTGTATGATCGAGATCCCGTGATTCGCGATAACGCATTCAGCCGGCTCGTGGAATATAACCGAAACCAGAATAACAATTTGGGTCTGCAAAACTTGCTGGCCAGCGCCGCGCTGCGTATTCCGGGCGTCGCTGTTTTTCGGTTGCTGTCGGAAAATTTGCTGGCCTCGGATCGACCCGACTTGGCCCTCACATTGGCCACCGCGCTACCACGCGCGGAACAACCGGTCGATGTCGTGCTGTTGGCGAGTCTGCAGGAACGCGCGTGGTCGCTTTTTGAGGCCACGCTGGATGATGTCAGGAGCGAAGTCGAACGTAATCTGTGGCGTGGCTTCCGAGCACAACGCGAACACCGCTACGACCTCGCACGTGACTACTGGAAACGTGCAGGCGACGAAGGCGCTGCGCTGCGCGACGCCTTAATCGACGGCTTAGGTATCGCACAACGAATGAATACCGGCGGCTCTGCATCGGCCGGCACGATCCGCCGCTGGGAGGCGTGGCAACAGAAACATCCGGGCGAACGGCAGTGGCGCAACGCCGAGGCGGTAGTGGTGGAAAGTGGTGGCAGCGTCATTGTGTACTCGCCGGAGCGAGATGAGTATTCGCGCAGCTACCGGTCTACGCGGGAATTGCCTGCACGAATCAGCATCGATGGGCCCGCAAAGATCCGGATTCGAGCCCGGCCATTATATGCCGACACCGCGGGGGTGCCATTCGATGGCTGGATACATGTGCATAACGGCGATCGTTACGAACGTTTTCCGATTAACGGCAACCGGCCGGCCGAGGGCGTGGATTTGGTCGGCGCCGACGAACTGCTGGCCGGACTGCTGGTGCCAATCCAATACGAAGTAGGCCCCGGTCATCATGAGATCAACGTGTTCAGCGACGAGCGCCCCTTACTGCTCGGAGTCGACGCGTGGCTTCCGGAATTACCACTCGCAGTGCTCGCGGAATTGCGTCATCCGAGTGCAGCGCAGCTCGCAGACGGCATCCAGTCCGGAATAACCCAATCCGCACCAGCTGGTGTGCGTCGCGTTATAGACCAAATCGGGCAGTGGCTAAGCAGCGGCGATGCTGGTGAGGCCGTTCGTGTGACCGCCGCCGGCGAATCGAAATCGAAAGCGGCGGTACCAAACACAAGCGACTGGGTCGGACCCAGCGATCGAGACTTCGCGATTCGGCAGATGCAGGAGTTGGTGTGGGAAACAGAGCGAGGCGAAGTGCCTGCCGAGCACCTGTTACCGGCCGCGGCCCGAATCGCGACCCAGTATCCCGATGCACCGGGCATGCAAGAGCTGCTGGCACGCCTGACCCGCCGAACGGTATGGCAACCTGTACGCAGTGTCGAGCACAGCGCCGGCAGCCGTTTCGTCGAGACTATTGGCTGGCACCCGGGCTCGCCATCGGTGCAAGTTCGTAAAACACTGTTGGGGGAGATCCCGAATGATAATCATGTTATCAGCAGCCGTCAGCAGTTTGGTCTCGAACTCAGTCGATCAAAACCGTCGACGCTGGAGATTGAACTCACCCGAGGCGACCTGCCGTTTCTGCTGGCACACCCATTATCTGCTTACTATGTCGTCGACGACGGTAGCCACCATGGCGTCGAGTTGATGCCGGGCGCACCGAGTAGACGCGTGCGCGTCGAAGTACCGGCCGGTGCCCACACGGTCTCCGTCGGAATCGACAAGCCATTCGCAAATCAATTCCTTAAAATTCGCGTCGCCGAGATCGAGGCAGGCCGCACGGTGCCGATCCCACCTGCTGCAAACCTCATGTACCAGGTAGCGACGCTGGCCGAACCGCTAATCGTACGCATCAAGGGCCCGGCTTGGTTGCGCGTCGACGAACGCGCCGGTGACCGCGTACAGCAACATTTCAAGATCGTCGCCGATGGCTGGCAAACGCTGACTTTTGGACCTACCGCACCGCGCGACGAATCGCTATTCCGGCTCTATCGCCGGGCGATCGACACCGAGCGCCATCTCATTACGCTGCAGCGACCCGAGCAAGCCACACCGCGCTTGGCCGAATTCCGCGTGGACATACCGGAGATTTCAGCACCAGCAGCACCGGCTCTAACCTCGACTGGAATGGCCGATGAATCCGTGGACGGTGTATGGAACGCTTACGGCAGCACCGTACAACGTCGCAATTTCGACGAAGATAATGTCAGCAATTCGGAACGTTTTTTGGAATTGGGAGCGACCCATCGCTATTACAGCGCGGCACGCAACGGATATTTTCGAACCGATTTTTTGGGGCGCATCCGTGAAACCGGGGGGCCGACTTTAGGCGTTCGCGAGCGAATTGAGCTACGTTCGGAAAATCATCGCTACCTAATCCGCTTGGGGGGCTCGGCGCTGGCACAAAACCCGGGTGGAAACATGGATGGCGCCGAATGGGCTGCATCACTGTTTGCCAGTGTCATCAGCGAACGACCGCTAGGGGAGAATACAAATCATTACCCCACGGCGCGGATTTTTAGGCGCTGGCTGAGCCTCGACGCCGATGAGATAACAGAACCGGACCGCGTCGATCAGGACATCTTCACGGAATACAAATCCCAACATCTGCATGGCCTCTCCGTAACCGACACGTTGATCCACCGCCCATGGCTCGACACCCGCTGGTACGCCGCGCCAACACTCACTACCAATGAGGACTTCAATCCGTTCGATCCGGAATTTGTGCAACTTAGGCTGGGCTGGAAGCAGCTTGTAGGCACCTGGGAGTTGGATGCGCAGTATCGGCTGCGACATTATCTCGAGGACGACGATCGTGCTAACTCATTCACTCAACACCTCCTAAGAATGGACTTGGATTGGAGTCCGTGGATTATCGATTCACGGTCGTGGCAAGCGACATTTCGCTTGAGTCACGATATCGATTCGGCGGAAAATTCATTCCGACTTTCTGTCAGTCGGCCGTTTAGAAACTCACGTACGACACTGCGGCATTTTCGACCGGGAGAGATCGATTTTCTTGATATTCGGCGCGATCACGCCATCAATTCCGATAACTGATAGGCTGCGGCGCCATGCACGACGCTAATGATTTGCGCGCCGCGCTTCGCCACAACTTGCGCGCCGTTGATTCGCGGGTTTTGGATCAATTCTATTCGCATCTCGAAGATTCCTATCGAACCTGGTCCGGCGTCGAAACGGATGCACCGCCGTGGGCCGCCGCAGTGGAAATCTATTACCGACTAAAAGAATTTCTAGACGGTTACATCGAAGAATTATCGAGCGATCTCGCAATACTGCGCCGCCATTATTCCGAATACAGTCAACGCTATACCCACGCGGTCTCGCAACAGGACCGTGAAGAACAAATCATAGAATTCGCCCGCGCCCTCGGCGCTACGCGCCCGCAATTGATCGGCGATCGGCGCGCGTTCAGCCGCTGGTTCGCTCACGATGCCGTAGTGGATCGTTACCAACGCCGCCATGCCGATCTGGAACGCCGAATTGCGTTGAGCTTGGAACGCCTCGGCGCCATCGCCGCCGTCGTTCTCGAAACGGTCGCACCGGAACAAGGTGCGAGGGCGACCTGGCACCGACTCGCTCTGGAGCGCGTCATAAAGCCGTTGTTAAGCCACGATGGCGATCCCCGAGTTCGAATCGCGGCGTTTCGCAGTCTCGCCGACGCGTTACGGGCACTACCGGAGGGACAACAACAGGGGTATGTTTCGAAATCGACGTTCCAATATATATACCGATCCTCGCTGGATGTCCGGCAACCGGTATGGATCCAATGTGAAGCGTTGGTTTTGTTGCGAGACCTATCGCCGGAAATACTAAAAACCGCATTGCAAAAACGTCTCGGCGTCGAAATCATAAGCAACGATGACCTCTTTGTGCGGCGCCGCGCCATTCAAGTGCTCGCCGGAAGCCTCCATGCGTTACCGCAATTGGCCGCCGTATTACCGTTAGCGTTGCGCGAACCGAGCGCCTACGCACGCCAGGGGCTCGCCGAAATGCTGCCGGCCATCCCCTTCACCATTGCCCTTAAGTTAGTCAGTGCATTAGCCCTACAAGACGACTCTCCGCAAGTACGGGCGGCCGCGATCAATGCGCTACCGCTGCTGGCCGATCACGACGTCACATTTGAGCATGCATTGGGTTGTTTACGGCGGGTATTTGAAACCGAGAGAGATCGCTTCGTAGTGCGCGTTGCGCTGCGCACCGCCACCATCGGCCATGCTCGGCTCAGCGGACGCGAACAAGAGCAACAAGCGCAAAATTGGCTCGAGCAATTGGCACCCGCCATCGAAGCCCTACACAACAGCGCCGACGATATCCGCATGCGGCGTTGGGCCGCGCACGCCCGGGAGCATTTGTGGGTACAAGCGGACGCGGTGCGCCGCGAACTCTACGCGCAACTCAGTTTGCGATTAAATGGAGCCGCGCCCGAAAAGGCCCAGTTCATCCGCCGACGCGACCTTGCCACTACCGACCCAGAAACCCTGGGTCGTGTGTTATCGGTGATCACCCAAAATGAACACGGCTGGGGTATCGAGCCCGGCCGGTCGCGTTACCGGTTTCAGGGCGAAACCCGTCGATTTCGACTGTGGCGATTTCTGTACGAAATTCGGAATCCGTCGACCGACAAACGCCAGGCGTTTCGCCATACCATCGGTCGCGTGTTCCGTGGAACCATTCGCGCACCCTCGAACATTATGGCAGAGCTCAGCGAAACCAAGGTGCCCGGTGAACCGTTGTTCATCCCCAGCGACGACAGTTGGCGACCCTATATTCCGCTGGTGGACGAATTTATTTCCGCACTGGATCATGGCGGCAAGCCGCTGCGACTGTACACCGCCGAAGGCGTTACCGAAATAGAACCTCCACGGGCGCCACATCGATGGCTACGCGCACGCACGGCGTTGAGTACGCGGTTTGCGTATTACGCCGGGTTACGCAATTGGCAAGAAGACAGCCAGATTAAGGCCGATTCCTACATTCGGGAAGTTCGCAAACTTGGATTTACCGTACGCTTCTTGCCGCACGAGTATGAAACCGACATCGGCCCGCAAAACGATGCCAGCGTTGCGCGTTTCTTCGCGGCGACGCCGATATTCGGCGTATCGATTTCCTGGGAGCCGATCAGGGATTATTTCTTTTCCATTTATGAGAATACGCTGTACGACCTCGGTTTGTTTGCGCTCGGTCTGACCACGCTGTTCGTCGGCCGACATCTATATCTTAACCGGCGCTTTCGACGCGCTCGCGAACGTATACCGCTCGTGGTCGGAGGTTGGGGAACGCGCGGCAAGTCCGGCACCGAGCGCCTGAAGGCCGCGCTGTTCAACGCCATGGGTTACTCGATCGTGTCCAAAACTACTGGCTGCGAAGCGATGTTTTTGATGGCACATCCGTTCGACTCGGTGCGCGAGATGTTCTTATTCCGACCTTACGATAAAGCTACGATTTGGGAGCAAACCAACATCGTCGAAATGGCGGCCCGGTTGCACGGCGAAATATTCCTTTGGGAATGCATGGGGTTACAACCCGTATACGTCGGCATTCTGCAGCGGCAGTGGATGCACGATGATATTGCAACAATTACCAACACCTACCCGGATCATGAAGACGTGCAAGGCCCGGCGGGCATCGATGTCGCCGAGGTCATGACTAATTTCATACCTAGAAACTCCAGGTTGCTTACCAGCGAAGAACAGATGCTGCCGGTACTACGCACTGCGGCAACCCAACTCGGCACGAAGATGCGTTCTGTCGGCTGGTTCGAGGCCGGCATGTTGACGCCGGATGTCATGGATCGCTTTCCGTACGAGGAACACCCCTTCAATGTCGCCCTGGTATTGACGATGGCCGACGAACTTGGGGTAGAGCGCGATTTCGCAATCAAGGAAATCGCGGACCGAGTCGTGCCGGATCTGGGGGTATTGAAAACCTATCCCACAGCCGAAGTGCGCGGTCGTAAATTGGAATACATTATGGGAATGTCCGCCAACGAGCGACTCGGCTGCCTCACCAACTGGGCGCGAATGAACATGGATACCCAAGACCCGTATGAATCACCGGGAGTCTGGGTGTCTACGGTGGTCAATAACCGCGCTGACCGGGTTCCGAGGTCGCGCGTCTTCGCGGATATTATTGCCGCCGATGTCAGTGTCGACCGACACGTTTTGATCGGGACCAATATCAAAGGTCTGTATGGCTATATTCACGAAGCCTGGCAAAGTCACGCGGCAAGCCTGACGCTCTGGCCCGAACAACAAGACGGCGAGAGCGACGCGGCGACGGTGTTTGAGACCGCTGCGCGCCGCATGCGGGTACCGCTGAGCGACGCCCACATCAGCGAACGGTTGCAGGCCATGTTGACGGGATTGGGGGTCGCTGCGGACCGAGTTGCTGCATTCGGCGGAAACGACGGTGACGATGCGTTACGGCAAGGCCTTAGCAAGTTGCAGCTCGATACCTATGCCGACGACATCATTGTCGCAATTAGTGCGGCTCGCACCGCATACCAGGAATACCAGGCGTTTGTGCGGCGCCTTGGTGCGGCGTCAAACACGGACCGGGCACGCATCGACCAAGAGTACCGAGACCTCATGTGGCGCTGGCTGGAAGCAAAGCTTGTAGTGGTGGACGACCCGCATACTCCCGGCGAACAAATCATCGACCGGATTTGCCGGGAGACGCCGCCCGGTATTCGCAATCGCATTATGGGCATGCAGAACATCAAGGGCACCGGCCTCGATTTCGTATACCGGTGGGAGGCGTGGCTCGCGTGTCACACCGCCTGTCAGCAGCTCCGCGACGCGGACACCGCCGTTGCCAATGAAGGCTTGCGTTTTCTCGTCGGTTTTCGCGAGTTCGGAATGCTGTCCGAGCCTTTTGTACGACAAACAATCGCCCATGTAGAACAACACGGAACTGCGCATGGCGAGCGATTCCGATCCGAGTTGGCGATGGTATTGAGCAATCTCGATCAGGCCATGAATGAGTTGCGCGGCAAGAGTTCTGGTAGCGGTAGTGCCGGCAGTACTCGCGGTGCCCGTTTCATGGCCTACATTGCGAATTCGCTGGAAGCCGCTCTGGATGTTGGCGATGCCATTAAACGCCGCAAGATTGCCAAGCAAATCTATGCGGATCTCGCCAACGAACGTATCGGTCAGCAGCGCGCAGTGCTCGAACTTCAGAAATTGAACAAACGGCAAAAAGGCGGCTGGGTCGCCCAACGGATTAGTGACTTTTTCGCTCGTTTGCGACGCGACCCGACCTCATCGCCGGCGGAGGCCAAAGGATAATGATCGAGCCCGGATATTTCACCACGGCGGACGATACGTCCTAAGTAGTCTCAATACTTAAACCGGTTATCTTGTCCACTCGGGTTTGCGGCATCCACACAATTGGTCCTGTACCGATTTTCTTCGGAACTTCGAACCTTCGTGATTAGTCCGGACTAACCGGCAATCACCGCAGCCTGAAACGCCACGGCTTTATCGTCGTGTAGCGTGAGCAATGGCACCGGCAATCCGAAGTAATATCCTTGGCCATAGTTGACGCCTAGATTGCGTAAATCTCGCACTACCTCATCGCTACCAATCGACTCGGCAATGGTCTCTATCCCTAACGCCAACCCGATTTGGTTGATGGCTGCTACCGTTGCGCGGTCTGACGGATCTCTCGCCATATCATGAACAAATCCACCATCGATCTTCAGGTAATCCACGTCGAGATATTTAAGGTAGGCGAATGACGACAAACCACTGCCAAAATCGTCCAATGCAAATCGGCAACCGTATTCCTTCAGCTCCCCGATAAGACGTTGCGCGTCCTTGAGATTGCGGATCGCAGCCGTCTCTGTGACCTCGAAACATATTGCTCCAGGGGCTGGCGTGCTTTGCTGGATTTGCTCTCGCGCAAAACCGGCGAATGTCCGGTCCGCCATCGAGGTCCCAGAAATATTCACCGACAGACGAACGGCGTGCCCCGCCGCGATCGTTTTTCGATACCAATTTAACGCGGTTTCTATAACCCAGTGATCGACCCGCGTCATCTGCCCATAACGCTCGGCCGCTGGAATCAACGTGACGGGCGATAACGCTCGGCCATCATCACCAATGACTCGAAGCAGCAACTCATACCATTGCGCATCACCGCAATCGTTCGCCAATGCGCGAATCGGCTGGGCGTATAACGCGAAACGGTCCTCATGAAACGCGTCAAGCCAGCGTGTCAGCTGCAAAATCTCCGGGGTGTTTACACCCATACTATCAACCGACGGATATACATAGCATCCGTCACCGCCTTGATCCTTTGCGGTGTAACACGCCATATCGGCATGCTTCATTAGCTCGACCGCATTTTGGGTAGCAGGAGTAATCGCCACGACCCCGATACTCGCACGGATCTCAAATGAACGATCGTCCCAATTGAAACGAAATCCTCGCAGTGCCAACGCAATTTGCGCGGCAATGTCAGAGGCCTTCTTAAGAGAACAACCTTCCAGTAACAAACCGAATTCATCACCACCGATTCGCGCTAACGTATCCTGGCGGCGGATGTGCTGCTGAACAACGCCCGTCACTTCGCGTAATAGTTCATCACCAGCAAAGTGGCCTACGGAATCGTTTACCAGTTTGAATTGGTCGAGGTCAACACAACAAATCGCGTGCTGTCCACCGGACATCCGTGCCGTATCGAGCGCAATCTCCACCCGCCGCTGAAACTCGCGGCGGTTAACCAACCCCGTGAGATCGTCGTGGCGTGCCTGATACTCCAATTCGAGCGCCATACGCCGCTCTTCCGTGGTGTCCTGAACCTGTACGATTACACTGTAGGGCCGGTCTTGAGCGTCGCGCAACGCAGTCAGCGCCGATAGCCCATAGATATCATGACCTTCGTGATGGATATACCGCCCCTCGTCTTGGTAGCCGGTAATAGTACCGTCCAGTAGCGTCTGCAATCGAGTGCTGATGGATTGAATATTTTCAGTGTGCACCAGAGTCATGAACGACTTGCCGACAAGATCGGCCGGATCGTAGCCCAAAAATACACAGAATGCCCGGTTGGTACGTTGGATCTTTCCATCCGGCGATAGCACAGCCATGCCTACCAAACCCTCTTCGAATATCCCACGGAACCGTTCTTCGCTATCGCGAATTGCTTGCTCGGCCCGTAAAATCTCGTTGATATCGTGCTGCAGCTGGCTATTCGCGTCCTCCAGCTGCTCCGCCAAGTCGATCTTTTCGTATTGGGACCGCAATGCGCTGACCAACACAGCGTGAAAGTTCGACATCGCCTTCCACATGCCCCACATCATCATCAGTAGAAATACGCTGGTGACGCCGTAGATCAGATTCCAATTCAGCACGCACCAAACAAACAACGGCAGCGTCGCGGCCAACATGTAGGAGGCGTATGCCTTGAATACGGAACCGAGAAACGATATCGCGGCGGCGACGATGGCGGCGACCACCATAAAGATCACGGCCTGATAGAACATTCCGGTGTCGGCACCGGCCAGTACACCCCCAAACCCCCAAACCAATCCGGTGAAAGCCGCACCGGTGACAAACCCGCGTTCCCAGCGATCCGGATCGAAGTCCGTAGCTTCGATTGCGCTGAAACGATGCACGAACGCATAGCGAGCGGCCAATACAATCTGCATGGCGACCCACCAAGCGAACAGGGTCCGCGGCTCCACTCCAGGTACGAGAACCAGACACAGCGCGGTGATCGCAAGTGCGGTTATTACCAGACCGCGGGACGACTGCCGATAGAGAATGCGAATTTGTTCGTGGCGAATACTGCGCGCGACCTGTTGAGTCAATAAATCCGTGACATTGTTAACCATCGGTTCGACCGGTAGTTGCTTGTCCTTATTATGGTGCGACGCGGACCGTCCCAGCCGACACCACCCACCTATATAGGAATTCTCGAGAACTTCCCAGATTCCCGACCTTTATCCGTTTTAGTATAGGCGATAAATACCGCTCTGCTGGATATTCCGAAGACTGGCCATCGCGGGCGAAATAGACCCTAACACCCGCCATCTGCACGCCAATTGGTGCTTATTTCGGGGAAAACACGATGTCTATTGATAAAACGTTGATATCGGCGATCTCATACTTGGAGTACCCGCCACGGATCGAGACTGTATCGGTAACCCCAAACAACGCCCCGAACCCGTAACTTAGATCGGCGCCACTTTCATCAGTGCTCAACGTTTCAGAAATCCCCGCACGGCGCCCAGCGCTCGATACC
>Ga0224512_10001471_pt1 | contig 22643 bp, 12 predicted proteins | sample SF_May12_sed_USG_4_FD_169103 | JGI IMG/M metagenome (GOLD analysis project Ga0224512, IMG submission 169103) | Sediment microbial communities from San Francisco Bay, California, United States - SF_May12_sed_USGS_13 | ecosystem: Environmental > Aquatic > Marine > Sediment | place: USA... | reverse complement strand
CCAGCAGGTTGCTGCCTTCCTGCACGTCGATGTCATCGATGCGCTGCTGACCGTCGGTGAAGTCGGAGTCCGTGTCGCCGAGAAGCGCGGTGCGCGGCCCGGCGCCGGGCGCGCTGAACCGCAGCGAATAGGTTTCGCCCGGCAGGTAGTTCGGCGTCACGCCGGCAAACACGTAGTAGCCGTCTGCGTCAGTCTGCGTCGATCGCACGAGCTGGTCGTCGAACAGCAGCTCGACGGTCCACCCCTCGAGCAGGCGCTCGCTGTTGTCCGGCGTATTGTCGTGATTGGCATCGTGCCAGACGTAGCCGCTGAGCATGCCGGCATCCGGCATCGCGCCGACGTCGATGGCGACACTGGCTTCTACCGTCTGTTGCGGATCGTTCCAGTAGGCACGAGCCGTATTGACGATCGTCGTGCCTTCGACGAGGTTCGGGTTGATGACCGCCTGGAAGCGCAGGACGACAGTGGCGTTCGGAGCCAGCGGGCCATATTCATTGAAATAGTCGGCCGTGATCGTTGTCGTCGCCGGCTCGTAAACCACACCGTCCGACAGACCGTTCATCGTCGCGGACTGATCGACGTACGTGAGGTACCCCGGATTCACTTCGTCGAGGTTGTCGGTGAGCTGAACGTAGTAGGCCGGCACCAAAGACACGTTCCGGACGGTGACGGCGTATTCGAGAGTCGCTCCTGCCAATGCAGCACCGCCACCGACAACCGAAACTTCCTTGACGATGGACAGGGCCTGCGCGTCGCCGACGACCACGACGGTCGGCTCGGGTCCCGTCGCCGGATTGCCGTCGCCGTCCGTCAGCAGATTGGCTCGCTCGGCTGAGAAGACCGTTGCCTGGTTGATAATCTGCGTGCCAGTCGGCACTGCGGCATTGACTTGCATATCGAACTGCACGACAGCCGATTGCCCGGGGCTGAGCGTCCCTTCGCCTGCGCCCGGCAGCGGCGGCGTCAGGTCCGGGGAGCTCATGGGTATGCCCGCTATCAGCGGGAATACACCACCGTCGGGCTGCCCAACCGGCACGCTGTTCACGGTTACCGAGTCGGGCACGTAGGTAACGTCGTTCGGCACGACATCGACGAGTTCGACGGCGGTCGCCGGGACGCTGCCATCGTTATACACCGTGATTGTGTAGCGCAGCACGTCACCGGGGTCGACGATTCCGGGCGTGCCCATGTCGATCTGCAAGGCAGCAGACTTGGGCGCAAACAGCAGCGGGTAATTGCCGACCACATCCCGCGTCGGGTCGTCCGCAATCGGCGTACGCGGGTCGTCCGACGGTATATCCGCAACGCCCTGATCGACCGCACTGACAAATGCCTGGTTGGATATAATCGTACCGTCCGGCACCTCCGGATAGACGACAACGTCGAAGACGATCGTGGCCACGTTATTCGCAACACCGGCGTTCATGACGCCCGGAGTCGCGTCCTGCGGAGCGTTGATCATTATGCCGCCGATCAACGGCGATGCGCCGTTGGCGCCGTCCGGAACTGCAATACCGTTCAGCGTCGTGCTACCAGCAACATACGCTGTGTTTGCGGGTACGAGGTCGACGATTTCGACGCTGGTCGCGTTGTCTGTGCCAGTATTTTGCACGGTAATCGTGTACCGCAGTGTCTCGCCGGCCAGCAATATGTTGGGGTTGCCGTCAATGTACGACGACACCTTGTCGACGTCGAACGCCGGTGCCGATTCGATCAGGATCTGTGTCGGGTCATCGTCGTCCGGAACAGTCGGGTCTGCCTGGCCATTGACGTACGGGTCGTCGCTCAGCGCTATCGACAGACCGCTGTCGACGAGTTGCGACTGGTTGTACACGTAGCTGCCGTTCGCCAGCACGGGCGCGAGGCTTACGTCGAACTCGATCAGCACGCTTTCGCCCAGCCCGCCGATGCTCAGGTTGCGTACATCCAGCCGCCCGGTGCCGGCTGCACCGCCGTTTGCGTCCGTGTTGCCCGCATCCGCGCCCGCCGGGATCGTTACGATATTCAGCGTGCCCGCCTGGAACGACGCATCCGCATTCAGACTGTCGAGTTCGTCGACGATCCAGAAATTGTCGATGGTCACGTCGCTCAGGTTCTCGACATAGAGCCGGTACCGCAGCGTGTCGCCCGGCGTCGCAACGCTGGCCGGATCGTCGCCACTGGTCACGTTGATGACCGTCTTCTCGAACCGCAGCATCGGCAGGTCGACGATAACGTTGTGCGCGTCCTCGTGGTCCCCGACACCCACGGTGCCGTCGCTCAACGTACGCCGGTACTCGGTCGAGGCGTCAGAATTGAACCACTGGGTCGCACCGGCCACGTTCGTCAACGTAATGCCATCCTGGGAATCAAGGTCGAGCTGCGTGCGATACGCGATCATCAAACGCTCACCCACAGCAATCACCGACGCGTCGGTCAGCGTGGTGAACGTGAGCTCGCAAGTGGCGCCGTCATAGGCGAACGAGTAGTCCGTTCCCTGGACCAGCGGGCCTTTGCCGGGTACTGGTGTGACGCCATCCGCCTCGAAAACCTGTGCACTCTGAATCTGCGGCGTCATGTCGCACATCCCGCCGGTCGGGCCGTCGGGCAGTCGGTCGACGAGCGTCACGTTGTACGCATCGGACTCGCTCGCGTTCTGCGCGCCAATGACGAAATCTCCCCACTCCGCCAGACGCATCGTCGCCGGGCCCGCCTTCGTGACCGTGAGTCCCGGCGGCAACGTAAATTCCCCGACCAGGCCCGAGCTGTTGACGGTGTCGCCTTCTCTCGTAATGAATTCGTCGACCGGACTACCGTTGTCCAGAAAGCTCATCTCCAACGTGTAGTCCACTCCATCGACGTTGAACGTCGTGGGGTCGGCCGAGGCGACGATCGTCACTCGATCCGTGCACCCTTCTCCGGGTGGTGTCGGATAGGGACAAGGGTCCAGATTGTTCGGCGTTTCGTCGTGGTTTAGCGTGAACGTGAAGTTCAATGGACCGGTTGGCACGCCGTCCACGGCAAGCACGAGCACCACATCGAGCTCAGCCGAAACCAGCCAAGGCTCGCCGACTACGAAATTCCGATGTTGAAACGTCCCGAGAGAAAAGTACGGGATGGGCCCTGGCAACGTGAACGGCGGCGGAAGCGTTGCGATGAAGTCATATCCGCTTTGCGGGCCCGTCGTCGTACCCCAGCTGATGCTCGCGATCGGGTCGCCGTTCACAATGACGGGATCGCCCGGCTGGCTACCGGGAACGGTATCCACAGGGTCACGCCAGGACCCAACGACAGATACGAACGTGATCTCGGCCGCCCAGGCGTTCCCGGCAGGAACCATTGCGACCGACGCAAGTATCGATACAGCCAGGATGATGAATAACTTCTTCATCATGGCGGTCCGCCGCACGATGCTCAGCCGTCTCGCTGGCGAGCCGTTATCGTGCAACGCTCGCAGGTTGATTTCAGATTGGGCCATGCCAGTCGCTACTTATCCCTGTGCGCTTAACTCACCGATGCGGACGACCAGATCCTAGGTCGTTGTTGGGGCGGTTCCGCAGCCATAGGGCTTGACTCCCCTACAGGCGGGTGACTCTGCGTCGCCACCTTTCGGAGGCTCTGCCTTTATCTTTGCCGAACCGGGACTATCGCCTATGCATGGCGGCCCTAGGGTGAACTGCATCACAGGATTGGCACCGCGTCGCAAATATCGGACACTTCTGCTGCAGACGTTGGTATGCCTGTCATGCAGCAAATTCGCCGGCGCCAGAAATTGGAATAACTGTGAATTATGTCCGCTCACGAACGTAAACCCGGTCTTGCTTCCAACTTATGTTGAATAGCTCGCGGAATCAGGCGGCCGGCAGGAAAATCGATCGCATAGATGTTCAGTGGCTTGCCTTCCTCGGATTATCTGGCGGTGCTCCGAGTCGCCAGTAAATCTCCGGCTCGATAACGAGTTCATAGCAACAGTTCAGGTTTTGCCATGCAGCCATGATTTGTTCTTTCATTGCATCCAGGCGTTGCTCGACGAGCGCCTCGGACTCGACGTCGGCAACATAGGAAAGCCGCAGCACGGCAGGTCCCTTCTGCAGTTCCTGCAGCAGCAAATCGATCCTGTTTCGCCATAGATGGCGCATTTCGGTAGAGCCCGGCTCGAAGACTGCATCGGCCATATCGAGACCGACGACGCGGTGGATCGAAGCACCGAAATTGATACGTAATGCCTTGCCACGCGTGGCACGCTGGACCTGCACCGGTCGTGTCGAGACGCGGAATCCACTAGGCAGGGTCCGGTCGTCGAGCTTCAAAACGAAGTTACTGCCACGACTCTCGTGCGGCGTAATCGCACAGGTAATGTGGTAACGGCCGTGCGTGTCTGTTTTCGCGGCCAGCCCTCGGGCAGTAACCACCCGCACACCGGCCAGCCCGGCTTCGTCGCCATCCTGGTAGCCATTGCGGTTGATGTCGTCGAAGACCTTGCCTGTCACATCGGTACAGTCGAACGTCGGATCCGGCACGAGGCGCACGGTCGCTTCTGCTTCCTCGGACATGACCGTTCCCGACACCGAGTTGACCGCTTGCGCACGGTTGACGAAATCGCCCTCGCTGACGCCGGCGCCCACGGCCAGCAGCAATTTGATCGTATGCCGACCGTCCGTCGCCAGCGCGAGATTCGACCAGATCAGTTCACGGCCAACGATTGCAGGCTCCGTCTCGACGTCGTCGAAGCGAGCGGAACCCTCGACGTAGCGGAAGCCGGCCGGGAAGCGGTCGATAATCGTGACGTCCTGCAGGTCGACACCGAAGGAGTTACTCACCGTAATCACGTACGGCACCATCTGACCGCGACTGACATTCAAGAGCGGTGTTGTCTTCGTGACCGCCACGGCACCATCGAGCCGCGGATCGAGCGGGATGTGGTTATTGAATAGCTGTGACGAGCCCGGCACCTGCGTGTCGCCGAGCGTCAGGAAAAAGTGATACTCCGTGCCTGCGCTTCTGGCCGGTACGGATGGGGGCGGCGCGAACTCCGAGGGCTGCGCCTCGCAGGTTTGTGCTGTTGCGAGCACCGCATCGTTGGCTGAACCCGGACAGGCCGGCACGTCGAACGGCAATGTCGTCTGATCCGACGTCGGCGGGATCAGCTCGGATACGCCGGGCACGTAGCTGCTATCCGGCGCAACTACCTGAATCAGATAATACGGGCCGCTCTGACACAAGGGGCCGGAGAAGTTGATGTCGAACTTGTAGTAGCCATTCGCGACGGTACGCTGACCCTGCTGATTCGGGTCGTCGAAGCAGCTGCTCGGCACGGCCACCCCGTTGCGTACGTCGACGAGCGTAACTGTCGCACCGGCGACCGGCGAGCGCGCCACCGAGTCGTAGATCACACCGTTCGGATCAACCGGCATGTTCAGCGCCAGCAGGTTGCTGCCTTCCTGAACGTCGATCTCGTCGATGCGCTGCTGGCCGTCGGTGAAGTCCGAGTCGGTTTGCCCGAGCAGTGCGGTTGTCGCAACGGCGCCCGGCGCACTGAATCGGAGCGAGTAGGTCTCGCCGGGCACGTAGTTCGGCGTTACGTTGGTGAACAGGTAATTGCCGTCAACGTCGGATTGCATCGATCGTATCGGCTGGTCGTTGAAAAGCAGCTCGACGGTCCAGCCTTCGAGCGGGCGTTCGACGCCGTCGGGCGTGTTGTCGTGATCCGCGTCGTGCCAGACGTTACCGCTCAGCATGCCGGCATCCGGCATGGCGCCGACATCGATCGAGACACTTGCCTCTGCCCACTTGAGCGGATCGTCCCACGACACCTGCGCCGTGTTCGTTATCGTTGTGCCCTCGAGCAGCACCGGATTGATGATTGCCCGGAAGCGTAGCGTGATCGTCTCGTCAGGATTCAACGGGCCGTACTCGTTGAAGTAATCGGCGGTGATCAGCGTGCCGGCGACGGTGACGCCGTCGGCCAGCCCGTTCATCGACGCTGACAGATCGACGTAAGCCAGGTAGCCCGGGTTGACCATGTCCAGGTCGTCATAAATCGTGACGTAGTAGGCCGGCACCGCGCCAACATTCCTAACGGTCACGACGTATTCGAGCTCGGCGCCCGGCAGCGCCGGCCCGCCGTTCACGACGGAGACTTCTTTGATGATCGAAAGCTGCTGGGCATCGCCGACGACCACGACGGTCGGCTCGGGCCCTGTCGCCGGGTTGCCATCGCCATCGGTCAGCGTGTTCGGCACTTCCGCGCTGTACACCACGGCCTGGTTCGTGATCAGGGTTCCCGGCAGCACGCCGGCGTTGACTTGCAGATCGAACTGCACGACGGCCGATTGTCCGGGACTCAGGGTACCTTCACCATCGCCCGGCAGCGGCGGCGTCAGGTCGGCAGAGCTGACCGGGATACCGTCGATCAGCGGGAACACGCCGCCATCGGGCTGCCCGACCGGCAGGCCGTTTAGGGTCACGGAATCGGCGACGTAGGTCGTATCCGCCGGCACCATGTCGGTCAGGTCAACGGCAGTCGCCGGCACCGTGCCATTGTTGTAGATCGTGATCGTGTAGCGCAGCGTGTCGCCTGGATCAACGATTCCGGGAGAGCCGAGGTCGACCTCGAGTGCGGCTGATTTCGGCGCGAACAGGAGCGGGAAATTGCCTACCACGTCACGCGTCGGATCGTCGGCAAGTGGTGTGCGCGGATCATCGGACGGCTGATCGGCAATGCCGTTGTCGGCGGCACTGACGAATGCCTGGTTCGAAATGATGGTGCCGTCAGGTACATCCGGATAAACGGTCACATCGAACACGATCGTCGCGACATTATCGGCGACACCCGCATTCATGACGCCAGGCGTTACGTCTTGCGGCGCGTTGACCAGGATGCCGGCGGCCAACGGTGAAGCGCCGCCGTTTGCATCGGGAACTGCGCCGCCGTTCAGCGTCGTGCTAGCCGCGACATATGTCGTATTCGCTGGCACGAGGTCGACGATCTCGGCGCTGCTAGCGTTGTCCGTGCCAATGTTTTGCACCGTGATCGTGTAGCGCAGCGTTTCGCCCGCCAGCAGCACGTTCGGGTCGCCCGTGATGTACGACGAAATTTTCTCGACGCGGAACGCAGGTGCGGACTCGATCAAAATCTGTGTGGGATCCTCGTCACCTTCGACATTCGGGTCAGCCGCGCCGTTAACGTAAGGATCGTCACTAAGTGCAACCGGGTTGCCGGCGTAGAAAAGCTCGGACTGGTTGTAGACGAACGTGCCGTTGGCGATGACAGGTACCAGTGCGACCTCGAACTCGATCAGCACGCTGCTACCGAGGCCGCCAAGGCTCAGGTTGCGAATGTCGAGCAGGCCCGTGCCGGCAGTGCCGCCGTTCGGATCGGTGTTGGCCGCATCTGCGCCGGCAGGCAGAGTCACCACGTTTAGTGTCCCTGCCTGGAACATCGGTATCGCGTTGCGCGCGTCCAACTCGTCGACGATGCTGAAGCTGTCGAGCGGCGTGTCGCCGGCATTTTCGACGCGCAGGCTGTAACGCAGCGTATCTCCGGGTGTAGCGAGCGTTGCTGGATCGTCCCCGCTCGTGACGTTGGCCACGATCTTCTCGAAGATCAGCAACGGCGAGAATTCAACGACCGTGTGCGCATCTTCGTGGTCGAGTACCCCGACAGTGCCGTCTGTCAGAACACGCGTGTATGTTCGTGCCTGCGGGTTAGGCGCCGTCTGATCGAGGCTGAACCATTCGGTCGCGCCTGCAATATTGGTCAGCGCGGTATCATCCGGCGTGTCCGCGTCGAGCGATGCTTCGTATGTGACGATCAGTCGCTGATCGGGGCCGATCGCAGCCGCCGGCGTCAGCATCTCGAGCGTAAACGTACAGGCCGGGTCACCGTTGAATGTAACAGCATAATCCGCGCCTGCTGTCAGCGCCGGCGCGACCGGCGTTACGCCGTCGGCCTCGAACAGCTGCGCCGTGACCGCCGCGGGTGCGGCGTCGCACATGCCGCCTAACGCCAGGTTCGGCAGCAGATCGGTCAGATAGGTTGCGAACGCGGGCGAAGTGCCAACGTTGTGGACGTTTAGCGTGAACGTCTCCGGCGTACCCACGCGCATGCGCAGCGGCCCGCTCTTCTCCAGGGTCAGCTCCGGCTCGACGATCGTCATCGGTCCGGTCGTGCCAGGATCGCCGGGTCGGACCGTTGTGACATCGTCGTCGCTAAGGTTGTATGAATAAGCGGCCGTGTTGGTGAACGTCAGGCCGGCGACATTTGTCGCAGAATCCGCGAGCCGCACGGTGACTTCGATAATGGCCTGGTCGCCGATCGCGATATCGATGCCGTTGACGGGATCCTCGATGACAAGATTGGTGGCTGTTCCTGTATTGACCGGATTCCAGTTACCTGCGCCCGAGATTTTCGTGACGCCGACGAACTCGAGATCGGCGGCGGACGCGGCCAGATCATCGAAGATACGAATATCGTAGGATGGAGACGTATGCGGCGCGGACGGAACGGTAATCAGATAGCTGAACTCTTCGCCAATCGTCGCGGTAGCTTGCGTATTCGCTTTGGCGAGCGCGGCCGGTGGTGGCCCTTCGATCAATACGCGCGTCGGATCTTCATCGCCGGCAACACTCGGGTCGGACTGGCCGTTGACGTATGGATCGTCACTGTCGGCGAGCTTGATCGCGGCAAGGAGCTCGGCCTGGTTGGTCACGACCGTGCCATTGACCAGCGGCGAGGCCAGCGTGATGTCGAACTGAATCGAGACCTCGCTCGCAGCGGGCAGGCTCAGGTTGCGGATGTCGAGGATGCCGGCGCCGTTGGTGCCACTGTTCGGATCGGTGTTCGACGTGTCGGCGCCGGGCGGGACGCTGCCCGGAACGAGCGTTAGCGTGCCCGGCACGAATACTGGCACGGCGTTCATCGCGCCCAGGTCATCGTAGAACGTGACGTCATTGAGCGGGCCATCGGTGGTTTGCAGGCGCAGCGTGTAACGCAGCGTGTCACCCGGAGCGGCCGTCGTCGTCGGGTTCACGCCGGTGGTGAGATTCGCGACCGTCTTCTCGAAGAAGTAACCGAACAGTGCTGTCGTAACGGTATGGGCGTCTTCGTGATCGAGGACGCCGACCGTGCCGTTGGTCAGTATGCGCGTGAAACTCAGACGATTGGGGTTACTGCTGTCGCCGTTAAACCACTGGGTCGCCCCGACGACATTCGTGAGCGTGATGCCGTCATCGGTGTCGGCATCGAGACGGGTACGGTAATTGACGATCAGACGCTCATCGGCGCCTATCGCAGCCGCGGGTGTGAGCATGTTCAGCGTGAGCTCACAGGCAGGGCCGCCCGTGTAGCTGACTGAGAAATCGGTGCCCGCAGTCAGCGGGCCCTTGCCCGGAACAGGCGTAACGCCGTCAGTCGCGAAGACCTGGGCATCAAGAATCTCGGGCGTCGCATCGCACATGCCGCCCGTTGGGCCGTCGGGGAGCCGGTCGAGGATCGTGACGTCCCAGGCGTCGCTGAGGCCGCTGTTGTGGACGTCGATCGCGAAGTCGCCCCACTCGCCGAGGTTAAGCGTCCTGCCCAGGGTCGCCGGGCCGGTTTTCGTGACGATGAGCTGCGGTGCAGCGATCGTCATCGGTTCGGTGATACCCCACTCGCCCGGCAGGGGTTCATAGAACACGCCGTCGATGAGGCGCCCGAAGTCCCACTTGGCGGTATTGACGAACTGCGTTCCGGGCGCGTTTGCTGGCGTGTCGTCGAGCACGACCGTGATCTCGATGACAAACTGCTCGCCTGCCGGGACGATCGGGAAATTGTCGAAAGTCAGAAATCCGCCTACGTTGGAGAATGTGTGCGGTATCGGCGCGCCACTCGTTTTCCAGTAAGCCGTGTAACCCACGAACGTCATGTCGACGCCGGTTGCATTCAGATCGTCCCATATCGTGATGCCGTGCAGATCGTTGACTGAGCCACTCGTGTTGATCACGGTGTCAGTTGCGGGGTCGAACAGCACCGGGCTGGTCAGCGTGTACGTGAACGGCACACCGATGGCGGCTGTCGTCTGGCCTGCCGGGTTTTGCTTATCGATCTTCTCGACGGGGATCAGCAGGTTTTGACAGCTTTGCTTGATCTTGGACGACGAGCCGTTCGTGAACCAGATCTTGTGTTCGAGAACGGCGTTACACGACATGTTGCCCGTGTGTACGACGTTGTCGAAAATGATGAGCCAACGTTCATTGGTCTGTCCCGGCTGCGTAAAGAAACTGAAGTTGGTGTTGATCGGGTTGCTGGCCGGATAGTTGCGAATCGTGCAGTTGCGATCGATCTGCAGTTGCGACGGGGCGACAACACCTAGGAAACCGTCGAGTGTGCCGTTAGGGTAATCGGAGCAGTCCTGCGCGTCCGCCGGAGCAGCGGCCAGCGATAGCAAGGCGATGGCTAACAATGCGACGGCCCGACGCACGGTCTTGAGCCGTCCCGCTAACGAGCCGTTGTCACGAAACGCTCGCAGGTTGCTATTAAATTGGGCCATGCCAGTCGCTACTTATCCATGTGCGCTTAGCTCACCATTGCGGTCGGCCCGATCGGATTTCGATGCTTGGGCGGTTCCGCTGCCGTAGAGCCTGCTTACCCCGTAGGCCGGTGACTTTGCGTCGCTACCTTTCGGTGGCGTTGCCTTTTTCCTTGCCGAAACGAGACTATCCCCCAGCGCATTTGAACAATAGGTGAACTGCATCACAGCTTGGGTAGCGGGCAGCGAATGAGTTCCAAATGCCCTGTTATGGCGCCCAGCAGGCCTGAGATCCTGCACGGACGCGGCCTCCACGCACCCCTTGTGCGACCGCTTCGAGCCTGCAAAAAGACGTGCCGGCATGGACGCGCGACGTTTTGCATAAAATCGTGATTATGTTGAATGAAATTCGGGTCAGGCGGCCGGAAGGAAGTCGATCGGATAGATAATAGTCATCGCAACGATGTCTTCCTTGGCACCGAAATCAAAAGTCTGGACGCGGTCGACGACCTGTTGCGCAAGAGTTGGTGCATCCATGTCCGATTTGTGTAGCTCGCAGAATGAAACGGAGCCATCCGGTTCGATCGTCAGACGCAGCACGAGTTGTCCGCGCAGCGTCGGATCCTTGCGCAGTTCCCGATTGTAAAGTCGGTACAGCGCCGCCTTGTAGCGATCGAATACGATCTGTATTTCTTCGTCGGTACGTCCGGCCAACGCGCCCCCGCTCAAAGGCCGGCTTGGTCCGGTACCACCGCCGATGGAACTGGCGACGCGCGCCAGCTGGACTCCATCGATACCGTCTCCGCCACCGCCGACGTCCCGACTAATGGAAGCGAGGTTGATGCCACCGCTCGAGCCTGGCGCCGACGTCGAAACCATCATTCGCTCCGGACGCCCGACTGTATTTTCACCCGCGCTGCTCACCCGGGCCTGGGAACCGAGCTGAGCGGTCGGCCTCAGGTTCGCACGGCTGGCGAAGCTGTCGCGGAACGCCAGGATGCCTTTGGACTTGACCTGTTCCTTGGTGTCCTGTTGCTCGATATCGGCCAGAACCGGCTGTTCGGTCGACGTGGGTAACTCCTCGGGGGGCTGTTCTTCCACGACCTCCGGATCGGGTTCGGGCAGCTGCTCTTGCGGCATGAGCGGCTCTTCCACGGGCGGCGGTGGCGGAGTCCGCTCCTTACGAACGAGTTTGGCGACACGCTCGGGCAGTTCGTCGACCGTCGAGCGTTCGATGATGGGCAAAGCAATCGTGCTGAAGAGAAATGCAATCGCGAGTGACACCGCCAATGATGTGGCCAGCGACCTGCGAAAACGCTGGTCCTCCTCGCAACCCCTGGCCCATGGCATGACCTGGGCGCGATAGTCAACATCCCCGATCTCGCGCTCTACCAGCCATTCGCTCTTGCGAGATTCCTCGCGTTCCATCGCGTCGCGGAGGTCGTAGTGCAGGTAGTCGAGAACGTCGTTCTGATCGCCGATCTTGGCGATGATTGCGCAGCGTCGTTCTTCGACACGAGTAACCTCTTCACCGAATTCGTCTATCTTGCGACGGGCATTGCGAATCTGCCCGGTTGAACTGTCCGGACCGGAGCGCTCGTCCCAGAACAGGTGCCCGGCGCCAATACCGTCGAGTTCTTCGAGCGACTGGCAAACCTGTGCGAGCACACCGTACTGATGGTTTCTCTGTGCAAGCGCCTCGAGCTCGGCGTCGACTTTCCGCAGATCAGCTTCGAGCTCGCCGAGCGCGCGCTCGGACATCTCGACCTTCGACCGTAGAAACTGCTCTCCTTCAGAGTGTTCCGAACTCACAGTGTCACCATCGTCCTTTAGGTGCTGGCGGCCCGCGCCACCTGCGTTGGCTTCTGAATGACGGCCAGGGAGACGTTTTCATAGCCGCCGTCGGTGCACGTTGACATGATCTTCCTGATGACGACGAACGGTACGGATTTGTCGGCCAGGATCGTAACTTCCTGACTGCCCGCAACTGCCATCGTGCTTGGACCGACGACGTTCTCTTTCAATTCCGCAAGTCGAAACGTGATCTGATCGACCGATCCCACCTTTCCATCGAGGATATCGTCGACACGGGCGACCAACTCGCCCTGCACCAGCACGTCTTCGGCACTGACGAAAATAACGACTGTTTCGCGTGGCTTGGTTTCGATCCGCGCCTCGGGCAGCGTGACGTTCTTCGGCGCTTCTACCAGCTCCACAGAACCGGAATTCACGAGCAGGAAGAACACGAGAATCGTGAAGACATCCATCAGCGACGTCAGGTTCATCTTCGTAATCTTCATGCGGTTGCGCCCCATGCGCTTGATTCGGCGGGTGTTTCTCATGGCGCGTCTCCGACGGATATCTCCGAGAACAGCGCGACGAGCTCGAATTCTCCCTCAGCCTCCGCCTCGACCTCGACGGCCCGGACAACGTCCATTACCTGGATCAGGTAGTCGTAGGGAATCCGCGCCTCCATCAGCACGGATGCAGCATCCTGCCCGGGATAATCCTGCTTGAGCGTGACCATGAAATCGGACAACGTCTGCAGATCGAATTCGTCGTCTTTCTTCGGTATCGACGCGATAACGCTCTTGCCATTGGTTATCTCGATACCAGCTTCCCTGACGATCACCTCGACACGGAAACCTTCTTCATTGCTTGTCGCACCCCCCGCCGAACTCGGTAGGTTGAGTTCGACAATGGTGAGCCGCGAGAACACCGCCGTTATGAGGAGAAACGGCACGAGCACCACCATAAGGTTCAGGAAGGTGGTTACATCGAGTTCATGCGCAGGCTTGGTGCGGCGCTTGTAGTGATGCCGTCTGGCCATGGCAGCTAGGCCTCAACCGGTCGCTTTGCCCTTCTCGAAAACACATTGAGGGACTTGACCGTCGCCATCTCGAGACTGTCGACAATGTCGCCGGTCTTGCTGGTCAGTATCGCGTGCACGACGAGCAGGGGTATTGCAACCATCAGCCCGAACGCGGTCGTATTCATCGCGACGGAAATACTTGCAGACAAGAGATCGGCCTTTTCAGCAGGATTCGCATTTGCAACGGCGGTAAACGCCTGAATCAAACCCATAATCGTACCGAGCAGTCCCAGCAGCGTGGCGATGCTCGAAGCGAGCGCAACATACGGCGTCCGCTTTTCCAGGCGCGGCACGATTTCCATCATGCTCTCCTCCATCGCGATTTCTATGTCTTCACGACGTCGGACGGCACCCTGCAACGACAAGCCCATGTTCAGAACCTGCGAGATCGTGGATTCGTCCTCGCTGGTCATTCTCCGCGCCTGGTCAAACTCGCCTTCTGCAAGCAGTGGCTCTACTTTGTCCCACACCGCCTGGTTCTTGTTCGTCACTATGGCCAGCGTAACGTAGCGTTCGACTGCAATCGCGACACCGACGGCGAATACAATCAGGATCGGATACATGAATACGCCACCCGATGCGAAGAATCCTACGATTGAATATAAGAAGTCCATTACACAATCCTCATTTGCCAAACAGTCCTGAGTCATTCCCAGAACAGGACCAAGAATAGTTGTCGATCACAATCTTGAATGTGACGCAGCGCACGTTCAGACCGTATGTCTGCCGACAACAGTCGTTGCCTTGACGTACCTCACAGGTTTAGCGGTTTTTGCGGCGCAAAATGCACTCAAATTGTGCTGCTTTCGCGTCCTGGCCCTATCTTTCGCCGGCGCGAATCTCGTAGAAGCTCAGCTCGCGCAGGAAGACCTCCTTATCCACGGGCCGCGCGCGATCATCGAGCGTATCCGATAGGCTGATGTCGTCACCAAGCTCGGATGATTTCCAGGGGATGATAACCAGTGACTTCGGCGCCTCCTCGTTGCCGAGAATCGACATGCCAGACATCGTCTTCGGCTTTTCGATGCCGTCACCCTGCTCTTCTGTCGCTTGCGCCTTGTCGTTCGCCTCAGCTTCAGTCGCCGCCTCTTCACCGATTGCGGTAAAACCGGCAAACAAGAGCGCTGTGCTGATCAAGATTCGTTGCAGCATCATCACTCTCCTTGTCCGACGCGATAGCGCAGGTCCGCTATCCACATCGAGGCCTCATCGTCGCTGGGTACCGTCGCCATGTACGCTTCGTAGTTTTCCAGCGCACATCTCAGATCAGCCAGATACAGATCGCAAAGAATTGCCAGATTACGGCGAGCGTAATGGTAGCCGGGATAGATGGCCAGCGCGGCTTCGTAGCTGCGCCGTGCTTCGGCAAAGCGTCCGTTTTTGCGATACACGATACCAAGCTCGTTGTGCACGATGGGGTGGTCCGGATTCAAATCTAGGGCGACGAGCAAATTGCTTTCGGCAGCGTCGAGTTTGGCGGCAAGATGATAGGCAATACCGAGGTCAATTCGCGGCGCGCTCAGGCTGGGCGCCGCCTCTACGACAGCCTCAAGCATTTGAATGCCCTGCTCGAGCTCGCCCTGCTCGAGAGACTTCAACGCCTGATCGTAATCGAGCCGAACGTCGTTGCTGATCCGTGTCTCTTCGGTAATCGTAAATCCAATCGCCTCCTGAATTTCCATTCGTGCCGGCGTGCGCGACGATTGCGTGGTGGCACATCCGGAAATGATGGCTGCCGCCACCAACCACCCTACGGCACAGGTTGCACCTGGGTGACATTGCTCTGGATTAAACGCGTTCATAATCACTCCGTTCAACGGCTAGTCCTGACCGCTTTGTGGACCATCGGACAGCTGTGCCGAGGCATCTGCCATCTCTTGCGCTTCGCCCGACTCCGGCGTGTCGACATGATTCTCTTCGTCGATACCGATCGGCGTCGCGATCGGCATTCGGTACGCATAGGTGTCGATCGATCCGAGGAATCCGCCACTGATCTCGTTCTTCGCGTATCGTCCGGGCATCAGAACCGCCAGCCGGTCGAGACTCTTCTGCACCCACGGGTTGAAAATTCCGCCTGCGAGCAATTCGAAATTCTCTTCGTGTACGTCGATGGCCCGTTCCTCGAACGGATATGCTTCCTCCTCGATGACTAGTTCGTAATCTATTTTCTCTGCTTCGCTCAGCCCTGCCGGACGCTCGGACTCCATCAAGGCCGTACTGAATTCCATGTAGATCTCGGCGATATAAAACGTCGCCGCCGCTGTAACCTCCGCAACTTCATAAGCAACGAGGTTTTCGAACGCCGCCATCGCGACGTCCATACGCTGTTGCTTCTGGGCGAGGCTCTCTTCGAACGGCTGCACGAGCTCGAGACTGGCGAAATGCGCATAGTTCTGCTCGGCAAGCACGAGTGCGGCTTTGGCTGCGAGATACCTGCTGCGGTCCGTCCGCTCTTCTCCCGCGTCGCGGTCGACCGCGACAATTTCGTTCAGCTGCGCGTGATACCGCTCGTAGTCGAGTTCACCTTTGAATATCTCTGCGAGCCGGGTGCGCGTTTGCATCGCCATATCAAGGGGCCGCGGATACATGACAACGTACTGCTCGTACACACGAATTGCCTCTTCGGCAACATCGACCTCATCGTACAATTCACCGGCGGTGAGCAACGCCTCACGACTCAGCTCGGTATCAGTTGCTTCGGCGGCGATTCTTTCGTGTTCGGCCGCAGACCGTTGGATTTGCCCGTCTTCGCGGTAGATGAACGCAAGCTGCTTCGTCGCCTCGGCATGCAGTTCGTCGTCGGAATGGCTCAGCCGGAATTCCTCGAGTACGTTGGCCGCCGCGGTCCAGTCCTGCAGCTTCATCAAGGCAGCAGCCGCATCGTATTCCGCCGCGATGCGTATGTCTGACGTCGGCGCAACATCTTTGATCCGCAGGAAGTGGCTCGCCGCGGCGCGATAATCCTCGAGGAGATTCGATTGCTCGCCCTGCTTGTAGATTGCCGCAGCCAATCCGTCGACGACGGCGGGCCATGATTCATCGTCGGCAGCCGTGAGCGCAAGCACATTCATGTAAGCGTGCTCGGCATTCTGATATTCGGCAACGTCGATCGACGAATGCGCTATGACAGCCCACGCGGAGCGTAACAACAAGGAATCCGCGGCAGGATACCGGTCGATAAGTTTTTGCGCCGACTCGATCGCGAGATGAAAATCCTTCATTTCATAAAGATCGTCAGCGGCGGCGCCCAGGACCACCGGCGCCTGCTCGTGTTCTTCAAAAGTATCGGCGAATCTGAGCGAGCTCGTCACCGTTGATTTCTTGACCTCGAGCGCCCGCGCACCGGTTGCCACCTCGAGATTCTGCCGGTGTGCAAAAACCGCAGCATAGCCGGCTGACGAAGCCTGCTCGTGCTGCTCGTACTCGTACGCAGTTCGCTCATACTCTACCGCCGCCTCGCCAAAGTTCTCGTTCTCGAGCAGCAGGTCTGCGAGCCGATAATTGACCTGCGGCGATTCAACATCCGCGGGGAAAGAATGCAGAAATTGACGGTACCAGCGCTGCGCCTCGCTGAAGCTCGCCGGCCGCTCGTCGGCCAGGGCCTCTTCCTGGTACAGCGCGTGGTAGTGACCAGCCAGGTCTGTCAGGTTGGTCTTGAGATAGCCGACGATTTCGGGCGACTTGTCGACGTCGAAATGGCTCCAGTACTCCGCATCGATCGCGTAGTTCGTCGCAAACGCTTTTTTCGATTCCACAACGAGCCGCGGGAAACCGGCTTCGCCGTATATTTCGACAATGCGCATACTGAAGTGCGGCGAGACTTTGTGGAACGGGTTCAGGCCGATGAAGGACTTGTAGACTGACGCCGCATCATCGTAGCGGAGCTTGGCGAAGTAGAACTCGCCCAGATTGCCGTAGATCTTGTCGGCATAGCTGCGATGCCCGTTGCTCGAAAAATACTCGTCCAAGACTTCCGGACCACCGAGATTCGAGAAACTGAGGCTGATTACACGAAAGGTATCAGCAACACGGTGCTCGTCGTCTTCTGCATAATCCTCATCGAAGTCGTAGCCGATCGACTGTCGATAGTCGAGCATGGTCATGTAATTGTGCAGCGCCTCTTCGTAAAACTCCTGCTTGTAAAGGGTCCATCCCAGCTTGTACAAAGCCAGTTCGTAATAGGACGTCGTCGGGCCCATTCTAATAATCGCCCCATAGGCGTCTTCGGCATTGCGGTACTTCTTCCTGACGAAGAAGTATTCACCACGCCGGAAGTAGACCTCATCGATGAATTTCGAATAGGGGTACTCGGCAACGAGCCGATCCATGACTGCCATGGCTTCATCAGGCTGCCCGATTTCGTCATACGCCCGTGACATCTGGTAGAGAACCTTGTCGTTGCGCTCATAGTTCGGATAGTTCTCGAGGATCTTCTGGTACGTTTTGATTGCCTCGCGAGGCCCTGCAGGTACCGCTCCGTCGTCAGCGCCCGGCAATGGCATGTCCAACTGCGTCGCGGTTGTGAGCAGCTGCTCCCGGCTCGTCGCTCGCTGTTCGAACTCCAGCTCGGACTCGGCGGGCTGGACGGGACCTTGTGTCTGTCTGTCGGCAGCAGCCGGTTCGGCCTGCGCAGCGGTCTCCGGAGCCGCCATCTCGACAAGATCGCCGCTGCCGATGACGCCATATGCCTGCTCGATCTGCAGATCGGCAAGACGTCGCATCGCCTCGGGCGTCCGCGCACTCTCCGGAGTCTGTTCAAGGTAGCGGCGATAACTTTCTGCCGCACGTTCCAAACTGTCGTCCAGGTATACCTCTTCTACATCCGCGGGGACTTGTTGCAGCTCGGCGAGCGTGCCCTGCTGGCTGGTGGTCGCACAGGCGACGAGACCTGCACAAGCCAGCAAAAGAACGGCTGTTCGTGGTTGCATCATTGCTCGCCCGCCTTCGCCTGCGCTTGCGTCGCGCGGTCATAGCTGTCGGCCAGAGCAAAGCGTGCTTTGTCTCCGTAATTCTCGAGACGGCCGCGGCGCGCGACCAATTCCTCGATTGCCACGACCTCGAGCAGGTGTCCCTGGCGGGCCATCAAGTTATCGATCTTCGCCACGGAATTTTGTACGTGCGCCCGGAGAACTTTGATCGGCCTCTCATAACCGACAAAACTGTGCGTAGCTGCCTGCCGTGCACGGACGTACTGGTCATACTTTTCCTGCAGGATAGCTATCGCATCGTCAAGCCCACGCAAATTCCGGTCGAATGTCGTCAGGCGTTCGTGATACTGGGTTTCGAGCGTCCAGCTCAACAGGCCCTTGAGACGCCCCAGACGCCGCATCGACGATTCTGCAAACGGCGATTTCGAGCCATGCATCTGTGCCTCGATATGCTCGATTCGGCGCAGCATAGCCTGTTCTTCCCGAGTCGCCAGGAATTCGGGCCTTGGCGTTGTGAGCATGTGATCACGGCGTTGCACGAGCATTTTGTGCTGCTCGATACGCAGCCGCATCCTGGAGTCGAGCTCGCGGAACTCCGTGTCGACCACGGGCAACAATGGCTCGTAATGCGCATGGCGGATGTCGACCATTTCATCGAAGGAATCGAAACTGGTCTCCCAGGCCAAGAGCTTGCGGCGCAGGTCGGCAAGATCCAGATAGTTCTGCAGCCCCGTCTGGAAATCGTGTGAGGCGAGCAGCTCCATCAGGTAATACGTTTCCGGTGTCTCGGGCAGTGACCGCAAGCGGATGACCCAGTCCTTGTCTTTGCGAATCTCCTCGCGAATCAGGGCCTGCAAAAACTTGCCCTCCCTGATGCTTTCGATCGACGCATTCAGCTTGTCGACTTCGGCACCGAATGCATCCAGCGCGCGTCCGTAGAATATGGCAGCGCGGCCATGCACGTTCAGTTTGCCGTAGGCATACGGCAAAGCGAGCAAGGCTTCCTGCGTCGCCCGATCAGTAACCTCACGATCGGCCAGTATCTTCCACGGAACTACGGCTCTTTCGAATCTGTCACTGGACAGGCTCGCCCAGCCCGCACTCAGCAGTGCCTGATTGGAGAACGGGCCATCGAGGCGCACCCGATTCAGGAATGGAATGGCTTTGTCGTACTCACCGCCTTCGAGAAAGATAGTGCCGAGCACGAGATTGGATTTGTCCCGGATTGCCAGTTCGGCGGCGTCGTCCGTCGCAACTTGCCCCGCACGCTCCAATTGCTCGAGCGCCGCTTGTCGCTGGTTGTCCTGCAGATGAGCGATGCCGAGATTGTAGGATGCGAATGCGCCAAAACTGTCCGAGTTCTGCAGACCTTTGAGAATGTCCACCGCATCCTTCGGTCGTCCCTCCGCGAGATAGATATTCGCTCGCAAGAACTCGATATCGTCGCGAATCGAGTCCGGAATCTTACCGTCGATGCGCTGGAGCGCTTGCAGCGCGTCCGCGATCTGGTTCTTTTGAAAGTGGATCCGGGCCAGCCGGTACGCCGCATCGTTGCGTATCACTTCATCAACGGCGCCTTCTAGAACTGCTTTGATCGCGCGACCCGCGCGATGATGCATCCTGTAACGCAATTCGAAATCGCCAAGCGAAAATTCGGCGTCATCGATATGAAAATAAAGGGTGTCGAGTTCCGGTTCGTCGATCTCGTCGTACTGCTTGACTTCAGTATCAAGTCGCTCCAGCGCTTCGAAAAAATATCCCTGATGCGCATAGTAGAGCGCCTCGCCGAAGTACAAATCCTTCAGCGTGTCACCTCGACTCGGGCTCGTTGCCAGACTAGCAAACAGCAGGAGCCCGATCACATAGAGCGGTGCTCGGCTCATGATCTACCAGTCTCCGACCTGAATCTCGCTCGATCCAAGCCCCGGCCCGGCCAGGGTAATACCAAGAGCTTTCGGTTTGACGCCTTTGGCAAATCCGAAGCTGTCAGAGGCGTTGAAATCCTTACCATTGTCCAGCTTACCCAGCATCGTGACGCGGAGCTCATGGTCGCCGGTAACGATGTTGCCGGTATAAATGCGTTGCACGCCGCCTTTTTGCAGCGCTTCGAGTTCCTGAAAACTGTAAATGTGGTGGGTAGCCAGTTTGCCGTTGATTTCTATCTGTACTGCATCGAGTCGAAATGTCTCGCCCTCGGCCAGGGAAACGAAGACCGCGACTTGCGTATTCGAAGGATAAAGCAGTCGTTCTTCGAGGTTCCTGAGTTCCGAGGCGATGTTCAGCACGTCGGATTTGATCTCCTGAACCTGGCCGTCCAGGCTTCGCAATTCCTCCCCGGATATGTCCTGCGCGCTGCTTTGGGTCGCCAAACCAGCGACCAGCAATGAAAGCACGAGAGTGCGTATCAGTTTCGACATCTCCGAAGTCCCTTCTTGATTTACATAATCCATTTGTAAGCGCCGCCAAAGCGCCGCCTTCGGCAGCACTGCGGACAGACGCTAGTGTTGAGCAAATGATCTGCTTTATCTGTGAACTGCGACACAAATCGTCGGCGCTGCGAAATCATAGTATTGGACCAGCGAATGGAATATTGACTTGGATACCGTCCTGCACGATCTCGGCCACAAGATTTACGGCGCCTTTGTAATGCCGGGTGATGTCGTGCTATCGACAATCGGCATCATCGGCGATGACCGGTCAGTCGTTATGCTGGTCGTTCTTTCGCTGGCCGTGTGGTTCCTGGTCGTTGTCGCAGCTTCGATTGTTATCAAACTCATTCGGAATGCCGCGAGAATCGTAGGCGCGCTAATCAGAACAGTGATGTTTCGCATGTCGCTCGCCGTCGGCAATTTCAAGACAAAAATGATCCTCAAGCTCCGCGGATTCCTGCCACGCAGAGCGACCCGCCGCGCGGATGCAATTCCCACGGTCGAATTCGACGATCTTGATTTCGCCGTGCTGCGTTCCGCGGCGGCTCGCGGCCCGGGATTCACGACGTCTGCGCCGGAGCTGGCCGAACAGCTGACGTTGCGGCCAGCGCAAATCCAGCGCAGTCTCGACAAGCTCAGCCAGAACAGGATGCTCGAGTACGTCATCGGCTCGACAGACGGTTTTGACAATTATCGTCTAAGCCAGCTGGGCACCGCATTTGTGATGAGTTGGGAGCGGCAGGGGGCACGGCAGTAAGTTATTCATCTGGATAGCTTTTTCGGCCAGCTCTGCCACAACATCGAAGCAACAAAAGCGCCGCTGTTGATTGCCCTGATTCCGCGATCATTTGCTCCGGTTATTCGTATACTCTGCATACTGGATTGCGCTAGTTGCGCATTCTCGACGCATTGAAAACGCAGAAAACCAACCTTCAAAAATAAGGAGCGGCTCCATGAAGTCAAAACTGGTTGCAGTATTAGCCATCGTCCTGCTTGCAACATTGGACAGTACTACCGTTTCCGCCCAAGACCACGAGCGTCGCTGGGAGACCGGCAATATTGTGCAGGTAACCAACGTGCACATTAAAGACGGTATGTTCAACGCTTACATTAATGATCTGAATAATGTCTGGCGCAAATTCCTTGAGGAACAAAAGAAAGATGGCTCGGTCATCGACTACGGAATGTACTCAAACCCGAATTCTCGCAAAGGCGAGCCCGATCTTATCCTGACTGTTACCTATGCCAATTGGGCTGCATTCGACCGCGGTGCCGAGTACTTCGAGGACATCGGATCGAAAGTCCTTGGCTCGCCGGAAGATATGCGAACTGCCAATATCGATCGTGGGGAATTACGCGAGATTGGCAGCATCACTGTCCTGCAGGAAATCACGTTCAAGGACTGAGTTGCCTGTAAGCAAAAAGGAAAGCGCCTGGACCTTCGGGCGCCTTCCATCGTGGCAGTTGACGTTACCACTGAGGAGTTGGTGCCCGATAGAAGTTTGATCGCGGCGCTGCTACTTTTCGTGGCATTGGGTCATTGACGCGCAAGTTGCGTGCGCAGGTCCCGCAGGACGCGTTTGACCGTTACAGCGTGATCGCTGCCTACCCGCAACATCAGTTTCTGCCCACTCGACAGAGCTTGAAGCTGTGGATCGGCGAACTCATACAGCACGTGCGGCCGAACCAACCGGATCGGTTCGTCGGGTTGCGGCGTCGCGAGCAAATGGTCGATGACCTCGACAACGCGGTCGTTGAAGTAGCCATCCGGGTACCCCAGGCGCTCATACGACTCCTGAAATAAGGGATAGAAGCGACGATAGGTATCGACTATAGAATCGATGTCGGCTGTCGCAATCCGGCTGATCAGTAAGTCGTATCGCCGGTGGTTCTCGGCGCTGAGATAAATCGGCCCGTCGCTGTCGGC
>Ga0224512_10001470_pt1 | contig 22653 bp, 6 predicted proteins | sample SF_May12_sed_USG_4_FD_169103 | JGI IMG/M metagenome (GOLD analysis project Ga0224512, IMG submission 169103) | Sediment microbial communities from San Francisco Bay, California, United States - SF_May12_sed_USGS_13 | ecosystem: Environmental > Aquatic > Marine > Sediment | place: USA: California... | reverse complement strand
CGACCCCACCTGCACATCGGAACTATCGAACAGGGTGACCGTCACCCCCGCCAACCCCGGCTCACCAGGATCTTGGATCCCATCCCCATCAACATCCACCCACACCACATCACCGACGGCCGGGAACCGGAAGCCGAAATCGGATGCGTTGTGATCCTCTCCAGAACCAACATTGACGTCGAGCGGGTCGGAGGCAGTGGTAAGCGTGGCGCCCAACGGCACCGTTGTGTCATCGACATCGACCCGGAAGAGACCGGACGGCAGGCCGGTGAAATCGTAGGCGCCGGAACCATCGGTGATCTGCGAAGGGTAGGCGACGTCGTCTGCATCACCGAAGGTGCCGTTCGGCCCTGCCCAGAGGAGGTTGATCGTGATTCCCGCCAGGCCCGGTTCGCCTCCATCGACGACTCCATCTGCATCCAGGTCGTTCCAGACGAGGTCGCCCACCGAGGCTGCGATGACCGTCGTGGTGGTCGTGTCAGAAACCGGGGCCGATTGGTCGCTGCTGGCGATCACGATGTTGGTGGCGTCGCCGACCGGCGCAGGGTTGTCGACGCCTACGTCATACGTGACTGTTACCGATTCGCCGGCGTTCAGGCTGTAGCCGTTGAGCAAGGTTGGCGGATCACCACCGGCGGTCGTGGTATTGAACGATATGACGATGTTGTCGAACCAGACGCGATCGTTGTCGGCGCTGAGGGTCGTGGTGATCATGCGTATCGCGCTCGCTGCCGACACGAAGCTGCTGATATCGACCGGTCCAAAACTCTGCGTCGTTCCGTAGTTGACTCCGTTGCCCAGGGCGGCCACCTGGTGGTACGTCGCTCCGTCGAAGATCTGCACGTACACGAAGTCGCCTGGTTCGAGGTTGACGCTCCGGTAGTCGAACGACAATGTGGCGCTGGTGGCTCCGCCGGCGTCGAAGGGACGATCTATCCAGCGCGGCTGGTTTGGTCCTCCATTACGGCCTCCCACGCCGAGCCGCAGTGACGCGCCGAGATCGGTCCCGATACGGATGTCGCCGGTGGTGGCAATCCCATTATCGACATACTCGACCCAGGGTCCGGTCCATCCCGATCCGCCCGTGTAGTTGTTGGATTGGAAGTCGTCGGTCACCGCAGAGGCCTGCGAGATAACGGTGCTACCGGGCACCACCGATGTTCCCGGTGGGAGGTCGTCGGTGATCAGGACGCCGGTCTGGGTTCCGCCGCTCGTGTTGGTGAGGTCGACGGTGTAGGTGATGATGTCGCCGGGTTCAACGGATCCGGGCGCAGCAGTTTTGGTCACGGTGAGAGCGGGCGACCGGACGGTGTCGACATCGGTTGCCAATTGCGGTGAGTAGTTGTTTCCGAGCGGGTCGCTGTAGGTGAGCGTGGCCGAGTTGGCGATGGAGCCGGTCGCTCCGCCGTCAACGTCCACGGTGACTCGTACGGTCCCACTCTCGCCCGGAAGGACCGGGTTGTCGAGCGTGAACGTAACTACGCCGCCGCTCTCCGTGCACGTGCCGGTCGCCGGTCCATCGATCGAGCAACTCTGGTAAGTAGTGGCGGCGGGAATGGTGTCGGAGATATTCACCCCGGTGGCCAGTCCGGGGTTGGGCGAGCCGTCCGAGGTGTTGGCGTAGGCGAGGACGTAGGTGATGGATTGGCCGGGATCGACGGAGGTGATTCCGTCGCTCTTGCTGAGCATCATTTCGGGAACAGCGGGGATGAGATCGAGGAACACCGATTCGCCGTTCACACCTTCGAAGATGTACTGGTTGCCGCTGCTGATGCACAGGTCCGCCGACCACCACCCTTCATCGGCGCCTCCCACCGCCAGGGTGTCTCCGACCCGTGTTGCATTGGACGATCTATTCCAAACGGCGTTGCCCGACACGGTTCCGGCGTAGCTGGATCCGGAAGGACTGTGGTATGTCACCGACCCGTTGTTGTCCATGTCGAAGTTGTGGAGGGTGATCGACGTCGTGCCGGGCGCCACGAAGAAGTAGAACGTCTTGCAGGTCTGGCCGGCACCTCCGTGCTGGTAGCTGGCCCGCTGGATACCGATGGATAGTTCGTCACCGGTGCCGGGAGATCCGTCCGGGTTGTCGACCTGATTGCCGTTTGACAGCAACGCCGACGCGCAGCTGGCAGGTGTGCCGGTGACGTTGCAATCGGGGTCGTGATTGAAAGCGAGCCGCCACGAGTTGTCGTCGTTGTTCGACACCGTGGTCCGCAGCAGGTAGGTACCCGTGCCGTAGACGCTTGGGTCGAAGGTGAGGAGTTCGGTCCATCTTCCGTTGGTGCCGCCGTTGGGCGTGTACGTGACGGAGGCCAATATGGTTCCGCCCGGAGCCTCGAGGATGAAGGTGGCATTATCGGGACCACTGCCGCGAATCTCGTCGATCGCCGTCGGGGAAACGGGGTCGGGCACCTGCAGCTCCGGGTCGAAAAGGGCCACCGTGAGGGGAGTCCCGGCCGGCCAGAGTTGGGGGACGTTGAGTTCGAAGAGGTGGTGGGTGCCGCCACCAGGTGGAGGGCTCGAGTACCAGTCGCCGATCCCGATGCCGGCGTTGGGTCCGCTGGTCTGGAGGAAGAGGGGCGAAGCCACCGGCGGGAGATCGACGGCCAGGGCAGGATCGGCCTGGTGGAGCACTCCGAATCCGATGGTCAACGCGATGAGGCGCACCACGAGCAGCAATGCTGTGAACGTCGCGGTCCATTTGCGGCGGTGTTCGCCATGTCGTTCGCTTGCCCAACTCATCGAAAAGTCTCGAACCCTCTGGTTTCCCCTGGAACGCCGGCCGGTGTGGGCCACTGAAGGCCATGTACCTACCGAATGTTTTTCGACCTCAACAGGGGAGGCCTTGAGGTTTCAATGCTGAGGTGGCAGAGGGTTTGTTGCTCTTCCTGTTGACTAGTTCACCGGCTTGGATTCCCTGGAGCGGGCTCACCATTGATTGTCCATATGATGACCACATACATAGCACAGGTATGTACCATGACCGCCATAATGTGGCATAGTGGGTATACCAATGACCTCATTGACCAACACGATTGCGTTCGCCAACGGCAAGGGCGGGGTCGGCAAGACCAGCGTCACCGCCAATGTGGCTGGGATTGCTGCGTTGAGTGGGTGGCAGGTGCTCACGGTTGACCTCGACCCTCAGGGCAACCTGGGCACCGACCTGGGCTACACGCAGAACGGCGACTCCGATCAGGGCGCCGCGCTCATGGCGGCCATCGGGGACGGCGCCAAACTGAAGCCACTCCGAAATGTTCGGCCCGGCCTTGATTCGGTTCCTGGAGGCGACCTCATGGATGGCCTCATGACCGTTCTCGCGCCCCGCCTCTTGGATGAAACTGCGCCGGCGACCGCCATCGCCGATGCGCTGGCGACGGTCGCCGAGGATTACGATCTCGTTCTCCTCGATTGTCCCCCCGCCGGTGGAGTTCTGCTGGAAGCCATCCTCATCGCCGCACGCTTTCTGGTTGTACCGACCAAGCGAGATCTCGGTTCCCTACATGGCCTGGTGCGAGTCGCCAGGTCCTTTGCCAGCGTTCGTTCTCATGACAACCCCGATCTGGAAGTGCTGGGCGTCGCTCTCTTCGATTTCGCCCGCCAGGACACGAGGATCCTCGCCGATACGCGGGAGCGCCTCATACGCAATCTGGCCGGGGCGGCGCCCGTGTTCGACACCGTCATCCGCAACGCACGGAAGGCATCAACCGATATGCGACGGGACGGCCTGCTCGCCTTCGAGTATGAAGAAGCAGCCTCCTCGGCCCTTCGGCACCGGGTGGCAGAGCGTGTCTGGGAGCACCCGTACCGATTTTCGTCGAATGGCTACTCGAAGAGTGCGTCCGGGCTCGCTGAGGACTACCAGAGCCTCACCAAGGAGATCCTGGCTGCCTTTGCGGAAAGGAACGGCTCATGACGGAACAGGATCTCGACTTCAGCGGCTTTCAGGCCGAGCGTAAGGTCGATGTGCCTCCTCCTCCCAAGAAGAAGAGCGCCTCTGGTTCCGGGAAGCTGAAGTCGGAGGGAAAGAAGGGTAGGAAGAAGAAGGCCCTAGCAGAGGAAGCACGGCCGGAAGACACTCGGGTCGAGGAGCCGCCGCCGCAACCGGAGCCGGAGCCGGCCATATCTCCTCGGCCGGTCGCTTCCGCCAAAGCCGCGGGAAGAACTAAGGCCGGTCGCAAGAAGCGAGTGAACGTCTCCCTCCCGGTCGAGCTCAGCCAGCGATTCACCGATCGGGCAGCCCTGCAAGATCGGTACCTCACTGATATGGTGCTCGACGCCTACCGGGACCACTACGCAGAGATGCGCGAGGGGTACGTTGCTGAGCAAGGGGATGCCGACTTGCCCTTTCGGCCTCGCCGCCGCAAGGCTGCCAGCGGGCGAGTAACGCATATGCTCTACCTGGCCGCGCCTGAGATCGCCGTCATCGATGGGTCAGCGTCAGAGGTCGGCCTTTCGAGGTCCGAACTGGTTTCCCAGCTTCTCGAGCGGGAGCTCGCTTAGCTCCCAGCTATCCGCTGTCCGCTCTCAGCTTTCAGCTGTGCTTCGTCTGTGGACGCTATGTGGCTAGCCAAGGGATACTCGGATGAGGGATGGCGGGTGGCCTGCTCCTACATCGCATCCACCGCCGCCACGGCAAATGCCAGTCCGTGGGGTGGGTCCTCGACCGCAAGGTGGAGCGTCCAACCGGTCGGCGAGATGAGATCGGACCAGACATACCATTTCAGCTCGTTGATCGCTTCGCCCAGATGATCCGGTGGCACAGGCCACTCGTCGATGAGGCCGCTCAAGGTAGCGGCAGCCCACCAGGCGCCGTACCGTCCGGCGGCAGCGCCGGGGCGCCGTCCGTGGGCTCCTCCACTGGCACCGGTCCAGGCCATCAGGGCCATGGCCAACTCGGGGAGGATCGGTGCAATTCGGGCCCGGGAAGGGCCCAGAGATCGGATTGACCCTAAAGCGTCCCCATGGACGATGGCAGCTTCGGCTCGCCCGTTCGATTCTTCCGTCCACGGTCGGGTCAGACTGAGAAGAGCGTCAGAGGATTCAGGTTCGTCGACGGGTGGGGGAGAGATCTTGGGGAGGACAACCTCCTGCATCCTGGGGAGGTCCGGAGCCGGGAATTCAGCCTTATCAGAGTGATAGGTGGCCACGGCGTAGGCCGGTTCCCACTCCATGAGTATCAGGGGCAGTTCGACCATCAGCGGATCGATACCCTCCGCTTGTCTGAGATCTTCCCGACGCACCACCCGTTCGTAGGCGGTCACCGTCCGGGCCGGCCCTTCCGGAAGATGCGGAGACAATTCTGCCCACGTGTGGCGGGATGCTGTCACCTCGGGGAGCGGACCGAGCGTGAACCGCCCGGCCCCTTCGAAGACCATCGGTCCGGCCCATTCGCCCGGTGCCTCGAGCGCCAGCCGGTATTCGATGTGATCGGCGATGGCCCAGAGTTGCTTGCCGCGGTCGACCGCGTGCCGGCAGCGGCCTTTCAGGTCGACCAATCCCTCCCAATCGCGCCCACTGCACAGGCCATCGACCAGCTTGAGAAGCTTGCCGGGATTGCCCTCTTCGACGGCTTCAGCAAGGGTGTGTTGGTCGGCGATTGGTGAAGCTCCTTGGCAACTGGTCGGAGCGTAGCGTTGCAGGTCGCAACGTTATGACAGTGGCTTAGGGGCGATGGTGCGACGTACGACGTTTGGGACAGTCCCCCCCGGAGGGGTCGGGTTGCGCGACAGAGGCGACGGATCGCAGTGTTCCGTAAGGTGGGCTCCCCCACGGCGTCGTGGAGCTGTCGAGCGAAGCGAGGACTGAGGGGGCAGTCAGCTCTGCTTTCTAGATCTTCATGCCCCCTCCGACTCGCCTCTTTCGAACCGACCTGCCTCCCCACCTTCGGTGAGGGAGGACGCGGGTCTACACTCGGCCGCTCACTTCTCCCGGTTCCGGTCCCGTCGCGATGGGCATTCCCGGTGTTGTGCACCAGTCGCTCCACGAACCGGGGTAGAGCAGCGGGGCGGGCAACCCGGCCACAACGGCTGCCAGGACGTTGCTACACGCGGTGACGCCGCTGCCGCAGTAGGTGACGACCGGTTGTTCGCTTGCGGCGCCCAGTCGAATGAACCTCTGGCGGAGCTCCGGCACGGTCAGGAAACGGCCGTCTGTTGAGGTGTTTTCTGCGTATGGTGCCGAGATCGCGGTGGGGATGTGCCCGGCCACCGGGTCGACCGGGTCCTCGTGGCCTGCGTAGCGCTCGGGCGCCCGGGCATCGAGCAACACCACCGACCCCAGCAGACCGGCGAGCTCTTGGCCGGTGACCATGTCGTCACGGCGGGGTTGTCCCTCAAACGCTTCAGTCGGCCAGGACGGGACCAGAGCCGTGGTTGGCAGTCCTGCCCTCCACCACGCGCTGTATCCGCCGTCCAGAACCTGGACGTGCTCATGACCGAGGTGGCGGAGCATCCACCACAGTCGGGCGGCCACCGACCCCGCTGAGTCGTCATACACAACCACGCGGTGCCGGTGGCCGATGCCGAGCGAGCCGAGAAGGTCGGTGAAGTCCTGAGAATCTGGGAGGGGATGACGGCCGGGTCCCTCCGGGGCACACAGATCACCATCCAGATCCAGGAAAATGGCCCCGGGAATGTGGTGCCGCCCGTATTCTGCTCTTCCCTCGGTTGGGTCGGCTAGATACCAGCGAGTGTCGACGACGCGCAGATCATCGTCCGCCAGCTGTTTGGATAATTCCTCAACGCTGATCAGGGGATTCGGCATGGAGGTAAGTATGTCAGAGTGGCCTTTGCTCCGCTCGCTCCCATGCGCGATAGTGAGGTTTTTCGCGTTTCACGTGGCACGGGGATATCCATATGGATACTCGGTGGACGGAGGTTTCAATGCTCAATCTGGCGAGAGGGGGCCAGGGGGAGGGTGGAGCAACGCAAAGCATGCGATGGCGTTGCAGTAGAGTCGGCGAACCGCTCCGGCAAGGACCAGACGATGAGTGAAATGACCAAAACGGACCCTGCGGCGTGACCTACCTCGACCCTCTCGCCGCCCCGTTCCATCTGGAAGGTACCAACGGCGAGGGAGTTCTGGTGGTGCACGGATTTGGGGGGACGCCTGCCCACCTGCGCATGGTGGCCGAGTACCTCAACGCCGAGGGTTACACCGTAAACGGTCCGTTGTTGGCGGGTCATGGGACCAGTCTCGAAGACATGGAAACCACGGGGCGGCGGGACTGGCTGGCAAGTGCCAGGCGGGGTTTCGGTCAGCTTTCGGGAGACTCCGATCGGGTACACCTACTCGGGTTCTCGATGGGGGGGCTGCTGGGTTTGTCACTGGCCGCCCAACTGGCGGTGGCCTCCCTGACCACACTCAACACCCCGATCAAACTGCACGATCGGCGCCAGCCCCTGGCGCGGGTTTTGAAGTACGTGCAGCGCTTTCGGATGTGGGAGGGTGGCGAACCTAAACCCCAGGGCGAAGCGGCTCGATACTGGGTTCAATACGAGGGATTCTCCGTGAAAGCTGCTGTCCAGTTGCTTGACCTCATCCGGGAAACCAAGGCGCAGTTGCCCCAAGTCACCTGCCCGCTGCTGGTCGTACAATCCCGAGTCGACGAATCGGTCCGTTCCGTGAGCGCCGAAATCATCATGCAGCGGACCTCATCGTTCCACAAAGAGCTGGTGTGGTTGGAGCGGTCCCGCCACAACAGTTTGCTGTACGACGAGCGGAACGTCATCCACGACAAGGTGCTGGAACACATTCGAAGGTTGTAGCGCTTTCCCCTGCCTGCCGGCGGGAGGGGGCGAGGCCGGAAGGACGCCAGGCCAATCGGCCCCCGGCCCACAGCGGACCGCAGACCGCAGAGCATCTCCTCTACCTGCACGCCCAATAAGAGGTCAATTCTGGCCACTGCGGTGTCGATAAACGTTGGGTGAGCCGGTTCCCGCGTCTCGAAAAGAATCCGGGAGGCCGCGCTAGGGAAGTGCGCCGTGGTCCCCCCTGGGATCGCATCCTCGTCATCTCATTCCTGGCCGCGTTGGCTTTGCTCGTTCTGTTGGGCGTCGTCTTCTCGGTTGCCTACGGCAGTCGTCGGATCACCACCAACGCGACCTCTCTTCACAAAGCCGACGAGATCTTGCGGACATCCACGGTGGTTCGCGCTCAGCTGGGTTTGGCCGTCTATCTCGCGGCAGTCGATCGTGAAGTTGGCACCAATTCGACCGACGCTATTGCCTTCTCGATTAGCGAAGCCGAAGACGCCCTGGTGGAAGTTCGTTCTGGCTTTTTCGGTGATCCCACCACCGAGACCTCCGGTCTGCTCGAGGACCTGCCGGCGTCACTCGATGTCCTGGGTGGCGAGTTGGGGGCGTTCACACAGGTAAGCGGAGAGATCATCGCGTTGCTCGAAAGCAACGATTCGCGCACTGCGCAGGAAATGGCCAACTCCCAGCTTGATTCTGAGTTCCGGGGGATGACCGCGGTGCTGGTTGGCATACGCAACGAATTGCGCGCCGAGATCAAGTCCTCCGACGAGTTCTTGGGAACCATGAGCACGGTTACCCGGTTCCTGGTGGCGTTCCTCATACCAGGTGCAGTAATCCTGATCTACCGCGAGCTGATCCGTCGCCAGCAACGACAGGCCGAGCTCGAAACCCGCCTCCAGGCGGAGCGGGATATCGGCCACGCCCGTGAAGAGTTCATCGCCAACGCTTCGCACGAATTGCGCACCCCTCTGACCGGTATCCACGGATTAGCGATGCTGCTCGAGGAGGAACCGGAGATCAAAGAGTCGGAGATGGCCTCAGAGCTGATCGGGCTAATCGTCAGCGAATCCGCCGAACTGGGCCGCATGGTCGAAGATCTCCTCACTACTGCTCGCCTCGATGCCGGCGCGCTGCACTACACGTTCGAGGATGTGCAGGTGCTCGACGAGGTGGCCGAAGTCGTCGAACCGATGCGACGGGCCGGCATGTCGATCGAGGTTGAGTGTGAACCCGGCATGGTGCGAGCCGATCGGCTCAGGCTTCGCCAGGTCCTTCGTAACCTGCTCTCCAACGCTCGCAAGTACGGTGGGGCGAGCGTCCGGGTCCACGGCGTGCTGGAGAGCGGCGCCTTCGTTTGTGCCGTCGTCGATGACGGCCCCGGCATTCCGGTGGATCTCGAGGCCCGTCTGTTCGAGCGGTTCATTCATCAAGGCCAGCAAACTGCCGTCAAGGAAAGCGTGGGGCTGGGCCTCTCCATCGTCCGGTCACTCATTGAGGGTATGGGCGGCAACGTCTACTACGAGCGGGAAGATGACGAAACCGCCTTTGTGATGGTCCTTCCGCTCGCCACCGGGGCTCCGGCCGAGACACGGGTGGCCACATCTCCACACCGACAAGCGGAGCAACCTTCGGATGGGCGGGTGGGCGCGATGGCTGCCGATGAGCTGCACAGCCTGGCCGAGTCATGATGGGCAGAAGCGTGGGGGCAGAACGCGGTCAACGTGAGCGCCGGGTTGTCTCCAGACCCATGGGCCGTCAACGTTTGGCCTCGAGACGGACGCTGCCGGAACCTCCTTCGGCCGAAGCCACCGACTAGCTTTAGTTGAAGCTCAAAGCTTGAACGTCAATGCTTTCCCTCTCAGCGTGCGACCCGCGACCGGAAAACCGAACCGTGATTCATCCCCTACCGACTCCCTGCCGGGAGCCAGAATCAGGGTGCTTCCTCACTCCATAGGAACCGCCATAGGGACACCCATAAGGATAGAAGGTGGATATGTCGTGGTGGTCGCCCCGTAGCGGTACCTGCCGCCGGCGGGACGGGGTCAGGCGGAGGGTGGGAAGTCCCGTGTTTCGAGTCCCGATCCTCCCGCAGGCGGGGGAGGCTGATGGTTCGTTCTTGTGCTCGCGGCAGGTCTCCCTCTCTCGGTGTCAGGTTGCGCGAAGGGGGCGAGACAGGGGAGGGTTGAGTGCTGCCGCGAGGCCACCAACTCGAGTACTCGGGGTACGTCTGTCGTTGAAGGAACGTGTCGTCCTGTTTCTCGAGCCAGCACTCATGGCTGGGCGTGCATGAAGAGGTAGGTCGACTCTTGTTGTCGGGGTCTCGATAAACATCGCGTAAGTTGGGCAGGGCCGCGTTTGTGTGCGCGGTCGTCGACGACGGTGCTGGTCGCGCGGCCCGGCTGGAAGCACGCCGTGCGGTCGTCGATGGATCCCGATTGCGCTCGTGCTGGTGTGGCCCTTTGGCTGGTGACTAGTCACTTAGGGTGGACCAGGAATGGTCATCCGTCTGGTTCAGATGACCCCTCGCCCTGCCGATGAATACAGGGTGGATGCGCACGACTTTTCGACAGACTGTCGACCGTTGCCTCTTTCCATTTGTGGTCGCGTTTTGAACAATGCTCCTCGTGTCCTGCGGGAGCTGATCGGCCGATGAGCTTCCGACCTGCTCCGAGTACGGCTGTTTCCGGTAGGGGCAGGCCCCTCGTCGTGCCTGAACGAGATTCCCGCCTTGGTCCGGTTACCCGCCTGGGTGTCACTTTCGTGGTGTTGCTCCTGGTGGCGATCGGGCTGCCTCCGCTGCCGTTCGCGATCGGTGGCGATAGCCCGGTGCGGGTCACTATCATCGCCGACCCGTCCGGGCCCACGGTCCCGGGTGGGACCATCTCATACACGGTGTTTGTGCAGAACGAGGGCGGAGAAGCCCAGACCGACGTGCAGGTCACCGCCCCGATCCCCGAGGGAACCACCCTGGTGGAGGGGAGCACCCGGGTGTCGCTCAGCCCGGCGGTGATCGCCATCGTGGCGGACGATTTCGAGTCCGGGACCCTCGAAGGTTCTGCAGGTCTCAATCCGTGGACAGGCCCGTGGACCCCCACCGGCGCTTCCGGCGGAGCGGAATTTCTCTCTGACGACGAGGCCGCCTCGATGGTCATCTCGGTGGGAGCGCCAACCACCGCGGTGACGCGGACCGTGGATCTGTCTAGTTTCCCGGCCGCTTACCTGACTTACCGGTACAAGCGGACCGATCTTCCGGGCACCGCCACCTTCGCAGTCGAGATGGCCCGGGCTGGCGATGAGTCGTTCGCTCGGGTCGATGCGCTGGCCGGAGCCGGTTCCGGTTTCACCGAACCGATCTACCAAACCCAGACCATCGACATCACCCGGTTCATCTCCGAGGCCTCCGAGATCCGGTTCGTGACCGACGGACCGAACCTACCCGACGGGGCCGGCTTCCGGCTCGATCAGGTCACTATCACCTCAATTCCACCGGCGGGCACGACCGGACCCCATCCGGAGGTTGCGTCGGGGTTCACCCTGTTGCCGGGTGACGAACTGACCGTCAGTTATGCCGTGGTCGTCAACCAGGAGCTTGGTGAGCAGACCGAATTCGTGGCCGGGGTGGCGGTGACCTCAGCGGAAGACGGCGACCCACGGTCGGCGGAAGTCACCGTCGAGCTGAACCAGCCACCGGTGGCGGTGGACGACGCAGCTGAGACCGCTCCCGGGCAGGCGGTCTCTATCGACGTGCTGGCCAACGACACCGACCCCAACGGCGAGTCGCTTGTCGTGCTCGAGGTTGGCGCACCCCAGAACGGCTTCACCGTGCCAAACGACGATGGCACCATCACCTACCAACCCGCCGCCGGATACCTGGGTGAGGCCGCTTTTGCCTACACCATCTCTGATGGTCTTGGTGAGATCGCCATCGGCACGGTGATCGTGATAGTGACCGACTCACCGGCGATCCAATCGACGACGGCCACCGGCCCCGCTCCGCTCTTGACGGCGGCCGCCTGGCGCGCCGTCATGCCGCCCGACACTCCGAACCTGCCCCTGACGTTCGAGCAGAACGTCGGCCAGGCCGACCCGGCTCTCGACTTCATCGCTCGCGGCCAGGGGTACATCGTGACTCTTGAGGGTGGCGATGCGGTTCTGTCGCTTGGGAACGGCAACTCCGGTCACGAAGTCCGCATGAACTTCATCGACGGACAGGCCGATCCACAGGTGATCGTTTGGGACCCGCTGGCAGATCGATCAGCTGATGGCCGTCCCCTCTACGCCTCGGTCGGATACACAGACGTCTACCCCGGCATCGACGTTTTGTACGCGGCCAACGGCCGCGAACTCGAATACAGCTTTCTCGTGAACTCCGGTGGCGACCCGGCTTCGATCGTTCTGGCCTTCACCGGCGCCAACAGCCTCGCCATCGAAAACGACGGGACGCTGCTCATCGATTCCCGAGCCGGCCGCGACCTGACAGCCACTGCTCCCTTTACCTACCAAGAGATCGACGGCAACCACGTGCCGGTCGACAGCAGGTATCTGCTGAACGACGACGGCACCATCGGATTCACAGTCGGCGCCTACAACCCGGCCCTCCCCCTGATAATCGACCCAACCTTCAAATCTGCCGACACCACGGGCAACTCGAAGACAACACAGATCACGCTCACCAAACCCGCTGGTATCGCCGTCGACGACCTCCTGATCGCGCAGATCATGATCGACATCGATGATGTCACTTTCACCCCGCCGGCAGGCTGGACCCTCATCCGTGAAGACGACTACATCGGCAACTCAGTCGCCCAAGTCCTCTTCTACAAGGTCGCCACCGGATCCGAACCAGCCGACTACACATTCACGTTCGACAAATCCGAAGACAACGTAGGGTCGATCAGCGCGTTCAGTGGAGTCGACACGTCGATCCCGATCGATGCCCACGGCGGGCAGATGGCCCTCAGCGGCAACCCCATCGCGCCCTCAATCACCACCACAGTCCGCAATACGTTGCTGGTCGGATTCTTCGGAGTGGACGAAGTCGTTACGTACACCCCACCACCCGGCATGACCGAACTCTGGGACTTCAACACAGGCGCCAAACCCTCAATCTCCGCTGCCGACGAGGACTTCGCAGGACCCGGACCCACGGGAACACGCACCGCCACCCCATCAGCCACCCAGAAGAACATCGCACAGCTAGTCGCTCTTAGGCCGGCTGCCTCCGGTGGTGCCCCGACGGCGGTGGCGGGGGGTCCCTATGGGATCGCCGAGGGTGATGATGATCTGGTCTTGGACGGGTCTGGCTCGTCGGATCCCGACCTCGACACCCTCACCTACAACTGGGACCTCAACAACGACCTCACCTACGGGGACGTGACCGGGATCAATCCCACCGTGCCCTGGGCCACCTTGCAGAGCTTCGGGATCGACGACGACGGAGGCCCGTTCACCATCGGGTTAGAAGTCGACGATGGGAACGGCAACACCGCCACCGACACCGCCCAGCTGACCGTCACCAACACGCCACCGACCATTTTGACGACGGGCACGGGCACGGCCACTGCCGGTGTCCCCTACACGCTCAACCTGTCCGTATCCGACCCCGGAGCCGACACCGTGACAGAGTGGGTGATCAACTGGGGCGACATGGTCGAGACGATTCCCGGCAATCCTTCCTCCGTGACTCACACCTACACGGCAACGGGCCTGACCTACAACATCCTCGCCTCGGTCAATGACGAAGACAGTCCCGTTGGTGAGCCGTGGCATCAGGACCAGTTGCTGGCCACGAGCACCACCGCCAGCAGCGTATTTCGTGTCGCGCCCACGAGCGGGGTCCCCCTCGGACAGTTCGGCGTGGGAGATCAAAACTGGCCCGTAGCACCCATCATCGGACCCGACGGGTTGCTGTATGTAGCCGGGTACAACTCCGCCAACGTCGTCCGTTACAACCCACAGACCGGCGACCCCGGCAGCACATTCGTACTTGCGGGGGATGGCGGGTTGTTGCAGCCATTGGCCATGGCTTTCGGTCCTGATGGAAACCTCTATGTGGCCGACAACGCTGGGAATGCGGTCCGGCGATACAGCAGCGCCAACGGAGCCTGGATTGATAATTTCATCCCGGCCGGACTGGGAGGGCTTCAGGGCGCGACCGGACTGCTGTTCACCGACCGGGGTACGTTGCTCGTCAGTAGCTGGTTTACGGACAGCGTGAAGGAGTACAACGTTTCCACCCGCGCGTACATGGGCAATTTCGTCTTGCCGGCTGCCGGTGGTTTGGGCAATCCGGAAGGGCTGGCACTCGGACCCGACGGGAATCTCTATGTCGCAAGCTACAACAAGAACGCCGTGTACCGATACGACATCAACACCGGCCTCGGCGGCGTCTTTGCGGTGCAAGGCACCAGCGGGCTCTCGAACCCGATCGGCTTGCAGTTCGGTCCCGACGGTCACCTCTACGTTGCCGGCCTGAATGCCAACAGGATTCAACGTTATGACCGTTCGTCTGGTGCCTTCGTGGACCTGTACGTCGCGGCGGGGGCGGGGGGCTTCAACGGAGCAGCCGGGCTGACCTTCATCCCTGGCCACCAGGTGACGGTGAGCGCCGCCGGGACGCACTCAATCTCTGGATCCGTATTCGAAGACATCGCCGGAGACGTTCTCAACGACGGCACGATTGGCGACGCCAACAACCCCGGTGCGGTCGGCGTGGACGTGTACCTCTACGAGGACACCGACCACAACAACGCGCTCACTGTGGGCGTAAATGACACTCTGATCGCCGGACCGGTGGCGACCGATGCGTCCGGGGCGTACTCCTTTTCTGGGCTCCCCGATGAGACCTATTTCGTCAGGGTTGACTCCCGGACAGTGCCCAGCGCCCAGGATCCGGCGACGCCGGTTGGAGACGTTTGGGCGGTCCAGACGTACGGCCCGGCCGGAGGGGCCTGTGCCAACGGGTCTGGTAGTGCGCCGGAGCGAGGCACCCCGGGTCCCTGCTACGCCGGGATCACCGGGATTCTCTCTGACAGTTCGACAATGCCGCTCCACCGGGCTCGGATCGTCCTCTCCGGGTCCGATGTCAGCAACCAGGACTTCGGGTTCTCATTCAACGTGGTGGTCAATACCCGCGGCGGCAACGCAGTCGACGATGACGGTGGGAACAACCGGACCGTCCAGGGTTCGTTGCGCCAGTTCATCCAGAACGCCAACGCCATCAGCGGTGCCAACGCCATGCGGTTCGTGCCGGTGGAACCACCGAATGCCACTGATGGGACTAATGATTGGTGGCGGATCGACGTGACCGCTGTTCTGCCGACTGTGATCGATGCAGACACCTCCATCGACGGAACCGCCTACGACCTCTTCGACGGGTCGACGGTGCGGGACACCAACACGGCACAGATCGGAGCCGGTCAAGCGGTTGGAGTCGACTCCTTGATCACTACTTCCCGGCTCGATCCTGAGCTGGCGATCCGCAACGACCGATCTACACCAGTGGCGAGAGGTCTCGACTTCCAGAGCAACGGTGGGGTGTTGCGCAACTTCTCCATTTATGGATTCGGGACCGGAGGGCTCGACACTGATCTTCGCATCGGGGACAACGGTGGCGGACCCATCGTCGACGGCGTCATCGTGGAAAACGTCGTAGTCGGCACTGATCCCGCCAGCAACGGTAACCCGGGGCCCGACATCACGCCGTACGTGGGTGTCCTGGTATCCCGTTCAACGAACGGCATCTTCCGGGACAGTCTCGTCCGGGCGGTGGACGGGTACGGGTTCCGCCTCGGCTTGACTTCCACCGGCTGGCAGATCACGGGTAATGAGTTCAGCGGAAACGGGACAAACGGAAGCTCCGCCGCGTTCCTTCTTACGAGCACAGGGGCGACGATCACCGGCAACCTTTTCGACTCAAACACCGCCGAGGCACTCATCATCAGTTCGGATGGTCAAGGGACTATTGACAACAACACCTTCGACGTCAACGGCGGCTACGGCATCGCGTTGTTCAGCACCGCGGTCGGCAGCGTCGTTTCCGAGAACGTCATCACCAACAATGGCGGCGGTATCAGCGTGTCGGATCCCGCCAATCAGAACCGACTGACCCAGAACGTCTTCGGTGGCAACGACAGCAACGCAATTGACCTGACCGATGGCGCCGTCGGCGGGATCACAGTCAACTCCGATACTCCGCCTTCCTGTGGCTACAACGTCGGAGTGCTGGGCAACGATGGTATCGATGCGCCGATTGTCTCCACGGCGACGCCGGGCGATGTCACTGGAACCGCCTGCGCCGGAGCCACCGTCGAGGTGTACCGAGCTGTGGCCGACGGCGATGGCTCCGACACACTCACCGGCACCGACTACGGCGAAGGCGTCGAGTACCTCGGCTCGGCCGTGGCCGATGGCGTCACAGGAGCCTGGAGCTTGTCCGGCATCACTGCTCTCGTCGGTGGAGACGCAGTTTCGGCGATTGCCATCAACGGCTCCAGCAGCACCTCCGAGTTTGGAGCCAACTTCCTGGTGGCGGACTCTCTCGTCGTCAACTCGACTGGTGATGGCGACGATGCCAACCCCGGCAACGGCGTGTGCGAAACGGCAACACCCGGCCAATGCACCCTCCGGGCAGCCATCGAAGAAGCCAACGCTTTCGCCGGGGCCGACACCATCACGTTCAACATTCCCATCACGGACCCGGGATACTCAGCGGCTCCGGTCGGGTTCACGATTCAGCCTGGTGTCGGTTCTCCGCTTCCCGCCATCAGCCAACAGGTCTCCATCGACGGGACGACTCAACCCGAGTACACGACGGAGAGCCGTCCGGTTATCGAGATCGACGGATCGCTGGCCGCCGGCAACGGCCTTGAGATTCTGGCGAGCAACAGCGAGATCCGGGGCCTGGTCATCAATCGTTTCACAACCGGCATTGCCGTACTGGGCGGTGACGGGTCCATCATTGCCGGCAACTACCTCGGCCCCGACGTCACAGGTTTGGCGGGAGAAGTGGGCAACACCAACGAAGGCCTCGAGGTCGACGGTGCGACCAACACGGTGATCGGTGGGTCGACACCGGCGGACCGCAATGTCATCTCGGGCAACCGCCTGCGCGGGATTGCCATAGACACCGACTCCCCCGCTACCGCCGGCACGCAGATCCTCCGCAACTACATCGGTACCGACGCCGCAGGCGCCGCAGCGTTGCCCTACAACAACACACCGTCGTATCAGCAGATCGGACTCTATGTGCTTGACAGCCCCAGCGGGGTGATCGGGACATCCGCGGCCGGCAACCTGATCTCGGGCAACGCCTGGTACGGCATCTACATTTGGGGAGCTAACGCCACCGGCAACAAGATTCAGGGCAACATCATCGGATTGGATGCACTCGCAACCAACCCGGTACCGAACGCGTTTGACACTCCGCCACGGGCAGGAATTCTCCTCAGCAACGCACCCGGAAACACCGTCGGCGGCATCGGCGCCGGCGAAGGCAACATCATTTCCGGCAACGGCGACGTCGGACTCGTCGTGGGTGGAGCGAGTAGCACCGGGAACGCCATCCTCGGCAATCAGATGTACGACAATGTCGACCTCGGCATTGACCTCAATAACGACGGGGTAACACTCAACGACCTGGTGCCCGGCGATCTCGACTCCGGTCCGAACGATCTGCTCAACTTCCCGGTGATCACGGCGGCCTCCGAATCCGCCGGAACGGTCACCGTTGACTTCGATCTCGACGTTCCGGCCGGCAACTACCGCATCGAGTTCTTTTCCAACATGGCCGCCGACATCCCTACCGGTTACGGGGAAGGTGAAACGTTCGTGGCGTTCTACGACGTGGTCGGCCACCTGGGCGTGCCGACCTCGTTCAGCGTTCCTCTTGCCGGCGCCGGGTGGGTGAACCTCACCGCTACCACCACCGAGGACCTCGGGGCCGGATCCTTCGGTTCGACGTCGGAATTCTCCGACGCGATTCCGGTGGTCCGCGACACGATGGTGGTCAACTCGACCGGCGATGCCTCCGATGCCAGTCCAGGAGACGGAGCCTGCTTCACGGGTGGCACGAATATCGACGGGGACCCGGAGTGCACCTTGCGCGCGGCAATCGAGGAGGCCAATGCCCTGGCCGGTGCCGACAACGTTGATTTCAGCATTCCGATCACCGAGCCGGGGTACACGGCGAGCCCGCTGGCGTTCACACTGAATCCTGCCTCGCAGTATCAAGCCATCACCGGTCCCGTGACCCTCGACGCAACCAGCCAACCTGGATACACCGGTGATCCGATCATCCAGCTGGACGGGGTGCTGGCCATTGGAGCGACCGCAGGTCTCGTCATCGAGGGAAGCGATAGCACCATCGCTGGTTTCATCGTGCACAGCTTCCTCGATGAGGGTCTGGAGATCGACGGAATTCCCGGGACTGGCGACAACAACACGATTCAAAACAACTGGGTGGGAGTCGACGCCTCCGGGGTCGTTCAGGGCACCACCGACAACGGAATTCTGATCACCGATGATGCCACCGGCAACCTAATCGGCGGCACAGGTCCCAACGACGGGAACGTGATAGCCGGAAGCGGAAACCGGGGCATCAACATCCGCCTCGGCAGCATTGGCAATACCGTGATCGGCAACTCGATCTACGGCAACACCCAGCTGGGCATCGACCTGAACCAAGATGGTGTTACCGAGAATGACCTGGTTCCGGGAGATCCCGACTCGGGTCCCAATGACCTTCTCAACTTCCCGGTGATCATGTCCGCCGTCGAAACGGCCGGAACAGTGGATGTCGACTTCGATCTCGACCTACCGGCAGGCAATTACCGCATCGAGTTCTTCACCAACACGGCCGCCCATTCATCGGGTAACGGCGAGGGTGAAACCTTGGTGGCGTCCTACAACGTCGTTGGTCATGTCGCCGGGTCCGCCTCGTACAGCACATCGTTCGCCGGGTCGACCGGGGACATCCTCACCGCCACCACCACGGAGGACCTCGGAGCCGGATCCTTCGGGTCGACCTCAGAGTTCTCCGATACCTACACGGTTCTGGCCAACCGACTCCCGGCGTTCGTACCACCGCTCGCCGATCAGACTGATCCCGAGGGCCCCCCGCTGATTTCGCTGTCGGTGGCCGCCACCGACCCGGATACCGGCGATACTCTCACCTACTCGGCGACGGGTTTGCCGCTGGGTTTGACGCTGGCCACCGACACCGGGCTGATCGCGGGGCTCATCAACCACGCCGCCGAGGCTTCGAGTCCCTATAGCGTCGAGGTCACTGTCGACGACGGCGTCAATGCTCCGGTTTCCGACACCTTCACTTGGACGGTCACCGACGTGCCGGCCACGATCCCTTACGTGGTAGCGGGCACCGGCGGCGCCAACGGAGGGGACGATCTGCTCACCAACGTCGATGAGACCAATTTCGCCCCGGCCACCAATGAGGTCGACATCGGGACCGGGACCGGGACAAACGCCATTGAAGCGATTGCGGTTCATCCAAGCAGCGCCGTGGTTTACGGGGTGGATGGTGGCCAGTTCGGTTGGCTGAACATCGATTCGGGCGTGTTCACCGCCATCGGTGCAGGTTTGGGAACCCCGTCCAACGGCGTGTTCGGGGCGGTTGTGTTGGACGATGTGCGCGGTCTGGCTTTCCATCCACTCAACGACCGACTGTACGGGGTGCATCGTCGGGTGGGTGGCGAAGACGTGCTTTTCCAGATTGACGTGGCCACCGGGAGCTTCATCGCCGATGCGTTCGGCTTGGGCCAGGATTACCGGAGGGTGAAGAACGTCGGAACCCTTGGCGATGTCACCGACATTGCCGTCGACCCCATCGACTGGGAGATGTATGCGGTGATGACCGATGGGGTTACCTCGGAGTTGGTGACCGTCAAACGCCAGAACGGCAACACGAAAAGCGTCGGCACGCTCACCACGCCGATCATCGGACTGAGCTTCACCAACGTCGGCCAGCTGTGGGGCACCGACGCCGGAGCGCTCTACACCGTCGACAAGACCGACGGTTCGCTCGACGCCGGTCGGACGCTCGATAACGGGTCCGACTACGGGGCGCTGGCATTCGGTGTCAATCCGGCTGAGCCTCCTTCGCTGGAAGGCACGGTCTTCGAGGACCTCGACGGGAACGCCCTGGGCGTGGCCGAAGCCGTTGACGATTTGGCCAACCCGGGTGTTGCGGGAGTGACCGTCCACCTCTATAAGGATCTTGGTGTCGTCGGTACCCCGGAGGGACCTTCGACCGACACCTGGTTCGCCTCGACGGTCACCGGTCCCACCGGTCACTACTTCTTCTCCGAGATCGAGATAGGTAACTACTGGGTCGTCGTCGACTCGGCCACCATTGCCCCTGTGGCCGGGGGGACGGGATGGGCAGAGCAGACGTACGCACCGGTCGGAGCCGTAGTGGACGCCGCCTACACGGTCGACCCGGTAGCCGGGCCACTCTTTGGCGGCATGCAGCCGACCGTCTCTGATGACTTCAACGCGATCGGGCTGACCGACGCCGAGCACCTAGCCTATCGCAGCTTCATCGGGGGCGAGGTCGTCGAAGACATCGACTTCGGGTTCTCGTACAACGTCGTCACCAACCTCGAGGGCGGGGATGCGTCCAGCCCGCAGGGTTCGTTGCGCCAGTTCCTCACCAATGCCAACAACGGCAGCGGTGCCAACGTCATGCGGTTCGTCCCGGTGGTGCCGACCAATACCAGCGACGGGGGCAGCAATGACTGGTGGAGCCTGGCAATCACTGCCGCGTTGCCGTTCCTCTCCGACGATGACACCACCGTCGACGGCACCGCCTACGATTCGAGCGACGGCACAACCGCTGTGAATCCGAATTCAGCCGGACCGGAGCTCGAGCTTGCCGGTCCAGGAGCCGTCCCGGCCATGGACGGGTTGACCATCACCTCGGCCGACAACACCATCCGCGATCTGGTGGTTGGTGGGTTCACCGACGCCGCCCGGGCTGGTGTGTTGATCATCGGGGTCGGCGCCACTGGCAACACGATCGCCGGCAATTACCTGGGTACGACGGCGACCGGAAACGGCGCCAACGGCAACCGCAGCGGTATTCGTATCACCGGAGGTGCTAATACCAATACCATTGGGGGGACCTCAGCCGCCGACCGCAATTTGATCTCGGGCAACCTCGACAACGGGGTGCTGATCAACGGTGCCGGGTCCGACGGGAACACCGTCCAGGGCAACTTCATCGGCACCGACGCGGCGGGCACCGGCGCCCTTGCCAATAGTCTGGCGGGCATCGCCATTGATGCCGGGGCGGCCGGCAACCTCATTGGTGGGACGGTGGTCGGCGCCGGGAACCGCATCGCCAACAACGGCAGCGACGGGGTCAACGTCAGCGCGACGGCAGGCAACGGCAACTCGATTCTCGGGAACGCGCTGGTCGACAACACCGGATTGGCCATCGACCTGGATCTGGATGGTGTCACCGCCAATGGCCCCGGGGATCCACTCAACTTCCCGGTGATCACCTCGGCCACTCATCTGGGCGGGACGGTCACCGTCGACTTCGACCTGGACGTGCCGGCCGGCAACTATCGCATCGAGTTCTTCGCCAACCCCTCTGGGGAAGACCCGACGGGTTACGGAGAAGGCGAGACCTTCGCCGGCTCCTACGACGTCGTCGGCCATCCAGAAGGTTCGGCCTCGTACAGCACCTCTTTTGCCGGGTCGGCGGGTGACATCTTGACTGCCACGGCGACCGAAGATCCTGGCGCCACGTTCGGATCTACCTCTGAGTTCTCGGCTGCCTACACAGTCACGCCAACGAATGTGGCTCCTGTGTTGGATTCAACGAAGAATCCCGCTCTGACCCCGATTGACCAGGATTCTGGCGCCCCTGTGGGCGTGGTAGGCACTGCCGTGTCAAGCTTGGTGGACTTCGCCAACCCGGCCGGCCAGGTGGACAATGTCACCGATCCCGACAGTGGAGCGCTCCTGGGCATCGCGGTCAACGCGGCGGATACCGCCAACGGCAGTTGGTGGTACTCGACGAATGGTGGCACGACCTGGAACGCGCTGGGCGCGGTGAGCAACACGAGTGCCAGGCTGTTGGCAGCCGACGCGAACACCCGTATCTATTTTCAACCCAGCGCCGGCTTTGTCGGCACGGTCACCGATGCCGTCACCTTCCGGGCATGGGATCTGACCAGCGGGGTCAACGGCGGGATGGCGAATACGCAAAGTGTGAGCCGCACCTGGGCAGACAATTTCAGCGTTGCCTCCTACAGCAATAGCAATGGGACAGAGATTTGGGCGACGAGTTGGCTTGAGAATGACAGCTCTGGAGGTGGTGCCACTGGTGGACGCATTTATGTGCCAACGCCCTTCCTACGGATCAACGCATCGACCGCGGGGGACTGGCTCTACCGTCAAGCCGACTTGAGTGGTGCATTGGCTGCCGAGTTCTGGTTTACCCTGGACAACCGGCTGGGTGGATCAGATCAGATTGCGGTCCAGGTTTCCGGAGACGGTGGGGGCAGCTACACGACGCTGGCCACGATCACGAGCGGCACCCCAAATGGAATCTTCAGTTTCGACATTTCGCCCTATATCTCCGCGAATACTCGGATTCGCCTATACGTCGTGGCGGGCAGTGGTCAACACATACGTATCGATGACCTTGAGGTTGCTGTCTGGACGAATAACGACGGCACATCGGCGTTCTCGACGGCCACCGACACTGCTTCGGTGAACGTGGTTGATACCACTATCCCGGTGATCACCCGGTTGGGTTCCTCCCCGATCGATGTTGAGGCCGGCACCCTGTATGTGGATGCGGGGGCGACCGCCCTCGATAACCTCGATGGGGATATCACCGCTGACATTGTGACGGTCGATC
>Ga0224512_10001469_pt1 | contig 22656 bp, 18 predicted proteins | sample SF_May12_sed_USG_4_FD_169103 | JGI IMG/M metagenome (GOLD analysis project Ga0224512, IMG submission 169103) | Sediment microbial communities from San Francisco Bay, California, United States - SF_May12_sed_USGS_13 | ecosystem: Environmental > Aquatic > Marine > Sediment | place: USA... | reverse complement strand
CTTCCGGGTCGAGATCCTGGCCGAGCGCGAACAGGGCGCGGGCGCCGCCGCGGTCCAGCTCGGCTACCGCTTGGGCATGCTGGCGTCGGGCGCGGGCGCGCTCGCCATCGCCGAACTCTGGGGCTGGAACATGGCGTACGTTGCCATGGGGCTGGCCATGGGGGTCGGGATGGTCGCCGTGCTGCTGGCATCCGAACCCAAGGGTCATGACCGGTCCGCGCCCGATGCGGACCGCCGATCCGTGGGGACCTGGGTCAAGGACCACGTCGTCGATCCGTTCGGCGATTTCCTCGCCCGTCCGGGCTGGGCGGCGATCATCGGTTTCATCGTGCTCTACAAGCTGGGTGACGCCGTGGCCGGGGCCATGTCGGGGCCCTTCTACATACAGATCGGCTTTTCGAAGACGGAGATCGCGGTCGTGACGAAGGTCTTCGGCCTCGCCATGACGCTGAGCGGCGCGGTCATCGGCGGAATCGTCGTGGCCCGCATGGGCATCCTTCGGGCGCTGCTCTGGTGTGGTCTGGTGCAGATGCTCTCCAACCTGATTTTCGCCCTTCAGGCCCTGGTCGGCGCCGATCCCGTGTTCCTTGCGCTTACCATCGGGACCGAGAACCTCTCGGGCGGCATGGCGACGGTGGCGTTCGTCGCCTACATCTCGAGGCTCTGCAGCCTCGAATTCACGGCCACTCAGTATGCGCTCTTTTCCTCCCTTGCCGCGGTCGGGCGAACGACCCTGGCCTCGGGCGGCGGCCTGCTCGCCGAGCAGACCGGCTGGTTCTGGTTCTTCGTCGCCTCCACGGTCTGTGCCTTGCCCGGCCTGTTGGTGCTATTGTGGATGATGCGGGGGCATGCCGGCTTTGTTAGCGAGGAGGACAGCCATGCGGATCGGATCGCCCAAGGAAATCAAGGTCCATGAATACCGCGTCGGCCTGGTGCCGGCGTCGGTTGCGGAATTGACGGCCGCCGGGCACGAAGTCCTGATCGAAACCGGCGCGGGCGCCGGCATCGGCATGGAGGATGCGGCCTATGTCGCGGCCGGGGCCGCCATCGTACCGGACGCGGCGGCGGTGTTCGCGGGCGCCGATCTGGTGGTCAAGGTCAAGGAGCCCCAGGCCGGCGAAATCGCCATGCTGCGCGGCGGCCAGACGCTGTTCACCTATCTCCATCTGGCCCCCGATCCCGATCAGGCGCGCGGGCTGATGGACAGCGGCGCCACCGCCATCGCCTATGAAACCGTGACCGATGCCCATGGCGGCCTCCCCCTGCTGGCCCCGATGAGCGAGGTCGCCGGCCGCATGGCGGCCCAGGTGGGCGCGCATTTCCTGGAAAAGGCCCAAGGCGGCGCCGGCATTCTGCTCGGCGGGGTGCCGGGGGTGGCGCCGGGGCGGGTGACGGTGCTGGGCGCCGGCGCGGTAGGACGGGAGGCGGCGCGCATGGCGATCGGCCTCGGCGCCGACGTCACCATCCTGAACCGGGGAGTGGACAAGCTCGCCGCCCTCAATCTGGTGTTCGGCGCCAGCCTCAAGACGCTGCAGAGCAACGCCCATGTGATCGAGGAAACCGTCGCCGCCGCCGACCTGGTGATCGGCGCCGTGCTGGTGCCGGGCGGGGCCGCGCCCAAGCTGGTCAGCCGCGAGCTGGTCGCGCGCATGCGTCCCGGGTCGGTCGTGGTGGATGTCGCCATCGACCAGGGTGGATGTTTCGAGACCTCGCGCCCCACCACCCATGCGGATCCGGTCTATGTCGAGGACGGCGTGATCCATTACTGCGTCACCAACATGCCGGGTGCGGTGCCGCGGACCTCGGCTTTCGCGCTCAACAACGCGACGCTGCCTTTCACCAAGGCGATGGCGGCCAAGGGCGTCGCCGCGGCACTGGCCGACGATCCGCATCTGCTGGCGGGGCTCAATGTCATGGCGGGGGCGATCACCAATGCCGCCGTCGCCGAAAGCCTGGGCCTGGACCTGACGCCCGCGGCGGCGGCACTGGGGTGAGCCGCCCGGTCTCCCTGGAGGTCGTCGAGGGCGACATCACGACCCTTGCCGTGGATGCCATCGTCAATGCCGCCAATGAGAGCCTGCTGGGCGGCGGCGGTGTCGATGGGGCCGTTCATCGTGCCGCCGGGCCGGGCCTTGTCGCAGAATGCCGGGACCTTGGCGGCTGTCCCACCGGGGAGGCGAGGTTGACCCGTGGCCATGGCCTTCCCGCCCGATGGGTGATCCATGCGGTCGGGCCGGTATGGCGGGGCGGCGGTGCGGGTGAGGACGAACTGCTGGCGGGATGCTATCGAGCGGCTTTGGCTATCGCCTCTGACAAGGGGCTGGCGTCCATCGCCTTTCCCGCCATTTCGACCGGCGTCTACCGGTTCCCGCCGGATCGTGCGGCGCGAATCGCCGTCGGGACGGTGCGCCAGCAGCTCTCCGCCGGCGGGCCGGTCGAGCGCGTGATCTTTTGTTGTTTCGATGCCGCCACGGCGGCGCTGTACAGGGACGTCTTGGCGTCACCAGGCGATCCGCTAAAAACCCCTTAAAAAGCAAGGCTTATATCGTTGTTCCCGGCCGCACCCGGGAATAATTTCGTAACGGCTTGGGTCTATGACCGTGGTGTTCCGTTTTCTTGTATGAAGGATGTAGAGACATGGCCGATCGTAAAACTGAAAAGACCGAATCCGAAGCGCGGGTCAGCCGGCGCGAGGCCTTGGCCCGTTTTGGCTTGGGTGCGGCGGCGATCTATGCCGCCCCGACCGTGCTGTCGTTGAGCGAAGTGCGCGCGGGTTCCGGCGGCGGCTCGGGTGGCGGCTCCGGTGGCGGTTCAGGCGGCGGCTCGGGTGGCGGCTCCGGCGGCGGCTCCGGCGGCGGCGCTTCGGGCGGCAGTGGTTCGGACAGTGGCGGCGCCGCTGGCGCGTCCGCGGCGAGCGGACCCAGCTCATCCAGTTCCGCCTAACCAACCGGGAAAACAGAAGGCAATTTTCCGATTGAACGGATCATGTCCCGGGCAGGGGCGGGAGATCACCGCCCTTGCCTGACGATATCCTGATCAGGTTCGAGCGTGTCCGCCAGCCGGTGGTGCTGGCGGATTGCGCGCCGGTCTTACCGATCATCGACCGGGTGCTGGCGGCCTGGCCTCATGTTGTCGAGTCCGGAGGCCCGGAGCGCCTCGCGCCACAGGCTCATCGCATCACCCTTGCCCGGACGGCGAGCCTGTATCTCCTGGATTCCCCATGGCTCGATCGCCTGATCCGCCATCGCGACCCGCTCAATGCCGTCTGTGATCTGGTGGTGCATCTGGTGCATGGCTTCGTTGCGACCAACCCCACGGCGCTTTGCCTTCATTCCGCGGCGGCGCGCATCGGCGGACGTCTGGTCGTTTTCCCCAATGTCTACCGCGGCGGCAAAAGCCTGCTTTCGGCCCATCTCGCGGCCCTGGGGGCAGAGATTTTCGCCGATGACGTGATTCCGGTGCGCGGCCGCGCCAATCACGGCTTCGCCCTGGGCCTCGCACCGCGCCTGCGCCTGCCGTTCCCCGACGTGGTGGAACCGGAGTTTGAAACCTTCGTCGCCCGGCACGCCGGCCCGGTCAGCGCGCGTTATCGCTATCTCGATCTCGGACCGGGGCGGCAGGCCCCGTTCGGGGCGACGGCGCCGATCGGGGCTTTCGTCCTGCTCGACCGCCGGGAGGACCATGCGGCGGCCTTGGAGCCGCTTGCCCGGGGAGAGACGCTCCGCCGGGTGATTGCGCGCAATTTTGCACGGCGCCAGCCGGCCCGGCGAATCCTCGACCGGTTGCAGCGCGTCGTCGAAGGGACACCATGCTATCGATTGGCCTATGGCGATCCCGCGACCGCCGCCCGCTTGCTGATGGCGCGTTTCTCGGAATGGGACGCGGCAAGGCCCGAGGCGCGGCGGCGGGCCAAAACGCGAGCCCGGGATGTGGGGCGCGGCGGCGGGCCGTCGGATGCCTGGGGCCGAGGCGGTGCGTGGCGCCTGGGTTCGGCGGTCATGGAACGGCGGGTGGATGACGAACTGTTCCTGATCAACGGCGAGACCGATTCGATCTACCACCTGAATGCGCTCGCCGATGCCTTGTGGGGTCTGGCCGGCACGGGCGCGGGGGAAGCGGACATGGTGAATCTGCTCGCCGCGGCGTTTCCGTCGGTGGCGAAAAACCGCATCGCCGGCGATGTACGGGCGTTGATCGAGAGCTTGACCAGGCGGGGCCTGTTGGTCCGGAGGGCCTAGGCACCCGTACCGGCCGACCCGGTTTCAGGCATTTTCGGGTTCCAGCGCGTAGCCGGCGGACCGCACGGTGCGGATCACGTCGCCTCTGCAGGACTCGCGGTTGAGCGCCTTTCGCAGCCTGCGGATATGGACATCGACGGTGCGCGGTTCGATGAACGCGTCGTCGCGCCAGACCGCGTCCAGCAGCTGTTCGCGGCTGAACACCCGTCCGGGGTGCTCCAGGAAGAAACGCAGCAGCCTGAACTCCACCGGCCGCAACTCGATCGCCTCGCCGCCGCGGTAGACCCGATGGGTTGCGAGATCCATGGTCAGGTCCGCAAACGACAGCGTGTCCGCTTCCAGCGCCGGCCGGGCGCGGCGCAGCACCGCATGAATCCGGGCGATCAGCTCGCGGGGCGAAAACGGCTTGGTGACGTAGTCATCGGCGCCGGCACCCAGCCCGCGCACCCGGTCGCCTTCCTCGCCGCGGGCAGTCAGCATGATGATGGGGACGTCCCTGGTCTCCGGATTGCGCCGGAGCTGGCGGCAAACCTCGATGCCGGACACCAGCGGAACCATCCAGTCCAGCAGCACCAGGTCCGGGGGCCGCTCCTTGACCAGCAACAACCCTTCTTCTCCATCGGCCGCGGTATCGACCATGAAGTCCTCACGCTCCAGGTTGTAGCGCAACATCGTGACGAGGTCGGGTTCGTCCTCGACGACGAGAATCCGCGCCGCTCCCGAATCAGTCGCCATTCCCCTTTCCTTCCGGTTTGACGACGGCTAACCCCGACCGGTCGCCCTTGCCCTTGGGCCGGTCTTCCTCGAAATGCGCGCCCTTGACCATGTAATAGACCGTTTCCGCGATATTGGTGGCGTGGTCGCCGATGCGTTCCAGGTTTCGGGCGATGAACAGCATGTGGGTGCAGGGGGTGATGTTCCTGGGGTCTTCCATCATGTAGGTCAGCAGTTCGCGGAACAGGCCGGTATAGAGGTCGTCCACCTCTTCATCCCTGAGCCACACCTCCTTGGCCTTGTCCGGGTTCCCCTCGGTATAGGCATCGAGCACGGTCTTGATCATCTGCAGGGTGATCCGACCCATGCGGTTGATCGCGAACAACGGCTTGACGGTTTGGGTGGCGCTGAGGGGGATTGCCCGTTTGGCGACATTGGCGCCGTAATCGCCGATGCGCTCGATATCGGAAGAGATTTTCAGAGCGGCAATGATGTTTCTAAGGTCCGCCGCCATGGGTTGGCGTAGGGCCAGCAATCGGACCACCTGCTGGTCGATTTCGGTCTCCAGGTGGTCGATCTTCTTGTCGTCATCGATGGTTTGCTGGGCCCGGTCAGGGTCCCGCTTGGTCACCGAATCAAGCGCATCCGCGAGAAGCGCCTCGGCGAGGCCTCCCATCTTGAGGATGCTTTCGTTCAGGTGGTTCAGTTCCTCGTCGTAGGACTTGACGATATGGTCGGAGGTCATGGCGCTGTTCCTCGTCTGACGGGTTCGGGGGTCAACCGTAGCGGCCGGTGATGTATCCCTGGGTCCGTTCGTCCGATGGGCTGGTGAAGATCTGTTCCGTGTTTCCCCATTCCACCAGGGTGCCCAGATGGAAGAACGCGGTGCGCTGGGACACGCGGGCGGCCTGCTGCATGTTGTGGGTAACGATCACGATGGTGTAGTTCTTCTGCAGTTCTTCCATCAATTCCTCGATGCGCGCGGTGGCGATGGGGTCGAGCGCGGAGCACGGCTCGTCCATCAGGATGACATCGGGATTGACGGCGATGGCCCGGGCGATGCAGAGGCGCTGCTGCTGGCCACCGGAAAGGGCCGTGCCCGGCGTATCGAGACGGTCGCTCACTTCGTCCAGCAATCCCGTGCGCTCGAGGCTGGAATAGACGATCTCGTCCATCTCTCCCTTGCCCGAGGCAAGGCCGTGGATGCGCGGTCCATAGGCGACGTTGTCGTAGATCGATTTGGGAAACGGGTTGGGTTTCTGGAACACCATGCCGATGCGCCGGCGTAATTCCACCACGTCGATGCTGCGCCCCAGGATGTCTTGGCCGTCGACGGTGACCGATCCCGTCACGACGCAGCTTTCAATGGTGTCGTTCATGCGGTTGAGGCAGCGCAGGAAGGTGGACTTGCCGCAGCCGGACGGGCCGATCAACGCGGTGATCTGACGTTCGGGGATCTCCAAATCAACCTCGAACAGGGCCTGCTTGTCGCCGTAGAAGACATTGAGGCCGGCCGCCTCGATCTTGATCGGGCGTGAGCTGTCCGATGCCGCGCCTTCCGGGCCGGCGGGCAATTCGGTCATCGGGCTTTCTGGCGCCACTCCTGCTTCATCCTTGGTCAAGGGGTCGGTCATCGAAATTCTTCCTCATTATATCACCAGCGCCGTTCGAATTTCTTGCGTAGGAAAATCGCCAGCCCGTTCATTGCCAGAAGAAACACGAGCAGGACGAGGGTGGCCGCCGCGGTTTTTTCGACGAAGGCCCGTTCCGGGCTGTCCGCCCACAGATAGACCTGAACCGGCAGGGCCGTGGCCGGATCCATCGGGGAGGCGGGTATGTCCACGACGAAGGCAACCATGCCGATCATCAAAAGCGGAGCGGTTTCGCCGAGCGCCCGTGCCATGCCGATGATCGACCCGGTCAGAATGCCCGGCATGGCGAGCGGCAGCACGTGGTGGATCACAACCTGCAGGGGCGAGGCGCCGAGCCCCACCGCCGCTTCCCTAATCGACGGCGGCACCGACAGCATCGCCGCGCGCGCGGCAATGATGACCGTGGGCAATGTCATCAAAGCCAGCACCATGCCGCCGACAAGCGGGGCGGAGCGGGGAAAACCGAAGAAATTGAGGAACACGGCAAGGCCCAAAAGCCCGAAGACGATGGACGGCACCGCGGCCAGATTGTTGATGTTCACCTCGATTAGGTCGGTCCAGCGATTCTTGGGCGCGAATTCCTGAAGGTAGATCGCCGCGGCCACACCGAGGGGAAAGGACAGCAGAAGCGTGATCAACAAGGCGAAGGCGGAGCCAGCCAGGCTGGCCCCGATGCCGGCGAGTTCCGGTTCCCGCGAATCGCCCGAGGTGAAGAACCGAGAATTGAACCTGGTGGAAACCAGGCCCTTGGCCTGGAGCCTATCGAACCAGGCAAGCTGTTTATCGCTCAGACGCCGGTCGCTTTCCGGGACGTCACGCCGGGTGTGGCCTTTGACCAACATGTCGATGTCGTCGGAAGCGGGAACCGCCACCGCCACGGTCTTGCCGATCTTGGAGGGGTCGGCCAACACCAGGTTGCGCAAGGCGTCGGCGGCGCCGGGGCTGACGATCTTCAAAATGGCCCTGCGGTCCGACCGGCTGCGGACCTCGGGAAACAGCTTCATCAGGCTGGCCAGGACCAGGGAGTTGTAGTCGGCCTGAAGCAAGTCCTCCGTTTTTCCCGTGTTGTCGGGGTCGATGACGTCCCGCTCCAGGCTGATTTCCAGGGCGAGTTCGGTGGTCAGAAGGGCGCTGTATCCGCGGACGGCGATGGCCCCGATCAGGACCACCAGCGCGGCGATGGCCAGAAGTATGGCGGCCATGCCATAGGCCTTGAATCGGGTTTCCGCGCGTTGCCTCGCGGCGAGGCGCTTTCGGTAGGCCGCATCGGATTGCGCTTGGTCCGACGACACGACCAGGTGGCTCATTCGTATTCCTCCCGGTATTTCTGCACCACCCTGAGGGCCACGACATTGAGAACCAGGGTGACGCAGAACAGCACGAGACCGAGGGCGAAAGCGGCCAGCGTCTTCGCGGAATCGAATTCCTGGTCACCGACCAGAAGGGTCACGATCTGCACCGTGACGGTGGTCACGGCCTCGAACGGATTGGCGGTCAGGTTGGCGGCAAGGCCGGCGGCCATGACCACGATCATGGTTTCGCCGATGGCCCTAGATACCGCCAGCAGAAGCGCCCCGACAATGCCCGGCAGGGCAGCGGGCACGATGACCTTCTTGACGGTTTCCGACTTGGTCGCGCCCATGGCGTAGGAACCGTCCCGCATGGTCTGAGGCACGGCGTTGATGACGTCGTCGGACAGCGATGAGACGAAAGGAATGATCATGACACCCATGACCAGGCCAGCCGCCAGCGCGCTTTCCGAGGCGACGGAGAGGCCAAGGCTTTCGCCCAGCCGACGGATATAGGGCCCGACGATCAGGGCGGCGAAGAAGCCGAAAACGACGGTGGGGATGCCGGCCAGGATTTCAAGCACCGGTTTGGCGAATCCACGGACGCGCGGGGTTGCATATTCCGACATATAGATCGCCGACATCAGCCCCACGGGCGCGGCCACCAACATGGCGATCATGGTGATCAACAGGGTGCCGGCGAAAACCGGGACGGCACCGAAAGCACCGGAGGATCCAACCTGGTCGGCGCGCAACGCCGTTTGCGGTGACCAGTGCAGTCCGAAGAGAAATTCAAAAATGGAAACCTTTTCGAAAAACCGGATGGATTCGAAAATCAAACTGAGCACGATGCCGATGGTCACGAACACGGCGAGGGTCGAGCAGAGGATCAAAAGAACCTTGATCACACGCTCGACCGAAGGCCGGGCACGAAGGGCCGGGGCGATGCGAGACCGGGCAAAGGCCAGACCCGCGGCACCGGTGGCAAGGGCCAGGGCGGCAAGGGCCCACAGGCCGGTCGACCTGAGCGCCAGGTAGTGATCGGCGGCGCCCCGCATGGAGGCGTCGGCATTGGTGCTGATGGCGCCGCCGGCCGCGAGATTCCGGATGTCGTTATAGAGCAGCCCAAGCCTGTCGGGCTGCAGCGCCTGCTTGTCGGATGGCAAGGCGGAAATGACCAATTCCCGAACCAGGAACGGTTCCATCGCGAACCAAAGGACGAAAATCACGATCGCGGGAATCCCGGCCCAAAGGGCGGCGTACATGCCGTAATAGGACGGCAGGGAATGGAGCTCTTTGGCGCTGCCGCTGACCCGAAGCGACCTCGACCGGCCCACGTAGAAGCCGGCAACGGACAATAGGACGATCGCGGTAAAGAGGGTCAATGCGTTCATGGCAACGATTCCGCACTCTTGGCTTCTATGTCCCGGGGCCCTCGCCGGGCCGGGGAGGGATAAGGCCGGCCGGCGGCTTGGCGCCGCCGGCCGGGATCCGGGGGATTACATGCTCAAGGCATTGAACGCACGCGCTGACTTGGACATGGCGCGGCGGTCCTTCGCGGGAAGCGGGATGAGCCCCTTGTCGGCAAGATAGCCGGTGTCGCCCCAGGCCTTTTCGGAAGTGAACTCCTTCACATAGGCCTCGATCCCCGGGATCTTACCGATGTGGGCGTTCTTGACGTAGAAATAGAGCGACCGGGAAACCGGGTATTTGCCATCGGCGATGTTCTCGAAAGTGGGCGTGACGCCATTGACGATGCTGCCCTGGACCTTGTCCTTGTTCTGGTCGAGGAAGCTGAACCCGAAGATGCCCAGCGCCGCAGGATTGGCTTCCAGCTTCTGAACGATCAGGTTGTCGTTCTCGCCGGCTTCGATGAAGGCGCCGTCCTCGCGGATGGCGTGGGCGACCCTGGTAAAGCCCTCGCCGTCGTTTTTGCGCAGGGCGGCCATGAACGGAACCTCCTTGGCGCCGCCCTCCATGGCCAGTTCGACGAAGGCGTCACGGGTGCCGGAGGTCGGCGGCGGGCCCAAAACCTCGATCTTGATGTTGGGCAGCTTGGCGTTGATCTGGTTCCAGGTCTTGTAGGGATTCTTGACCAGCTTGCCGTTCACCGGCACTTCCTTGGCCAGGGCCAGGAACACCTCTTTCAGGCTGAGCCGGAACTGTTTGGCCTTCTTGGAATTGGCCAGCACGATGCCGTCGAAGCCGATCTTGACTTCGGTGATGGCGCTCACGCCGTTCCGGGCGCACAGCTTGACTTCCGACTTCTTGATGCGGCGGGAGGCGTTGGTGATATCGGGGTGGCGGACGCCGATGCCGGCGCAGAACAGCTTGAGGCCGCCGCCGGAGCCGGTGCTTTCGATGATCGGGGTCTTGAATTTCGTGGTTTTGCCGAACTGTTCGACGACTTTGGTGGCGAAGGGGAATACCGTGGATGACCCGACGATGCGGATCTGATCCCGGGCTTGCGCCGCGCCGGCGACCGCCACGGTGGCGATGGCGGCGGCGGCAAGGGTTTTGCAGAACATGTCTCGATGCTCCCTAGGTTTGGGTTGGCGACCTTGCGGCCCGTGCGGCGGCCGGCCAAGAGGCCGGTAAGCCCGGTAACCGGTCCGCGCTGGGCAATGCTAAAGCTGCGGCGAGACATGATTACGACAGCCGCATGACATCTCTGTGACACGCGGCCGTCTCGATCGAAAGAACCTCTCTATTCGGGGCGCTTTTCCTGCGGCGCTGCCAGCAAGGCGACGGAAAACGTGCTGCCCTCGCCCAAGGTGCTCTTGATTTCCAGCAAACCGCGATGATGGGCAACGATATGTTTGACGATGGCGAGGCCCAGCCCGGTGCCGCCGATCGCGCGGGAACGGGCGGTATCGACCCGGTAGAATCGTTCGGTCAGGCGCGGGATGTATTCGGCGGCGATGCCCTCGCCCTGATCGCGTACCTCGATGCGGACGACGCCGGACACCGCGGCCAACGCCGCGGCGTCGGCGAGGGGGACGGGGATTTCGCGTTCGAACCGCAGCGCCACGGTCACCGGCGTCCCGGCGCGCCCGTACTTGATGGCGTTGTCGATCAGGTTGAGCAGCAACTGCGCCAACTGATCGCCGTTGCCAAGCACCATCGGCAGGTCGGGATCGATCTCGCGCCGGATGACCATATCCTTGGCTTCGGCTTCCAATTGCAGGCCGGCGATGACGCTGCCCAGGGTCGCGGCGAGATCGACATGGTCCTCCGGCCGGGTGTGTTCCACCAATTCGATGGCCGAGAGCGACAGCAGGTCTTGCACGAGGCGGCCCATGCGCCCCGCCTGGTCCGCCATGAGGGCGAGGAATCGCTCCCGCGCTTCCTCGTCGTCCTTGGCCGCGCCTTGCAGGGTTTCGATGAAGCCGATCAGGGAGGCCAGCGGCGTGCGCAATTCGTGGCTGACATTGGCGATGAAATCGCTCCGCATCTGCTCTGCCCGGCGCCGCTCGGTAAGATCGAAAAGGGCGATCAGCAGGGCCGCACCGTCCCCCTCATGGGGTTCCAGCGGGACAGCCTGAATCGAGAAATACCGTTCCACGGGATCGGAAATGGTGAGATGCGTGGCATTGGGCTCGCCCTTGTCCAGGGTGTCTTGGACCATCTGAAGAACGCGGGGGTCGCGGATCGCCGCGGACAGGTCGCTTCCCGGCGGCGGATTGCCGATGAGCTCGCGCGTCGCCCGGTTGATGTTGAGGATCTTCTGGCTGTCGTCGAGCAGGATGAGCGGCTGGGGCAAGCCGTCGAACACCATCTGACGGGCGTTCATGCCGTCCCGCAGCATTTGCTCCCGGCGTCGGGCCTCCCGTGAAAATCGCCGGATCAAGGAGGCGAGGTTCGTCGCGGGATCCCAGCCGGTGAGATCTGGCTCCGTGGCGTCGGGATGGCGGGACAAGGCGTCCCCGTAGGCGGCGACGGCTGTCAGGTCTCCTACCAGGATCGAGGCCACCACCCAGCCCAGGACGGCGCAGAGGACCGCGCCGAGCGCCAGCCATTTGGGGCTGAGGATGCCAAGGGCGGCTAAAGCCACCAGCGTCACCAGACCCGGCGCCGCGACGGCCAGGGCCGTCACGACTATTCGCTTCAACGGTACCGTCGGTTTAGCCATCGTCTTGGCGCTGTCGTTTCGCCCATGGCCGGGCGTGAACCGATGCCGTCGGCGCCATCAACGCGGGTGCAGGGTCTCATGGGCGGCGAGCGCGGCCATGATGACGATTTCCGACACCGACGCGCCCATGGGGACGATCTGGGCCGGTTTGTCGAGGCCGAGAAGCAGCGGCCCGATCACCGTCCCGCCGCCCAGTTCCTGGATCAGCTTCGACGAGATGTTGGCGGGGTCCAGCGCCGGCATGATCAGCACGTTGGCCGGGCCCGAAAGGCGGCAGAAGGGATAGCGTTCGCGCATCAGCTCGATATCCAGCGCGACGTCCGCCGCCAACTCCCCGTCATATTCGAAATCGACATTGCGCTCGTCCAGGATCTCCACCGCCTCGCGGATCCGCTTGCCCTTGTCGCGCAGGGGATCGCCGAAGGTGGAAAACGACAGCAGCGCCACCCGGGGCGTGTGGCCCATCTGGCGCGCCTTGGCCGCGGACTGGATCGCGATGTCGGCAAGTTCGTCGGGTTCCGGCACCTCGTGGACGGTGGTGTCGGCGATAAAAACCGTGCGGCCCCTGGCGACCAGCAGGCTGAGGCCGAGCGCCCGCTCTCCGGCCCGTTCATCGATGACCCGGCGAATGTCGTTGAAGCAGACGAAGGAGGACCGCGTCAGGCCGGTCACCATGGCGTCGGCGTCGCCATGGGCCACCATGCAGGCGGCGAAGGTATTGCGGTCCTGGTGCACCAGGCGCTGGCAATCGCGATGGAGCGCCCCGCGCCGCTGAATCCGCGAATAGACGTAGTCGATATATTCGGCATTGCGCGACGACAGGCCCGCGTTGGTGATCTCGAAATCTTCGGCGTTGGCGATGCCGATGCGTTCCATCGTTTCGAGGACCCGGTCCTTGACGCCGACCAGGATCGGCGTGCCGTAGCCCGAATTCCGGAACGCGGCGGCGGCGCGCACGGCCCTCTCCTCCTCGCCCTCGGCGAACACCACGCGCCGCGGATTGGCGCGGACCTCGCGGGAAATCTGGTGCAGCGCATCTGCGGTGGGATCCAGGCGGCCCGACAGTTGGGCGCGGTATTCGGTCATGTCGTCGATCTTGAGCGCCGCCACGCCGGTTTCCATCGCCGCGCGGGCGACCGCGGGGGGAATCGCGGAGATCAGGCGCGGGTCGAAGGGGACCGGGATGATGTAGTCCGGACCATAGCGCAACTGGGCGCCCTTATAGGCGGTGGACACCTCGTCGGGGACGTCCTCGCGCGCCAGCATGGCGAGCGCTTCCGCCGCGGCCACCTTCATTTCGTCGTTGATGGCGCGGGCCCGGACGTCGAGCGCGCCGCGGAAGATATAGGGGAAGCCCAGCACATTGTTGACTTGGTTGGGATAGTCCGACCGGCCGGTGGCGACGATGACGTCGGGGCGTGCCTCGCGCGCTTCTTCCGGGGTGATTTCGGGCGCCGGGTTGGCCATGGCGAAGACGATCGGTTTCTTGGCCATGGACTTGACCATCGCCTGATCGACCGCGCCCTCCACCGACAGGCCGAAGAACACGTCCGCCCCTTTCATGGCCTCGGCCAGGGTCCGCGCCTTGGTCTTGACCGCATGGGCGGATTTCCATTGGTTCATGCCCTTTTCCCGGCCCTGGTAGATGACGCCGGTGGTGTCGCACATGGTCACGTTGTCGTGGCCGACCCCCATCCGCTTGGCCAGTTCGACGCAGGCGATGGCGCCGGCGCCGGCGCCGTTGACCACCATCTTGATGTCGCCGATCCGGCGCCCGGTGATGTCCAGCGCGTTCAGCAAACCGGCCGCGGCGATGATGGCGGTGCCGTGCTGGTCGTCGTGAAAAATGGGAATGTCCATGATCTCGCGCAGGCGCTGCTCGATGATGAAGCATTCCGGCGCCTTGATGTCTTCCAGGTTGATGCCGCCGAAGCTGGGGCCGAGGTGGCGGACGCATGCGACGAACTCATCGACGTCCTCGGTTCCGACCTCGAGATCGATGGCGTTGACGTCGGCAAAGCGCTTGAACAGGACGGACTTGCCCTCCATCACGGGCTTGGAGGCGAGCGCGCCCAGATTTCCGAGGCCGAGCACGGCGGTGCCGTTGGTGATGACCGCGACCAGGTTGCCCCGGCCGGTGTACTCGTAGGCCATGCCCGGATCTTCGGCGATGGCCCGGCACGGGGCGGCGACGCCGGGGGAATAGGCCAACGACAGGTCGCGCTGGGTGACCAGCGGCTTGGTCGGCATGATCTCGAATTTTCCGGGGCGTCCGCGCTTGTGGAAAGCGAGGGCTTCCTGGTCCAACTCCCGGTCCGAATTAGTCGCCATGACGGAATTCCCTGGTGATGATCGGTTTGTTTTGCCGGTTCCGGCGCGGCCGGCAATCGTTGCGTTGCCTTTGGCCGAGCGCCGCCAGCGGCCGAATTTGTGGAAACTTACCCGGTTTTGGCCGCTTGCCAAGCCCATACTGGCCCGAACACCCCATCGCACCAAGAAGTGACGGGTGCGCGCCTGGCGAGATGCTTCTCCCGATGCAATGATTCGCCGCCGGACATCAGGCAGTTTCGGCAGCGGCAGCGGCCTGTGATAAAGTCGCCCGGCAGAGACGACGCCGCCTGCGAACTGGGTGGCGGCGCCGGGCGCAGCTGGGAGGAAGAAATCCGTGTCGGAGCAGGCGGCCCGGTCCGAAAACAGCACCAAGGCCAAGGCGGACGGCGCGGCCGACCGCGCGACTCCGATGATGGCGCAGTACCTCGGCATCAAGGCGGCTCATCCCGACGGCCTCCTGTTCTACCGCATGGGCGATTTCTACGAGCTGTTCTTCGACGACGCCCATGCCGCGTCCCGGGCGCTCGACATCGCGCTGACCCACCGCGGAAAACACCTGGGCGAGGACATCCCCATGTGCGGGGTGCCGGTCCATGCGGCGGATACCTATCTCGCGCGGCTTATCAAGAAGGGTTTCAAGGTCGCGGTCTGCGACCAGACCGAAGATCCGGCGGAGGCGAAAAAACGCGGGGCCAAGGCGGTCGTCGCCCGCGAGGTGGTGCGCCTGGTCACCGCCGGCACTTTGACCGAGGAAACCCTGCTGGACGCCAAGCGCAACAATTTCCTGGCCGCCCTGGCCGGGGTCCAGGATGCGCTCGGCCTTGCCTGGCTCGATATCTCGACCGGGGAATTCCTCGTCCAGACGGTGACGATGGGCGGGCTGCCCGCGGCGCTTGCCCGCATCGATCCCGGCGAGCTCTTGCTGTCCGACCGCCTGGCGGCGCGCCCGGAACTCGCGGGACTTCTGGCCCAGAGCCGCGATGAAGCGGGCACTTTGATCACGCCGCAGCCCGCCAGCCTGTTCGATTCCGCCAACGGGGCGAGGCGGCTCGAGGCTTTGTTCGGGGTCGCGGCGCTCGACGGTTTCGGCCGCTTCGCCCGGGCCGAACTCGCCGCCGCCGGCGCCCTGGTGGATTACGTGGCGCTCACCCAGAAGGGCAGCCTGCCCCGCATCGCCCCGCCCCGGCATCTGGACGACGGCGCGGTCTTGGAGATCGATCCCCAGACCCGGCGCAACCTGGAACTCGTTCAGGGAGTCGGCGGCGGCCGGGCGGGCAGCCTGCTCGACGTCATCGACCGCACCCGGACCGGGGCCGGGGGACGGCTGGTGGCGGCCCTGCTGGCGGCGCCCCTGACCGACCCGGGGGAGATCAACCGGCGTCTCGATGCCGTCGACTGGTTCGCGGGCGAGGCCGGCGCCGGCGGCGGGCCCCGGCCGCTCGTCGAAACCGCGCTCGCCGGCCTGCCGGATCTGGCGCGCGCGCTGGCCCGCCTCTCCCTCGGCCGGGGCGGGCCCCGTGACCTCGCCGCCATCGCCGATGGCTTGACCCGCGCCGGCGCCTTGCGCGGCGATCTTGCCCGGGCCGGGGCCGATGGCCTGGCGCCGCCGCCGCCGCTGGTCGGCCAATGGATCGAAGGCCTCGGCGATCATCATGAGCTGACCGAATTGCTGGCGCGCGCCCTGGCGCCCGACCTGCCGCTCCTGGCACGGGACGGCGGCTTTGTCGCCGGGGGGTTCGATGCCGCCCTGGACGAGGCGCGACTGCTGCGCGACGAAAGCCGGCGGCTGATCGCCAATCTCGAGAGCCGTTACCGCGATGCCGCGGGCCTCAACAATTTGCGGATCCGGCATAACAACGTGCTGGGCTATTTCATAGAGGTGCGCCCGAATCAGGCCGATGCCCTGATGTCGGCCACCGGCCCGGGCGGCGAGGAAAAATTCTTCCATCACCGCCAGACGCTGGCCTCCGCCGTGCGCTTCAATACCGCGGAGTTGGTCGACCTGGAAACCCGCCTGAGCCGGGCCGCCGACCAGGCGCTGGCGCTGGAGCTCGAAATCTTCGACCGCCTTGCCGAAGCCGTCCGGGCCAAGGGTGAGGCCGTCGGCCGGACCGCGGAGGCGCTGGCCTGGCTCGATGTCGCGGCGGGTTTCGCGGGTCTCGCGCGCGACGCCGATTACCGGCGACCCCGGGTCGATGACAGCCTCGCCTTCACCATCACCGGCGGGCGGCACCCGGTGGTGGAACAGGTGCTGCGCCGGACCGGCGAAGCCGGGTTCGTGCCCAACGATTGCGACCTCTCGGCGGAGGCCGTGGCGGCGGACGGCGCGGCGAGCAGGCTGTGGCTGCTCACCGGGCCCAACATGGCGGGCAAGTCGACCTTCCTGCGCCAGAACGCGCTGATCGCCATTCTCGCCCAGATCGGCTGTTTCGTGCCGGCCGAGGCCGCACATATCGGCATCGTCGACCGCCTGTTCAGCCGCGTCGGCGCCGCCGACGACCTCGCCCGGGGACGCTCGACCTTCATGGTGGAAATGGTCGAAACCGCCGCCATCCTCAACCAGGCCGGGCCGCGGGCGCTGGTGATCCTGGACGAGATCGGCCGCGGCACGGCCACCTTCGACGGCCTGTCGATCGCCTGGGCGACCATCGAGCATCTGCATGCGGTCAATCGCTGCCGCGGCCTGTTCGCCACCCATTACCACGAACTGACCCAGCTTTCCGCGCGGCTCGACGGGCTCACCAACCACGCCATGGGGGTCAAGGAATGGAAGGGCGAGGTGGTGTTCCTTCACGCCGTCAAGGCGGGCACCGCCGACCGGTCCTACGGCATCCACGTCGCCCGCTTGGCGGGCTTGCCGGAAGCCGCGCTCGCCCGGGCCGAGGAGGTGCTGAGCGCGATCGAGCGGGGCGAGAAGGCGGACGCGGTCTCGCGCCTGGCGGACGATCTGCCGCTGTTTGCCGCTGCCCCGCCGGCGGCTTCGGGCGGCGGCGGCAAGGCGGCGGGGCCGAGCGCCCTGGACCGCGCCGTCCAAGAGGTCAATCCGGACGACCTCTCGCCGCGCGAGGCGCTCGAGCTGCTTTACCGTCTCAAGGACCTCGCCGCCGGCAAAGCCGGTCCGGCCGAGGACGACGGGGCCTGACGAAGCCCCGGTCCATACCGGGCCCTAGTCGAGCCGCCCTTTGGGCGGGTGGTTGAAGACCGGCGGCTCCAGCGCGGCCCGGGCGGCCAGGCTGGGGTCGTTGGCGCCGTAATCCCAGCGGTTGGCGACGTAGCGCCCGCCGGTCTGCCCATCGGCGGCATCGGAGAACAGCCAGACGATGGGCGCGCGCATCACCGATGGGTCGACCAGATCGCGGGAAGTGTAGTACGCCTCGGGCACGAATTTGGTGCGTGCCGCGCCGCCCGGGATCAGCGAGTTGACGGTGACGCCGGTGCCGTCGAGGTCGGCGGCGAACACCAGGGTCTCGGACTCGATGGCACCCTTGGACGGTCCATAGGGGCTGTTGCCGCTGCGCTGCATGGTGCCGATCGATGTGGTGACATTGACGATCCGGCCCCAGCCCTGCGCCTTGAGCGCGCCGATCGCGGCGCGGCACATATGATAGGTGCCGATCACGTTGACCCGGATCACCTGGGCCCAGCGTTGCGGATCGGCCTCGAAGAACTTGCAGTTGGTATCCTCGGCCCCCGGCGCGATGACGTTGAGTTGCCCCAGGGCGGCGTTGTTGACGACGCCGTGCAGGGCGCCGAACTTCTCCAGCGTGTCGGCGACCGCCTGTTCGCATTGGCGGTAGTTGGAAATGTCGTAAGGCAGGCCCATGACCCGGTCGGCGCCGCGGTGGAAGCCGATCTCCTTGACGGTTTGCTCGAGCTCGTCCGCCTCCGGCGTCATCAGGGCGGCCCGGCCGCCCGCCTCGATGATGGCATCGGCCATTTCGCGGCCCATGCCGCGGCTGCCGCCCGTGACGATGGCGACCCGGTCCTTGAGATCGATATCGCTCATGCGCGTTCTCCCGCCGCCGGCACCGGCGGCGCCGGCACCCTGTAGGCGGGCACCGTTACGGCGTTCTCGAAGGCCGTATCGGGGCCGGCGTCGGCGTCCCAATAGCGCGCGTTGAACCGGACCCCGTTATGGCCGGCCGAATGTTCGGACATCAGCCAGACGATGGGATCGCGCATGATGTCGGGGTCCAGCAGCCGGGGGTTGGAATGCATCTTCTCCGGCACAAAGCTGGTGCGCACGGCGCCGCCGGGAAACAGCGTGTTGCAGGTCACCCCGGTGCCTTCGAGATCCTGGGCGAAGATCAGGGATTCGGATTCGATGCCGGCCTTGGAACAGCCGTAGGGGCTCCAATGCAGCCGCCCGTAGTTGGGCAGCGAGGTGGTGACGTTGACGATGCGTCCCCAGCCGCGCTCCAGCATCACCGGCGCCGCGGCCCGGGTCATGAAATAGGTGCCGATCACGTTGACCTCGATCAGCCGGGCCCAGCGCACCGGGTCGGCGATCCAAAAGGCCACATGTTCCGATTGGGACACGGCCGGGGCGACGTGCAGCGGGCCGATGCCGGCGTGATTGACCAGCCCGTCGAGGCCGCCGAACGTGGCTTGGGTCGCTTCCACGGCGCCGGCGCAATCGGCGTAATCGGAAATATCGCCGCTATGGGCGATGACGCGGTCCGCGCCGTGGGCCGCGCCGAGTTCCCGGGCGGTCGCCTCGAGTTCCTCGGTCTCCGGGCTGAGCACCGTGACCGAGGCGCCGGCGCCGAGCAGCGCGTCGGCCATTTCGCGGCCCATGCCGCGGCTGCCGCCGGTGACGATGACGGCGCGTCCGTCAAGACGGATGTCGGACATAGGATTGGTTCCCTTTCTTCCCTTGGGTGATTTGGCGGTGGCGCCGTGCGGTCAGGCGCCGCTGCGGAACAGCCGGCCAGGTCCGCCCGGCATCGCGCCGTCCGCCCCGGGGCCGAATTCCTTGAGCACCCGCCAAATGACGGCCTGGTTGGAATTGACAGCGGGCAGGCCGGTGGCAACCTCGGCCGCCTCGACGATCTCGATCTGCGTCGTGTTGGTGCAGGACAGGAACAGGCCGTCGGCCTCCGGCGTGAGCGCGTCGCGAACCTCGTCCAGCCAGCGCTCCGGCGGGACATGGATATAGCTCGACCCGCCCGGCAGGCCGAGGGCAACGTCGTTCACCACCGAAATGCCGATGCCTTGCAGGTAGATCTTCTCGGCATCGTTGGTGGCCTGCACATAGGGGCTGATCAGGATCGGGCGGGAGATGCGAAGCGCCCTGAGCGCCTCGACCACCACCTCGCCGGTCGCCAGCGCCGTCTTGCCGGTCTCGGCGCGGATCAGATCGATGACCCGGGCTTCGGCCTCCGGCCCGTCGGCCATGGCGCCGCCGGTGCAATGGAACACGATCACGTCGCATTCCGAATCGGCGAGGCACCCCGCCGCCTCGCGGATCTTGTCGCCGATCTCATCGAGGGGCCGGTGATGCGGCCCGGTCATCCTGAGCCGCGTGGTGTGCACCCCGATATCGGCGGGCAGGTAATAGCGGAACTGAGGCTCGGTCAGCCGGTTCGACGAGGGGATGATCAGTCCCACCCGGGCGCGCGGCGTCGCCAGCAAGGCGGGCCGGTCGCCCGTCTCGGACATCTGCAGAATGTCGGCCACTTGGTTTCCCCCGTTTTCCGGAAGGGGTGGGGCCCCTTCCGATGTTGTGCTGTCTCCTAAGTATGGGCGGCACCGACCGGGAGTCAATCGCAGACGCGCGCGCCAACCGCCTAAAATAGATGGCTTTTTTGTGATCTCCGCCCTCGCCGGGGCCCCGGTTCAGGCGGGCGGCGGCACGATGGCGTCGACCGCGGCGCATTCGTCGGCATTGAGCACCCAGTCCGCCCCCTTGGCATTGGCGGTGATCTGCTCCGGCTTGGTGGCCCCGGAAATGACGCTGGGCACGGTATCCTGGCTGGCAAGCCAGGCCAGCGCCAGGTCGAGGAGGCTGTGTCCGCGATCGGCGGCGAATGCCGTCAGCGCGTCGATCCGGTCGAACACCGCATCGTCCTTCAGCGCTTCCGCCCCGCGCCCGCCCTCGGCAAGCCGCGTGCCCGCCGGCGCCGGTTCGCCGCGCTTGTACTTGCCCGTCAGCATGCCGCGGAACAACGGGTAATAGGGCAGGATGCCGATGCCCCGCGCCCGGCACACGGGAACCAGCTCCGCCTCGATGTCGCGTTGCAGGATGCTGTAGGGGTTCTGTGCCGTGGCGAAGGCGGCGAATCCTTTCTCCTTCGACACCTGGAGCGCTTCCTCGAGCTGGGCGCCGGAAAAGTTGGAACAGCCGATCACCCGGACCTTGCCGTCCCGGACCAGCCGGTCCATGGCCTCGAGCGTTTCGGCGATGGGGGTGTCGGGATCGGGGAAATGGAGCTGATAAAGGTCGATGGTGTCGGTGCCGAGATTCCTGAGGCTCAGTTCCGCGGCTTTGAAGACGGTGTCCCGTTTCGCGCCCTGGCGGATCCCGAACTTGGTGGCGACGATGGCCTCCCGGCGCCGGGCGCCGAGCGCGCGGCCGATAAATTGCTCCGACAATCCGTTGGAATACGAGTTCGATGTATCGAAGAAATTGATGCCTTCGTCCAGGCACTGGTTGATGACGGCGGCGGCGGCGGCCTCGTCGCAGCGCCCGCCGAAGGCGTTGCAGCCGAGCCCGATCACCGACACTTTGAGCGCGTCGCCTCCCTCGGCGCCGATGGTCTTGTACCTCATGGATGCTCCCCCCATTGCGCAGCTTTCCAAAGCATAACCGCAGGCCCCGGCCCTGTCGCCCCGCTCATCGGCCGACGGCGCTTTACACTGGCCGCGCCGCGCGGGTAATAATCCCCAGCGGTCGGCCCCAAGGGCCGAAAGATCAAGCGCCGGGGCGGCCCGGCGCCGGCAGGGGGAGGACTCGATGGACGACATCGCCCAAGCACGGACCAATCAGGAGTTGATCATCGAGGCGCGCAAGCGGATGTCGCCGACGAGCTGGGATTATCTCTCGGGCGGGGGCGAATCCGAGACGACGCTCAAGCGCAACCGCTATGCGCTGGATTCCATCGCCTTCCGCCCCCGTGTCCTGAACAGCGTCCCCGAACCCGACCCGTCCACCACCTTCATGGGCCAAAACTTGCGCATTCCGGTGATCGCGGCACCCATCGGCTCGCTCCACCTGATGGACCCGGGCGGCAACATTCCGGTGGTCCGCGCCATGGACACGTTCGGATCGATCCCGGTGATCTCGATCATGACCAACCCCCGGCTCGAGGATTGCGCGGCGGAAACGCAAGGCTTCAAGGTCTTCCAGCTCTATGTTCGCGGCGACATGGGCTGGGTTGAAAAGACCCTCGACCGGGTGGTCGAGGCCGGGTTCAACGCGCTGGCCATCACCGTCGACGTGGCGCATTACGGGCGGCGCGAGCGCGACCAGTACAACCGCTTCAACCGCCGCGCCTTCGCCCAGCGCTCCAACCTCGAAGGCATCGACCTGGATCAGGAATGGCGCTGGCGCGGCCAGCTCACCTGGGATTTCGTCGACCACTGCAAAAAACATTGCGGCCTGCCGATCCTGGTCAAGGGTATCGCCACACGGGAGGATGCGGAGATTGCGGTCGCCCGGGGGATCGACGTGATCTGGGTGTCCAATCACGGTGGGCGGCAGCTGGATCACGGCCGCGGCGCCGTCGAGGCGCTGCAGGAGGTGGCCTCGGTCGCCAAGGGCAAGGTGCCGATCGTCGTCGACGGCGGTTTCGTGCGCGGCTCGGACATGGTCAAGGCGGTGATCTGCGGCGCCGACGCGGTCGCCGTCGGCAAGCTTCAGGGCTGGGCGCTGGCGGCGGGCGGCGAGGAAGGGCTGATCCGCTGCTTCGAGATCTTGGAGAACGAGATCACCATCACCATGGGGCTGTTGGGCGTGAACAAGCTTGCGGAACTGACGCCGGATCACCTCCATCACGGTGCCATGCCGATGAACCCGCCCTCGCCCTGGAGCGCCTTCCCGGTCGTTTCGGAAGCCTTCGAGCGCTGGGACCGCGGCACCTATTGATCCTGAATAAAGCCCTTGTTTAGACATTCATTTAATTAAGGACGTGATGAGCAAAGCGGTCTCTAGCGGCCGCCGCCATCGGCATGTTGCGGCGCCCGACTTCCGGGATGCGACATTTTTGCTACATGTTTTCTTTTGGCCACAACCTCGATTTATTTTCTTTGGTTGTTAAAAAATCCTTGGATAAGAAGGGCCTTCGCGTCCGGAGGTCCTT
>Ga0224512_10001467_pt1 | contig 22676 bp, 18 predicted proteins | sample SF_May12_sed_USG_4_FD_169103 | JGI IMG/M metagenome (GOLD analysis project Ga0224512, IMG submission 169103) | Sediment microbial communities from San Francisco Bay, California, United States - SF_May12_sed_USGS_13 | ecosystem: Environmental > Aquatic > Marine > Sediment | place: USA... | reverse complement strand
TGATGCACCTTGTGACGGGCGGCGCCTTCGCAAACGAGCCCTACTCCGATCCGGACCTCATCCTCGGTGCGGGCCACACTACCCATCTGAGTATGCTCGCCGCGCGACGCTCGCGGGGCGGACGGGTGATCGTCTCAATGACGCCGACGCTGCCGAAGAAATTGTTCGATCTCTGTCTCATTCCGGAGCACGATCGGCCTGGAAACGGTGGGAATGTGATCGTCACGCGAGGGGCCTTAAACCGGGTCAGACCCTGCGCCGACAAGGACGCCTTCTCGGGGCTAATTCTCCTGGGCGGCCCGTCGCCGCACTTTGCTTTCGACCAGCAGAAGATCATTGCTCAGATCCAAGCGGTGCTTAAAGATGATCCCGTAGTCGTCTGGACCGCCACCACCTCCCGCAGAACGCCCTCCGAACTTGCCGCGTCCCTCCGGGCGCTCGGGTCCGCGAACCTCAACGTTGTTCCGGTGGAAGAGACCACTCCCGGCTGGCTTGCCGGAAGACTCGGGCGAACGGAACGGGTGTGGGTCACCGAAGACAGCGCGTCGATGATGTACGAAGCATTAAGCGGCGGCGCCGCGGTCGGCCTGCTCACGCTAGAAGGCAAACGACCGGGCCGTATTTCCCGCGGAGTCGAACAGCTGGAGAAAACCGGTCAGGTCACGCGATTTGACAAGTGGCTCAAAGGCTCTGCACTCAAGCCATCGGATGCACCGCTAAACGAGGCCGTGCGCTGCGCCAGGCTCATCCTCGATCGCTTTCCCGGTATCTCTCAGCGCCGATGACCAGCGCAGCCCCACCGCGCTGCCTTTGCGTGGCGCAGATCCTGCCGGCGCTGAAAGAAGGCGGCGTCGAGCGCGGCACGCTGGAGGTAGCAGGCGCCCTGGCGAGGCGTGGTCACCACGCGCTGGTCATCTCAGGAGGCGGGCGCATGGTGGACGCACTTTTGCGCCTCGGTGCCGATCACGTCCAATTGCCGGTGGGCGCCAAGTCGCCATTGACGTTGAGATTCGTACCCAAACTCCGACGGCTGCTAAAGGAACGGCAGGTGGACGTTCTCCACGCGCGTTCACGCTTACCCGCGTGGATTGCTTATCTCGCCTGGCGCGGGATGCCCAAGGCGACCCGGCCTCGATTCGTGACCACGGTACACGGCCTTTACTCGGTCAACGCCTACAGCGCAGTCATGACCAGGGGCGAACGAGTGATCGCGGTATCCGAGTCAGTGCGCCGCTACCTGTGTGGCAATTATCCGAAACTGGATCCAGGGAAAATCGAGGTTATTTACCGCGGTGTCGACGACGCGCGGTTTTATCCCGACTACAAACCGACAGCGGACTGGGCTGCGCGGTTCGAAGCGGATTTTCCGCAACTCAAAGATAGATTCATCGTCACGCTGGCGGGTCGGCTGTCTAGGCTGAAAGGCCACGAAGATTTTCTCGAGCTCATTGGCATGTTAAGCGGCCGCGGTGTTCCGGTGCACGGGCTGGTGGTGGGAGACGACAAGCGCCGGCGCCGGCAGTTCGCCGACAGCCTGAAATCGACGGTTGAAAAACGCCGGCTGCCCATCAGCTTCATTGGTAACCGAGACGATCTGCGCGAAATCTTCACGGTATCCGGGGTCGTCGTGTCGCTGTCGAACAAGCCGGAGTCCTTTGGTCGCACGATACTCGAAGCGCTGGCTCTTGGCACTCCCGCGGTTGGATACCGTCACGGCGGCGTTGGCGAAATTCTCGACGCCATGTATCCCCAGGGTGCCGCGACCCCAGGCAACGTGGCTGCAGCCGTCGACGCCATCGAGCGCATTCAAAGCGAAAACCTCCGCGTCGAGCAGGGCAATCCATTCCCCTTGAGACGCATGCTGGACGCCACGCTGCAACTCTACGAGGATCTGGCTGATTCATGAAAAGCGAGACCGTACGCCCTTTCTGCCGACGCACCTAATCGGCCGGAGGGAATTGCCTTTAACAGTGCAGGGGTGGAACTTTGTTGTTGAAGAATGTACTTCATCAAGACCGCGCTATTCTTTGGCGGCCGCGTGCCGAATGGGGGTTCGTACTGCTGGTATGGTCGTGTTTGCTCCTATTGCCGTTTGGGCGCCTAGTCGAGGTTCCGGTACTGCTGATGGCTATAGCGGGCCTGGTGCTACTCATCCGTCGGCGACAATGGGTGATTGGATCTCCGTCAGCCCGGCTGTTTACGACCGCGTATCTAGTAGCTTGGGTACCAATTGTTCTCTCTCTACCTGACGCGTTCGACTTCAGCTCCAGTGTGCGTGTCGCGCTCGGTCATACGCGTTTCTATTTTTCCGGGCTGTTCATTATCTACTGCATCGCTACGATAGAAAATCACGAGCGGTTGTTGCGTCTGGCAGCCTGGTTGTTGGCAGTTTGGGTAGTAGATGGCTTTGTGCAGCTTGCTTCCGGTACGGATATTTTGGGATTTGACGCAAGTCCGACCCGTATTAACGCCCTCTTCGGTGATCGTAATCCGAAGTACGGGATCATGCTGGCGGTTTTGTCTCCTTTGCTTTTCGAATATGCCCGACACTATCGGGTCTCCAGTGTTTTCGCTATGACGGCAATCGGCACAACGGCAATCGTGTTGATTGTCGGCACGCGGTCATCCTGGATTATGCTAGCAGTGATTGCTGTAGGCTATTTTGCATTATTGTGGCTCCGAGACAGGCGAATACCTTGGCGTGTGATGTTTGTAACGGTCGCCGCGTCGGCATTGCTCTTGGGTGCTCTCTACACCGTCTCCGGACGCTTTTCCCAACGCGTTGATTCCGCTCTCGCCGGTATCACCAGTCAAGCCGAGGTTGCGAAAAACGCCGTAAGCCACCGATTTTTTATCTGGCAGGGCGCGATCAACATGATAGCTTCTCACCCCCTTAATGGAGTAGGAGTCCGTGGATTTCGCGATGCGTTCCCTGCATACGCGGACCCAGACGATCCCTTTTTCAATGCGGTACCGCCGATCACGCCGACACATTCGCATCAGCTGGTGCTCGAACTGTTGGCTGAAACCGGACTCATAGGTCTTCTGGGGACGATAATCATGCTGACACTACTTGTTCATGCAGCTTTGCGTGCCGATGTTGCCGCGCGTACGCGGGTTCTTCCTTATGGTTTGTGTCTGCTCGCCGGGTATTTTCCAATCAATACGCATTTGGCGATTTATTCGTCCTACTGGTCTCAGGTGCTATGGTGGCTCACCGCCGTGTACTGCTCGGGCTTCTTTCGTGACTCGCATACTCAGTACCGAGGTGTGGCGCCGTGATCTTGATACTCACCCAGTGCTTTCCGCCGACGATCGGAGGTATCGAGCTGCTTATGAAAGGGCTCGCCGATGGCGTGGCGGCGCGCGGTTTCAAAGTCGCGGTTTACGCCGATTCCCGACGGGATATGCTCGAGGAAAAAGCCGACAGCCAAGCGGCGTATTCGGTGCGCCGCTTCGGGGGATTCAAGCCACTTCGGCGGCGGCGCAAAGCTCGCGCCGTCGCGGCAGCGCTGGCGCGAGGAGGAATCTCTGGGATCTTCTGCGACAGCTGGAAGAGCGCCGAGTATACGGCCCGGGCGGCGCGGCACTCAGCCGTGCCGGTGGTTGCGCTTGCCCACGGCAGCGAGTTGCTCGAGCCCATGGGAACGTTCAAGCGCGGGCGAATCCGCAGGACATTGCGCGAATGCCACAGGGTGATTGCCAACTCCATGGATACCGCCGCGCGAGTCAAGGCCTTGGGGATAGACCCAACCAGAATCTCGCTTGTCTATCCCGGGGTGTCCAAGCCCCGCCGCGCCGATCCATCAACGGCCAAGGCCGTGCCTGGCGGGCACCCCCGGTTGCTGACCCTCAGCCGCATCGAGACACGCAAGGGCCTCGGGCAGGTTCTACGCTGCCTGCCTGATCTCATCGGGCAGTATCCCGAATTAAGCTACGTGATCGGCGGCGACGGTCCGGAAAAGGCCCGCCTTCGGGCGCTGGCCACGCAGCTCAAGGTATCAAGACACGTGCATTTCCTAGGCTGGCTCAACGACGAGGAGAAAGCCGATGTACTTACCGACTGTGACGTTTACGTCATGCCGGTGATTAAGCCCAACGGGCAGCGTTCGGTGGAAGGCTTCGGGCTCGCCTACATCGAAGCGGGCTATTTCGGCGTTCCCTGCATCGCAGGAATGTACGGCGGTGCCGTAGAGGCAGTCATTGACGGCGAAACCGGCATTATCTGCGACGGTGAGAACGTCGATGAGTTAGCGGCAGCGATCCGTCGATGCCTGGAAGACGACGAGCTGCGTCGGCGTCTGGGCAATACCGCCCGGCGCCGCGCCGAGAACGAATTCACCTGGGACAAGGCCGTCGTACGCTACCTTGAGTGCCTGCGTTAGAACGCCGCTGGCAACGAAGGTCGACACCAATCAATGGGGCGCGGCGTTATTATAGCAACGCTGGCTTCTCCCTCGAATTTGACCGCGCCGTTCGATGATAGACTCCTCCGGCTCGCGCCCATGCCCTTACGGAAAGTCCAGCAGATGGAAAAGCTCTCGGTTTTCGTGACCACCTTCAATAATGCCGAGACGCTCGACCGGTGCCTGTCGAGCGTGTCGTGGGCCGACGAGATGGTCGTTCTGGATTCTTTCAGCACCGACGACACGCTCGCCATCGCGCGCCATCACGGCTGCCAAATTCATCAGCGAAAGTTCAGGGGCTACGGCGCTCAGAAGCAGATGGCGCTTGAGCACACCTCGAACAACTGGGTGCTGCTCCTCGACGCTGATGAAATGCTCTCGTCTGGCCTGCAGAAGGAAATTCAGGCGCTGCTCGAATCGGGACTTAGCGCGGCCGGCTATGCGTTGCCTCGCCGCGAACAGGTTTTCTGGCGCATGAACCACCCCGGCGTGCGTCTCAATTATCACCTGCGGCTGTTCGATAAGCGCCGCGGCCGACTCTCGGACATGCCCGTGCACGCGGCCCCTAAGGTCGAGGGAAAGGTCGAGCGATTAACTCATCCTTTTTTTCATTTCGGCGAGCGGGACATTCACGAAAAGGTGGACAAAATCAACGCGTATTCCACCGGCCTGGTTGCCGAAAAGCTCGCCCGCGGTCGGCGCGTCAATCCTCTTGTCCTGATCTTCTATCCGCCCTGGGCCTTCTTTCGCAGCTACGTGCTCAAGCGTGCCTTCCTTGACGGCTGGGCAGGCTTCATTGCCTCGGTGGTCATGAGCTTTTACGCCTTCTTGCGCTACGCCAAGCTCTACGAGCACGGCCGCCGCGCGCGAGATGAGCCGACCGTTGACATCAGCTCCCCGCCCGACCGCAACGCCCGCGTCTGAACGCCCTCGCCGACTGCGCAGGCCGGAGCCACATACGTGGTGGCGACAAAATTCTGCGGATTCAGCGCGCTTCGAAAGCTCCGAGATCTCTCAAGCAATCGAGCACCTGCTCCGGCGTGACCAGCATCATGCAGGAATGATGCGAGCAGTGTTTGAGGTAGCAGTTGATGCAATAAAGACCGGACTGAAGCGCCGACACCATTTCGCCCGCAGGCTTAACGCGTCTCGGATCCGTCGGCCCACATACCACCACCATGGGCCGTCCTGCCGCGGAAGCCACGTGGGCGGTGCCGGTATCGTTGGCCACGATCACGCGCGCGCCCTCCGCGAGGGGCACGATATCCAAGAGCTCCGTCGAGCCGCACAGATTGATGGCAAAACCGTTCAGAGCCAGCTCGATTTCCCGGCATTCCTCGGCGTCCTCGTCAGCGCCAAGGAGCAACACGCGCCCGAGTCCGCGGCGCTCAAGACCCATCGCGAGGGCGATGAAACGCCGCGCACCCCAGCGCTTCAGATATCCGGCCGCCTGGCAGCCGGGAAGAAAGATCCCGTAGTCCTGAAGGCCAAGAGCGTGTTGTTTGAGCAATTTGAGTGCCCGCTCCCGATTGCGCCGCGGCGGGTGCAGCACGGGCGTCCGTGTCAGCGTCGGTACGCCGCCAGCGTCGAGTGTCGCTCGCAGGTGATCCAGCGCGTGCACCGGTTTAGGCTGGGGCGGTGGTGCCACGTTGTACGGCCAGCGGCGGTGGTTCCCGACCCGGTACCTGGGCGCCCGGCCGGTGAACCGCAGCAGCGACATGAGAATGCGAGATCGATCATTGGACTGCAGGTCGAAGACCGCATCGTAGCCTCCGCCGCCGATCTCTCTCAGCCAGCGAAACATGCCGGGAATTCCTTGCATCTTACCCCTGAGGTCCATGCAGATTATCTTTTTAAAGCGCGGGTCCTCGATGAACAGGCGATCCCAGGGTGCGAGCGTATTCAAATGAATGTCCGCTCGTGGGAAGGCGTCGAAGATGTCCTGAAACGCGCAGCTCGCCAACGCCACGTCGCCCATCGCGCTCCAGCGCATGACCAGGATGCGGCGAATGCCGGAATCTGAAGGGAGATCCGCAGTGAAATCCCCGCTCACTGTAGATATACGTTCTCGTTTGGGTCCGGACGAGTTTTGAATCGCCTGTGCACCCAAAGATATTGCTCGGGGTGCTTTCGTATCTCCGCCTCCAGCACGGCGTTGATGCGTCGCGCATCTTTCAGCTCATCTCCGCTGGGAAAGCCTTCGAGCGGTGGCAGCAGGAGGATCTCGTAACCGCGGGATCCCGACTTGCGGAAGAAATAAAAAGGAATTACCGGTGCGCCGCTCATCTTGGCATAGCGCGCGGTGGCTTTAACGGTGGCGGCGGGCTGAGCGAAAAATTCAGCGAATACGCTGTTACGGCGGCCGTGGTCCATGTCCGGCGGGTACCAGACTGGATGATTGCGCTTCAGCGCGCGGAGCAGGCTTCTCGCGTCGTCGCGCGAAATCATTTCTCCGGGGTGGCGGGTTCGGCCACGCTGAATGATGCGGTCAAGCAGAGGGTTACGGTTGGGACGATAGATCATGTAGCAGGGCATCACCTGCGAGAACAGCCTTAGGCCCATCTCCAAAGAGACGAAATGAGCGCTCAGCAAAATTGCCCCCTTGCCTTTTGCCAGCGACGCATGGAGGTGTTCAAGTCCTTTGATCTCGGCTAGGCCTTCTAGCCTTCGGTCAGACACCCACCAGGCCGCCCCCATCTCAACGAAGGCAACGCCCAGGGCAGCGAAATGCGCTTTCAGCAGACGTTCGCGGTCTGGTTCCGACATCTCCGGAAAACAGAGTTCCAGGTTCACCCGGGCGACGTGATGACGCCGGCCCATGAGGCGGTAAAAGACGGCGCCCAGCATCTCGCCGACGAACACCCGGACCGAGTAGGGCAGCAGCACCATCCCACGGAGGATCCCGGCCATCATCCAAATGACCCAGTAGCGTGGGTGGAGAAACTGGCGCAGTGGTGCGTCGCTGCCGGCGCCCATCGAACTCATGCGAAGCAATACAGGCTACGAGAAACCGGCGCACTATAAGACGTGAGGATTCGTTCGCGTAGCGGCGTCATCATGACGTTCACTTACCAATACAAAAGCTGGAAAAAATGCGCTCGAGCAAGTCGTCAGCGGTAAATGTACCAGTGATTTCTCCCAGGGCATTTTGCATCTGCCGAAGATCCTCGGCGATGAGCTCGCCCGCCGGACGGCCCTCGAACTGCGCTTTCGCCGCGCGCCCGTGCTCAAGGGCGGCGCGAATGGCTTCCAGGTGCCGCCTGCGCGCGGTAAAGCTTCCTTCCCCCGCCGGACGGTACCCCACCGCACCCTTCAGCGCATCCACGAGACCCTCCAGTCCCGCGCCGGTCTTGGCGGAGATAAGGATCTCGGTGCCAAAAGGCGCGTTAAAAACGCCGGGCTCCCGTCCGGTTAGATCAATCTTGTTGCGCACCAGCATGAACTGCGGAGGGTTGCCAAACTCCTGCCACAACCCGAGCCTCGAGGCCTCGTCGTGCTCACGATCGTCCACCATGGCGAGCAGCACGTCGGCGGTGGAAATCTCGCTTCGCGCCCGGGCAATGCCCTCGCGCTCCACCTCGTCCTGGGTGGCCCTCAGGCCCGCCGTGTCCACCACGTTCAAGGGCAGCCCATCCAGGTGGATATGCTCGCGCAGCACGTCTCGGGTGGTCCCGTGCACATGTGTGACAATGGCGGATTCGCGGCCGGAAAGCCGGTTGAGCAGACTCGACTTGCCTACGTTGGTGGCTCCGGCGATCACCACCGTCATGCCTTCCCTCAAAAGGCACCCCTGCACCGCGGCGTCTCGGACCGCCTCCAGCTCGCTGAGGATCCGCTGGATGCGAGCACCGATCTCGCCTTCAGCGAGAAAGTCGATTTCCTCCTCAGGAAAGTCGATGGCGCCTTCCACGTAGGCGCGCAGCGCCACCAGCGTCTCGACTACCGCGTTGATACGCCGGGAAAACTCGCCCTGGAGCGTCCGCTGGGCGCTCAGCGCGGCGGTGCGCGAAGCGCTGTCGATGAGGTCGGCCACGGCCTCGGCCTGCGCCAAGTCCATCTTGTCGTTTAAAAACGCACGCTGGGAAAACTCACCCGGACGGGCGAGCCGGGCCCCTGCCTCAAGCACGCAGCCGAGCAGCATGTCCATGACCACGGCGCCGCCGTGGCCGTGAAGCTCTAGAACGTTTTCGCCGGTGAACGAGGCGGGTGCGGGGAAATAAATCGCCAGGCCCTGGTCGATTATTTCATTGCTGGCGTCGCGAAAGCGCGCGTTGACGGCGACCCGAGGCTCAGGCAATCGACCGCAGATCTGGGCCCCTATTTTCGCTGCCGCCGGTCCGGAGACACGCACAATGCCGATGCCCCCGCGCCCCGGGGGCGTAGAAATCGCGGCAATGGTGTCACGCACGTCGCCTTTCATGGTTTTCAGGCGAGGGGTAAATTCCAGATCCCCAAGCAGCGTCCCTTCAGGCGTGGCCGACGATCTTCCTGGTGATGACCCACTGCTGCGCAATGGAAAGAAGGTTGTTGACGAACCAGTAGAGCACGAGGCCCGAGGGGAAAAAAAGAAAGAAGAAAGTAAACACGAAGGGCAGCGCCATCATGATCTTCGCCTGCATGGGATCCGGTGGAGGCGGATTGAGCTTTTGCTGAATGAGCATGGTCGCGCCCATCAGGACGGGCAGCACGAAAAAGGGATCGTGAACGCTCAGGTCATTCAGCCAGAAGATGAAAGACGCCTGCCTCAGCTCGACGCTTTCAAGCAGAACCCAGTAAAGGGCGATGAAAACCGGGATCTGAACCAGGATTGGAAAACATCCGCCGAGCGGATTTATCTTCTCCTTCTTGTAAAGTTCCATCATCGCCTGGTTCATGCGCTGCTTGTCCTTACCGTAACGCTCCCGGATGGCAACGATTCGGGGCTGCACCTTGCGCATGCGGGCCATGGACTTGTAGCTGGTGGCGGAGAGATGAAAGAAGGCGAGCTTAATCATCAGAGTAAGAATGATGATGGACCAGCCCCAGTTACCGATGAAATCGTGGATCCAGTCCAGAAGCCAGAAAAGCGGCTCGGCAATGAGCCAGAGCCAGCCGAAGTCCACCGTGCGCTCCAAGTTTGGGGCAACGCCCTGCATTCGCGCCTGGATCTTGGGGCCGACATAGAGGCCAAGCTCGAACGTGTCCCGGGAGCCCGAGGGAACGATCTTTGGCGGAGTCAGCAGGCCAATGACGTAGCGTTGGTTTACGAGCGCCTTGGTGTAGTAGCGGGAGTCAATATTTTGATCTGGGATCCAGGCGCCGGCGAAATAGTGCTGGATCATGGCAATCCACCCGCCCTGAGCCGACAGGTCGAGATTGCTTTTGGTCATGTCGGAGAAGTCGATCTTCTCGTAGGGCTTTTCCGGCGTGGATACGACGCCGCCGGTATAGGTATAGGTGCGGAAGAGGCCGCGGGTCTCCTCCACCACGCTACGCTGAAACTGGCCGTACATTCTCGCCTGCCAATCTTCCTGCGTGTTGTTGGTCACCTCGAAGCCGACGTCGATCTTGTATCGATTGCGATGGAACACGTAGCGCTTGGTGACGCTTATGCCGTTGGAGCCTTCCCATATGAGCGGCACCACCAGGGTGTCTTGTCCGTCTTCCATGACATAGCGCTCCGACGCGGAGCGAAAGCGCTGGTGATGGTTGGGCGCACCTGTCGAACCTACCAGGCCTGACTGGGCGATAAAAATACCGGGCGGTTTGCCGTTGAGCAGAGTGAAGGGAACGTCCGGCTTCTCGGCAGAAACCGGATACTTGAGCAGATCGACGCGGGTCAATGTCCCGCCGATAAGGCTGATCTGCGCTTCGTAGAAGTCCGTACGTACGCTTAAGAAATCCCCGGATACCGCGCTCTCGCTAGCCTCGGGGGCATCAGCAGTCAGCGGCTGGTCGGAGGTGACCGCCTCCGGCACGTCGGGCGCTGCGGCTTCCGCAGGCGTGGGCGCGTCGCCGCTGATGGTCGAAGATTGGGGCGCCGGCGGGGTTGGCTTGGGCCCGTAATCCTGGCGCCATGCTTGCCAAATGAGCAGGGACACCACCGCCAGAGCGATGACTAAAAGCGTACGAACTTGCTCAACGGGCACGATGGCCTACTCCCTGTCAGAATGCGCGAAGCGAGCGTGATTCCTTCGCCTGCTTGGTGTTACCCGCTCGGGGGTCGACGGATCGCTTTGCATCATGTCGCTTGCGATTTTTCCGTGGAGAGGCGGACTTTTTCCAGCAGATTTGGCCACTCGGCATCCAAAGCCTGGCGAAGCGATTCGTTGTCCGTGCCGGCGAGCGCGGGAAGGCTAATCACGACCACGTCCAATCGGGCAAGCAGCCCGACATTTCGCCGGAAGCTTTCCCGAACGACGCGTTTGATGCGATTGCGTTTGACCGCTGATGACACATGCTTCTTGGCAATCGCAAGGGCAAGGCGAGGCGTTTTGATCGCGCGTCGGCGCGCGCGGATAGTCACATAGGCGTTTGATATTTTTACGCTGTCTTGGAAAACGCGCTGAATGTCCCTCGGCTGGGACATACGCATCGCACGGCCAAAGCGCTCGCGGACGCGATGCCGTTCCAATGCCTCAAGCGCTCAAGCGAGCCCTGCCCTTTCTACGCCTCGCCTTGATGACCCGCCGACCACCGGTAGTCGCCATGCGCGCGCGGAAACCGTGACGCCGCTTGCGCTTGAGCCTGCTTGGCTGAAAAGGTCTTTTCATCGGTACGCCCCTAGTATCCGGCTTTGACAGCCCACCCCGGCAGCGGGGCCGGAGAAAAGCGCGGATGCTACGTCCTAACCCTTTCGGCTGTCAAACCGGCCAGCACTGTGGGGCCACCTTAGCACCGTTTGCTCCACACCCTTCAAACGCTTCGAAGTGAGTTCGCAGCGAAGTTTAATTTGCCGCAGCGTGTGCGCTTGCCGAATCAGATACTTGCATTGATAGACCACCTTCTAAACGCAAAAAATGTTACTTCGTTGCGAAAGTTCCGAGAGGTTCCCCAGTGCAATTGAGGGGTATACACTGCCATCCTTCTGATGCTCGCTCGCGGTTATAACAGGGAGGACCGCTGGGTGGTTCCGACTCTATGGAAAAAATGTCTCGACCGACTTGAGGGAGAGCTTTCACCGCAGCAGTTCAACACCTGGATTCGACCGCTCCACGCCGTCGAGGACGGCGAGTGTCTGCGATTACTCGCCCCCAACCAGTTCGTGCGCGACTGGGTCAACGAGCACCTAGCCGGGCGGATATCGGAAGTTTTCTCCCGCGTTAACAATTCCGAACGCGCTGACGTTATCGTCCAGGTTGGAAGCCGACAGGCAACCCAAGCACCGCCCAGCGCCGCGGCAATGCCTGCTGCAGAGCTTTATCGTAACGCCCAACCGGATCAAGCCGTAACGACGCAACGCCGGGCAACAGGAGTAAGACCTGGATTCACCTTCGAAGCCTTCGTCGAAGGTAAGTCCAATCAGCTCGCGCGGGCCGCCTCCATGCAGGTCTCGGAAAACCCCGGCAGCGCTTACAACCCGTTATTCATTTATGGTGGGGTTGGGCTTGGCAAGACCCATCTCATGCACGCCATCGGCAACGCCATCGTCGAGCGCAGTCCGGGAGCTAACGTGGTGTACCTGCATTCGGAGCGCTTCGTCGCCCACATGGTCAACGCGCTGCAGCACAACACCATCAACGAGTTTAAACGCCTTTATCGATCCGTCGATGCGTTGCTCATCGACGACATCCAGTTTTTCGCCGGCAAGGAGCGTTCACAGGAAGAGTTTTTCCATACGTTTAACACCCTACTGGAAGACCAGCAGCAGATTGTGATGACCTGCGATCGTTACCCTAAAGAAGTCGACGGTTTGGAAGAGCGACTCAAGTCACGCTTCGGCTGGGGTCTCACCGTTTCCATAGAATCGCCGGAACTGGAAACCCGTGTGGCCATACTGCGCATGAAAGCGGGTTTGAGTGCAGCGGAGGTGCCCAACGACGTCGCCTTTTTCATCGCCCAGCGTATTCGCGCCAATGTGCGGGAACTTGAAGGCGCGCTTCGCCGCGTTATAGCCAACTCGCACTTCACCGGCCGACCGATAACCTTGGAACTCGCCAAGGAAGCGCTTAAAGACCTGCTCGCGCTTCAGGACAAGCTGGTCACCATAGAAAACATCCAGAAGACCGTGGCGCAGTACTACAAAATCAGAGTGGCCGACCTCATCTCCAAGCGTCGAACGCGGTCCATTGCAAGACCCCGGCAGATGGCTATGGCACTGGCAAAAGAGTTGACCAATCACAGCCTGCCAGAGATTGGAGACGCCTTTGGCGGCCGCGACCATACCACTGTGATTCATGCCTGCAGAAAGATTGCCGAGCTCAAGGCCAACGATGTGTCCATCGACGAAGAGTATGCAATCCTGTTGAGAACCCTGAGCACTTAGTATGAATAAGCTGTGGATAAATAAAGAGCGGCGAAAGTTCATCCCCTGTATGTACAGCTTATCCACACTAAAGCCAGGCTCCGCGGACAGGGTTAGAGCCTCAAATTACTATCATAACTTACTGATAAATAGATACTTATTTGAATTACCCACAGCTGACAGGCTAGCTAATAGATACAATAACATTCAAAGATCTAAATAATGAAGTTTATTATTGATAGAGAAACACTGCTCAAACCGCTGCAGGCGATTCAGGGCGTGGTGGAACGCCGTCAAACGCTGCCGATTCTCTCCAACGTCCTGATGAGCGTAGGCGAAGACACTCTGGCGGTGACGGCAACCGATATGGAGGTGGAGCTGGTGGCGAAAACCGGGCTGAAAGGCGCCGAAAACGGAGAGATTACGCTGCCAGCGCGAAAGCTTATCGATATTTGCCGGGCGTTGCCGCCTGAGGCGAGCATCAGCTTCAGCGTGGACGGGGAGCGTGCGGCGATCCGCTCCGGCAGGAGTCGCTTCACTCTGAGCACGTTGCCGGCTTCGGAGTATCCCAGTGCGGACCGTCCGGCGGACGAAGCTTCGATTTCAATCAAGCAGGGGGCATTCAAGCACCTCATCGAGCTGACCCATTTCGCCATGGCGCACCAGGACGTGCGTTACTATCTCAACGGCCTGTTGTTGGAGTTGAGCTCGGAGATGCTGCGGGCAGTAGCCACCGACGGGCACCGTCTTGCGGTGGGAGAAATGGATATCGAGGCCGATGTGGGCGAAGAAACTCGCTCGCTTATCCTGCCTCGAAAGGGGGTGGGGGAGCTTCTCAGGCTGCTGGGTGGCGACGACGAGACCATGGAGCTGGTGATTGGAAGCAACGCGGTCCGGGCGAGCTTCGCCGAGCTGCAGTTCACAAGCAAACTCATCGATGGACGGTTTCCGGATTACGAGCGGGTGATTCCTGATTCCGAGACCTGTGACAAGCAAATCACCCTGGATAAAGAAACCCTCAGACAGTGTCTGGCCCGAGCCGCGATCCTTTCCAACGACAAGTATCGGGCAGTGCGGTTGAGTCTCGCCCCGGGGATACTCAGGGTGGTGGCCAACAACCCGGAACAGGAAGAGGCCGAGGACGAAATGGAGGTCGCCTACGACGGGGATTCCCTGGAGGTCGGTTTCAACGTTACCTATCTCATGGACGCCTTGAATGCCTTACCGAGTGCGAACGCACGCCTTTACTTCACCGACGCAAGCAGCAGCTGCCTCATAATGCCCGAGGGCAAGGAACGCTGCCGCTACGTGGTCATGCCCATGCGGCTTTGAGCCGGCTCGAAGGCAAGATTCCTATTGCCGAGCCGGCAGCGCCCCAGGGCTCGCGGCCTGAACCCGGCACTGTCCATGCCATGCGAGTGATCCGGTTCGAGGTCAACAACCTTCGCATTATCGAGTCGGCCCAGCTGGAACCAGGGTCTAACCTCAATCTTGTCGTGGGTGCCAACGCCAGTGGCAAGACCAGCCTGCTGGAGGCCATTCATCTCGTTTGCACAGGACGCTCGTTTCGCTCCCGTCGCGCCGATGAGTTTATTCGTCGCGGCGCTGCTGAGACGACTATTCACGCCAGGATAAAGCAAGAAAACGACGAAATCGTAGCGGTAGGGGTGGAAAAACGGCCCCACGGTACCCGGATCCGTTTCGCCGAATCCGACATACGCAGCGCCTCAATTCTGGCCCGCCACCTTCCGTTAATAGTCATTCCCCCCGACAGCCAGCGCCTCGTTTTCGACGGCGCCGATCTCCGCAGGCGTTTATTGGACTGGGGATTGTTTCACGTGGAACAAGAGTATGCGGGCGTGTTTGCGAACTACCGGCGGGTCCTTCAGCAGCGTAACGCTCAGCTGAGGTCCGGGCCCGATCCCCAGGCCCTGGAGGCGTGGGATGTTGAGCTGGAGGCGGTTGGAGGACGACTGCACGCCGTGCGTCAAATTCACCTACAGCGCGTCCTGCCCAGGGTCTCGAAACTAGCGAGTGAGCTGGCCCGCGTGGAAGTGAGTGTTCACTATTATCCTGGGTGGGATGAAAACACTCCACTGGCTCGCGCCCTGGCGTCAAGCCTGCCGCGGGATCTGGCTCGCGGCTATACCGGAATTGGGCCCCACAGGGCCGATTTAGCCCTTCGCGTCGGCGCACTTCCCGCTCATCAAGTGCTTTCCCGTGGCGAGGCCAAGCTCCTTTGTATGGCACTGTGGCTTGCCCAGGCTAGAGACCACCACGCGCAAAGCGGCAGGTCGCCCATCATCCTCATTGACGATCTGGCGGCTGAACTCGACCCGGAAAATCGCCCTCGGGTCCTGGATGCCCTCTTTGAACTGGGTGCACAGAGCTTTGTCACCAGCGTTTCCGAAAGGCTGTTGGGCGATGCTCGAGGGCCGTTGAAAGGGTTTCACGTGGAACGAGGAAAAGTCCGAGAAATGGTATAATTTCCCGTCTTTTGCCCCGGGAAATTCAAGCTCTTATGCAGACTTATGATTCCACCAATATCAAGGTGCTCAAGGGCCTGGACGCGGTACGTAAGCGTCCCGGGATGTACATTGGCGACACCGACGACGGCACCGGTCTCCACCACATGGTTTTCGAGACCGTCGACAACTCCGTTGACGAGGCGCTCGCAGGGCACTGCACCGAGATCGAAGTCATCGTCCACGCCGATGAATCGGTCACCGTAGTCGACAACGGCCGCGGCATCCCCGTGGACATCCACGCGGAGGAAGGGCGTCCAGCGGCCGAGGTGATCATGACGGTGCTTCACGCCGGAGGAAAATTCGACAGCAACTCGTATAAGGTCGCCGGTGGACTGCACGGCGTCGGTGTATCCGTGGTCAACGCCCTGTCGGAACACCTGGAGCTCAATATCTGGCGCGGCGGTAAGGCCTACAGTCAAACCTACCGCCACGGCGAGCCGAAGACGCCGGTCACCGTCATCGGCGACAGCGATCGCACCGGGACCCAGATTCGCTTCAAGCCGAGTTCGAAGACCTTTACCAATATTGAATTCCATTACGACATTTTGGCGAAGCGCTTAAGAGAGCTTTCTTTTCTTAACTCCGGGGTGCGCATCAAGCTCGTGGACGAACGCACGGGCAAGCAGGACGTGTTTCAGTACGACGGTGGAATCCGCGCCTTTGTGCAGCACCTGAACCAGAAGAAAACGCCGCTGCACGCCAACGTTTTTTATTTTTCCACCGATAAAGACGGCACCGGTGTCGAAGTGGCGATGCAGTGGAACGACTCCTATCAGGAGAACGTCTTTTGCTTCACCAACAACATTCCCCAGCGCGACGGCGGCACGCATTTGGCCGGTTTCAGAGCCGCGCTGACGCGAACCTTCAACCAGTACATGGACCAGAATGGAATCGTTCAGAAAGCCAAGGTGGAGCCCACCGGTGACGACGTGCGCGAGGGACTGATGGCGGTGCTTTCGGTGAAGGTGCCGGATCCCAAGTTCTCCTCCCAGACCAAAGACAAGCTGGTGTCCTCGGAAGTGAAGGCGGTGGTGGAATCCACGGTGAGCGAGAAGCTTGCGAGCTATCTTCTGGAGACGCCCGCAGACGCGCGCGCCATTACCTCCAAGATCATCGAGGCGGCCAGAGCCAGGGAGGCCGCACGCAAGGCGCGCGAAATGACGCGCAGAAAAAGCGCCCTGGACGTGGCTGGCTTGCCGGGCAAGCTGGCCGACTGTCAGGAGCGCGATCCTGCCCTGTCGGAACTGTTTCTGGTCGAGGGCGATTCCGCCGGCGGTTCGGCTAAGCAGGGCCGCGACCGAAAGTTCCAGGCAATCTTGCCATTGAAGGGGAAGATCCTGAACGTTGAAAAGGCCCGCTTCGACAAGATGCTGTCCTCGGTGGAGGTGGGCACGCTCATTACCGCATTGGGTTGCGGCATCGGCAAGGAGGAATACGACCCGAACAAGCTGCGCTACCACCGCATTATCCTCATGACCGACGCGGACGTGGACGGCTCTCACATTCGCACCCTGCTTATGACTTTTCTTTACCGACAGATGGCGGAGCTCATCGAGCGCGGCCACGTCTATATTGCCCAGCCGCCGTTGTACAAGGTCAAGAAAGGCAAGCACGAGCGCTACGTGAAGGACGACGTCGAGCTGGACGCTTTTCTTATGGAAATGGCGCTGGACAGCGCCCGGCTGGAGCTGGGCGGATCAGCCGGAGAACTCGGCAGCGCGGCGCTCGAGGCGGTCGCGCGCGACTATTTGACCTTAAGCGGGATTTTCAAGCGCCTGGCGAGACGGATCCCGGCGGAGATCCTGGAGGTGGTGGTGTCCATGCCGGTGCTCGAGGTGCAGCGGGAAGTGGTCAAGAACGACGTCCACGCCTGGTTTGAAAAGCTCGAGGCCCGCATGCGCGAGGTGTGGCCTGCCCATGTCAGCGAGGCACGGGTGGAAGCGATTCACGAGGACGGTTTTCGCGCCAAGCTCCGGGCGGTAGTGCACGGCGTCGAGTCCGAGCGCACCGTTGGAAGCGAGTTTTTTCGCTCGGCGGAATACCGCAAGCTGGTGGAGCTCAGCGTGCACATCAACGGGCCGCTGGAAAAAGGTGCCGCGGCTCATCGCGGCGACAAATCCCAGCCCATTGCCACGCTGGGTGAGGGGCTGAGCTGGTTATTGACCGAGGCCAAGCGCGGCATCGCCATTCAGCGCTACAAGGGGCTCGGCGAAATGAACCCCGACCAGCTGTGGGAAACCACCATGAACCCCGAAACCCGACGCCTGCTGCAGGTACGTATCGAAGACGCGGTGGCGGCAGATGAGCTGTTTACGACCCTGATGGGCGACCAGGTGGAGCCGCGACGGGATTTCATCGAGGCCAACGCGCTCTCCGTCTCCAACCTCGACGCTTGATGAGATTGGCTTCATAGCCATCGCCCGGGCCATTAAGGATCTCGCGCCCGGGCGATGCTCCAAAGCTCGATGTGCTTCACTCCAGCGCTGCGGAGCGTGCCCGCTAAGGCAATGACAGTGGCGCCGGTGGTGACCACGTCGTCGATGATGGCCACGTGTCGCACCGAGCCTGAGTTTTTTTCGTTCACCGAAAACGCACCGCGCACGTTTTGACGTCGTTCGCGCGCGCTTTGCAGGCTGGCCTGCGCCGCAGTCGCCCTGTTTCTACGGGCGAATTCAGCTGCAATTGGAACTGCTAGACGCGCCGACAGCGCGCGCGCTATCTCCAGCGACTGATTGAATCCCCTTTGACGCTGGCGTTCAGGGTGAAGCGGCACCGGAACGATGCATTGCGGAGCGGCAAAGCCGTGGGTTTCCAGGTATTCGGCCAGCAGCGAACCCAGCACCGCCGCCGCCGCCAGTCGATGGCGGTATTTAAGCGCCTGTATGAGCCCGGCCAAGGGATCCGCATAGAGGTAGGGGATACGCACCTGGTAAAAGGGCGGCGGGCGTTTCAGACAACGGGCGCAACGCGGCCCGATAACCAGGGGTGTGGCACACCCCTCACAAGGGTTTTCTAGCCTGGGCAAGGCAGCGCGGCAACCCTTACACAAATTGATGGATTGGGCCGGGCCAAGACACAGCAGACAGTGCCGCGGGAGCAGCCACTCGTGGGCAATCCGTAGCCATTTGTTCACTATCTGCGATCCATCGCGTTGACAAGGAGCCAGGTCGTTTCCATGATTGCTTGAGTTTTGGTCCACGGCAAGCGGGAGGGACACGTTGGCAAAGCGAGACCAGGGTGACGGGATCCGCCACGACTGGACCCGGAAGGAGGCCAAGGCGCTTTACGCCCAGCCCTTCAACGATCTTCTGTTTCAGGCCCAGGCGATACACAGACAGCGCTTCGATCCCAACCGGGTGCAGGTGAGCACCCTGCTCAGCATCAAGACCGGGGCCTGTCCCGAGGACTGCGCTTACTGTCCCCAGAGCGCTCACTATGCGCCCGGTCGGCAAACCGAGTCGTTGCTTTCCTCAAAAGAGGTCATCGCCGCCGCGCGAGCGGCCAAAGCCGCGGGCGCGACCCGCTTTTGCATGGGCGCCGCGTGGCGAAGCCCCAACGACCGGGATCTGGATGCGGTGGAAGCGATGATCTCCGGCGTGAGCGCGCTGGGTCTGGAGACCTGCGCCACCTTGGGCATGCTGACCTCAGGTCAAGCTCAACGTCTCAAAGCCGCGGGACTGGATTTTTACAACCACAACCTCGATACCTCACCGGAGTTCTACGGCGCGATCATTTCGACGCGTAGCTACCAGGACCGGATGGATACTCTCGAGCACGTGCGGCAGGCGGGGATCAACGTTTGCTGCGGAGGCATACTCGGCATGGGCGAGCGGGCCGAGGACCGTATTGGATTGCTATTACAGCTGGCGAATCTGCCGGCGCATCCGGAGAGCGTCCCCATCAATCTGCTGGTGCAGGTGGAGGGAACGCCCCTGCACGGCACGCCTGGGCTGGACCCGCTGGAGTTCGTGCGCATCATTGCCCTGGCCCGAATCATGATGCCGGCGTCTTACGTGCGTTTGTCCGCCGGCCGGGAGGATATGTCGGCGGAAACCCAGGCGCTTTGTTTTTTTGCAGGCGCAAACTCCATTTTCTACGGCGAAAAGCTGCTCACCACCGCCAACCCGGCGCCGGAATTTGACCGGGCTCTGTTCGCGCGACTCGGAATACAGCCCGAAAGGTTACCCCCGGCGCGCGCGTCGGCGGCGGACTGAAGCGTTGGGCGAACGGGCCGGCGGTCGCAAAGGTATCTGGCCGCGGTGACCGCAGAAGACAAAGCGTTCCTTCTGGATAAGCTGACGGTGCGGGCCGCCTTCGAGCGTGCAAGCCACCACTGCGACAGCGCCGCGCGGGTGCAAAGGGAGCTCGGCGAGCGGCTGATGGAGCACCTGGAGCCCGTACGTCTCGCGCCGGCCCGCGTTCTTGACCTGGGCGCGGGCACCGGCGAGCTTGCCAAGGCGCTTTCCAGGCGTTACCGCAAATCGAGGATTCTGGCACTGGATCTAGCCGAGGGCATGATGCGCGTGGCCCGGGGCAAGACAAGGCGTTTTTGCTCCCGGCAAGACTTTGCCTGTGGCGACGCCGAGTGGTTGCCGCTGGCGGCGGAGCGCATGGACCTCGTCATCTCCAACTCCGCCTTGGAGTGGTGCAACGACCCGGATCGCGTTTTCGCGGAAGTTCTTCGGGTATTGAAACCGGGCGGACTGTTCATGTTTTCCACTTTAGGTCCGGATACGCTGCGCGAGCTTCGGGAAAGCTTCGCCCGCGTAGACGACCGGCCCCACGTCCACGGCTTCATCGACATGCACGACCTCGGCGACGCCCTGATGCGCGCGGGTTTCACCGACGTGGTCATGGATACGGTCCGACTCGTAGCTGAGTACGACGACGTCGCAGCGCTCATGCGAGAGCTCAGGACCCTGGGGGCCACCAACGCCCTCAGCAACCGCTGCCGCGGGCTCAGCGGGCGCGGCCGGCTGAATCGTTTGGTCGAAGCTTACGAGGCCCATCGGCGCGGGGGCGTGTTGCCGGCTACCTTCGAAGCGGTTTTCGCCCACGCGTGGAGACCCAAGTCCAATTCAAGAGCGGGTGTCCGTGTCGCCCCGCCGCGTCTATGACGATCAAGTCGCGGCAGAGCGAGCCGCGAGGCGTGTTCGTTACCGGCACCGACACCGGAGTCGGCAAGACCTGGGTGAGTCTGGGTCTGATGGCGTCGCTTCAGGCGCAAGGCTTCTCGGTGGTGGGGATGAAGCCGGTGTCCGCGGGCTGCGAACGCACCCCCGAGGGACTCAGAAACGAAGACGCATTATTGCTGCAGCGCCAATCCTCCGTGATGCAGCCCTACGAGCGCGTCAACCCGGCGGCCTTTGAGCCGCCCATCGCGCCCCACATTGCCGCCGAAGAAGCCGGAGCCCGGATCAACTTTGCCCGCATCCGGCGTGCCTATGACAAGCTGGCGGTGACCGCAGATCTGTGTGTCGTGGAGGGCGCCGGCGGCTGGCTGGTACCTTTGAGCGCTCGAAGGAGCTTTGCCGATCTGGTGGAACATCTCGGTTTGCCGGTGATGCTAGTGGTGGCCATCCGGCTTGGCTGTCTGAATCACGCCCTGCTTACGGTGGAGAGCATTGAGCGCCGCAATCTTTCGCTTATTGGCTGGGTGGCCAATCTGCCGGCCCCGGAGACGGCCCGCGCGGAGCAGAATATCCAAGCCCTGGAAAAGCGAATCACCGCGCCTCGTATCGCTACCGTAAAATACGCGCCAACAACGTCCGTGGCGCACTTCGCGGAGTCTCTCGGTACGTCAAAGGCACGGCGACTGCTTCGGCGTTTGGCCGCGGCCTAATCGACCCGGCACTCGACGGCGTCGATGCAACACCCATGGCAACCTGTGTGCGTTCCGGGCAACATTTTGACCGTGTGCTAACTGTCTGATTTTATTGATTCAAAGAATTTGCGCCCCACATACCCCTAAGTTAGCATGTGCACCGTTTTTGCATCGATTTCGCGCGCTGCGCCCGCAAAAGATTTTGCCCCATGGTGGTAAGAACCATCCGCCCTGAAGAGGGATGTCGATTTGTCATTCGCCCCAACCGGTCACTCAGCTGGCGGCAGACAAAGCTCGTCTACGCCACGCTGGCGGCGCCTTGCCTGCTCGTTGCCCTGGGTTTCACCCTGATGGGCTACTGGCCGGTGCTGCCTTTTGCGGGCGCAGAAGTTTTGGCTTTGGCGGTGGGTTTTCATCTTTGTGCATTGAGTGGCCGGAAAACGGAAGTGGTATGGATAAAGGACGACCGCATCGCCATCGAGAAAGGCAGGGAGAATTTGCGCACGGTTTGTGAGTTCAAGCGTACCTGGACGCAGATCGCGCTTTTGCCCCCCCGGATTGAGTGGTATCCGAGCCGCCTGGTGATACGATCCCACGGGAAACAGATACAATTAGGCGCGTTCTTGACGGACGGGGAACGTGAGCGGCTCGCTTGGGACCTCAAACGAGTCATATCAACAGAAGAACTGTACAGCGCTGCGACGGTTGAGGCCGAAGCGACGCTGGTCTGAATGCGGGAAATTTCAGGAGACGGTACCCAATGCACTTGATTAGATTGAGCAGGCTCCTCATCGGCGCCCTGTTGGCCGCCATCGGCACGAGCGCGTTTGCCGCCTTTGGTGATCTGAACATGCCGGTTGGGGTAACGCCCATAAGCCGCGAAGCCTATGAGCTTCACATGTTGATTCTCATCATCTGCGTGATAATCGGCATCATCGTCTTCGGCATGATGTTCATTTCCATACTCAAGCATCGAAAGTCCTTGGGTCACGAACCGGCGCAGTTCTACCACAGCACCAAGGCCGAAATCATCTGGACCGTGATTCCCTGCGTCATTCTCGTCGCCTTGGCGGTTCCCGCGACCAATGCGCTGATCAAAATGGAAGATACCAGCGAAGCGGCCATTACCCTGAAGGTCACGGGATATCAGTGGAAGTGGAAGTACGAGTATTTGGAAGACGGCGTCACCGTGTACAGCAACCTGGCGCCTTCGAGCCGCGCGGCCATTTACGAGGATCCGAGGGCGGTCGACCACTACCTGCGGGACGTGGACCAAAGGGTAGTGCTTCCCGTGGGCAAAAAGATCCGCCTGCTGCTCACCGCCGACGACGTCATTCACGCCTGGTGGGTGCCGGACCTGGGCATGAAGAAAGACGCCATACCGGGTTTTATCAACGAGATGTGGATCAAGATAGACGAGGACAAAACCGGCGTGTACCGCGGCCAGTGCGCCGAGCTTTGCGGCGTGGATCATG
>Ga0224512_10001466_pt1 | contig 22677 bp, 18 predicted proteins | sample SF_May12_sed_USG_4_FD_169103 | JGI IMG/M metagenome (GOLD analysis project Ga0224512, IMG submission 169103) | Sediment microbial communities from San Francisco Bay, California, United States - SF_May12_sed_USGS_13 | ecosystem: Environmental > Aquatic > Marine > Sediment | place: USA... | reverse complement strand
TCGCGCTCGATCCCGGACAGGGTGCTGCTCGCCCGCGACCAGAGAGCCGGATTGCCCTCGGAGCGGTTGAGGTCGACCAGCAGCCGGGTCCACGTCGAGCTCACGAGCGGCGCCCGGAGCCGGGCGGCGAGGGCCCCGGCGAGCCGCAGCGCTCCCGGGTCCCAGCCGCGGTGGGAGAGCAGCACCTCCTCCCGGCCGGCGAACAGATGCCGGTACCGGCGCGGCAGCCGATGGCCCCCGTGCTCGCAGGTGACGAGGACCGCGGTCACGGCAGCATCTCACCGGCGCGCAGGCAGTCACACAGCCGGCGGTAGACCCGCTCGAGCCGCGCTCGATCCGGGTCGGGCCCCAGGCGGCGCAGGATCCTGCGCGCCAACGGACCGCGCTCGAGCAGGGTGTCGACGGCGGCGCCGAAAGTCCCGTCGTCGATCGCTCCCGCGGCCCGGACGGCAGCGGCCAGGTGGCGCCAGATCCGCCCGGCGGACAGGGGCGTCGCCGGCAGGCCCAGCGCCGCCAGATAGGCCGCGTCGTCGACCCTCGCGCGCTCGCCCCGGGCGATCGAGCGGCGCAGGACGCGGGCGAGTGGAGCGACCTCGAGCGCGCGCTGGGCGCGCTGGCCCGACCAGTGCTCCTCGGTCAGCAGCCGCAGGACGGCGATCGTCAGCGCGGCCACGGCCAGGTCGGCGAGCGGGCACTCCTGCGCGTCGATCAGGCGGATCTCGATCGAGCCGCGGCCGAAGCGGGCGATCGCGCCCCGGGAGTTGAGGAACTCCTCCTCGAGGACGCCCTCGGGGTCCTGCGGCGCGATCTCCCGCATCATCGGCTCGAAGATCCGCCGCCGGTAGTCCTCCTCGGTGAACACCCGCTCGGGAATCACCTCGCCGCCCACCGAGGGCAGGGCGGCGGCGTTGCCGCGGTAGGCCTCGAGCCGGCAGTCGAGACTGCCCGGCAGCCGCCCCTCGACCACCGGCGAGGACGCCGCCAGCGCCGGCAGGAGCGGCAGGAGCAACCGGATCGCGGCGTGCAGCCGGCCGAACTCCTGGTCGTCGGCGAAGGGCAGATTGAGATGGAGGCTCTGCAGGTTCGACCAGCCGTGACCGCTGCACCCGAAGATCCGGTCGAAGGCCTGGTACACGGGGCTGTACTCGTGGGGCCAGAGGCGGGTCTCGGTGGCCGGATCCATCCAGGGGTGCATGGCGGTCGGCATCAGGCGCCCGCCGCGCCCCGCCAGGATGGCCTCGATCTCCCGCACCTGCTCTTGAAAGGCGGCGGGGAGCGCCTCGAGGCGAGCCGCCGGGCCGTTGGTCTTGAGCTCGATGACGTGCAGGACGAGCTCGTTCGACCACCGGATCCGGCCGCGCTCGATCTCCGACTCGTAGCTCCCGGCCGCGGCGCGGAGGACCTCGTCGGCCTCGGGCCTGACGGCCAGGGTCTCGGCGTCGACCAGCATGTACTCGAGCTCGATGCCGAAAGCCTCGAACAGGTGCAGCCGGGTCATCGGCCCCCCGGCAGCGCCTTGCGCCTCTCCAGACGATCGAGCATCACCTGCATGAGTCGCAGGTAGAGGGCCTCGCCGAGGATCCGGTCCTCGCAGTCGGCGTCGAGGTTGGGGTTGTCGTTGACCTCGATGACCCAGCACTCTTCGCCGCGCTGCTTGAGGTCGACCCCGTAGAGGCCGTCGCCGACGACCGCGGCGGCCGCCAGCGCCAGCTCGACGACCCGGGCCGGCACGTCTTCGAGAGCGACCGCGTCCGTGCCGCCGTAGCGCACGACCGCGCCCGCCGCGTCGCGGCTGATGATCTGCCAGTGGCCGGGGACCATCTTGTAGCGGGCGGCAAAGAGCGGGCGCCCTTCGAGGACCCCGATCCGCCAGTCGTAGTCGGTGGGGAGGAACTCCTGGGCGATGAGGAGCTCGGAGTCCTGGAAGAAGCGGCGGGCCGCCGCGAGGAAGCCCGCTTCGTCGTCGACCCGGACGACTCCGCGCGAGGCGCAGCTGTCGGGCTGCTTCAAGATGCACGGATAGACCATCTCGCGGGCCAGGACGTCGAGCGTGTCGCGGTCGACGATCCGGGTGGCCGGGATCGGCACGCGCGCGCGCTCGAGGGCCTCGGCGAGATAGACCTTGTTGGTGCAGCGGAGGATCGACTCCGGGTCGTCGATGACGACCAGCCCTTCGGCGGCGGCCCGCCGCGCGAAGCGGTAGGTGTGGTGCTCGACCGAGGTCGTCTCGCGCAGCAGCAGGGCGTCGAACTCGGCGATCCGCCCGTAGTCGCCCGGGCCGAGGATCTCGACGTCGAAGCCCACCTTGTGGGCGGCGCGCACCAGGCGCTTGAGCCCGCGCTCGTCGGAGGGCGGCTCCGCCTCCTCGGGATTGACGAGGATGGCGAGGTCCCAGCGCGCCGGCAGCGGGCGCGAGCCCTGGGCGGCGCGACGCCGCGCGAAGTGCTCCCGGGCCGCCGTCACGACGAAATCGTGGTGGCGGTCCGGGATCTCGCGGGCCGGAATGACCCGCAGGCTTCTCATCTCCCAGCTCTTCCGGCGCCGCGTGAACTCCGCCCGCAGGAGCGGCGCCGGGAAGAGGTTGAACAGTCGTGAGGCGAGCCTCTGGTGGCGTTTGGCGAGATTGCGGCCGAAGTACACGGAGAGGGTGAAGTCGCGGCCGGCGATCGGCGAGAGGCTGCGCTGAACCTCCTCGGCCAGGTCCTCGGACATCACCCTCACGAGGGACCGGTTGCGCAGATCCTGCAGCGTCGCCACGCTGGGCAGCGGGCGGTGGCCGCGGGCCTGGCCCAGGAGCGAGACGTAGTAGCCGAGACTCTGGTAGCCGTAGCGGCGGCAGAGGTTGAAGACCTTGACTCCCCGGCCGCCGGCATGGGCCGGATCGGTCAGGTAGCGGCGGGCGTTCACGACCTCGACCCCGGGCAGGTCGATGGGCCAGTCCTCGGCCCGTTCCACGACGACCAGGGTGGGCATCGATCATCCTCCTCGGGGCGCGAGCACCAGCAGGTTGCCGTCCCAGGTCAGGGTGCCGAGGAAGATGGCGCCGAGCAGGCGGTCGAGCCCTACTTCGTAGGTCCCTCCGGAGCCGAGGGGGTTCGGATGGTAGGGGTCGGAGACGAGGAACCGCCGCGTGGTGCGATCGTAGCCCGACAGCACCACGAAGTGGCCGACCGGCTCCCCCCGCAGGTCGTCGTCCTGGTGGTCGCTCGGGCGCTCGCGCACGTCCCGGTAGAGATAGGTGGCCGACAGCCCGGTCAGGATCGGACGCTCGCTGTCTAGCAACCGGCGCAGGAGCCGTCCGGAGAGCTCGTCGAAGCGCGCCTCGCCGCCGAGATCGAGGAAGCGGACGTAGGCGCCGATCGTGCTCGCGAGGCGTTCGTCCTCGCGGACTTCCCGTTCGGCGACCAGCCGTTCCCGGAGCCGTTGCCGGTCGAGCGCGAACCAGGTGGGGTCAAAGACCCGCAGGTTGTAGCTGTAGAGCGTTGCCCGGTAGCCGCGGGCCAGCGCGTGGCACGCCAGCAGCACGGCCAGCGTGCCGCCGCTCTCGAGCATCTCGACCTCGCGGCCGAGACTGTCGAGCGACTGGTCGTCGCCGTAGTAGCGGTAGATCGCCTGCAGGCAGGTGGGCCCGCAGCTCACCGGATCCGGCTGCCGGGGGACGGGCAGTTCGAGCTGAATCTCCAAGCGGTCTCTCCGAGCGCGCGGGCCGCCGGCGGGCCGGTGGCGGGGCGGAACCGGAATCGCGGCGCGAGAATGAAGTCACAACGCGGGCGACCCGTCAATAGGGGGAAGCGTCGCGACACGCGCCGCGAGCTGCTACTCGGCGACCCGGAGCACCGTCGCGAGGCGGCCCTTGCCGAACCGCAGGACGGCCGCCTGCCGCCCGTCGAAGTCGTTCAGATCGTCGGGGCCGATCCGGCGGTCGATCTCCTCGCCGCCCACGCGCTCGCCGTTGATGCGGACCCCGCCTTGCTGGATCCGCCGCCGCGCCTCGGAGCGGGAGCCGATCCCGGCCTGGACCAGGGCGTCGATCAAGGGAAGCCCGGCCGCGAGCTCGGGATCGGTGACCTCGACGACCGGCGCCTCGCGCGGCAATCGCGTGCCCTGGAAGGCGCGCCCGGCGTCCTCGCGCAGGCGCCGCGCGGCCTCCTCGCCGTGGACGATCTTCGTGACCTCGGCGGCCAGGCGATGCTGGGCCGCGCGGGGATGGCCGGCCAGGATCTCCTCGATCTCCGCGAGCGGCAAGAAGGTGAAGAGCCGGAAGTTCCGGCGCAGATCCTCGTCCGGGCAGTTCACCCAGTACTGGTAGAAGTCGAAGACGGACGTCTGCTTGTCGCCTTCGGCGGCGAGCCAGATCGTCTCCCCCTTGGCGGTCTTGCCCATCTTCTGGCCTGCTCGATCCATGAGCAACGGGAAGGTCATCGCGTGGGCGGTCTTCCCGTGCTTGCGGCGAATGAGATCGGTGCCGTCCAGGATGTTGATCCACTGGTCGTTGCCGCCCATCTGTAGGAGGCAGTCGTAGGTCTCGAAGAGATGGAGGAAGTCGTAGCCCTGGAGCGTCGTGTACAGGAGCTCGAGAAGCGACAGCGGCTCGTTGGCAGCCAGGCGATTCCTGAAGTCGTCCCGCTTGACCATCTCGTTGACGCTGAAGTGACGGGTGATCTCGCGGGCGAAGTCCAGGAGGTCCGTGCGCAGCCACTCGAGATTGTCGATCATCGAGGCAACCGCCGTCCCGGGCGGGGTGCTCGCCGGGTCGAAGTCGACGAGTCCCATCTCCTGCACCTGGGCCTGGATCGCTTTGCCGTTGGCGGCCAGGGTCTCCAGGTCGATCAGCGGCCGCCCTTCCGCCCGCCCCGACGGGTCTCCTACCCGGGCCGTGCCGCCCCCGAGAATGAAGATCATCCGGTGGCCCGCCTGCTGGAGATAGTGGAACACCATGAGCGACATCAGGTGGGCGACGTGGAGAGAGGGCTGGGTGGGGTCGAATCCCTGGTAGATCGTGATCTTCCGAGCGAGGAGGTCGCGAACCGCCTCCCGGCTGGAGGTCTGCTGGATGTAGCCGCGCTCCTCCAGCACGTCGTAGACGCTCTCGGTGCCGCGGAAGCGAGGGGTCTCGACGTCCGTTTCGGGGGAGTCGGCGCCGACTTGGTGAATGGTCACCTCGCCCCCGCAGAAGCGCTCGACGAGGCCGGCGGCCTCGCTCGCGATGCGGTCGCCGTCCGCGCGCGTCACGGGTGGCAGGACGTCGATGCTGAGAAGAACGTCCGCGGACTCCGCCGCGACGCTCGTGTGGACGCCCTGCTGCGACACCCACCGGCGGCAGAGCGCGCGGCGCTCGTCGGCGAGAATCCACTCGCCGGGCTCGGGACGCTCGGCGAGGTTGGAATCGAGGGCGACGAAGAGCTCGTGGCCCCCGGCGGGCCGGAGCGCGAGATCGCCCCGCACGAGGCCGAGGTCATCTGCGCCGCAAGGTACGAGATGGCGCAGGGAGACGAGATTGGCGATCGCGACGATAGGACTGTGGAAGGCGACGGGCTCCCCGAGCCCGCCGCCGCGGGCCAGCCTCGCGAGCCTGCAGATCGAGGGGGGCGTGGCGTCGGCGTCGAGCCCCTGGTCCTCGAAGGCCCGCCTCCAGCTCGCCAGCCTCGGGTGCTCAGCGTCTCCGGCGAGCTCGAGCTCGCTCCGGATCCGGGCCGCGGCGTCCTGCAGCTCCCGCGCGAGCGCGGCGGTCTCGCGGCGGTTGTCGATCCCGCGGGCCACGAGGCAGTACCGGCGATACCCCGGATGCTTGGAGACCACCTCTGGGGCTAAGCGTATTCTCATTGCCTGGCCGGCCGTTCTCGGGGAGCGCGCGGGATGCTAGCACGGGGTCTCGAGCCCTGGCGCGCGGCGGCGAGCCGGGACTGCGGGGGGCAGACGCTGGTGGGGAGTGAGGGATTCGAACCCACTTAGGCGTTGCCACCGGTTTTACAGACCGGCCCAGTTCACCGTCTCTGGAGACTCCCCTCCGGGCGCGATCCTAAGGGCAGCTCGAAGGGGGGTCAAGGCGGCCGAGCGGGCGGTAGTGGCTCAGTTTGAATCCAGCAGCGCTACAAGGTCCTCAATCTTCCAGAGGCGTTCAGTCACACCAGCCGCCATCGCGGGCGTACAGCTCAGTGTCTGGTGAATCCGGCAGAAGTCGTAGTGCATGAAGTGGAGCGCGATGGCGGCAGCGTGAGCTTCCAGCTTCTTTGAGAAGGCGTTGGTCAGGCGGGTGAACCGCCGCATGCTCATGCGCATCGTGAGGTTCTGGCGCTCAACGTAGCTGGTCGAGACGTGGGCCGGGTCAGGGTTGCCGCTGACCGCCTTCTTGTCCGAGCCGTTGTACTTGGCTGGGCTGTACCGCTTCTCCTGCTGTGGCTCTTCGCCGTAGTGCTTGTGGAGCATGGCATAGTCCACCTCGCCGCCAAAAGCCATGTCTACGGCTTCTAGGTACATCAGGTGGCCATCCGTGGTCAGTTGAATCCGGTTCTCAAGGCGGCTGGCAACATCCTCCATGAACTCCCGAGCCACGCTGCCAGTCCGAGCACCGATCAGGTAGGAGACACAGAGCTTGGTGTCAGCGCAGATCGCCACGTAGGTCCACACGTCACCCACCCAGCCCTCTTCGTCGCCCTTGACGTTCTTCTGCTTCTTCTGGACGAAGCTCCAAATCTCGTCGGCCTGGACACGCTTGCAGGGCAGCCTGTTGAGCGCCTTGTCTTGGTACTCGGCGCAGGCATAGCCCAAGTCGAGCAAAAGCTTGGAGACGGTGTTGCGGGCTACTCCCGTCATGCGAGCCGTGGCCCGAAGGCTGTTGCCCTCGACCAATGCCGCGACCACTGCCCGCCGTTTGTCCGCCTTGAGTACGTTCGCCATGTTGAACATTATGCCAGACCGCTCTCGTAAATGCAAGCACTTATTCTCGCCATGCTTGCATTATCCGTGCACATGACCTACAATGCAAGCAACAAACATGGAGGTGCTTGCAAATGACATCAGGCCCGAAAGATCCACAGCAGCCCAGCGGCAAGGCCAAGGGAGGCGTTGCCAGGGCGGAGGGTCTCTCCTCCGAGAGACGCAGTGAGATCGCCCGCCAAGCGGCGGAGGCCCGCTGGCACGGAGACACCCCGAAAGCGACGCATGAGGGGGTGCTGAAGATTGGCGAAATAGAGATTCCCTGCGCGGTGCTTGAGGACGGCCGCAGGGTCTTAACCCAAAGTGGAGTCATGCGCGCCCTAGGCCGAGCACGCCAGGCCAAGGGTCGCCAGCACTACGACGGTGACGTCAACCTGCCCGCTTTTCTCACCGCCAAGAACCTCAAGCCATTCATTTCAAAAGACTTAGAGGTGACGTCAAGCCAGATCGAGTTCCGCCTGAAGGGGAAGAAGGCATACGGATATGAGGCCGATCTGCTACCGAAGGTGTGCGAGGTCTTTCTAGAAGCTGAGCAGGCAGGAGTCCTCGTCCCAAGCCAGGAGCACATCGGGCAGAAGGCAATGATCCTGATTCGGGGCCTAGCTCGCGTCGGTATCGCGGCGTTGATCGACGAGGCGACCGGCTATCAGGAGGTTCGCGACCGTCAGGCTCTACAAGCAATCCTCGAGAAATACCTGACCGATGAATGGGCCAAGTGGACCAAGACCTTCCCAGATGAGTTCTACAAGGAGCTGTTCCGCTTGAAGAAGCTGCCCTATCCGAGCCTGGGCAACAAGAGGCCCCAGTACGTGGGACACTGGACCAACAACATCGTCTACTCTCGACTTGCTCCCGGGGTGAAGGCTGCGCTCCAGAAAAAGAACCCTCGCCTTCGATCCGGGGAGCGGGCTCGCAAGCACCATCAGTTCCTAACCAGGGACTTTGGCCACCCAGAACTGAGGGACCATCTTCAGAAGGTCATCTTCCTCATGAAGGCCTGTGAAACCTGGGAGGATTTCGAGCCGATGCTCGACCGGGCCGCCACCAAGTACGGCGACACGATGCCACTACGGCTAGAAGCTTCCGTTGAAAGCTAGCTACCGGATTCCTTGTCTCGCCCCCAGCGCGCTTGAGCCGCCTTCCGCGCCGCCTCAGACCGCTCCTCAGCCGTCATCTTCGCCGCCCTGGCCTTGCCGCCCTTCTTCCCGCCGAGGCGTCCTAGAGCGACGGCAGCGGGATTCTTCCCTGCATTCGGGTCGGGAGCTTCACCGGTGGCCTCCTGCACGATGGAGAAGGCACGCTTGTTGAGGTCGGCGGGCTTGCGTGAGCGCTTTGGCATGCCCCTAGGGTAGCATACTTAGCGTGCTTGACTACGCCGTCATCGGGCTCATAGTCGTCAGCCTCTACGGAGGGATGCGTCTCGGCTACTTTGCCCCTGGAAGCACGAAGTACCTTAAGAAGCACGAAGGGCCTGTAAGCAGGCTGGAGCGCTGGTTTTGGTGGGGTGTTTGGTGGGCGCTCGTTGTCCTCATAGCTTTCCGGCTGATCTCGCGCTGGGTCAACTAGCGGCGGCGAGATTCAAACTGAGCCACTACCGAGCGGGCCTCGATTCGGGAGGTTCCCTCTTCCGAGGAGCCGCCGCGGCCCGACGACCCGCGCTCGAGTCTCAGAGCGGCCGCGGGTAGCCGATCACGCCCAGGGCGACGGCCATCTCGTCGAGGATGGCCGGGTCGTCGATCGTTGCCGGGACCGCGACCTTCTCGCCGTCGGCGATCCGCTGGATCGTCCCGCGCAGGATCTTGCCCGAGCGGGTCTTGGGCAGCCGGTCGACGACCGCGGCGGCGCGGAAGCAGGCGATGGGGCCGATCTGCTCGCGCACCCGGGCGATCACTTCGGAGACGATCTCGCCCTCGTCGCGCTCGACCCCGGACTTGAGGACGACGAGGCCGATGGGCACCTGGCCCTTGAGCTCGTCCCGCACCCCGAGCACGGCGCATTCGGCGACGTCCGGGTGGGTGGCGAGAACCTCCTCCATCTCGCCCGTGGAGAGGCGATGGGCCGCCACGTTGATGATGTCGTCGGTCCGCGCCATGATGAAGACGTAGCCGTCCTCGTCGACGTGGCCGGCGTCGGCGGTCTTGTAGTAGCCGGGAAACTCCCGCAGATAGGTGTCGACGAAGCGCTCTTCGGCGCCCCACAGCGTGGTGAAGGCGCCCGGCGGTAGCGGCAGCCGGGCCACGAGCGCGCCGGTCTCTCCGCGGGCGACCTCCCGGTTGGCGGCGTCCACGGCGCGGACGTCCCATCCCGGGGCCGCCGGGCCCGCCGATCCCGGCTTGACCGGCAGCCTCTCGATCCCCAGGCAGTTGGCGCAGATCGCCCAGCCGGTCTCCGTCTGCCACCAGTGGTCGATGACCGGCACCCCCAGCCTTTGCCCGGCCCAGTCGAGGGTGTCGGTGTCGCAGCGCTCGCCGGCGAGGAAGAGGGTCGCGAAGCGGCTGAGGTCGTAGGGGGCCAGCAGGGCGCCGTCCGGATCCTCCCGCTTGATCGCGCGCAGCGCGGTCGGGGCGGTGAACATCACCTTGACCCCGTGCTGCTCGATGACCCGCCAGAAGGCGCCGGCGTCGGGCGTGCCCACCGGCTTGCCCTCGTAGAGGATCGTCGTGTTGCCGTTGAGCAGCGGCCCGTAGACGATGTACGAGTGGCCGACGACCCAGCCCACGTCGCTGGCCGCCCAGTAGACGTCTCCGGGCTCGACCCCGTAGATGTTCCTCATCGTCCAGGCGAGCGCCACGGCGTGGCCGCCGTGGTCGCGGACGACCCCCTTGGGCTGCCCCGTGGTGCCTGACGTGTAGAGGATGTAGAGCGGGTCGGTCGCCTCCACCTCGACGCAGTCGTGGGGCGCGGCGGCGGCCGCGACCTCCCGCCAGTCGAGATCCCGCCCGGCGACGAGGCTCGCCGCCACGGCCTCGCGCTGCAGGATGATGCAGCAATCCGGCTCGTGGCGGGCCCGCTCGAGCGCTTCGTCGAGCAGCGGCTTGTAGGGGATGACCTTGCGCCCCTCGATCCCGCACGATGCCGAGACGATCGCCTTCGGCCGCGCGTCGTCGATGCGCACGGCGAGCTCGGCCGGGGCGAATCCTCCGAAGACGACCGAGTGCACGGCGCCCAGCCGGGCGCAGGCCAGCATGGCGATCGCCGCCTCGGGCACCATCGGCATGTAGACGACCACCCGGTCGCCACGCCCGATCCCCCGCGCCGCGAGGGCGCCGGCGAACCGCGCCACCGCGTCGCGCAGCTCGCGGAAGGTGAAGGTCTCGATCGTGCCGGTGACCGGGCTGTCGTAGATCAGGGCGGCCTGGTCGCCGCGGCCGCGCGCGACGTGGACGTCGAGCGCGTTGTGGCAGGTGTTGAGCCGCCCGCCCGCGAACCAGCGGGCGCCGGCAGGGGAGCCGCCGCGCTCGAGCACGGTGGTCCACGGCCGGCTCCACTCGAGCCGCGCGGCGGCTTCGCCCCAGAAGCCTTCGGGATCGTCCAGGGACCGACGGTGAAGCTCATCGAACGTGGGGCTCATCGCACTGCCTCCCGGCTCCTAGGACTCGCGATGCTTCGCGACGAGGTCGGCGACGACCGACGGATCGGCGAGGGTCGTGATGTCCCCCAGATCCTCGTACTCGCCGGTGGCGATCTTGCGCAGGATCCGCCGCATGATCTTGCCCGAGCGGGTCTTGGGCAGCCCCGCCGCCACCTGGATCCGGTCCGGCGTCGCGATCGGCCCGATCGCCTGCCGGACCTGCGTCTTGAGCAGCTTGTCGAGCTCCGCGCCGTCCCGGCCTTCGTACTCCGGCGTCAGGTTGACGTAGGCGTAGATGCCGGTGCCCTTGATCTCGTGGGGGAAGCCGACGACCGCCGCTTCGGCCACCGCCTCGTGCGCGACCAGCGCGCTCTCCACCTCCGCCGTCCCCAGCCGGTGCCCGGACACGTTGAGCACGTCGTCGACCCGGCCGGTGATCCAGTAGTAGCCGTCCTCGTCGCGCAGGCAGCCGTCGCCGGTCAGGTACTTGCCGGGGAAGCGGGAAAAGTAGACCTCCTTGAAGCGTTGGTGGTCGCCGTAGATCGTCCGCGCCAACCCCGGCCAGGAGCGCAGCATCACCAGCAGCCCGCGAACCTCGTTGCCTTCCTGGAGATTGCCGTCGTCGTCGACGATCGCCGGCTCGATGCCGAAAAACGGCAGGGTCGCCGATCCCGGCTTGCAGGGAGTGACTCCCGGCAGCGGCGTGATGAGGATGCCGCCGGTCTCGGTCTGCCACCAGGTGTCGACGACGGCGCACTGCCCGTTGCCGACGAGGTCGTGATACCAGTTCCAGACCTCCGGGTTGATCGGCTCGCCGACCGTGCCGAGGACCCGCAGGCTCGTGCGGCTGTGCTTGCCGACCCACTCGTCGCCGGCGCGGGCGATGGCCCGGATCGCCGTCGGGGCCGTGTAGAAGATCGTGATGCCGAGGTCGTCGACCATCCGCCAGTAGCGCCCCGCGTCCGGATAGAGGGGCGTCGACTCGAACATCACCGTGGTCGCGCCGTTGGCCAGGGGACCGTAGACGATGTAGCTGTGGCCGGTGACCCAGCCGATGTCGGCGGCGCAGCAGTAGACGTCGTCGTCGTGCACGTCGAAGATGTAGTGATGGGTCAGCGAGGTGTAGACCATGTAGCCGCCCGTGGTGTGCAGCACCCCCTTGGGCTTGCCGGTCGAGCCGGAGGTGTAGAGGACGAAGAGCGGCGACTCGGAGTCCATCCATTCCACGGGGCTCGTCGAGCGCTGTTTCGCGGCCTCCTCTTCGAGCCAGAGGTCGCGCCCCGGCTTCATGGCGACCTCGGTGTCCGTCCGCTTGACGACGAGGATCGTCTCGACCATGTCGAGGCCCTCGACGGCCTGGTCCGAGGTCTCCTTCAGGGGGATGGTCTTGCCGCCGCGCAGGCCTTCGTTGGCCGTGATCAGGATCTTGCAGCCGGCGTCGAGGATGCGGTCGCGAAGCGAGTCGGCCGAGAAGCCGGCGAAGACGACGGAATGAACGGCGCCGATGCGGGCGCAGGCGAGCATCGTGTAGGCGAGAGCCGGGATCATCGGCAGATAGACGGCCACCCGGTCGCCCTTCTTGACCCCGTGCGCCGTCAGCACGTTGGCCACCCGGCAGACCTCGTACTTCAGGCGGCGGTAGGAGATGTGCTCGTACTGGCCGGCCTCGTCGGCCGCCCAGATGATGGCGGTCTTGTCGCCCCGCTCGGCCAGGTGGCGGTCGACGCAGTTGTAGCAGGCGTTGAGCTTGCCGCCGGCGAACCAGGAGAAGTCGACCTCTTCGAGGCTCTCGTCGACGATCGACTCCGGGGGGTGGAACCAGGAGATGCGCTGCGCCTGCTCGCGCCAGAACTCCTCCGGCTGCTCCAGCGACCGTCGATAGAGGCGCTCGTACTCCTCGAGCGAGTTGATGTGGGCCCTTGCGGCGATGCGGGGCTTGACGGGAATCATGCCTGCCTCCTCTGCGCGACCTCGGTCCCGGGAGGGACCCCTGGTTGATCCGGACTCGCGGAATTATCCCGGATCCTGGAGAACCGTGCCTTCCTCCCCCGGGGTAGGGTCCCCCCACCCTTATGGAGGTTGGTTCGGGTCATTCCGCTGCAATAGGTTCGCTTTCGTCATCGGGCAATGTAGGAGTTCCTGGCTCAGGGCGAGGGTGGCGCGGACCGCCTTGACGGCACCCCGCATCCGAATCACGGGCTCCGAGAAGGAAAGAGGAGAAGCGGACAGCCGCCAGGGAGCTCGCGACAGGACGAAAGCCAGATCCAGCAGAGTCTCCGGCTCTCGCGGTGCCCACCACGCAACGAAGAGCTGAGGAAAGGAGAAGGCGTTGACGACCACGGTATGGGTGTTCATCTTCGTACTCTTGTACTGGGCCTACTGCATCTTCTGGGGCATCAAGGGGGCTCGCACGGCCAAGACGGCGTCCGACTACTTCATCGCCGGGCGGACGATCCCGATCTGGGTCTTCGTCCTGGCGGCGACGGCGACCAGCTTCTCGGGCTGGACCTTCATGGGCCACCCGGGTCTCGTCTTCCGCGATGGCTTCCAGTACGCCTACGCGTCCTTCTACGCCATCACCATCCCGTTCACCGGAGTCCTGTTCCTCAAGCGCCAGTGGATGCTGGGCAAGCGCTTCGGCTACGTCACCCCGGGCGAGATGTTCTCGGACTACTACCTGTCGGACGTCATGCGCGTCCTCACGGTCGTGGTGGCGCTCTTCTTCTCGATCCCCTACCTCGGGGTCCAGCTGCGCGCTTCCGGCTTCCTCTTCAACATCGTCACCGACGGCCTCATGCCCGTCGAAGCGGGGATGTGGCTGCTGTCGGCGGTCGTCGTGATCTACGTGGCCTCGGGAGGGCTGCGCGCCGTGGCCTACGTCGACACCGTGCAGTGCCTGCTCCTGGCCGGCGGGATCTTCGCCATCGGCCTCGTCACGCTCAGCTACGTCGGCGGCTGGGGGGCGTTGCAGGAGGGCATCGCCAACCTGGCCTCCGTCGACACCAATCGGACGCCCGACGGGTACAGCCACTACATCGCCATCCCCGGCGTGATCCAGTTCGTCGACGCGGGGGCCAAGGCGCAGGGTGGCGCCTGGACGGGCATGATGGTCCTGACCTACATGTTCGCCCTGATGGGGATCCAGTCGTCGCCGGCGTTCTCGATGTGGTCGTTCTCCAACAAGAACCCGCGCCCGTTCGCGCCGCAGCAGGTCTGGGCCTCCTCGTTCGGGATCGGCTTCATCCTCATCGTCTTCACGGCCATCCAGGGCATGGGGGCGCACCTGCTCGGCGGCGACCCGAAGATGCTCGAGGCCGGCTACGCCAAGGACGTGTTCCAGATCGGCGGCGACATCATGCAGCTGCCCGGAGCCCAGGGCCAGGTCGTGCCGGTGCTGATCATGATGCTCGCGAACGTCGCCCCCTGGTTCGTGGGCCTGCTCTGCGTCTGCGCCCTCGCGGCCATGCAGTCGACCGGCGCCGCCTACATGTCGACGGCGGCCGGCATGCTGACGCGTGACCTCTACAAGCGCTTCGTCAACCGCAGCGTGGGTCACACCAGCCAGAAGTTGTTCGGACGGGTGGGCGTCGTCGTCATCACGGGGGCGGCCCTCATCGTCGCCACGACCTCCGCCGACGCGCTCGTGCTGCTCGGCGGTCTGGCCGTGGCCTACGGCTTCCAGATGTGGCCGGCGCTGATCGGCATCTGCTGGTGGCCGTTTCTCACCCGCAAGGGCGTCACGTGGGGGCTCGTTGCCGGCATCATCGGCGTGACGCTGACCGAGTCCATCGGGCCGGACTGGTTCGGCATCACCGCCTGGGGGCGCTGGCCCTTGACGATGCACTCCGCCGCCTGGGGCATCTACTTCAACCTCGGGATCGCCATCCTCGTCTCGTTCTTCACCCAGAACGAGAAGGAGAAGGCGCACCAGAAGGGGTACCACGACTTCCTCGCCGAGCATGCCGGGCTCTCCGCCGCGAAGAAGAAGATGCGGCCGGCGGCGTGGATCTTCGCCCTCGTCTGGTTCTTCTTCGGGATCGGCCCCGGTGCCGTTCTCGGCAACACGATCTTCGGCAGCCCGAACGACGCCGCCACCTGGGTCTTCGGGATGCCGTCGATCTGGGCCTGGCAAATCCTCTGGTGGGCCCTCGGCGTGGTCATGATGTTCTTCCTGGCCTACAAGATGGAGATGTCCACGATGCCGGAGAAAGAGATCATCGCCCTCGTCGAGGACATCGGCGACATCGACACCGCGCGTCTGGACGTCGACAAGCCGTAGGCGAGCGAGGACGCGGCGACCGGTCCGGTGCGGGGACCCTCCCCGGGGCTCCCCGCACCGGACGCCTTCTCCGATCCGCGGGCCGGAGGCGCGGCGCCGGCGACGACTCGGCGGAACCGCCAGGCTCGAATCAGGAGCTAGAATCACGAGATGGTGCAGCTGGCCTGGTACGGACTCTCGTCCCTGCTGTTCGGGATCGTCCTCTTCTTTCCCGTGCGCAACGTCATGCTGGCGATGAACGTGAACCGCGCGCAGCGCCGGCTGGGGCGGGCGGTCACCGCCGAAGAGCGCGAGGTCCTGAGGCGCAAGGTGACGGTCCTGGCCGCCGGGCTCGCCGTCACCTTCGCGTTCTTGTACAACCGCTATCTCTTCTTCAAGTTCTTCTCCTAGCCCCCGGCGAGAAAGACCATGGCCCAGAAACCTGGCAATCGTGCGGCGCTGGTGGCCCTCGGACTCCTCCTCGTCGTCGGCGCCTTCTTCGTCTGGGGCCGGGTCTTCGCGGAGGACACCCCGGGCGACTACCGGGTGCGCAAGGGCAACTACCGGCTCGAGGACGGACGGTACGAGCAGGCGATCGAGGAGTTCGAGGCGGCGCTCGAGACGAACCCCGGCCACCTGGGCGCGCATCTCGGGCGCGCCATCACCCACGGCCAGATGGGGGAGCTCGAGCTGGCGCTCGCCGAGCTCGACCGGACCCTCGAGCTCGATCCCGGGCTGGCGCCCGCCTGGGCCAACCGCGGCATCCTCCGCGACCGGCTCGGCCGCCATGCCGAGGCGCTCGCCGACTACCGGCGGGCCCTCGAGCTCGACCCGCGGCTCGCCAAGGGGCCCGGCTACCTCTGGCGGTTCCTGCGCAACGTCGGCGAGCGGCCGCCGACGATCGCCGACCGGGCGGACTACCTCGAGGCCGAGCTGGCCAAGCCGCCCGCGGAGCGCCTGCTGCGGCTCCCCGAGGAGGACGCGAAACAGCGCATGTACAAGGTGGACTGAGCGGCCGCCGGCCAGCGGCTCAGAGGATCGGCCGGCCGAACTCGGCGCCGATGAGGTCCTGGAGCTTGGTCACCGCCTTGTAGGCGTGGCGCAGCATCTCGCGGTCGCGGGACGACAGGAGGCTGGGGTTGACGTAGGTGTCGATCTTCTCGTTCTCCATCGCCTTGCGGACCTGGGCGTCGAGGGCGAAGTGGAGGAGGAACCGGAACGCCCCTTCGAAGTACTCGCCGTCGTCGGCGTCGAGGTGCCCGCCGTCGACCAGCCGCGAGATCCTCTTCAAGGTCGCGGGCTCGCGAATGCCGCGGCGCAGAGCCAGGATCCTCACCCCTTCGACGACGAAAGCGAGGCCGCTCCGCTTGATGTCGAACTCTCCCCGGTGCTCGCCCTTGCTCTCGGTGATGAAGCGGCCGAGGATGCCGGTGGGCACCCGATGCCCGGCCTCCTCTTCGTGGAGGATGAGCAGCAGCTCGTGGTGCGAGGCGAGGAGCTCGAACGCGTGGTCCTGGACGGCCGCGAAGAGCTCCCGCGGCCCCCAGATCGCGGCGCTGTCGAAGAACAGCGTGAGATAGCGGCCGAGGTCGGGCACCTGGTCGACGATCCAGTGCTCGAGCTGGGTCCGCCAGGCGGCGACGCTCCGGCGCCAGAGCGGGTTGACCCCCATGACGCCTCCCGGGCAGCGCTCGAACCCGATCGTCTCGAGGGACGCCGTGAAGGTCTCCGCCACCGCGGCGTAGAAGTCGTCCGCCGCCGCCCGCAGGCGCGCGTCGGCCCCGTCCGCGAGGACCAGCCCGTAGTCCTGGTCGGTCTCCAGGAGGTTCTCCAGGCGGCCGTGGCTGCCGGTGACGAAGAGGCAGCAGCCCAGCGGCGGGTCGCCCGCCGCCTCCAGGGCGAGCTCGAAGGCCCGCCGGTGGAGATCCTGGTTCACGAGCGACAGCATGACGACCGCGTCGTAGGCCGGCGAGCCGCGGCTCAGCCGCATGGCGGCCAGGCGCGGCAGCCGGGCGCGGATCGCCGCGAGGGCCTGGGCGTCTTTGGCGCCGGCGATGCCGGCGATGAGGGTCATCGGCTCCGGGTAGCGCAGCTTGAGCAGCTGGCGCAGGGTGACGATGCCGGTGACGCGCGGTGGGCCCGCTTCCTGGGGCTCGACGAGAGGAAGGTGCTTGATCCGCCGCGAGGAGAGCAGGAAGAGGGCGCGGTAGACCGTGTCGTCCGGCGTCAGCGTCAGCGGCTCCGCGGTCATGATCGCGGAGACCGCCGTGCCGCCGACGTCGAATCTCCCGGCGACGACGATGCGGCGCATGACGTCGCGGTCGGTGACGATGCCCAGCGGCTCCCCCTCCTGGCCGACGACGACGATCGACGACGTCTTCGCCGCGGCCATCTTCCCGACCGCGTCCTGGACGGTCGCGAGCGGCGAGCAGGTGAGCACCGGGCTCACCATGACGGAGCGCAGCTCTTCGCTGTAGGAGAAGAGCTCGACGCCGCGCAGCGCCGACCGCTTCTCCCGCAGCCGGCGCAGCGAGGCGATGTCGAGGGTGGCTTTGCGCTTCATCGTCGCGACCCCTCCGCCTTCAGGGCTTGCCGGCGCTCAAGAGGTCGCGCAGCGTGAGGACCCCGCAACCGGGGAGGAAGTGGAGAAGGCGCTGGAAGAGCTGGGCCGTCACGAAGGCGTCGGCCAGCGCGGCGTGGGGGCGGTCGAGCGGAATGCCGTAGCGCTGCGCGGTGGAGAAGAGGTCCTTTTTGACGGCCACGCCGCCGTAGTGCCGGGCGAGAGCGGAGTCGTTGTCGGTCAGCCAGTCGTGGAGGGTGGACGTGTCGACGGCCGGGCTGGCGAGCTTGACGCCCCAGCTCCGCCTCAGGGCGCGGCCGACGAAGCCGGTGTCGATGTGGACGAAGTGGCCGACGAGCACCGAGTCGCCGATGAAGTCGACGAACTCCGGCAGCACCTTGGCGGCCGGAGCGGCATGCTCGAGATCGGTGTGCGTGAGGCCGTGGACCACGACGCTCCGGCTCTTGAGCTCGCCGTCCGGGCGCACGAGGCTGTAGAAGCTCTGCGCCGGGAAGATCCTGCCTCCGCGCAGGCGCACCGCGCCGATGGCGATGATCGAGTCCCGCTTGCGGTCGAGACCCGTGAGCTCGGTGTCGAACGACACGAAGCTCGCTTCGCCGATCGGCGTCCGGGGGTCGATCCGGCGCCGGAGCCCGGCCTGCCTGGCGAGCGGCTCGGGAAGCTCGCGCCGGCGGCGCCCGAGGACTTTCGGCACGAAGCCGGCCGCGCCGCGCCAGCTCATCGCGGGTGCCTGCGCGCCAGGCGCTCCTGCAGGCTGCCCGCCAGCTGGAAGGCCTCCTTGAGCGTCTTGCGCTCGTGGCGCGTCAGCTCGGCCGGGTCGAGCTCGTCGTCGACCTCGCGCCCGTGGTCGAGACGGGCGAGCTGCTGGTGGATGCGGAGCGTCTGGAGGTACTCCATCGCGCTCTCGACCTCGTCGGCAAGCTCCAGGCCATGGCGGTCGCGCAACGCCGCCAGGCGCTCGCGGGTCTGGCGCGCCTCGATCCCGTGCTCGCAGGCGAGCACCCGCACGGCATCGACGAACGGCCTGATGCCGCGCTCGTAGAGGTCGAGCTCCTGACGATGCTCGCCCCCGGGATCGACCACGAACCGGCGCGAGAAGGCGAGCGGCGGTCGGTGGGTGAGGGCCGTCGCGGCGAGCCGACGCAGCAGGCTCTCGCTCGCGGCCACCTCGTGCAGCAGGCGGAGGCGGAGCTCTTCCACCGCCGCCGAGTCGCCGTGCGCCGTCGTCATGTCGAGGATGCCCGGAGGCGGCCCGCCGGCGCGCGGCGCCGCGAGCCAGTCGTCGAGATGGGCCCTCCATCCCGCAGGGGTGCGGATGCGCTCGGGTGGGATGCAGGGCTCGCCGGCGACGATTCCGCAAGCCGCGAGGACGGAGCCGAGCTGCCCGCCGAGCTCTGCGAAGTGCGCCCCCACCCGCCCGGCGGCGCCTTCTGCGGCCTCGCCGTCGACCACGATGGCGAGCGTCAACCGGCGATGGAGGGTGAGCTCGCGGCGGCCCGCCTGCCCGCAGAGGACGAGCGCGTACCGCACCGGAGGCGGCCCGAGCCGGTCCTCGATGAGGGCCATCGCCTGCCGGAGCAGCCGCTCGGTGACCTCGGTGATCACGCCCGTGACGTGGTGGGCCTTGGCGCCTTCGCGGGACAGGATCGCCACCGCGCGCTCGAGCCGCACCCCGGTCTCGGCCAGATGGCCGAGGTCCCGGGTCTTGCTCACCGTGCGGGCCAGGAGGGTCGGAGAGGTTCCCTGGAGCACCATGAAGTCGTGGTTGGTCACCATCCCCCGGAAGCGGTCGTTCTCGACGACGAGGAGGTGGTGGATGTTGTGCCGCATCATCTCGAGGAGCGCCTCGGAGCACGGCGCGGCGGCGTCGACCTGGACCAGCGGCGTGGCCATGATGGTGCGGAGCGGCTCCCTGGAATCGCGGTTCTCGGCCACCACCTTCTCGCGCAGGTCCCGGTCGGTGACGATCCCCAGGGGGGTGTCGCCCTCGTCCACGACGACCAGGGAGCTGATGCCCTCCCGCACCATGAGACGAGATCCCTCCTGGATCGAGACGTCGGCGCGAGCGGTGACCGGACGGCGCCGGATGAGCTCGCCCACGGCGGTGGCGAAGAGCACCCGGTGGTTGTTCGAGACGCTCTGGTACTTGCGGCGGGTCTCGTCGTAGGCCTTTTCGATGAAGCCGAGGAAGTAGGACCGCAGGAGCTTCTCCGACACCACGGGATTGCGCTCCAGGACCGCGAGCAGCGTCTCCTTGGGGATCAGCAGCACGATCGCGTCCTCCTCGGCGGTGACGCTCGCCCGCGGCGGGTCGCCGCTGACCACCGAGAGCAGACCGAAGGTCTCGCCTTCCCCGCGGTAGTCGAGGACGACCTCGCGCCCCCCCTCGCCGCTCAGGCTCATCCGGACGGTCCCCCGCCGGATCACGTAGAGGTGCTCGCTCGGGGCCCCGCCCTCGGCGAGGATGGCCGTCCCCCGGGGGTAATAGTCGAGGGCGGCCGCGCTCAGCTCGGCGAGCTCCTCCTCGGCCAGCAGCTCGAAGGGATGGATACCGGCGAGAAGGACTGCGATCTCTTGCCTGAGCACGGCGGTTCAATACACGGACGAAGGAGGCCTCGGAGAGCTGTTCGGTAAGCAGTATAGTCGAGGCCTGCTCCCGTACCCGACGCGCGAATCCCGGACTGTGGCTCGACCGCACCACCGGAAACGCCTTCCAGCGCTTCCTCGACGCAGACCGCGAGCCGAGAGGTCGCCACGAAGCGCTGCCGAACGACCCTCGACAACCGCAGAGGCTCGCTTCGCTGACGCAAAACGGCGGCTTCCGGGAGACCGACCGATTCATCTCGTCTGCAACATCAAAGAGGGCGGCCAGAGAGGCACGCAGGCCGACTCTCGAGGGCAACTCCGGTTGATCCGAGAGCTCGAGACCTGATAAGTTCCAAGCAAGCACTGCTCTTCCAACTGCAAGCAACGACATCTCTGCCATGAGGTGCCACCGGCGAATGGCCGCTACGTGGCCACCTCGGAGGGCTCGAGGATATGGCGACAAAGACCGAAGAGCAGAAGAAGAACGACGCAACCACCTGCGCTCGACAGGGCTGCAAGGAGGTCGGCCTCTACAAGGGGCTCGATCTTACGCCCGCACAATTCAGAAAGCTGCCGTGCCGTGACATTGTGGAAAAGCTGGGCTCGAGCTGTCCGCTGGACCCCGCGGCCTATCCAGACCATCTCGTGAAGTTCCGAGAAGTGGTGCGCGGCTGCCTGAAGAAAAAGGGCTACGAACGGCCGGTTCTGATGCTGCAGATGCTCTGCTCCGAGGATGACCTTTTCGGCGAAATCGTCCCCTGGACCTGGGGTGACTGGTGCGACCACCTCGCCGCACGGCTCTGAGACAACTGAGAGCAGGTTGGAGACACCAAGGAGATTGCCATGACGAAACGTGAAACACGCAGCCTGCTGGCAGTTGCGGTGATCTTTCTGTTGCCGGCAAGCTCGGCGTTGGCGCTGGTCGCGCCGGGAACGGAGCCGGTGGAGCTCTTCCTGATTGACGACAACGCTTGCTACATCGCCGAACTGGGCAGCATCAGCACCTACCAGAACGAGCTCTTCTACACGATCTATTTCGGCTGTTCTGAGATCGGGGAAATGAAGGACGAAGACGGCGGCGTGCTGACCGGAAGAGCGAAACTGACACAGGTGCAGAACGATAATCGGTTCTTCGCCATGGTCCATGACAAGGAAGGCGACAGCGGACCGGTGTTCAGCCCTTACTGGGCGGCTCGCATCGACGATGAGGAGGTCGGAGAGCTCGTCGACAAGGTCGAGGTCTGGGGCTGCGTCGCGGAGATCTGTCAACCGCTGCAGCTGGCCTGCCTGGATGGCAAGACGGAGGAGCAGGGGTGTCTCAAGATCAAGACCATTGTCTCGAGACAGAGCGACGTCCGAGCCGGTCTTTTTTTCCAGATCGAGGCGCCTAAACAAGGGCTGCAGAAGGGCGAGGACATCCGACTTTCGCTCCCGGCGAAGCTGGTTCAGATCACCAAGACCAAGGACGGCGAGTCGGAGCCGAGTCCTGAGCTGAAGACGGTTCTGCCCCAACTGGGTCAGTCCGAGAAGGGCGCCTACCTCACCTCCAAGCCCCTCTTCAAGATGTCCTTGTCTCCCCTGACAGAGAATCAGATGCAGGAGGCGAGCGGTGGCGGTGACAACGCGAGCATCTTCTTCGCCGGAGGCCGCCGACGTTTGCGACCCACTTCCAGCACGGGCTTCACCTTTTCCGGCAATCTCGCCACCGCGGAGGAGGTCAGCTTCAGCAAGATCCAGACGGACTTCGAGTATGAAAGGAATCTCCTCAAAGGCGACTTTCTCCCCCTGGCTCTCTCGGTCGGTGCAGAGTCGAATCAAGGTTTCGACGTCGTCAACGCCATAGCCAGGCTGAGCCTGGAGTATCTTCTCCCGTTCAACATCAACTATTCGCCCGATGACAGCGGCTACATACCCAACACCGGGCCGGTGCTGCGCCTGATCGGCGAGGTCGGTACCAAAGTCGACGAGAGTTCAGAAATGGAGACGTCGGGACTGAACCCCGAGGACTTCGAGAGGGCCGGATACGAATTCACCTGGACGATCCCAGTCGCGCGTGCCACGATTCTCAAGGTGCACACCGCCGGTTTGTGGGTCTTCCAGGACGCGATGGCCGACGATTTTCACGATCTCTGGGACGTCTCCTTCGAAACGCAGTTCGGCAACCTCAAGTATTACATGGGCTTTCAAAAGGGCGAGGCCGCCCCGCTTTTTCAGCCGATAGAGACCAGCCAGGCCGGCCTCGTTCTGTCGTTCGGCGAGAAGTTCAAATGCGCTCGGCAGGAGGGCAAGAAGTTCCAGTGCGCAAAGCCCGAGGGATGATCGGCGGTGCACTGCGGCACCCAACGGCCGCTTCCATGAAAGGGATGGCACTTCAGAGCTGGCTCGCCCCGAAGCCCGTAGCCCTCCGAGCCGGGGCTCCGACTCAGCCCGACATCTCGACGATCTTCTGCATCTCGGCGCGCTCGAAAGCGCGCAGGGTCTTCGTCTGGACGTTGCCCGCCCTGCCGAGCTTGATGACGAGAGCGGTCGCGGTGGGATCGTCGGGGGCGTCGAAGACGAGGACCCCGTCGTGGGCCCCGAGCGTCCAGTAGACCTCGCGGATCTCGGCCCCCATCTGCGCCGCCGTCTCCCGAAAGGCGTCGCTTCTCTTCACGGTGTCCTGGATCGCGCCTATTCCCTTCGCTGTGAAGTCGATCAGGGCGATGAATCGCGGCATTTCGGCACCTCCATCGGAACGGTTGTTCT
>Ga0224512_10001464_pt1 | contig 22696 bp, 21 predicted proteins | sample SF_May12_sed_USG_4_FD_169103 | JGI IMG/M metagenome (GOLD analysis project Ga0224512, IMG submission 169103) | Sediment microbial communities from San Francisco Bay, California, United States - SF_May12_sed_USGS_13 | ecosystem: Environmental > Aquatic > Marine > Sediment | place: USA... | reverse complement strand
AACCCACTTTTCCATCCGTTATTTCGGCCATCACCTCCCCGAATACCTTGTTGGCGAGGAATATATTGACAGACCCTATCTCGCGGAAATGGCGACATTTGAGTGGGCGATTGCAGCGGCCTTCGATTCCGAGGATGGCTCAATCACACAAATCCAGGACATGGGAGCCGTGCCTCCGGAAGCGTGGCCCGGCATGCGTCTGCGACTTCATGCTTCCGTCCAGCGTCTGGATTTGAAATGGAATGTGCCCATGATCTGGAAGGCCATCCGGCAAAATCAGGAAGCTGAAAATATGACCGATGCCTGCCGGAGTGAAGCCAGCAACATGCCATCGGTGCATAAGGAAAATCAGGATGCCGTGGCGGATATCATCCACGTACCACCGCCGGAAACGAGCGAATATCTTCAGGCCTGGCTGGTCTGGCGTCAGGATCTGAAAAACTTTTTTCGCTCCCTGCCCGTGGACGAGGCCTGGGCGCTCGACGCCGTACGTGATGGCGAAAATTTTGCTACCCTTTGCGAGGGATTATGTGAATGGATCGACCCGCAAAATGTGGCATTGCATGCCGCCGGGTTGATGAAACAATGGATAACCGACGGTATGATCTGCGGGATTGAGCTTGACCAGCAGTAAAAAGGTTATAATTTTAGTTGCGCCTGTTTTCAGTGTTGAATGAATTTGCAGGAATCTCTGCCACTCATGTCACAAAGAATTATCTTTCTCGGTGGTTTCCTGATCTGCGCCGGCCTGATGGGAGCGGCGCTATTCTTCCAGTACGTCATGAATCTCGAACCCTGCCCGCTGTGCATCTTTCAAAGAATTTTTGTGATCGTCATAGGACTGGTACTGCTGGCGGGGGCCTTGCACAATCCTGAAACATTGGGACGTCGGGTATATGGCGGACTGACGGTGCCGGCAGCTGCGCTGGGTGCCGGTGTCGCCGGCCGCCATGTCTGGATCCAAAACTTGCCGTTCGACCAGCAACCTGGTTGCGGGTACAGCCTCAATGACATGCTGGAAAGCTTTCCACTGCAAAAGACGCTCAAACTGGTGTTTGAAGGCAGTGGTGGGTGCGGTCAGGTGCTCTGGAGTTTTCTCGGGCTTAGCATGCCGGGATGGGTGTTGCTTTTCTTTCTCGGCTTTACGGTGCTGGGATTCTTGCTGATTTTTTCCCGGTTCGGCGGGCGCTGAAACAGCGGTAATTCACGCTCAGTTCCAGATATCTACCACTACGCCTTGCTCACGCAGATGATCCGCGCGCGCCTGGATGTAGCGCTGCAGACTCGTTTGCGTCTTGTAAGCGCCGGAGGCGACGTAGTCCAGCACTGACTGGACATGAAAACCCTTTAACATGGCTTCAATCTGGATGACTTCTTTCCCCCCGTCAAACAAGACGGCCGTCGGAACATAGGCGACATTCAGTGAGTCCGCCCAGGCGCGCGCTGTGGTCTTGCGGCCCGCAGGCGTGATCACCGGCATGTCACTCCAGCGATCCAACTGGACCACGTGGAATCTTTTGAGCAATTCCTTCGTGGCGTCCTCCTTCAGCACCATCTCGTGCAAGCGGTCGCAACCGGCGCAGTCTTTTTGTTCAAAAAACACGGCCAGAGGTTTGCCGGCCGCAATCCGGGTCAGATCGTGCGGAGGTGGGGCAAAGAATGGCTGCACATGGAGCGAACCTTTCGCCGGTGGTGGCGATTCCTTGGCGAGATACTCCTTGAAAGTCATGCGTTTTTCCTGTTTTTCGCCAACGTATTTCAGCGCTGTCAGGAACTGATGCGGCGGATAGTAGCCATTGATGCGCAACACCTGCTCACCCTCTTCATTGAAGAACAGCAGCGTGGGCGTGAACCACACCTTGAGCTTCGCGGCCAATTCCTTTTCCTGCATTGTCTTCCCGGAAAGATCGGTTACCTCACGGCTGCCCCAAAGGTTGAGATCAATGGCCTCAAAATGCCGACGTGTGTATTCCACGATAGGTGCCTGACTGAAATTATTGTTCATCAATTCCGCGCAGTAGGGGCAACCTTCCTGCCCGAAATAAATCATCAGGCGTTTTCCATCTCGGGCCGCCTCAGTGACATCTTCCGGGAGAATGAGAAAGGACTTTTTGAACCAAGCCGGCACCTCGTGCGGGAGGGCCCCACGCAACTCGGCCTTCTCCGCGGCCGGCAACAATCCGGGCGTTGAACCCAAAATGGCCATCGTGGCGAGTAACAACATTTGTCTGAAGCTGCGACGAACCACCCTACACCTCCGTCTTTCGTAACAAATGCGATTTTATCACAGGCCTCTCGTTGATCCGTCATTCTGGCGCATTTGACGAAAAGTTGGCGATTTCCACACGAGAATTACAAGTATAAGACATAGATCGGTTAGAATTCATTTCGTTCCTGTTTCGATACCCTGACATGCGATTGCGACATTACGGAAAACCTCCTTCGCGCCAGAACGATTGGAGGACGATCAAATCGCTGCTGCCCTACCTGTGGGAATTCCGTGGGCGGGTGGTGCTGGCGCTCGCCTTTCTGGCGCTGGCCAAAGTGGCGAACGTTTCCGTCCCGCTGGTGCTGAAAGAGATTGTTGATGCGCTTGATCCCACAAAATCATTACTGGCATTGCCGGTTTTCTTCCTTATCGCCTATGGCCTGTTGCGTCTCGGCAACTCGCTGTTCGGGGAACTGCGCGACGTCGTGTTCGCCAAGGTCACGCAGCGCTCCATACGCCGAGTCGCGCTCAAGGTCTTCGAACACCTGCACAACTTATCGCTGCGCTTTCATCTCGAACGCCAGACCGGCGGCATGTCGCGCGACATAGAACGCGGCACCGCGGGGATTCGTTTCTTGCTTAATTTCATGTTGTTCAACATCCTCCCGACGCTGCTGGAGATCGGTTTCGTCGCGATCATTCTGCTGGTGAAATATGACCCGTGGTTTTTCATCGTGACCATCGCCACACTCGCCGGCTACGTGGTGTTTACGCTCATCGTCACTGAATGGCGCATGATTTTCCGGCGCAACATGAACGAGATGGACTCCAAGGCCAATACCCGCGCCATCGACAGCCTGCTCAATTATGAAACCGTTAAATATTTCAACAATGAAAAATTCGAGGCCGGGCGTTATGACGAAACCCTGCAATCCTGGGAAAAGGCGGCGGTTCGTAACCAAACTTCGCTGTCGTTCCTGAACTCCGGTCAGGGCGCCATTATCGCCGCGGGCGTGACCTTGCTTATGTTCATGGCCGGGCGCGGCGTGGTCCAAGGAACCATGTCCATCGGCGATTTGGTGCTGGTCAACGCCTTCCTGATTCAGCTGTATATGCCACTGCATTTCCTCGGGTTCGTGTACCGTGAAATCCGCCATTCGCTGGCCGACATGGAGCGCATGTTCGGGTTGCTGGAACAGGGCGGTGAAGTGGCAGACAAGCCCGATGCCCGGGAGCTTAAAATCACTGGCGGAGAAATCCGTTTTGAGCATGTCGGTTTCGGTTACGACAGCCGGCGCCAGGTTTTGCAGGAGGTGAGTTTCACCGTCCCGTCCGGCCACAAGGTAGCGGTCGTGGGCGCGAGCGGGGCCGGCAAATCGACCCTTTCACGCCTGCTGTTCCGTTTTTACGACGCCACCGCCGGTCGCATCCTGATCGATGGCCAGGACATCCGCGACGTCACCCAGAAAAGCCTGCGCCGGACCATCGGCATCGTGCCGCAGGACACGGTCCTGTTCAACGATTCCATCTACTACAACATCGCCTATGGCCGGCCCGAGGCCACGCGCGCGGAGATCATCGAGGCGGCGCGCTCCGCGCACATCCATGATTTCGTGGAAACGCTGCCGGACAAATACGACACGCTCGTGGGCGAGCGCGGCTTGAAACTCTCCGGCGGTGAAAAACAGCGTGTGGCCATCGCGCGTACCTTGCTTAAAAATCCACCGATCCTGGTGTTTGACGAGGCCACTTCTGCGCTCGATTCCCGCACCGAAAAGGCGATTCAGGCGGAACTCCAGGAAATCGCCACGAATCATACGACGCTGGTCATCGCCCACCGGCTCTCCACCATCATGGACGCCGACCAGATCCTGGTGATGGAACACGGCCACATCGTGGAACGGGGAACCCACGGCGAGCTGCTCGCGCAAAACGGTGCGTACGCGCACATGTGGGCGCTGCAACAGCAGGAACAGAAACAAGAGGAACAGCGGTTGCAAGCCGTCGGCAATTGAAAGCACGAATTGAAAAATCAGATGAAGGCTTCACACCGCCTTTCGGTCCGTGCCATCCGGCTACCGCGTATCTACCTGCATGGGCATGATCACCAGCGGCATGCCCTTGATGTGCAACTGGCGCTGAAGCGCGAGTGCCGTATGGTTGTGCAGCAGGCGTGTCAGCCAGTTTTCCTCGCGGAACACCAAGGTGCCGGCAAAAAACACGCTGCCCGGAAAACGCTCCAGGACCTGATCCGCTAGCTTGACCGCCGCCTCCACCGGGTCGGTCCCATAGGCCGAATAACCTACCGCGGCCATGTTGTGGGCATGACAAAATTCCACGTATTTGCGTAGGGATTCGTCCACGTGGTGCCGCAGATCGACCACGGTATGGTCGCCTTTCATGAGCGTGATATCCACTTCGCCCACGCTCAGGAAAACGAAATTCTGAAACCGTCCCGGAAACAGCCGCTGGGAATTGAGCAGCGTGTGGATGCCGACGCCGCGATAACTGGAGACGAAGAACACCGCCGCCGGCTCGCCCTCGCGGATCGGCGGCGTGGCCTTGCCGGTGGTGGTCACGGGAATCTGCGTCAGGATTTCATCCAGCGCGATCAGGCGCTTGCGCACTTGGCGGTAGTGCCAGCGCACTAGGACGCACAGGCTGGCCAACGTGGCGGTCACGATCGCCGCCACCATCCCACCTTCGAAGAACTTCTCCTTCAGCGTGATGACCAATATCCCTGACGTCGCCAGTAATCCCCACATCGTCAATCCGAGTCGCGGCATCCAGCCATCCACGGATTTCCGGTTTTTCACATAATAGACGCACAGGCCGAGCAGCGTCAGGGAGAAAGTCAGGAACACGTTGACACTGTACAGGATGACCAAATATTCCACGCGTCCCTGGCTGAACAGGAGCACGGCGAAGGCCGCACCGCCCATGAGCAGGATGCCGTTCTTGGTGACCAGCCGGTCCGACAACTGCGAGAACCGGTGCGGCACCCAGTGGTCCACAGCCATGTTCGCCAGCACCGACGGCCCGCCGAGGAAACCGTCGTTGGCGGCGAGGAACAACAGGCCGGCGGCCGAGGCCATGGTGACGACCAGAAGCATGTCGCCGGTGCTTACACCGCCCCACATGGGCCAATCGGCGAGGATATTGCCGAAGACCACTGCATTCAGGGTCTGGCCCGCAACCGGCTGCGCGCCCCACAGGAGGTACAGCAGCATGATGCCGCCGGCGGTGAACGACAGCGAGATCGCCATGTACAGCATGGTCAGCTTGCCGGTGCGTTCACGCGGTTCCTTGAGCATGTGGATGTTGTTCGACACCGCCTCGATGCCGGTGTAAGTGCCGCCGCTCAAGCCGTAGGCGCGCACGAACAGCGCGATCACGAAAAGAATACCCGTCTCGGCTGACAGCGACTGGGCCTCGGCGATGCTGTCCGGAAACAGGGTGCCGATGTTTTTCGCGTGGCGTCCCACACCGTAAATGATGAGAAAGGCATGCGTCGTCACGAAGCCGACAAAGACCGGCAACAGCACCTTTATAGAATCCTTGACCCCGCGCAGGTTGAGGATCATCAGGAACAGCAGGGCGAACGCGGCCACCTCGATCTTGAGAAACCCCCACGACAGTGGCAGGAAACTGAAGACGGCATCCACGCCCGCGGCGATGGAAATGGCAATCGTGAGCACGTAGTCCACCACCAGCGCGCTCCCGGAAACGAGCCCGGGACTTTTGCCGAGTAGGCGCGTGGCGACCTTGTAACCGCCCCCACCCGTGGGAAAGAGTTCGATTACCTGGTTATAGGAAATGGCGATGACGAACACCGTCATGACCACCGCCAGCGCCAGGAACAGCGCCAGCTCGGTGTGCTGGCCGAGTGCGATGAACGCTAGCTCGGGGCCGTAGGCCGTGGACGAAAGGCCGTTGGCGCCGAGCCCGACCCAGGCCAGCAGCGCGATCATGCTGATGTGCCGGTGCGTCTCCGGCGCCATGGGATCGCGCGGCGGGCCGAAAATGATCTGACGCATGCGCTGTCGCCAGCGCGTCAGCGGCGGTCGCGTATCGGGAGCGGCAGGCTTCGATGTTTGTCCCGTTTCAGGCATCGGCGGGGAGAAAATCCGGACGTATGTTGTCCGCTCTAGCGGGTGGTGTCATGAAGAAACGATCATTCAGAGCAAGTCCACGCGCCTTATCCGCCTTTTTGGCATGTCTGTCAATAAAATGTGCATGGACGCTCGACGACGGCAAAATTATACTCTTATCATTGGCTGCAAAATGAAAGTATATCAACCGGAGACTCCATGCGCCCCGCGCTCATTCTTGCCGTTCTCGAACGCGAATTCCTGAGCACCCGCGAAGGCCATCACACACCGGTTATGCTGTGGGGACCGCCGGGTGTGGGCAAGTCGCAGATGGTGGCACAGGTGGCGATAAAATACGCCGTGCCAGTAATCGACATCCGCCTCTCGCAGATGGAGCCGACCGATCTTCGCGGCATCCCGTTTCGCGTCGGTGACGTGGTTGAGTGGGCCATTCCGGCGATGCTGCCGGACACGAAGCGCCATGGGCCCGAGGGGATCCTGTTTCTTGATGAAATCACCTCGGCGGCACCGACGGTTTCCGCCGCGGCCTATCAACTTATCCTTGACCGACGCCTCGGCGCCTATGTCGTCCCGGAAGGTTGGGCGATCTTCGCCGCCGGCAACCGCCAGGGAGACCGCGGCGTTACTTACAGCATGTCGGCGCCGCTGGCCAATCGTTTTTCCCACTTCGGGGTTGAGACCCATCTCGACGACTGGGCGGCCTGGGCCTATGCGAATAATATTGACGAGCGCGTGATTGCGTTCCTGCGCTTTCGCCCCGAACTGCTGTTCGACTTCGATCCGGCGCACAATCCGGTGGCCTTTCCGAGCCCGCGCTCGTGGGAGTTTACGCACCGCGCGCTGGCCAAGTTCGGGGAAAAACCAGAGCTGCTCCTGGGCGCGCTTGAGGCCTGTGTCGGGCCGGCCGCCGGCGTGGAACTCAAAGCCTTCATCGACAACCTCGACAACCTCCCGGACATTGACGCCATCGTCCAAGGGGCGTCCACCACCGTGCCGAAAGAAATCGACCTGCAATACGCCGTGGCGGCGGCCCTGGTGGGACGGGCGATCCGCGCCCGCGGCAGCACCAACGAAACCGAAGTGTTCGGGCATATTCTCGATTACGCTGGCCGTTTCCCGAGCCGGGAAATGGGTGTGATGCTGGTCTCGGACATGCAGCGTGCCGTGGGCGAGAAATTGTTCGCGCTGCCGCAATTCGCGCAATGGGCCAAGAAAATCGCCAACGTCATGATCTTCGACATGTGGCAGAAATCGCCGGCCGCCACGCGTACACGGTAGTCTCACCGGATCGTCATGGCGGAACAGGATGACATCGAGGACAAGCTCGTTGCCGCGCGTACCTGGCTGATCATCGACAAACCCTTTCTTGGTGCGCTGGTGCTGCGCCAGCCGCTGGTGCAGGCCGATCCGAAATGGTGTCAAACCACCGCTACCGATGCGCGTTCGTTCTATTACAACCGCGCCTACGTTGATGCGCTGTCCTTCGAACAGACCAAGTTCATCCTGGCACACGAGGCTCTGCACTGCGCGCTGTCGCATTTTGCGCGCCGTGAGCACCGCGATAAACGCCGCTGGGATGTCGCCTGCGATTTTGCCATCAACTCCCTGCTCGTGGCCGATGGTCTGCGCCCGGCGCCGGATGCGCTGATTCTCGATGCCTACAAAGACATGACCGCCGAGGAAATCTATCCCTGCATCCAGGAAAACCCCGAACAAAAACCAATGGACCAGCACCTTTACGATCAGGAAGATTCCGCGCAAGGGTCGGGCCAACGTGGTGGTGGCGCCGGTGGCCAGGGTGAGTCGCCCGATGACGGTGGCGGCAGCGAGGGCGAACTGGACGCACAGGCTCACGGCGCACCCCAACCGCCGCCGCTCTCCGCCCCCGAGCGCGAGGCGCTCCACAAACTATGGCAACAACGCCTGGCCTCGGCGGCACAACAGGCTATTCAGTCCGGAAAGCTCGGCGGCTCCATGGCACGCCTCGTGGATCATTTACTGCAACCGCAGTTGCCTTGGCGCATGCTGCTGGCACATTACCTGACACGCGCGGCACGCGACGATTACAGCTTCGCCCATCCGAGCAAGCGCGAAGGGGCGGCCATCCTGCCCGGACTGCGCAGTCAACACATTGATTTGATCATCGCGCTCGATACCAGCGGTTCCATCTCGGATGAGGAAATGCGCGAGTTCGTGAGCGAGGTCAACGCCATCAAGGGCCAAGTCGGCGCGCGCATCACCATGCACGCCTGCGATGACAGTCTGGCGCGGGACGGGCCCTGGACTTTCGAGCCGTGGGAAGAAATCAAATTGCCGAAACAGTGGCACGGCGGCGGCGGTACCCGTTTCACGCCGGTCTTTGATTGGGCCGGGCATCAAGACCGGCCACCGGATTTGCTGTTGTACTTCACCGACGCCAAGGGCGAATTTCCCGGGCACGAGCCGAGCTTCCCGGTGCTGTGGTTGGTGAAAGGCCGGGAAAAGGTGCCTTGGGGCCAGCGGATTCAGTTAAACTGACGCGCTCACTGTCTTAACCCGTTTCACTTTCACCCGGATCCCATGGAACTTTCCAGTGAAGACCTCTTGCGGCTGAACGTCCTGCTGGCGAATAACATTGAGGCCATTCGTATTGATGAACGCAGCATGACCGTCTACGGGCTCGCACGCGGCAACGAGGCGCGCGTGCCGCTCAATCCCAACTGCCGCCCGGAAAAATATTTGCGACTTGTGCGCGAGATGTTGTCGAGCCACGTGCTTGGATCACCCGGCGGTTATCCGGTTTTTCTGCAGCGCTGGACGCGCATGGGCCAGGCGCGCGAAACCCGGCTGGACAAATTGCTGCTCCTGGGTGAGCCCGAGGCGGTCACCGCCGTGGCCGGGGCGCCGGGTTTGAGCGACGATCTCGCACGGCGCACATGGTGGGCCATGCCGACCTCCGACATCGCGCGCCGCCTGCTCGAGAAGCAGGCCGTGGTCCAGGGAAAAATGGGGAAAGAACTCGCGCAATTCCTGGTGGAGCATCTTCCGTTCGAATCCGATCCCATGCTGGTCATCGCCACGATACGGCTCGTGCTGCAACCCGGACTGATCGAGGCCCCCGCGCGCGAGCGGATATTCCGTCTGGGCACGCATCGCAATGTTTACCACATCGGTTTCCTGGAAGCGGTGCCGGACGATCTGCCCGACCCCCTGCCGGCGCGCCACGACGCGGCGAAATACTGCGACCGGCTCGTTAATATCTCGATGAAGAATCCACTTGCCGCCTTTTTTGTGAGGCTGCTTGACAGCCCCGGGCAGACCTTTCTCGCCGTCTCTGAAATGCAACTGCGGCATCCAGTGGATAAATACACCGTGGCCACACTAATGGATGTTATCGGAAACTATTTCAAACCGGGGCTCATTGGGAACAAACAGGCCAGCGAATTCGGCAAAGCCTTTGCCATGGCTGAGGCACGGCTGCGTGAACCCGGAGAGGAATTGGCCGAGCTGGTAAAATGCGTTCCTGAGCTTAAGAAGGAAATCATGGCCATGCTTACGCTGGCACACACCGGTGAGGCGCTGGTGACACCCATCATTGCCGCCTCTACCGCGAGCGGGACTTTGCTGCGCCGCAAGCTCGGGCCGGTGCTGGATCCGCTGCTGGAACAATACGCGACGTTGCGCCAGACCGCGCACAAACCCGCCGACGGCCGGTCGACCCGGCGGGTGTCTGGAAAATGAACTGAGGTCTTACTTCTTCTCGGGATTTTTCTTCTTGCTGCGGCTGATTTTGGTGATCGGCACGACGGTATTTTTTTTCGGCTCGTCGGCGTAATAGGGGCGCATGTCCATGCTTTTACCGGCTTCTTCGATCAGCTCGCGTTCGCGCACGGAAATCAGCTTCAGGCATTGGCGGATGCCCTCGATGGTGCGCTCGGACAACGGATGTTTCAAACCCGGCTGGGTTGCTGTGTCCTTCACGACATCGGTCAGTACCAGTTTCAAGGCCTTCAGAATCTGAAACTCCTTGCTCTCCAGCATTCCGGATTTGTCGTCGCGCATGTCTTTGTAAGGCTCTGAAAGACCGGGAAGGGGTAACCGGCCGCAGGTTACAAGGAATACGACGACTTGGCAAATTAACCGCCTGGGGCGGACACGCGGTACAGGCGGTAGTTGGGGTTGTACTGTTTCTTGTAGCGTAAAACCTTGTTGATGTAATTTTGTGTCTCCGGGTACGGGGGAATACCGCGATGCTGCTTGACTGCATTTTCCCCGGCATTATAGGCGGCGATGACCAGCACCGGCCGGTGGTCGAACATTTCGAACAGGTACCGCAAGTGTTGTACCGCGGCCCGGATATTCTCGGTCGGATTATAGATATCGCGCACACCGTAACGCGCCGCGGTCTGAGGCATCATTTGCATGAGTCCGCGCGCCCCCTTGTGTGAAACAGCGTAAGGATTAAACGACGACTCCGCGTGCATGATGGCCTTGACCAGGGCAAAATCCACATCGTATTCCTCGGCATAACGACGAATCAGCCGGTCGTAGGTGGAAGGTGGTTTGCGATACGCCGGGTTGTTCTTCTGCGCCGCGAGCTTTCCCGCGCCCTTGATGTCCGGCGTTACACGCACCACGCGCGAATGCCTGACATTGAGCGCGTGATCCGTGATCACGCGCGAGCCATCCGGCATGTCGTAAACGTACACTTGCGCTTCGGCCGCATGGGTGGCAAACAGCGCGAACAGTCCGAGCACGGCCACGCGCTTAATAATCGATTCATGTCTGCTGCGCTGCATCCCTCAGAAATCCCTGTGAGAATCTGAGGATTATTAGCAGCACATCTCGTGCCAAGCAGGCGCGCCATTTACCAGACTTAAGTTATTGCCCCCTCAGCTTATTTTTTACGGCGAGATCGGCATTAAGCTCCCGACCCGCCACTGGGGAGACAAAATACGGCAGTGACCTGCCGACAGGCGGGTGAGGCTATTCCAGCAATTCGGTGTCTTCGTGGGAGTACGGCGGCGAGCAGCTGCAGAGGATCTTTAATTCCGTCGGTCCGGTGTTGTCCACGCGGTGGGCGGTCCCGGGCGGTATGCAAATGGTGTCACCCGGATTAATGGCAAACTTCTGGTCGCCGATCACCATCCGGCCCTCGCCGGTAGTGACGTGATAGATTTCCTCGCTCGTTCGATGCCGGTGTAATTGGGTGCCCTGCCCCACCGGCACGATGGCTTCCGCGAGGCTCTGTTTCATGTTGCCATGCACGGACGGATGCATCAGCTCGCGGATGATGGAGCCGTCCTTGGTTACGAATGACTCTACACTGGAGTAGCGGCTTTTGTGCATGGCACACTGGTTATTATGCCTCCGGCCACGCCTCCCGGTCGACATAAACATCAATGCCCAGCGTGGGCGTGATGTGACGCGGCGGAATATCCGCCTGTGCACGCCATACCTTCACGGCGTCACGTTTGGACTCGCCACCCACCAGATACAGCACCCGCCGCGCACGACTGAGGCGCGCTGCACTCAAGCTCACACGCTCCGGCGGTGGTTTCGGCGAAGCCAGTACAGGCACCGCGTCGGGGTCTTTTTTTCCCAGGCCATCTTTGCGGCCGGGAAACAGGCTGGCGGTATGGCCGTCTTCGCCCAGCCCCAGCAATACCAGATCGAACTCCAGCACGTTCGCCACGGTCTTGGCGTAGTGCAGCGCGCCTTGATCCGGGCCGTTCTCCGCGGGGATGGGATGGATGTTCTTCGCTGGAATTTTCACGTGGTCCAGCCAGGCCCGGCGAGCCATCCGGTCGTTGCGCTCGGGAGATATTGGCGGCACGCAGCGCTCATCACCGAAGTAGATCTGCCACTTGGACCACTCGGCACCGACTTTACGCAGGCGCTCGTAGGCAGTCTTCGGCGTATTACCGCCGGCCAGCACGAGATAAAAAACGCCGCGCGCCGCGATCGCCTCGCGCGCGGCTTCAAGGATCAGCGCCGCCGCCTGATCGGCGAGCGCGGCCCCGTCCGGAAAAACCTGCCAACGTGTGGTCGGAACTTTCGCGCTCATGCCTCAGATCTCATTGCGCCAGAACTGGTCTTCGCGCTCGAACAGGCGTCCGGCCTCACGCGGGCCCCAGGTGCCGGCAGGATAAGTGGCGATGAATTCCCGCCGTTTCGACCAGTCGCGCAAGATGGGGTCAACCACGCGCCAGGCCCATTCGAGTTCGTCGAAGCGCAGAAACAGGCTGCGATCCCCTTCGATGACGTCCAGCAACAGGGTCTTGTACGCCTCCATCGTGGTCGCCTGGATCGGCCGGTACGAGGCGTTGAGACGAACGATCCGCGTGTTCATGCCGAGTCCCGGTTCCTTGGCGTGCAGCTCAATGTGCATGCACTCGGTTGGCTGCATCGACAACAGCACCCAGTTGGGGTCGATATGCCGTGCGCCGGCCTCGTGGAACAGCAACTGCGGCGGATGACGGAAGCGAATGGCAATAATCGAGAAATCCTCAGCCAGGCGCTTGCCGGTTCGGAGATAAAACGGGACGTTGCGCCAGCGCCAATTATCGATGTAGAACTTGGCTGCGACATAGGTCTCGGTCACTGAGTTCTTCGCGACCTCTTCTTCCTCGAGGTAGCCCGGCACGTTCTGATTGTCCACGCGTCCCGCGGCGTACTGGGCGCGGTAGGCGTAATCCCCCAGCGATTGCGGCGGGATCGGGCGAATCGACCGCAGTACTTTGACTTTTTCATCGCGCAGCGCGTCGGCATCGAGTGTGGCCGGCGGCTCCATGGCCACCAGCGTTAGCAACTGCATCAGGTGATTTTGCAACATGTCACGTAACGCTCCGGCGGTGTCGTAGTAGCCGGCGCGCAGGCCCACGCCCTCTGACTCGGCCACGGTGATTTGCACGTGGTCGATGTAGTTGCGGTTCCAGATCGGCTCGATCAGGGTGTTAGCAAAGCGGAACACCAGCAGATTCTGCACCGTCTCCTTCCCGAGGTAGTGATCGATACGGAATATCTGCTCTTCGTCGAAATAATGGTGCAGTTTGGCATTCAATTCGCGTGCACTTTCAATTTCCTCGCCGAAAGGCTTTTCCACCACGATGCGGTGGCGGCCATGGCTGCGACTGATGCCGACCTTGCTCAACTGTTCGATGACCGTGAGAAAATCCGACGGACTGATGGCGAGATAGAAAACAATATTCTCGCAAGTTCCCATACGCGGCTTGCTCAGTTCGTCCATGATGCGCTTGTAGGCCTGCGGGTCCTTGAGATCGCCCGCGACGTAATCGAACCGGGCCTCGAAACGCTTGAACACCTCCGGATCAAAGCTCTTGCCAAGATTTTCCTGGATGCTCTGCTTCAGGAAGCCAAGCCACTCGCTCAAACTCCACTCGCGCCGAGCCGTGGCCAGGAAACGCAGATCGGCATGCAGCTTGTCCACGGCTTCGAGCTGGTAAAGCGCCGGCAACAGCTTTCGCGAGCTTAAGTTTCCCGTAGCGCCGAAGATGACAAAATAACAGGGTCCAATGTCAGCCATGACTTGCGTTCAGCTCTTTTCGGACTTGATTGCGTGGCCGCCAAAGCCCTGGCGCATCATGGCCAGCAGTTTGTCGGCGTATTCATCCTTGCCCTGGCTCGCGAAGCGCATCATGAGCGCCAAGCTCATGACCGGTGTGGGCACGCCCTGCTCGATGCCCTCGAGCGCGGTCCAACGGCCCTCGCCCGAATCGGCCACGTAAGGGGCGATGTCTTTCAGTTCCTGATCACTCGCGAGGAATTCGGCGGTAAGATCCAGCAGCCAACTGCGCACCACGCTCCCATGGCGCCACATTTCGGCAATCCCGCCGAGATCAAGCTTGAAATCTTCTCGTCCCTTCATGAGCGCGAAGCCCTCGGCGTACGCCTGCATCATTCCGTATTCGATACCATTGTGGACCATCTTCACAAAATGCCCCGCCCCGGTCGGTCCACAGTGCAGCCAGCCTGATTCCGGTCCGGGGGCCAGCACCTGGATGGCGGGCTTCAGCCGCTCCATCGCCGCCTTCTCCCCGCCCAGCATCAGCGCATAACCGTTCTCCAGCCCCCAGACCCCACCTGAGACGCCGGCATCGATGTAATGCAGCTTCTTTTCCGTAAGTTCCTGTCCGCGGCGCATGGAGTCCTTATAGTAGGAATTGGCCCCGTCCACGACGATGTCATCCGGGGATAACAAAGCGGAAAGCTGATCAATTTGCTGTTGCGTCACCTCGCCGGCGGGGAGCATCAACCAGACTATGCGAGGGGCTTTGAGGCGGGAGACGATGTCTGCCAGGTTGGACGCGGCCGTGAGACCGGTTTCCTGCGCCAGGTCCTGCGTGACCTTGACGTCACGGTTCCAGGCGACAACCTCGATGCCACCCTTTTGGAGGCGCCGGGCCATGTTGGCCCCCATGCGCCCCAGACCGATCATACCGAGTTCCACGGTCAATCTCTCCCGGGTATTTTCCTTGCAGGAACAGTGACCTTATCATGAACCGGAAGTTTCAGTGAAATCGGTCGAGAATTCCTTCTAAATTGCGTAGCGCGCCGAAGTTTGGCAACACCGAGATTTACAAACTGGAGACGAGGCTCGATCTGATTCTCAGGGAAGGATTTCTATTTTTGTGCCCTCGGTAATTTGTTCCCAAAGCTCGTCCATTTCTTCGTTCTTCAGCGCAATACAACCATTGGTCCAGTCAATAAGATCTGACAGGAAAGCCAATCGGCCAGAATCCATCTTCTGGCCATGAATCATGATTTGGCCACCAGGGCGGACGCCACGTGCTTTCGCTGCAGCCAGATCATCCGGATTCGGGTAGGAAATATGGATGGCTTTATAAAAAACGCTATCGTTTTTCTTGTAATCAAGCGTGTAGCTACCCTCGGGTGTTCGCTTATCGCCCTCATATAGCTTATGCCCCCTGGGATTCCCGCCCAGGACAACCTTGAATTCCCGGACGACCTCCCCTCCGGAAAGAAGCATCAGCTTTCGCTCCGACTTAACGACGCGGACCAAATCTACAGTCACCTGCGCAAAAGAGACCGGTGCGTAAAGCAACACTAATAGAAGCAGTGGTAAACGCCTGTACATATAAAATTAAATAGCCACCTCGACAGGAATTGCAAGGATTCGGATATTTGTTCTGGACCAACGGAGCAAGGAGGATATCTCTGGGTATCGTCCTGAAGTCAGGTATGTGGGAACTGCGGGTTCCACGCGACTTCCCAGAGAAAGCCATCGGGATCCGCGAAGTAGCCCGTGTACCCACCCCAGTCCGCGCGTGTGCCCGATTTTACAATCCGACCGCCCTTGGCCGCGATTTCTGTTAGCAACTCATCCACCTCCGCCGCCGAGCGGACGTTATGTGCCAGCGTGAAACCGGGAAATCCCGAACCCGCTGCCGGGACTCCCGCATCCGCCGCCAGCAGCTCACGCGGATACAGCGCCAGCCATGTGTTGCCCAACTCGAAAAAGGTTACTTCGGGCGGTGTCGCGATTCGCGGAAGTCCAAAACTTCCTCATAAAACTTCGTCGCGCGCGGGAGATCAGAAACGCCGAGGGTGACAAAGCTGAGGCGGGGTTCCATTGATTGACTCAACCACGTCGCTTGAAGAACTGAATTTCTTGTTCGTGTTTCACCGCCGCCGCACGAGTCCGGAAAGTACCCAGATTCCGCCGCTTCCCGGTTTTAGGATCCTTCTTCCGGGAGTAGAGCCGGTATTTTCCGGAGGGGAGTTTGCGGATCATGCGTTGCGTACTCCTTTACTGAAATTAATTGAGCTTGGCTCCTTTAATTCGTTCTTTAATTCCTTTGAGCTGCACCCAGTTATGCTGACATGGCGAATTGTTAATTGCATTCCATCGCCCCCTCAGCTAGCCCGCCACTTGATGGCGCCGCCGGGTTTGCTGCTCTTAGGCCATCATCCCAGCATTACTCACTCAAGATATCCTTTTTCATTTGTTCAAATTCCTTCTTGGTAATTTCTCCCTTCGCATATCTTTTCTTCAATATTTCTAAAGAATTTTCCGAATCTCTACCTTCTTTGTGATGCCCGCCTGGATCCATCCAAGGGGGTTTACAGCCCCAGCGACAGAAGAATACAAATAAAAAGACGAACAGTATTGCTATCATGATGAGGGGGAAGATCCACATCCCGCCCCACGGCCACCACATCCACGATTGTTCAGGACCCATTTCGCTTCCTCCTTTCGTGCTTATCTCTCATCAAACAGTGTCTGCCGTGACGCTAAACGGTGCGCTAAAGTTCTGCGACACCAGGCATTACAAAACTAAGCCGAGGTTCCATGAGGTTAATTTACTCCGTTACCTTTGATTCTGCGAAAATATCCTAGTGTTTCGCTATGCCGAGCGCGATGATGGCGCCGACCACCACGAATGCACCGGCGATCTGCGTCGGGGCGAGGCTCTGGCCGAGGATCGCCCAGCCGAGAAAGACCAGCGCCACCGGCTCGAAATTGAGCACGGCGACGTCGCTCGTCGCGCGCATGTGCGGCTGGACCACGAAGAAGGCAGTGATGGACGAACCGTAGAAGAGCGTGAGCAGCAAGAGGCCGAGCCATCCGGTGCCGTCCTGCGGCAGGGCGAGCGCGCCGGTGGCGGTGGCACCGGCCAACGCAATCACGCTACAACTCGTCATCGTCAGTAAACTGCGCACCCGGCCATCGACGCCGTGCAGCCAGCGCGCGTTCAAGAACAGCACCGAACCGAAGGCCAGCGACGCGGCGGTCGCGAACGCAACACCTGCGCCGATTTCATCCCAGCGATCGGCCAGCGCGTCGCCGGTATGGGTGATATCCAGTGCAAGAGCGAGGCCGATGAGCGCCACGACCATGGTGATGAACGCGCGTGACGAGGCGCGCTCGACGCCGGCAGCCCAGCTCAGGAGCGTGTACACCATCGGGTAGATATTGAAGGTGAGGAGCGCCAGCGCGACCGGCAGCCGCGCAACGGCGGCATAGAGGCAATAGCTCTGAAACGCGATGATCGCGCCGATCATAAGCGCGCGCCGAGTCGTCAACGCCGCCAGCCGGATCGGCGTGCGCAGGAAGAAGAGCAGCGCGAGCAAGGCCAACGCGGTGCCGCCCGAGCGGAACACAACCCCCGTGACGACGCTGGTACCGTGGTCGAAGGCAATACGCGCCGCGACGTGGTTCAGGGCGAAAAATGTGGCGATAACAAGCAGGATCGCGATCCCGAGCCAGCGTGGGTAAGTTTTCAAACAATTCCTGCTTAGTTAAGGTTGGAGCATAGTGTGGTTAAGATCAGAGACGCCGAGTATCTCAAAACTGAAGCGAGGTTCCATGCAGTTTAGAGGTCATCACGCGAGAAATGACGCTGTGGCCGTGATGATCGCGATGACGGAAACGGTGACTGCAATGACACTAAGGATTCGGGTCTTTTTCCGCTCGGCCGCCACGTTTAGTGCGGCCTCCTCCAAGGCGGTGACCATCTGCTTCAGTTGCGCTGCGAGCTCTTTGATTTGCTCTGCGTTATTTGACGAGGCTGCTTGAAGCTCGGAGATCTGTTGGTTTAATAGTTCCGTCTGATTCGGTACGGCCTCAATCTTCTTGCGCGTGAATGCTGGCTTCACCACGTCAATAATCGTGTCGAGATTGCCGAGCACGAGTTTTCCGACTGCAAGCCACGGAAGAGCCATAGATGACCTTTAATGCTGAGTAAAATAATTAAAATTACAACTATCGCTAATATAATCGGAAACCGTGATCGGACACCAATTTTTTTGACGGCCGAAGGTTTCCGATAAAACGACTATTGTCGACTTAAGCCGAGCGAAGAATCATCTCCGCGCCCTTTTCGGCAATCATGATGGTGGGCGCGTTCGTGTTGCCGGAAGTGATGGTCGGCATGACCGAGGCATCAATCACGCGCACGCCGTCTATGCCGCGCACGCGCAGCCGATCGTCGACCACCGCCAGCGGATCGTGGCCCATCTTGCAGGTCCCGACCGGATGGAAAATCGTCGTGCCGAGATCACCCGCGGCGTGCACCAGCTCGGCATCCGACTGCGCCGATGCACCCGGCCGCCACTCCTCGGGGCGATATTTCGCCAGCGCCTTGGCCGCCATGATCCGGCGCGTGAAGCGCATGGCCTCCGCCGCCACCCGCCGGTCTTCATCGGTGGACAGATAATTCAACCGGATTTCAGGATAGACAAACGGGTCGGCGCTCTGGATATGTATCCCGCCACGGCTCGTCGGTCGCACGTTGCACACCGACGGTGTAATGGCCGGGAACGAATGCAACGGATCGCCGAACTTGTCGAGGCTCAGCGGCTGCACGTGCCACTCGATATTGGGCGTTGCCTCCGACTCGTTGCTGCGTGCAAAAGCGCCCAGCTGGCTCGGCGGCTGCGTGAACGGGCCGGTGCGGAACAACAGGTACTGAAGCCCCATCGCCATCCGGCCGACGAGACTGTTGGCGCGCTGGTTCAGCGTCGGCACATCGTACACCTTGTACATCATACGGATCTGCAAATGATCCTGCAGGTTCTGCCCGACCCCCGGCAACTCGTGCACGACCGGGATGCCGAGCGCGCGCAACCGCTCGCCTGCGCCTACGCCCGAGAGCTCGAGGAGCTGCGGCGATCCAATGGAGCCAGCAGCGAGGATGACCTCGCGCCGCGCCGCGGCGAAGTATTTTTCCCGCCCGCGCACGAACTCAACCCCCCGCGCGTGCCGCGCACCATCGCGCGTATCGAAGCGAACGCCGGTGGTGTACGCATGCATGAGCACCTCGAGATTCGCACGCTGGCGCACCGGGCGCAGGAATGCCTTGGTATTGCTCCAGCGCACACCGCGGCGCTGGTTCATCTGAAAATAGGCATTACCGAAATTATCGCCGCGGTTGAACTCCTCGATCTTCGGGATGCCGCATTCGGCGGCCGCGTCGCGCCAGGCATCGAGTATCTCCCAGCTCACACGCCGCTCCTCGACGCGCAGCTCCCCGCCCGCGCCGTGCCAAGGACTCACACCGTGCTGGTAGTCCTCAACGCGAATAAAATACGGCAGCACCTCGTCCCACGACCAGCCACGATTGCCAAGCGCCGCCCATTCGTCGTAATCGCGCTTCTGCCCGCGCATGTAGATCATGGCGTTGATCGATGAGCAACCACCCAACACCTTACCGCGCGCATAACCGATCGTGCGACCGTTCAGGCCGGGATCGGGTTCGATGCGGTAGCACCAGTCGGTGCGCGGGTTATTGATGGTATAGAGGTAACCGATCGGGACGTGAATCCAGAAGTAGTTGTCCTTGCCGCCGGCTTCGAGCAACAGGACGCGCGTGCCCGGCTCGGCGGACAAGCGATTGGCGAGCACGCAGCCGGCCGAACCGGCACCGACGATGACATAGTCGAACTCACCGAAATGGCGCATATCCTCCGACGCGTTTGTCGGCATGTGAAACTCCCGCGTTTGCTTGTGGGGGACAAACTAGAGGGCTGCCCACCAATGGTCAAGCACCTGTGCGCGTGATGCGCGTGGCGGCACCAATGTCCTTGGAACACGTGAAGCAATGGGCGAACAGGGCGTAGGCGCGTGGAACTTGCGCGGGCAATTCCAAAAGCACGCGACCGGGTACGAAAGGTTCCCAGGTTACGCCGCTTCCCGGTCTTCGAGTCCTTCTTCCGGGAGTAGAGCCGGTATTTGCCAGAGGGCAGTTTACGGATCAAGGGTTTCGCACTCCTATATAGCTTACTTAACGTAGGCGGCCATTCGTCACGGCGTTTCCGGTTGTTCTCTTCGCAAGTTACTGGCGCGGGTCCAACCGCCACAGGCGCTCGGCATTGCCGTGCGCAACGGCATGGGCGACGGACGGCGGCACGTCCGTCAGCGCCTGGCGCCACTGGCTGACCTGATCAAGGTAAAACGCATCCCAGTGTTGGTACCAGACGTTGTCGAGCGCGAACACAAAACGGTCCGGATGGGCCAGCATCAGCGCCTTCCAGTCTGGGGCCAGACGCTCACCCTCGAACATCCGCGTCCAGGGTTCACGCGACTCGCGTGTGATGGCCGATGTCGTATGTGCGGTGAGCAGATGGAAATTGGCATGCGCCCCGATGAGCCTGGCCGCCTCCGGCGGCTGCAATTGCCCCATGTGGTTGAGCAGGAACGGAAGCTGGGGATATTCTCGGAGCAACTTCTCAAGACCGGCCATGAACCGCTCTCGCTCCGGTCGCGAAAGCGATGCGAACTCGATGTGCACGACAAACGGCCAGCCGCGTTCTACAGCCGCGGCGAGAACAAATTTGACGCGGTCATCTTCCGGATACGCCCGGACCTCCGGGGCCTTGTTACCCTTCTTGGCGTGATACAGCAGGATCTCCGCTATGGCGCGGAAGCGCCCGCTGTCAAGCTGTGCCTGGACGAATTTCCGCCACTTTAAGGGGTTCTTGTCAAAGGCACCGCTCTTGGTGCGTACTGAGGGTACGATCCGCTGCGGATGCCGCGCGGCAAAGTCTGCGACTTCGCCCGGCTTGCGGCCCGAACGCGCGGCCAGGATCGTCCGGTACACACCAGCGGCATCCATGCGCCGAATGATTAGCTCGAGATCGCTGACGTCTTCGTCCACCTGGCTGTGCGCATCAACAAAATACAGCTCCTCTGCCGATACTGGCTGACTCGCGCCGACATCACCGCCGCGCACCGGGGGTGAACTGAAAAAGATCACCGCCATAGCAATAACGAGGACTATTCTTCTGTCGCCCATAGAAGCCTTCCTTGTCTATTGAACCCCTCTAACGTGCGGCTGATCACCGCGCGCATTCGGAAACGGGAATTTCTCGTGCTTCGGCACCGGAACGGTAGTATCGGTCACTCTGTCTGTCGATGTGTTTGAGTCGTTAGCGAAAAGGATGCTGACTTAATTTCTCTTGGTCCTTCCGCTACTTTTCAATCGAGTCTAACCCTATTGGTCTTAACCACGGGCAATTAATCCCCCAATAAGGGCAAAAAACATAGATACCAAGCCTGCCAAGAGGGCTGAGAAAACAAGAAATCTGGAATCAGGACCGTGCTCGGTATTTGATCTTGTCCAGTGACTGGCCATTTTAACTGCGATCCATCCAATCATAGCCGGGGCAACAGCTGGAACATTAAAGCCAATCGCTACAGTAAAGAACGCCCTTTCTATAAGACCAGTTAGGTAAGGCGGGACCTTTTTCTCCCCTTCTGGCTTATCAACATTGTTACTTCTTCGAAGCCACTCAAGAAATTTTTCAGTCGCGTACCAACCCACTCCCAGTGAAATAGCAAGTCCCAATATCCATCTATACATTTGTAATTCTCCAAGGATCAATAGCAGATCTATAGGGTCAGACTCGATTGGAGTAGACGTGGACCATAGTTCCGTTTCTAAGATTCAATCGAGCCTGACTCTATCGAACTAATCTACCAGCAAACATTCTGCCACTGGCCATTAACCTGCTTGTATTCGCACTTAGATGTACGAAGAGGGGGCAGGTCGATGGAAGGTAATGGTTTGAGATCAGTAGAAGGTAGGGGCGTCAACGGGTCTATATCGACCGACGGTAAATCAAGCGTACTGTTGCATAAGTCTTGAGCACGGCAGTTCATGCCGTAGTCATCGCAGACTTGCACTCTCCTGCATTTTGCATCCGCATTTGCAGAAATCCCGATAGCAAACACGACTGCAACGATAAGAAGTTTATTGATTTTCATGGTATATCTTCTTTGTGATGCCCGACGTAATTTATCCGTCACATTCTGACGTATAACCTAACTTCGAGACCTCCAATTCAAGCATGTTTGTACTTTCCGCTGTCTTCAGTCAAGCAAGGCATGGTAAAGATTGGTTTTTTCAAACCCCCTGTAGACGCAGCCGAGCATCGCAGCCGGAATCGGGGTCTTCGCAAGACTTTTGATCGAGCCCGAGGCACGTTGTGTGTGCCCGGCAAGTTAGGCGAGCGCCGATTCCGGCGAGAAGCGCAAGGGGTATTCGGCGGCTTCGGGGTGTCTTTTCTTTTGGTGACTTTTCTTTGGACAAGCAAAGAAAAGTCATCTGCCGTGGGTCAGCCACCCACAAAAAACACTATACCGATTCCACCACTATCATCCTCGTCTTCGCGGATAACTGCCGCATCTCCTTTGCCTTCCGGTACTGTTCCGACGCCCACCATTCCTTCGCGCGCTCCAGTGTCGGGAATTCCAGGATCACGATGCGCTCATAAACCTCATCGCCCTCCAGCATTTCCATGCGCCCACCGCGCGCGACGTATTTGCCGCCGAAGCCGGCGATCGAGCCCTGCGCAAGTTTTTTGTATTCCTCGAATTTGACCGGATCGGTCACGTGGATTTCGACAATGACGT
>Ga0224512_10001462_pt1 | contig 22713 bp, 19 predicted proteins | sample SF_May12_sed_USG_4_FD_169103 | JGI IMG/M metagenome (GOLD analysis project Ga0224512, IMG submission 169103) | Sediment microbial communities from San Francisco Bay, California, United States - SF_May12_sed_USGS_13 | ecosystem: Environmental > Aquatic > Marine > Sediment | place: USA... | reverse complement strand
ACTGGAGATCGCCATCGCGGTGAAGGACGGCGTCGCCACCCTGTTCGGGTGCGTCGAAAGCTACGAGCAGAAGCTCGCCGCGGAACGGGCGGTCGCTCGAGTGCCAGGCATCGTGGCCATTGCCGTCGAGTTGGTCGTGCAAGGGCAATCGCCCCATGAACGTAGCGACACGAAGGTTGCGCACACCATCGCAGAGTATCTGCAAGAGGAACGTCTCGTCCCGTCGGGCGCGGTTTGCGCGCTGGTGGAACACGCGCGGGTGACTCTGGAGGGAGAGGTGGACCTCTTCCACCAGAGGACCGGTCTGGAGCGCGAGATCCGCGGTTTGCCGGGTGTGCAAGGAGTCATTAATCTGGTCAGCGTCCGGCCTCCGGAGTCGCAGAAGGACCTCGACGCGAAGGTCCACGCCGCCGTGATCCGGGACGTAACGAACCTCGACCCGGAACGCCAGAGGTGGTCCCGTTCACGCGGAAGGGAGTCAAAAATGGATCGCGCCAAGAAGGTGCTTGTGATTGACGACGACGACGACTTTCGTGCATCGGTGCGGCCGGTGCTGGAAGCGGCCGGATATGTCGTGCTCGAAGCCACGTCCGGACACGAAGGACTCGAACAGCTGGTGAAGCACGATCCCGACTTGATCGTGCTCGACATCATGATGGAGACCAGCGTGGAAGGGTATGGCGTCAACCAGGTCATCAAGTACCAGGACGAATACAAGCAGTACCGAAGCACGCCGATTGTGATGGTTTCGTCGATCCAGGAGTCACCGGACGATCGATTTCCGCGGGCCGGCGAGGTGGAGATGATCCGACCCGATGCCTATCTGACGAAGCCGCTCGATATCGATCGCTTTCTCGGAATCGTAGAGAGAGCGGTGGAAAGGCGCAGGCACGGGTGAACACCGACGTGTCGGCTGCAAGAGGCGAGCTCGGCGCTGCCGGGGGCGGGGAGGCCATCGTCGTCATCGACGATGACTACGCCATAAGGCTGGCCTGCCGGCAGACGCTCGCAAAGACGGGATACGATGTGACGACCTTTGAGGACGGCGCCGCTGGACTCAAGGGTGTCGCCGAGGTCAAGCCCGCGCTCGTCGTGGTAGACCTGAAGATGCCCGGCATCAGCGGACTCGAGGTCATCGAGCGCGTGTACGATATCGACCCGGACATCGTTATCATCGTGATCACCGGATACGCCACCATTGCCACGGCGGTGGACGCGATGAAGGCGGGTGCCTACGATTTTCTGCCCAAGCCGTTCAAGCCGGATGAGTTGCGTATGATCGTCTCTCGCGGACTCGAGCGACGACACCTGCTCATGGCCTCGCGCCGTGCGGAGATGGAGCGGGAACTGATGAAGCGCCGCTTCGTCACGTTCGTTTCTCACCAACTGAAGACTCCGCTGGTGGCCATCCACCAGTACTTAGACGTGATGAACCGAATGGAGGCTGGCGGGCGTTTGGTCGAGCAGAAGAAGGAGTGGTTGGAGCGCTGCCTCCGCAGGACGCGGGAGATGCAGGAGATCATCGACGACTGGCTGACTCTGTCCAAGATGGAGGGCGGGTGTCTCGCGCGCGAGAACGTGGCCGTGGAACTCAAGGCCATCGCGCAGGCCATTCTGCGCAGCTACGAGGGAATGGCCGCGCAAGAGAGCGTATCTTTGATCCTCGACATGCCCGATGAGGAGTATGTCGTGACGGGAGATCGCAACTGCCTGGGTGTTCTCTGCGACAACCTGATCGTCAACGCCATAAAATACAACAAGCCGGGCGGCGCCGTCACCGTCGCCGGCAGCCAGTCGGGCGGCGAGGTCACGCTTTCTGTCGCGGACACCGGCATCGGCGTATGCGAACACGACCTGCCGTTTCTGTTCGACGATTTCTTCCGCGGAAAACGCCACGGCAAAACCAATGCCAGCGGCACGGGGCTCGGTCTTCCCATTTGCAAGCGCATAGTGAGCGAGCTGGGCGGATGTATCGAGGTGGAGAGCCAGGAGGGTGTCGGCTCGGTGTTTCGAGTACGGCTGCCCGTCAGCACAACCACGGGGGACTGTAAGAATCATGTCGCCGAAACAGGCGCGCAAGGGATCGAAAAAGATACTGGTAGTGGACGATGATCCAGACTTCCGGGACTCTCTCTGCTCGTTCTTGAGGGCGAACGAGATGAGCGTGTTCGAGGCCAGCGACGGGGAAGAAGGCCTGCGCGTGGCCATAGCCCAGCGACCGGATGTGATCATCATGGACATCATGATGAACGAACGCACCGAGGGCCTGTTCGCCGTTCAGAGGATACGGCGGACGCCGGAACTCGAGCGGACGGCGGTCTTCGTCGTGAGCTCCCTGTACTCCCACGTGGCCCACCTATCCATTTCTCCCGAGCGCGCGTGGATGGGTCACGACGAGTTCTTCGCCAAGCCGGTGGACATGTATTCGCTGCTGGAGAAGATCCGGCAGTACGCCGGCACGTCCGCGCTCGATCCCAATCCCGTAGAAAGGAAATGAGGAGCCGTGAAGATCCTGAAGTTGCCAAAACAGCAACTCGACCTGTTCGCATCGGTGCTGCAACAGTTCGGAGAGGTCCACGCGCCGGTGGAGCGCAAGGGGAAGTACGTCTTTGAGCACCTGGAGCGGTGGTCGGACGCTGCCCTCGACTATGACCGCACTGTCCTGCCCCCCAAGAAGTACGTGCTGCCGCCGCGCGAGACGCTGCTCGAGTACCGGCGGGACACCGGCTACGTGCCCGCGACGGAAGACCTGAACAAGAAGATCGTTCTCTTCGGCGTCCATCCCTGCGACATCTACGGGCTCAACATCCTGGACGAAGTCTTCGCAGGCAAGTATCCGGACCCCTACTATCAGACCCGGCGCCAGAACGTTGCTATCATTGGCATCGATTGCGTCCCCGACGAGCACTGCTTCTGCCGTTCCATGCGCGCGGATTTCGTCGAGCACGGCTTCGATTTGTTCCTCTGCGACATCGGAGAATACTACCTGACCTTCGTGGGCACCGCCCGGGGCGACGACATGGTGTTGTCGGCCGGCGCGCTCTTCGAAGACGTCACCCGCGAGGACATCGACGCGTATAAGCGGCACTCCGAGGCCAAGCGCGAAGCATTCAAGCTCGACGTCGAGATCCGCGACCTGCCCGAGATCTTCGAGATGGAGTATCGCGCGGAGATATGGGAAGAGCTCGGGCAGCGGTGCCTGTCCTGCGGCAGCTGCAGCATGGTCTGTCCCACGTGCTACTGCTACGACGTGGTGGACGAGGTCGAGCTGGGATCGACGGAGGGCCGTCGCGTGCGCCAGTGGGACTCCTGCTTGTTCTCTACCCATGCCCTGGTCGCCGGCGGCGATAACTTCAGGGAGTCCCGGGCCAGCCGCATCAAGTTTCGCTTCTATCACAAACAGCGGGGATTCGTGGCCGAGTTCGGGCGCCCCAGCTGCATCGGCTGCGGTCGCTGCATCGTGACGTGCCCCGTGAAGATAGACATTATTGAGGTCATAAACCAGCTGAGAGGTGCGGAGCATGTTGCAAATGCGTGACGAGATCGCCTACGAGCCCGCGCTCACAGAAAACCCCTATCTGCCCAAGATGGCGCGGCTGGTGAACATCTACAAGATGGTGGCGGACAACCACCTCTTTACGTTCCGGTTTCTCGACGATGCCCAGGCGGCGGCGTTTCAGCACCGGCCGGGCCAGTTCGTAATGCTGAGTGTGCCCGGTTGCGGAGAAGCGCCCATCTCCATCTCCTCTTCGCCCAGCCGGCCCGGCGTGCTGGAGTTGTGCGTGCGGCGCGTGGGACGGCTAACGTCGGCTCTGTACCGGCTGAACACGGGCGACGTGGTGGGTGTGCGCGGCCCCTACGGCAACGGCTTTCCCGTCGAGCGTATCGAGGGGAAAGACCTCCTGCTCGTGGCCGGGGGGCTGGGGATGGCGCCGCTGCGGTCGCTCTTGTGGTACGCGCTCGACAACCGAGCGCGCTTCGTGCGCATCACGCTGATGTATGGAGCCAAGACGCCGCGCGACATGCTCTTCCGGGAAGAGTTCGAGTCGCTCGTCGACCGAGCCGACGTGACGTGTCTGCTGACCGTGGACCGCGACCCCTCGGGAACATGGAGAAACCACGTCGGCCTGCTGCCGACCATGTTCGACATGACCACGGTGGATCCCGCGACGACCTATGCCGCCGTGTGTGGGCCGCCCATTGTGTACCGATTCGTGCTGGAGCGGTTGCTCGCTCTGGGCTTCGCCAAGGATCGCATCCTCATGTCGCTGGAGCGGCGTATGAAGTGCGGTGTGGGTAAGTGCGGGCACTGCAGCGTGGGTTACAAGTACACGTGCATTCACGGCCCCATCTTCACGTACTGGGACGCGATGAACCTGCCGGAGATGATTTGACGCGCCGGCGCGCCGGCAAGGGCGCCGCGCCCGGCCAGGAAGGAAGAACGAGCGAGATGAGCGCACCGTCGGTGGGCATATTCGGACTCACGGGCTGCGCGGGTGACCAGCTGGTGATCCTGAATTGCGAGGACCAGCTGTTGGACATCCTGCGCGCCCTCGAAGTGAAGGATTTCTCGATGGCATCCTCGGCGAACGACACGGAGAGCGCCCTGGACATCGCCTTCGTCGAGGGCGCCGTGCTGAGTAAGAGGGACGAGGAGACTCTGCGGCGCATCAGGGAGCGCGCCGGACTGCTCGTCGCCATCGGCACCTGCGCCGTGTGGGGCGGGATCGCCGCCATGGACCGAGGCATGGACCGGGAGGGGCTCCTGCGCGACGTATACGGCGAGGCGGGTCTAGAATTCGACACCATGGCGGCCAAGGCGTTGCACGAAGTCGTGGACGTGGATCTCAAGATCACCGGCTGCCCCATCGAGGCCGACGAGTTGATCGCGGGCATCGCGGGCCTGCTCAACGGCAACCGCCCGCTCACCGTCACCACCCCGGTCTGCGCCGAGTGCAAGATGCAAGAGCACAGCTGCCTGCTCGTCGAGAGCTCTCTTCCGTGTCTGGGCCCTCTGACCGTGGGCGGGTGTGGGGCCCGCTGCCCCGGCCTGGGGATCCCGTGCGTGGCCTGCCGTGGCCCCTGCATGGACGCGAACGTCGAGTCGGCGCTGGCGACCTACGAGGAGAAGGGAATCGCGCGCGGGCAGCTAGAAAGAAAGCTCGCCACCTTCGCCCCCTGGCGCTCAGTAGCGACTCATGAATCTTGAAGTGGAGCGTACCACCATGAAGCGGACGATCGAGGTTAACCATTTGGCCCGCGTGGAAGGGCATGGTGGCATCGTGGTCGAACTGGATGGCAACGAGGTCAGCGACGTCCAGTTCAAGATATTCGAGGGCGCGCGGCTTATCGAAAGACTGCTCCGCGGCCGGAGCTATGGAGACGTCGCGCAAATCGTATCCCGGATCTGCGCCATCTGTTCCGTCGCCCACTCGCTGACGTCCCTCAAGGCCACCGAGGCGGCGTTCGGGATTCGGCCCAGCGCGCAAACGCAGGGGCTGCGGGACCTCATGTACCGCGGCGAGAGCATCGAGAGCCACGCGCTGCACCTGTTTCTACTCGCGCTTCCCGATTACCTCGGCTATCCGAGCGCGGCCGCGATGGTCGAGAAACACGGCGATGCCGTGGCCATCGGCCTGCGGCTGAAGAAGCTGGGCAACGCCATACAGGAAACGCTCGGCGGCCGCGCCATCCATCCGGTGAACGCCGTGCTCGGGGGATTCGGCGCGCTGCCCACGACTCGGCAACTGGTGGCGCTGAAGGATGCGCTGGAAAGGGAGCGGGAGGATTGCGACCGGATGATCGAGCTCCTGGCCGGCCTGCCCCAAGAGCCCTTCGCCGACGCCGACATCGCCTTCGCGGCGCTGAGGTCCTCGGCGTGGTACGGCTACTACCACGGCGACCTCATCGACATGCTGGCCGCGCCCACGCGCCAGACGTTCGCCGCGGCCGACTACCGGGCCGTCGCGACCGAGGAGGTGGTCGGGCACTCGCATGCCAAGCACAGCCGCTTCGAGGGCCGCCCCTTCATGGTGGGCGCGCTGGCCAGGCTCGCGATAAACGGAGACTTGTTGAGGGGGAGAGCCGTCGAGGCGATGCAGCAGCTCGAGCTGGCAGCTCCATTTCGCAACCCCATGGACAACAACAAGGCGCAGGCGGTGGAGCTGGTCAACGACGTCGAGGCTGCGCTGGCGACGGTGGACGAGCTCTTGCACGCAGGGCTCGCCGACGAGGAGCCGCCGAGCATCCGGCCGCGGGAGGGTACGGGAACCGCGATCACCGAGGCGCCGCGCGGCCTCCTCATCCACAGCTACACGTACGATGCAGGCGGCCACATTGTGCGGGCCGACGTGATCACTCCCACGGCGATCAACGCGGCCAGCATGGAGGATCATTTCCGGCACGCGGTGGCACGCAGCAAGGGAGGCGACGACATGGCACGGATGCTCGAGATGATCGCGCGGGCCTACGACCCGTGCATCTCCTGCTCCGTGCATGTGGTGCGGAAGGACCATGTGGCTTGACAGGTTATGGGACCGGCGTTCGCTCCGTGCCAGGCTCCTGTCCCGCTATCTGGTCATACTCGGCATCGGCGGACTGGTGACTTCGCTCATCGGGTCCTGGATCGTCAGCTCGACGATCATGGCCCAGATGCACCGCGCGCTCGCCCACAACCTGGGCACGGTTCGCACCATCTACGAACAGCGGCTGCTGGGGCTGGAGCTCGTCGTCCGACTGACCGCGTTCGGCCCCTCGGTCGAGCACTACCTCGCGGCGGGGGACACTTCCGCCCTTGTCGATCACCTGGACAGAATACGGTGCGACAACGGGTTCGACTTTCTCACGGTAACGGACCCGCGGGGCGTGGTCATCGGTCGTACGACCGAGCGTCGCCACGCGGGGGACGATGTGTCCTCGCTGAACCTGGTGGCCGCAGCGCTGAGCGGGCGTAGCGCCGCGGCGACGGAAATACTGACCCACGAACAACTGGCCCGTGAGAACCCGGAACTGCGAGCGCGCGCGCAGCTTCCCGTTTCTGCGTCGCCGTCCGGGGGTTCGTCACCGGAGCCAAGTGCCGTGACCTCCGGACTGGTCATGATGGCGGCGGCGCCCGTGCGCTCGGCGGACCGTCCCGTGTCCGGGGCACTCTACGGTGGGATCCTCCTGAACCGGAACTACGAGATGGTCGACGGCGTCTGGAACGTGCTCTACGGAGGTGAGCGCTACCAGGACAAGCATGTGGGCGCCGTCGGCATCTTCCAGCACGACGTCTGCATATCCACCAGCGTGAAGAACGCGCGCGGCGAACGGGCGGTGGGCAGGCGTGCATCCCAGGCCGTACGCGGTTCGGCAGCGGGCGAGGGTGCGGCGTGGGATAGGCGTGGCGTTGCCGACGAGCAGGGCTATGTGAGCGCCTACGAGCCCCTTCGCAACTACGCTGGAGACGTCGTCGGCGCCCTCCGCGTCGGCGTGCTGCAGAGGCTCTACACCGCGACGCGCGACCGCGTCATTCTCTCGTTCTTCGCCATCGCCACCGCGGGATTCCTGCTCATCATCATTGTCACCGATTTCATGGTGCGTCAAATCACGCGTCCCATCGGAGCAATGGTAGCGGCCACGCACAATCTGGCGGCCGGCCGCTTTGACCAGGACGTGAGAATCGACGGGCGGGGCGAGATCGCGTTGCTGGCCCGGTCGTTCAACCAGATGTCGGAAAGCTTGCGTCAGATGCAGGAAGCGCAGGAAGAGTGGGGACGTACACTGGAAGAAAAGGTTCAGCAGAGGAGTGAGCAGTTGATCGCCATGCAGAATCGCGTTGCCCAGAGTGAGAAGCTGGCCTCGCTGGGCATGCTCGCGGCCGGTGTCGCACACGAGATCAACAATCCACTGGGCGGAGTGCTATCCCTCACCTCCCTGGCACTCGAAGACCTCCCCATCGAGCACCCCGCTCGGCAGAACCTGGAAGAGGTCGTCCGTCAGAGCGATCGTTGCCGGGAAATCGTCAAGGGCCTGCTGGAATTCTCCCGACAGCAGGAAGCGGGGTCGGATCGCGTCGACGTACTCCAGATGATCGACGAGACTCTGGCGCTGATGAGCAAGCAGGCGCTCTTCTTCAATGTGAAGCTGAAGAAGAACTATGATGCCACCGTGCCCATGGTGTTGGCAGACCGGTCGCAGCTGCAGCAGGTATTCATGAACATCGTAATGAACGCGGTGCAGGCGATGGGAGAAAGAGGCCTGCTGACGGTCGAGGTGGTCGCGACCAAGGATGCGCTGGTGGAAATCCAAGTATCCGACACCGGCTGCGGGATCCCCCCGGGAGACATCGACAGGGTCTTCGATCCCTTCTACACGACCAAGAAGGACGGCGCGGGAACCGGTTTGGGTCTCTCCATTGCCTACGGAATCATCACGAAACACCGGGGGACCATTTCCGTGGCCAGCGAGGTCGGCAAGGGTACGGTCGTCACCATCCGCCTGCCGGCGTCACCGGAGTTCGCGGAGGAGCGCAGGGCATGAAACCCCTTCTGGTGATCGGCCTGGGCAACGCCCTGGTCGGCGACGACGGCATCGGGTGCCGGGTCGTCGAGAGCCTAGCCTGCGACCAGGGACTTCGGCGCCGGGCCGATTTCGTCGTGGGCGGGAGCGATCTCTTGCGTTGGGACGAACTCATGGAGGGTAGGCAGCGCGTCGTGGTAATCGACGCCCTGCTGAGCCGGGGGGCGCCCGGAGCCGTCGCCGTCTACGAGGAACCGTTCGCCGATATCGACGACCGCTGGGGGCACGCGCACCTTCCGTCCGCCGTCCAAGCGGTGAAGCTGCTGAAAGCGGTCACGCCCGCGCTGCGGGGCACGACCTTCACGCTGATAGGTATCGCCGTTCCCGAGCTGCGGCACGAGGCCACGCTGTCGGCGAAGGTGCCTGAGATCGCCGACCGCATCCGCCGAGCGATCCGATCCCTCGACCATGGCGGCGGTGAACCGCTCAGCAGATCCGCGGGAGCTGCTCGCCGCTGAGCATGTCGATCATGCGGCGCGTGCCGATGCGACTGGTCATGGTGACGATGGGCCGCTCGTCCGCAACCGCCGTTCCGATGATACGAGCGTCCCGGCCGTGGGGATGTCGGCGGATGATGGCCAGCGCCCGTTCCGCCTGTGCGGCGGGAAGGATGACGACGAATCTTCCTTCATTGGCCACATAGAGAGGATCGAATCCGAGCATCTCGCACGCCCCCCGGACCTCCGGCATCACGACAATCTGCTTCTCCTCGATGTGAACGGCTCGCCGCGCCTTGTGGGCAATCTCGACGAGCGCGGACGACAGTCCGCCTCGCGTCAGGTCGCGCATGCAGTGGATCTCCAGGCCGGCAGCGAGCAGCTCGGCGACGATCCCGGCGACGCTGGCGCTATCGCTGGTGACGGGGCGCTCGAACTCCAAGCCGGACCGCACCGCCATGACGGCGATGCCATGACGGCCGATGTCGCCGCTGAGGACAATGACGTCGCCGCCGCGGATCGACGTCGGTCCGATGCGCAGATCGTGATCGATCAGACCGATCCCCGACGTGTTGATGAACACACCGTCCCCCTTACCCCGCTCGACCACCTTGGTGTCCCCGGTGACGACGCGCACGCCGGCCTCCAGCGCGGCGTCGCGCAGCGAACAGACGATGCGCCACAGGTCCTCCATGGGGAGGCCTTCCTCCAGGATGAAGCCCGCGCTCAGCACGTAGGGCCTCGCGCCACACATGGCGAGATCATTCACCGTGCCGTGTACGGCGAGGGAGCCGATGTCGCCGCCGGGGAAGAACAACGGGCTGATGACGAACGAGTCGGTGGTGAAGGCGAGCCGCCCGGGAGACACGGGAAGCACGGCGCCGTCGTGCTCCGCCTCGAGCTCCGGACTCTTCAGGGTCGCGACGAACATCCGCCGGACGAGCTCGTGCATCAACTTGCCGCCACCGCCGTGAGCCGCCATGACGTGGGGATACTGCGCGATGGGGATGGGGCACGACCGCGGCCCCGGGGGATGCTTGTCCGTGTTGTCACTCATTGCTCGCCATGCCGGCGTGACGGTAGCGGTAGTAGGCGGCACAAGCCCCTTCGGTGGACACCATGGGTGCCCCCAGCGGCCGCTCGGGGGTGCAGCGCGTGCCGAACGCGGCGCACTCCGTAGGCTTCTTGGCCCCTTGCAGGACGAGGCCGGCGATGCACTCGGGCGATTCCTCCGCGCGGATGTCTTCGGCGCCGAACTTGAGCTCGGCGTCGAATGCGGCGTACTCCTCGCGCAGCCCCAGGCCGCTCTCGGAGATCTCGCCGATCCCGCGCCACTTTCGGGGCACCACCCGGAAGACGCGACGCATCACGTCCTGCGCGGGCGCGTTGCCTTCGCGGCGGACGACGCGTGTGTAGGCGTTCTCGACTTCCGCGCGTCCCTCCTCGAGCTGGGCGACGCAGAGATAGAGGCCGTGCAGGATGTCGAGGGGCTCGAATCCCGTGACGACGATGGGAACGCGGTAGCGCCGGCTCAGGGGCTCGTACTCTGTGTAGCCCATGACGGTGCAGACGTGTCCGGCGGCGAGGAATCCCTGCACGCGGTTGTCCGGCGCCGACAGGATCGCCTCCATGGCGGGGGGGACGAGCACGTGTGCGACGAGCAGCGAGAAGTTACCGACGCCGAGCTGGCGCGCTTGGTGCACGGCCATAGCGGTGGCGGGGGCGGTGGTCTCGAAACCGACGCCGAAGAAGACGACCTCTCTCTGCGGGTGTTCGCGCGCGATCTGCAGCGCGTCGAGGGGCGAGTAGACCACGCGGACGTCTCCCCCCTGCGCCCTGACCGAGGTGAGGTCCTCCCGGCTGCCCGGCACGCGGAGCATGTCCCCGAAGGAACAGAATATGACGCCGTCGCGGGCCGCGACGCGGATGGCCCGGTCGATCATCTCGACGGGCGTCACGCATACGGGACAGCCGGGGCCGTGGACGAGCGTGATCGACGCCGGCAGCAGCTCGTCGATGCCGTAGCGCACGATCGCGTGGGTCTGGCCCCCGCAGATCTCCATGATCGTCCAGGGGCGCGTCGTAACCCGCGCAATGGCGGCCTGGAACTGGCGCGCGCGCTCGGCGTCGCGGTACTCGTCCTGGAATCTCACGACGCCTCCTCCGGCCCTCCGGCGTCGAGCGCGTCGCCCCGCTGGGTCAACTCGTCGAGGTAGCCGAAGATCTGGTTGGCCTCGGCCTCGTCCACGGTGCTGATGGCGAAACCCGCGTGCACGATGACGTAGTCGTCCACGCGCGCGTCGGGCGTATAGGCCAGGCTGACCTCCTTGACCACGCCGCCGAAGCTCACGCGTCCCGTGCGAAGGGCGGAGTCGTCACCCGAAACGCTGAGTATTTTTCCCGGAACGGCCAGGCACATCGTGTGCTCCTCACCTCCACTATATGACGAAAGCTCCGTCGAAAAAACGGCTTTCCGCAACGGCCGCGACCTGCCCCAGCGCGATGCCGCCGTCATTGGGGGGAATGCGCTGGTGCCAGTAGGGACGGAAACCCCGATCGCGCAGCCGCCGGATCGTCTCCTCCGAGAGGTACCGGTTCTGGAAGCAGCCTCCGCTCAGCACGACACTACGCGCTCCGACCCGCTCCGCTACCGCCACCACCGCCGACGCCATGGCGTCGTGGAAGGCGCGCGCAATCGAGCGCGGAGCGGCTCCCCGGCGAAGGTCGGTGACAATGGCGCGCACCAGGGGCTCCCAGTCGACGCGTACAAGACCCTCTTCCGCTTCGCGCAGGGCGAGCGTGTAGGCACAGTCGTCGGCGGACGCGAGCGCGGCGATCTGGAACTCCAGTTCCATGGCTGCCTGACCCTCGAAGTGGTTGATCTGTCGCAGCCCCAGGAGCGAGGCGACGGCGTCGAAGAGCCGGCCAACGCTGGAGGTGCGCGGCGAGTTGACGCGTTCGCGCAGCATTTGCTCCACGACGCGCCGCTCCTGCGCGGTGAACGACGCCGACGAAGCCAGGTCCGCCCAGTCGGCATTGACCTTTCCCGCCAGCTCGAAGAGCAGGCCCAGCGCCGAGCGCCGGGGTTCGCGGATCGCCTGCTCGCCGCCCGGCAACGGGAACGTGCGCAAGTGCGCCACGCGGCGCGTTGTCTCCGCGGTGACGTGAAAGAACTCGCCGCCCCAGATGGTCCCGTCCGTCCCGTAACCCGTGCCGTCCCAGGCGACGCCCAGCGCGGGCGCGTCGAACTCGTTCTCGACCATGCACGCGAGGACGTGGGCCAGGTGGTGCTGCACCCCGCGCGGTCGCGCGTCGAGGGCGCGGGCGTAGTGGGTGGAGGAATAGTCGGGGTGCAGGTCGCAGGCGACGACCTCGGGTCGAGCCTCGTAGAGCCGGGTGAGACTGGCGATGACCTCCTCGAACGCGCGGTAGGCCGCTTCGGTATCGAGGTCGCCTACGTGCTGACTCACGAAGACCTGGTCGTCGATGGCGAGCGCCACCGTGTTCTTGAGATAGCCGCCCACGGCCAGCACCCGGCCGCCGGCGGCGGGCAGACGAAACGGCAGCGGGGCATACCCGCGCGCGCGGCGCAGGAGCTGGTCCCGGCCCGCGACGACGTGAACGATGGAGTCGTCGACGTGCCGGGCGATGGGGCGGTCGTGCACGAGAAACACGTCGGCGACGCCGCCCAGCCGCTGCAACGCCTCGCGTTCGTCCGTGCAGATGGGCTCGTTGGACAGATTGCCGCTGGTGGCGACGATAGGGGCGCGCAGCTCGTCCAGCAGCAGGTGATGGAGCGGCGTGTACGGCAACATGACGCCAAGATAGGGGTTGCCCGGCGCCACCGACGCGGCGACCTGGGCGGACGCGCGCCGCCGCAGCAACACGATGGGCGCGGCCGACGAGAGCAGCAGCCGCCGTTCGCTGGCGTCGATCTCGGTGTCCAGCGCGGCGTTCTCCAGCGACGCATACATGAGCGCCAGCGGCTTCTCCTCGCGATGCTTCCGGGAGCGCAGCCGCCGTACCGCCGCGTCGTTGCGGGCGTCGACCACAAGGTGAAACCCTCCCAGCCCCTTGAGGGCGACGATCTCGCCACGCCCGACAGCGTCGGCCGCATGCCGGAGCGCGTCGTGCTCGGCCGCCAGGGCGCGCCCCGCGGCGTCCCACAGCATCAGCCGGGGTCCGCATACCGGACAGGCGTTGGGCTGAGCGTGGAAGCGTCGGCTGGCCGGGTCCTCGTACTCGGCACGGCACGCCTCGCACATGACGAAACCGCGCATGGTCGTATTCGCGCGGTCGTAGGGCAACGACTCGACGATGCTGAAACGCGGCCCGCAGTTCGTACAGTTGGTGAAGGGATAGCGGTAACGGCGGTCGCCCGGGTCGAACACCTCGCGCAGGCAGTCGCCACACGTCGCGACGTCGGGCAGCACGATCGCGGTTCGCGCGCCGGCCGCGTCGCTCTCGCGGATCGCGAACGCGGTGTACCCGACCGCGTCGAGGTAAGTCGACTCCATGCTGTGAATGCGGGCCTGCGGAGGGGCCTCGGGGGTGAGGCGCGCGAGAAACTCGAGGAGCCGGCTACCGGGACCCTCGACCTCGACGGTGACACCATGGACGGAGTTGTTGACCCAACCGGCGAGGGAGAGCGAGCGCGCCAGCTTGTACACGAAGGGGCGAAAGCCCACCCCTTGGACGGCGCCCTGAATCGTCACACGAAGCCGTTCGAGTGGAAACCGGTTGGGTTGGGATCGCGCCATGTGTCGGTGGCTGCTACCGCGCGGGCGCGCTCCGTCGCCGCAGCCATTCCACCCATTCCTCCACGCCCTCACCGGTTCGCGCAGACGTCTCGAAGAACGTGATGCGGGGGTTGATCTCGAGGGCGAAGCGCTTGAAGCGTTCCGTGTCGAAGTCGACGTGGGGGAGCAGGTCGATCTTGTTGAGCACGCAGACGTCGCACACGCGGAACATCTTGGGGTACTTGATGGGCTTGTCGTCGCCTTCGGGCGTGCTGGCGACGATGACCTTGACGTGCTCGCCCAGGTCGAAGCTCGCCGGACAGACCAGGTTGCCCACGTTCTCGATGATGAGAAGATCGATGCTGTCCATCGCCAGCCGGGCCATCGCGTCCTGCACGAGCGGCGCTTCCAGGTGGCAGGCGCCGTGGGTCACGATTTGTACGACGGGCACGCCCTGCCGGGAAATACGCTGGGCGTCGAGATCCGTCTGCACGTCCCCCTCTACCACGGCCAGACGAAGGGCGCCAGCCAGAGCGGCGATGGTCTTTTCCAGCAGCGTGGTCTTGCCGGCGCCGGGGCTGCTCAGCAGATTGATGGCGAAGATGCCTTGCCGGCGGAACGTCTCGCGGTTCTCCGCCGCAACCTCGTCGTTCTTCTTCAGCACCTTTCGTTCGACGGTGATGATCTTCACTGCTCGACCTCGATATGGCTCACGACCAATTCGTTTCCACTGAGAGCGCTCAGCTCGACGCCCCCGCAGCGCGCGCAACGAAAGGTGAACGTTTCCAGCTCGGTGGTCTCACCGCAGGCGCGGCAGCGAACGCGCACGGGAACCTCCTCGACGACCAGATCGGAGCCGGCCAGCGCCGTCCCCTCGGTGATCGCCTCGTAGCAGAAAGCGAGGGAGTCGGGGCCCACGGCCACCAGCCTCCCGATGCGAACGACCACGCGCTCGACGCGGGTCCCGGGCTCCGCGCGCAGGGTCTCCTCGACGATTTCGACGATGCTCTGGGCGATCGACATCTCGTGCACGTCGCTATCCCTCTGTGAATAACATTATATCACGAAACCGAGCTCGGGACGACCCCCTAACCGCCATTGGAACAATCACTTATGTCCGTTCTTCGAGCTCGCCTGCCCACCCGCGCGCGCGCGTGCTAATCTAGTTGGCGTGAAGACCGGACCCATCCATCCCTTCAAACCTGCAAGGAAGGAACTGTCATGAAGCGGATATGCGGCATTGCCGCCATCGTCGCCGCCGCTCTGGCCGTCGCGGTCTCGCCCGTTCGCGCCCAGGACGCGGCGGAGCCGGAGACCGAGCTCGAGGTGCTGAAGAAACACAGCGAGAATCTGGGCCACCGGCTCGACGTCCTCGAGAAGAAGATCGACGACCTCATCTGGTTCGAAAGGGTGGGGGACGTCGCGTGGGTGGACAAGGTCTACATCACGGGTCCGCCGCTGGCCAAGGAGAAGAACCCGACGGCGCTGGGCGCGGGCAACCCGACGAAGTTCTGGTCGTACGTCATCATCCCCAAGGCTATCGACCGCTCCAAGAAGTACCCGCTGATCGTCTTCCCGCACGGCGGTGTGCACGCGGACTTCAGCACGTATTACACGCACATCGTTCGCGAGATGGTGGGGCAGGGGTACGTCGTCGTGGCCGCCGAGTACCGCGGCAGCACGGGCTACGGGAAGTCGCACTACCAGAAAATCGACTACGGCGGACTGGAAGTGGAGGACGTGGACGCCAGCCGCGCCTACATGATCGAGAACTATCCGTTCGTGGACGGGAACCGGGTGGGCATCGTGGGCTGGAGCCACGGCGGACTGATCGCGCTACACAACATCTTCGACCATCCGGATCACTACAAAGCTGCGTTTGCCGGCGTGCCAGTGAGCGACCTGGTGGCGCGCATGGGCTACTACGAGGACGACTACCGCGAGCTCTATTCGGCGGAGTACCACATCGGCAAGACGGCGCACGAGGACGTGGACGAGTACCGCCGCCGCTCGCCGGTGAACAAGGCGCACCTCCTGAAGACGCCGCTCCTGGTCCACACCAACACGAACGACGAGGACGTGAACGTCCTCGAAGTGGAACACTTGATCCGCGCGCTCAAGGCCGAGGGAAAGAAGTTCGAATACGAGATCTTCGAGGATCTGCCGGGCGGCCACTCCTTCGACCGGCTGGATACGAAGCGGGCGCGGGAGATCCGCCTGAAGATATACAAGTTTCTCGCGCCGCACCTGAAACCCCCGAAGGCGTTTACGACGCTGGACGAATTGACCGCGGCGGGGTACCGTTAGTCCTCGGAGGACCGTTGGAGATTCGCGAGGAAAGACCCGCCGACGTCGCCGTCGTTCGCAAGGTGAACGAGGCGGCGTTCGGCCGCCCCGACGAAGCCGACCTGGTGGACGCCCTGCGGCGGAACTGCCGCGAGGCGATCTCGCTGGTGGCGGTCGTCGAGGGCAGCGTCGTGGGGCACATCCTCTTTACACCGGTAATGCTCGAAGGCAAGAAGCCGGTGGAAGGGGCGGGCCTGGGGCCGATGGCGGTGCTCCCGTCGCACCAGAACCGAGGGGTGGGGCAGGAGCTGGTCGGTCACGGCCTGGCCAAGCTCCGCGCGGCGGGCTGCCCGTTCGTCGTGGTGCTGGGACACCGTGAATACTATCCGCGGTTCGGATTCCAGCGCGCCAGCGAGCACGGCATCTCGTGCACGTGGGAAGTCCCGGACTGGGCCTTCATGGCGATGATCCTGGACGCGAAGCGGATGGACCGGGTGTCGGGCGTGGCGCGGTATCGAAACGAGTTCTCCGAGGCGAGCTAGCCGGGACGGCGGCCGGGGGCCGGGTCCGCGTGGCCCCTCCGGCATTCGAGGACGGGCGGGATGCGGGCGCCGCGGCACCCGCACTGTCAAATCCACTTTACACTCGGGCTTTACACCCGAGTGTTTTCTTTCGCCCCCCACACTTTTGTTGCTTGACCAGGTAGACCGGGCACCCCCCGCCGGCGTACAATTCCGCCGCTATTCCCGGGGATGATCGCGCCGTCCAACCGGCATGCGCCGGAGCGATTCACGCCTGTCGGCCATTGGCCGTCGAAGAGAGGGGGGAGCCAACAGCAGTATCCAACCGAGTGGGACGCAAGAGCGTCCTGTGTCTTTGTCCCCTTGATCGCCCGTGACGCGGCCGTTGCGCGACGGCAAGATCGCGGGCGAATGGCACGAACGGTTAGGAGAAAACGATGAATCGCAAGGTATTGACCGTCTGCATGTCTCTGCTTTTGGTCGTCATACCGCTTCTCGCCATGGCGGCGCCAGCCGCGCCACGCGCGTTCTCTCCGGCGCAGAAGGGCTTCGCCGCGAGCGGCGAAAACGTCCTTCCCTACGCGCCGGATCGCATCCTGGTCAAGTTCAGAGAGTCGAGCATGGAACGCTCGAAGCTGGACATCGGGTTCCAGCGGGGCGCCGCCGCCAAGGGCGTCGAAACGGGATTCGCTTCCGTGGACGCGCTCAGCGGGCAGCTGGGGGTCACGAAGATCTCGCGGCCATTCATCCAGCCCAAGAACGCGGGCGAAGCGGTCCGCCTCGGTGTGGACCGCTGGTACATGTTCGAGCTTCAGCGGGGCGCCGACATCGAAGACGTGATCCGGCGCTACGCGGCGGATCCCAACGTCGAGGCAGCCACGCCGGACTGGGTGGCGTTTCCGGCCGTGGTTCCCAGCGATCCGCTCTATGCCGACTCCTGGGGGCACAACAACACGGCACAGCTGCCCGACCTGGACTGGGGCGGCACCTATGACCACACGCTCCCGAACACGGTGGGCACGCCCGGCTTCGACGCCAACGCCCAGGGTGCGTGGGACGCGAGCCAGGGCTTCGGCAGCTCGAGCGTGATCCTGGCCATCATCGATTCGGGCGTCGATCTAGATCATCCCGACCTCACGCTGGTCGCCGGCTACGACTACGGCGACAACGACAGCAACCCCGACGACAACGCGGCCGGCGCCGGGCACGGCACCTGCTGCGCGGGTGTCGCGGCGGCCAAGGTCAACAACGGCCTCGGCGCCTGCGGCGCGGCGCCGGGCGTGCGCGTCATGCCGCTCAAGGTGGCCAACAGCGCGGGCACGATGTACTTCTCGGCGATCATCAACGCCATCTACCATGCGGCCGACAACGGCGCCGACATCATCAGCATGAGCCTGGGCGCGGCCATCAGCAGCGACCCCTCGACGGATGCCGCCATCCAGTACGCGTATAACGCCGGCGTCACCATCCTTGCCGCCACGGGCAACGAGAACCGCAGCACCATCAGCTACCCCGCGATCAATACGTACGTGATCGGCGTGGGCGCGGCCTCCCCCTGCGGCGACCGCAAGCGCAGCAGCAGTCTCAGCTCCGAGTGCAACCCTGGCGTCTCCACCGATCCCAACGGGTACACCTGCGACGGCGAGCGCTGGTGGGGATCGAACTACGGTACCAACAGCCCCGACGCGGCGGGCGCGGTGGACATCCTCGGTCCCACCATCCTGCCCACGTCGGACATCCAGGGCAGCGGTGGCTACCGCAGCGGGGACTACGAGCCCTTCTTCAACGGGACCTCGTGCGCGACGCCGTACGTAGCCGGCGTGTGCGCGCTCATCAAGTCGCAGAACCCCACCTGGACCCCGGCGCAGGTCCGCAGCCAGCTCGTGAGCTCCGCCATCGACATCGTCAACGTCGAGGCGGGCGGGGGCTGGGACCGCTACAGCGGCTACGGCATGGTCGACGCCGAGGCCGCGGTGGGCGGCGGCGGCGGGCCGACGCCGCCGACGGCGGCGTTCACCGGCGCGCCCACCAGCGGCGACGCGCCGCTCCTGGTTTCCTTCACCGACCAGTCCAGCGGCAGCCCCACCTCGTGGAGCTGGAACTTCGGCGACCTGGGCACCTCGAGCGCGCAGAACCCCAGCCACACCTACACCTCGCCAGGGACCTACACGGTGTCGCTCACGGCGACGAACGCCTACGGCTCCGACGGCGAGACCAAGGTGGACTACATCACGGTGACGGCGCCGGGCAGCGGCTACGCCAACCTGCCCTACAGCACCGGCTTCGAGTCCGGCGCGCTCGACCAGTACTGGACGACGAACGTCACCAGCAACGGGCGCATCCGGATCCTCTCGACCAACACGCCGCACTCGGGCAGCTATCACATGGTGATGGACGCCATCACCAACGGCACTTACGCGCAGACCGAGTCCTGGCTGCACGTGAATCTCGCCGGCAAGAGCCAGGTGGACCTGGACTTCTGGTGGAAAGAGTTCGGAGACGAGACGCACAGCCAGGACGGCATCTACTTCTCCAGCAACGGCGGCTCGAGCTTCGTCAAGGTGCTGAACCTCAACGGGTCGAGCTATTCCAACAACACCTGGAACAGCTTCAACCTGGATGTGGACCAGCTGGCCGCGTCGGCGGGGCTGAGCCTCACCGGCACCTTCGTGATCAAGTTCCAGCAGTACGACAACTACGCCATCACGACGGACGGGTTCGCCTTCGACGACATTAGTGTTACGGAGGCTGTGCTGCCGCCGCCGGTGGCCGAGTTCAGCGCCAACCCCACTGCGGGGACGGTACCGCTCGCGGTACAGTTCACCGACCTGTCGACCAACGGGCCGACCTCGTGGAGCTGGAACTTCGGCGACCAGGGCACGTCCACGGCGCAGAATCCCAGCCATAGCTACACCGCCGCCGGCACCTACACGGTGACGCTCACGGCGACCAACGCCGCCGGCTCCGACCAGGAGACCAAAGTTGACTACATCACCGTGAGCGAGCCCGGCTCCTGGGCGACGATCACGTACGACGACTTCGAGAGCGGCTGGGGCAGCTACACCGACGGCGGCGGCGACTGCTCGCGCTACACGCGCGGCACCTACGCCTGGCAGGGAAGCGCGGCCGCGGACATCCAGGACAACAGCGGCGTGTCGTCGTCGTTCTACCACACGGGCAGCTACAACGTGACCGGTTACAACACGCTGGAAGTCGAGTTCTACTTCATCGCGGTGAGCATGGAGAACAACGAGGACTTCTGGGTGCAGTACTACAACGGTTCGGCATGGTACACGGTGGCTTCCTACGCGCGCGGCGTGAACTTCAACAACAACACGTGGTACGTGGCGACGGTCACGATTCCGCGCAGCTCGTACACCTTCCCGACCAACGCGAAGATCCGCTTCATGTGCGACGCCAGCGGCAACTCCGACGACGTGTACATCGACGCCATCACTTTCCGCGGGACCGCGAGCGTCCTTTCGGCGGAGCTCGTGGCAGAGGTTCGCGAGCGCACCGACGTGCCCGCGCCGGCGGCGAGCGGTCCGGAGACGCCGGAGGTGGAGGCGACGGCGCTCTTGCAGAACCACCCCAACCCCTTCAACCCGCGCACGACCATCGGCTTCACGCTCACGGAGGAGTCACACGTGACCGTGACGGTGTTCGACGTCTCCGGCAAGCGCGTGGCGACGCTGCTCGACGAAACGAAGGGGATCGGTCTGTACACGGTGGGATTCGACGCCGCGGGGCTCGCCTCGGGCATCTACTTCTACCGCCTGCAGGCCGGCGACTTCGTGCAGCAGCGGAAGATGGTGCTCCTGAAGTAACGGGCGGGAGTGGCCCGGCGCGAACGGCAGCGTCTTTTCGGCCTCGACTGGCATTGGTTGACGGAGGTTAGATTGGAGTCCTACACTGGCAGCTGCTTTCCGGGCAGGTTGTCCTTCACCACCTCAACCCAAAGGGGGAAATGAATGAGACGATCATTCATTCGGTCGAGCTGGCCCATCCTGACGATGCTCGGGATCATTCTCATCGCTTCCATTGGCATGTGGGGATGTTCCCAGACCGACGAGACACCCGTTGCGCCGCAGCCGGAAGCCGTCGGTTTCTTCAGCATGAGCAATCCGCAGGTGCAGTCGGTGATGGCCGTGCAGAACCGCCACACGGAGAAGCTCATGGCCGACCCGGATGTGATCGGGACGGCCACGACGCTCGGTGACGACGGCCGGCCGGCCATCATGCTCCTGGTCACGTCGCGCGCGACTTGGGCGGACGCGCCCAAGACGATCGACGGGATCGCCGTCAAAGCGGTGTTGACCGACCGCATCGTCGCCATGAAGGGGAAGCCCGGCGGCGGCGGTGGCACCAGCCACACGGCCAAGCAGACGCCACCGATCCAACTCGGCACGTCGGGCGGTTGGCGCTACGATCTGGCCAACGGTTACTGCTGCGGCGGTACGCTGGGCTCGCTCATCCAAGTGGGCGGCCAGAAGCGCATCCTGAGCAACTACCACGTGTTCGAAGCCGACATCGTCAACGGCGGGAACGGTCGCCGGGCCAGCACGGGTGACCCGGTCATCCAGCCCGGGTTGATCGATGTCGCCTGCAACGCGGGCAACGCTCAGGACGTGGCGACGCTGGTCGTGACGAGCTCCCTGCCGGGGAGCAACGTCGATGCGTCGTCGGCCAACATCGTCAGCGGCATGGTCGATCTCAACGGCGCCATCCTGGAGGTCGGCACGATCTCCTCGCAGACGGTCGGCGCGTCCATCGGCCAGAAGGTGAAGAAGAGCGGTCGCACCACCGGCCTCAGCCGGAGCACGGTCGACGCTTTGAACGCCACCGTCAGCGTCTCGTACGAGAACGAGTGCGCCGGCGGGACGGCCTTCACCAAGACGTTCACGGGTCAGATCATCATCAAGAACCGGGGCAGCAAGTTCCTGGCGGGCGGCGACTCCGGCTCGTTGATGGTGGAGGACGTGAGCAACAACCCGCGGGCCGTCGGTCTTCTGTTCGCGGGCAGCGGCACGCTGGCGGTCGCCAACCCGATCGACGAGGTGCTGGGGTTCTTCAACGCCTCGATGGTGGGGAACTAGGCTGCCCGAGGGTGTTCGGCACCCCGAGCGCCCCATAGCAGACGAAGCCCGTCCCCGGTCCGTTACCGGGGACGGGCTTTGTCGTTGCCAAACCAGTGATCTTGCCGCACGCTCGGAGCCTAGGGGGCCGCCATGCAAAGGTACACTGGACGGTTTCTGACGGCGTGCCCGCTGCGCGCGTTCGTGCTCTTGGCTCTGGTGCTGGCGAACGCCTGCCAGGTACAAAACGGGGGCAGGGGTGACATGCCGACAAGAGACATCAAGACGGTCATGGAAGCGCACGTCGATGACCTGATGGCGCTACCGGGAGTGGCCGGCGTGGCCATCGGAGCCCTCGACGACGGGACGCCCTGCATCAAGGTGATGGTGGTCACGCAGACCGACGAGCTGAGCCGCAGGATTCCGGATCGGCTGGAAGGTCACCCCGTTGTGATCGTGGAGAGCGGCGCGTTCAGACCCATGGACGACGCGCAGAACTGAGCGCGCCGCCTTCTACCGGCCGGCGCCGCGCGATCCGAAGTACTCGTGCAGCTGCTTGCGTGCGACCAGATTGATCCGTTCCGCCCAGATGTCGATCGGGTTGTGGTCGTCGGTCAGTATCGACACCCCGGCCGCGTCGATCTGGAAGCGGTTGTCCCACGCGTGCGCGCGGTGATAGTCGGGGCTGAAGCGGTCGGTGGGGACGGGTGGTTCCTCTTCGATCTCGAGTTCCCGGTCCGAGGCGAGTAGAACGAGATTGCCCAGCTGGTTGGGAGGCTCCGCCATGGGCAGGACGACGACGTGCGCGAACTGGGTCTTCATGGTCGCGGCGAGCGCGGTGACGAGCACATCGTGCCAGCCCACCGCTTCCACGTTCATGGCAACGATCCCGTCCGGTACCAGGCGCGAGTGGATGAGCGCGAACGCCTCCCGCGTGACCAGGTGGAAGGGAATGGAGCTGCTGCCGAAGGCGTCCATCACGATGAGGTCGTACGCGTCGTCACCTGACATCAAGAAGCGGCGGCCGTCCATGTGGAAGACGCGCGCCGCCTCGGGCGGGAGCGCGAAGTGCTCGCGCGCCACGCGCGTGACTACG
>Ga0224512_10001460_pt1 | contig 22726 bp, 25 predicted proteins | sample SF_May12_sed_USG_4_FD_169103 | JGI IMG/M metagenome (GOLD analysis project Ga0224512, IMG submission 169103) | Sediment microbial communities from San Francisco Bay, California, United States - SF_May12_sed_USGS_13 | ecosystem: Environmental > Aquatic > Marine > Sediment | place: USA... | reverse complement strand
GCGGCCAACGCGCTTGCCGATGGCGTGCCGGAGGCGGTGAAAGAAGAACGCTACGCGCGTTTCATGCAAACCCAGGCCACGATCAGCGCGGCGCGCCTGGCGGATAAAGTAGGGCGCACAATTCAGGTGCTGGTCGACTCTATAGAGGACGGCTACGCCATCGCGCGCAGCAGCGCCGACGCCCCGGAAATCGACGGGCTGGTTTACGTGGACGGGGCCTCTAATCTTGTTGCCGGAGATTTTGCCCAGGTGGTGGTGGAACGCTCCGACACCCACGATCTTTTTGCCCGGTCGGTTTGAGTCCGGCGGACGCGCTGTCGTAGTTTCGTATCTCCATGGCGCGTGCGGGCTCGAAATCACGAACCCCTGTAGCACTATGTCTTGTATATCCGCGGCTTCAGACTGGGCGACTGATTCCAATGTCACAGCGAAAGGTCAGGGACGTAATCGTGCGTAAGGAGGTCGTGCGGCTTGCCGCGGACGCCACCGTGCGCAGCGCGAGCCAGCTGATGGCGGAACAGGGCGTAGGCGCAGTTTTGGTCATGAAAGGAGACGAGATCGAGGGGATATTCAGCGAGCGCGACGCGCTCAAGCGCGTTCTGGCAAAAAATCTGGATCCCGACGGGACAACCCTGGCGGAGGTAAGGACCCGTGAGATGGTGACTCTGGACCCGGACCCCTGGGCCGTGGACGCTCTTCGCATTATGAGCCAGGTGGGCATCCGACACCTGCCGATCGTCGATCAGGATAAAGTCATCGGCATGATCTCCTTGCGTGACTTTATAGGCGCGGAATTTCAGCTCGCCGGAAAAAAAAGCTGAGGAGGACCTGATTGAGTCAGAGGCGCCTGGGTAAAAGACGAGGCGCCGCCATTTTCTGCACTTCTAAAGCGCCTCACCGGTCAGTAAAGCGAAAACTAAGTTTTTCACTTTAGGCCTGCGGGATATCCAAGAATAGCTGCTATAGAGATTCACTAATTCACTCTTTTGAGCTTACCGTGCACCGTTCTCATCTTTCGTCCATCGCGCACACTGGAGTAAATGAGATCCATGCCGCCGGGAGTCAAGGTACGTTCATAGACCTGCATCTCATAGCCGCCTTCTTCGATGATTAGCATCGCATAAACGAACAAAGTGTCGCCGGATATGCGAGCCCAGACGTAAGGTTCTCCTTTAAGCGGATCCAGCGGTACCTCATGGCCGAACATGTCGGCGCGCATGGCCGAACCGTAGAGACCGGTCCGCCCTTTGGGTTTGAATTGAACGTCGTACGTCTTCCGCTTCAGCGTGCCATCATCGTTATGACTCACGGACACCCAGGAAAGGATAAAACCTTCGTCGTTGGGCTTGATTTCTACCTTCATATCGCGCTTTTGCAGAACATGGTCCGTCTGCGACATCCCCTCGCCCATATATTCGCCGACGAATTTTTCGTATTCGTACGCAGCTTTCGACGTCGTTGGAAAGGCGCTGAACGCAATCACTGCCAATACGACAAAAATATGTGGGGAGAATGACTTTGTTTTAATCATGACCCGCCTCTTGTGAGAAACGCGGCAGCCGCTTCCGGCGTCCAACATTGGACGATTCCTTCGTCGCTGATTATCAGTCATTTGGGGACAAACACGCTCACATTTAGACATTGAATAATACACCGGGTTCCCCTCGACCGGACGTGGCCGGAATGTTAAAAGATCGAAGCCACGACCTGTCCAGCGTGCAAACTATGGAGAGCCCGAACATTATGAGCAATAGCCCCGTGCTCCGTGTCGGCATCGGCGGCCTGGGAACGGTCGGATACGCCGTCGCCAGAAGGCTGGATCAGGGTATCCCAGGACTGCGGCTTACCGCGGTGTCCGCAGGGGATCCGGATCGCGCCGGTAAACGCGTGGCGGATTTTTCCGCGCCGGTGGCGGTCCTGCCGCTGGAGAAGCTCGCCGACGCCTGTGACGTGGTGGTGGAATGTGCGCCGGCGGCGGTGTTTCGTCAGCTGGCCGAACCGGCCATAGGCGCCGGGCGGGTGTTCATACCCATCAGCGTGGGCGCGCTGCTGGAAAACTGGTCGCTGGTGGCGCTCGCTGAAAAAACCGGAGCTCGCATTATTGTGCCCAGTGGTGCACTGCTCGGGCTGGACGCCGTGCGCGCCGCGGGCGAAGGCCGCATCGAATCCGTGCGCATGGTGACACGTAAGCCTCCGAGGGGACTTGCGGGGGCCCCCTATCTCGAGACCCATGGCATCGATGTCTCCAATCTGGACGCGCCGCTCAAAGTCTTCGAGGGCACCGCCCGGGAAGGCGCCGCGGGCTTTCCGGCCAACGTAAACGTCGCTGCCGCGCTGGGTCTGGCGGGGGTGGGGCCAGACGCCACCCGGCTGGAAATCTGGGCCGATCCCACGGTGAGCCGCAACACCCACCACATTACCGTGGAGGCGGACAGTGCCCGCTTCGAGCTCTCCATCGAGAACGTGCCCACGGATGAAAACCCGCGCACCGGCCGGCTGGTCGCCCACAGCGTCATTGCCACCCTCAGGCGGCTTACCGCGCCGCTGACCGTCGGCGCCTGAGGTTTCCAAGAGGTGATGGTATCGGCGCCGCGCATCGAATAGTCTAATGCGACCCGACGGGGACGACCCGCCCTCGGGACGCACCGTTCCTGGTCTGGAGCCCCTACAAATAAAATTCTAGAGGAGAAACTGATGGAAAGAAGTACGTTTTTTAAAGCGGCCGCGGTCGCCGTCGCGGTTGTCGCCGCGCCGTTCTCGGCGCTGGCGGCGGACATTCCCTGCAGCACCGCAAAGCTTATCGTTCCGTGGAATGCGGGCGGCGATACCGATATCGTTTTCAGGCTTGTCACCAATTCCATGAACACTTCGGGCTTCAAGCCGCAGCTGCAGGTGGTCAACATCGGCGGTCAGAGCGGCAACAAAGGCGCCAAGGAGGCCAAGGAATCCAAGCCTGACGGCTGCACCGTGTTCGCCATTCACGAGAGCATGATCACCACCTACCTCGCCGGTCGCGTCGACTTCACCTGGGATGCGTTCACCCCTGTTGCGCGGCTGACCTACACGCCCTCGGTGCTCGGCGGCCACAGCGCCACTCCGTTCGACGATATGAAAGGACTGGTGAGCTATGCCAAGAAGAACCCCGGCGCGGTGAAAGTGGGCGTGACCACCGGATCCACCAGCCAATTCGTCAATCTTCTGGTGGAAGATGCCACCGATACGAGTTTCAAGTACGTGCCCTACGAGGGAACCCGCGAACGGCTCACGGCGATTCTGGCCAAGAATATTGACGTCGGCGAGATGAATATCCTCACGGCGAAAAAATATATCCAGGAAGGCAGCATGAAGGCGTACGGCATCGCTACCGAGGAGCGAGACCCGCTCATGCCCGAACTTTTGACGCTTAAAGAGCAGGGCATCGACGTGGTCTACGGTCTGCACCGCGGCGTCGTGTTGCCCAAGGGCGCGAGCCCTGACGTGGTCAAGCACTACGAGGAGGGCTTTAAAAAGGCCATGAACGACCCGGAAGTGAAAAAAGCGCTTGATGAAAAGGGCACCTGGATCGTCTGGCTTGGGCCCGAGGACTACACAAAGTTTTTCCAGAAGTCGTATGCCGATCACGAAAAAGTCGCGATCAAGATCGGCATGTATAAAAAATAAGTTGATTTGATCTATGGCGGCCGGCGCTATTCGCCGGCCGTCTTTTCAATTCTTCTGGCAGCGAAGCTTGGAGGGGGCTCCTGCTGATCATGTCGCGCCTTAGCCCTGACATTATCATTTCGCTATTGCTGATGACGTTGAGCGCGGTGTTCTTCGTCGAAACCTTCGGCATGCAGAAAGTGCACCTGGCCATTATCGGGGCGAAGCTCTGGCCCCGGCTTGTCGTCATCGTTCTGTTTTTTCTTTCGACCCTCTACTTCATTCAGTCCATCCGCGCTACGCGCCCGCCCCCGGGTGCGCCGTTGACTTTAAAAGGCTGGATTATCGACAACCGTAACGTCATCGGTTGTTTCGCAACCTATGCGCTGTTTCTCCTCACCCTGCCGTATCTCGGTATGCTGCTGGGTGGCTCGCTGTTTGTCTTCGCGACGCTGACGCTCATCGGCCGGCGGGACCTGCGCAGCCACCTGATTCACGCCGTTGTGGCCGTCGTTACCATCGGCGGCATGTGGGCCATGTTTCGATTCGGGCTCGGCGTGATCCTCCCCGAGGGTGAGATTCTGCCGCGCTGAGCGGCGGGAGAGTTAGACAAGGGGCTTTAGTTTGGAAGTTCTAAATAACGCCCTCGCCGCCTTTGCCGCCGTCGGCGAGCCTTACACCCTTCTGCTTATGGCAGTAGGCGTAGCCGCCGGCCTCATCGCCGGCGCAATTCCCGGTTTCACCATCACCATGGCCGTGATCCTCACCCTGCCGTTTACCTTCGGCATGGATGCGGTTCGCGGCATTGCGGTGATGATCGGCGTGTTCGTGGGCGGGCTTTCCGGCGGGCTGATGTCGGGAATTCTCACCGGTATTCCCGGTACGCCCTCATCGGTGGCGACGACTTTCGACGGTTTTCCCATGGCCCGTGGCGGCAAACCGGGTCTCGCGTTGGGCATCGGCGTGTGGTCGTCGTTTTTCGGCGGCATGGTCAGCGCCGTATTTCTCATGGTGCTCGCGCCTCAGCTGGCCAAGATCGGGCTCGAATTCGGGCCGTGGGACTACTTCTCCCTGGTGCTGTTCGCGCTCACTATCGTTGCGAGTCTCGCCGGCGAAAATTTGATCAAAGGCATCATCGCGGGTGTCGCCGGGCTGCTCATCGCCTCGGTGGGGGAGGATGAAGTCAGCGGTCTGGCGCGATTCACTTTCGGCGTCGACTCGCTGAAGCAGGGCTTCGATTTTCTTCCCGTCCTCGTCGGGCTGTTCGCCTTCAGTCAGCTGCTCACCGACGTGCGCGATCCTGAAAAAGCCAAGCGACCTATGGTCGCGGGCGATGCCATCCGTATCAGTATCGAGCACCTGGCGGCTATCAAGACTATTGCCGTGCGCTGGACCACGCTGCTGCGCTCCTCTCTCATCGGTGTGTTCGTGGGAATACTGCCGGGCGCCGGCGGTACCATCGCCAACATTTTGGCCTACGACCAGGCGAAGAAAGCGTCGAAAACTCCCGAGAAATTTGGCACCGGTGTGCCCGAAGGGATCATCGCGCCGGAATCGTCCAACAACGCGGTGGAAGGCGGCGCGCTGATCACCATGATGGCCCTGGGGATCCCCGGGGACATCGTCACCGCGGTGATGCTGGGCGCGCTGCTGATCCACAACATCGCGCCGAGTCCGACCTTCATCCTCACAGAGCCTGTGCTGGCCTACAGCATCATGGTCTCGTTCTTCATATCGTTGTTCATCATGGTGGCGCTTCAGGCGTTGTGCCTGCGGGTGTTCGTGCAGGTGACGCGGGTGCCCATGTACCGCGTGGCAGCGGTGATCCTTGCCTACTGCGCCATCGGCGTGTTCGCGCTCAACAATATCGTCTTCGATCTGTGGACGCTGTTCTGGTTCGGCCTGCTGGGTTATGCCATGCGCCGCTACGGCTATCCCCTGGCGCCAATGATTCTCGGCGTGGTCCTTGGCGACAACGCCGAGATTAATCTTATCCGCGCACTGGCGAGTGACGACAATCTGTGGCTGTTCGTCACCCGGCCCTGGTCGCTGTTTTTTCTCACCATCGCCTGCTTCTCAATCATGTTCCCCTGGTACCAGAAGAAACGCACCACGCAGAAGTGGACGTTATGCTTTGTTCCCGGTATTCCCCTGGCCTTGTCGATCCCCATGTTCATGATGGGAGGATGGGTCCGCCCGGGCGTCGCGGTCGTATTGATTGCGCTCGGCGGTCTGATGTTATGGCGGCGTCATCGCAACGACTGGGTGCTGCCGACGGAGGTCGCACCCGAGCTTCGCGAGAGCTGAGTCGATATAAGGCAAATCGTCCACGCTCTACTGGTCGGCTCGCTTGCGCTCCCGATAAAAAGCGTAAAGCCCGCTGGCGACGATGATGGCGGCGCCGGCGAGCGTGGCACCATCGGGCACGTCGCCGAAGACCAGGTAGCCGACAATAGTCGCCCACACCAACACGGTGAATCCGTAAGGTTGCAGAACCGACGCGGGGGCCGCCTCCAGCGCTTTGATAAAAAGAAAATGCCCCCCCGCCCCGGTGCACGCCAGGGTGAGCAGCAGGGCCCAGCCGGTGGCATCCGGCGGTGTCCAGTAGAACGGGCCGATAGCCAGCATGACCGCGCCGCCCACCAGGGATGTGTACAGCACCGTCGTGGCGGACCCGTCATAGCGGCTCACCATTCGCGTGAGCACGATGTAGACCGCGTACATGCCTCCGGTCAGGAGCGCGAGCAGCGACGCCGGCTGGAACACGCCGATCCCGGGCCTGAGGATAATGAGCATACCGACAAAACCGATCCCCACCGCGACCCAGCGGCGCAGGCCCACTTTCTCGCCCAGCATAGGGACCGAGAGCGCGGTCACGATCAGAGGCGTGCTGGCCAGAATGGCGTGGGTGTACGCCAGCGGCAGGTAACGCACGGTGAGCGCGAACATTCCGATTTCCGTCACCAGCACCAGCGATCGCAGGATCTGAAGACGCGGCGACCCGGAGCGCAGCGCGGCCAATACGCCCACCCTGCGGGTCAGCCAAATTGCGAAGAGGATGAAGAATACATACCGCACCATCAGGATCTGCGGCACCGGATAGGCAGTGGAGAGAAACTTGGTGATGCCGTCCTGGGTGGCAAAAACGAACATCGTCGCGACGCACAGTGCGATACCGCGCGTATAAAGATTAACGGATGGCGAGGTCAAGCGAATTAGCCCGTAGCTTCTCGCCGGGTATTTCGGCAAATTAGTGGATGCTCAAATTGTATTTTTTCGTTTTTACCAATACCCGCTCACCACTTGCTCGGGTAAATTTAGCGGGCAGTCAACGATTACATTTGGACCGAGTTTGCGGGCTCGGTTGATCCGGGTCAATCGACGCCGAACACCAGCCGATTAGCATTATCATCTTCGAGAGTCGGCCAGGTCGGTGGTTGCGGTATTTCGGCGATCTGAAGCGGTGGAAAAGAGGAGACAAACAATGCCAGGCAATCTCAAAGATTTGACCAAGACGCTCTTCATCGCCGCGGGGCTCTATTTGCCGCTCGTGGCCGCCGCGGATCCCGCTGCCGTGACCGTATACAAGACGGCGTCGTGCGGCTGCTGCCAAGGCTGGGTCGAGCACATGCGCAATAACGGTTTTGATGTCACCACACGCGATCTGGAGTGGAGCGAGCTTTCGAGTGTCAGATCGCACTACCGTATCCCGGAGAGTGTTCATTCCTGTCATACCGCCGTTGTCGACGGTTATGTCGTAGAGGGGCACGTACCTGCGGAAATTGTGAATCGCCTACTTACGGAACGCCCTGCGGTGATCGGGATCTCTGCTCCGGGTATGCCGGCGGCCTCTCCGGGGATGGATGTTCCCGGCGGCGGTCCCTACGACATCGTCATATTCGACGCGGGCGGCACCCGACTCTACCAGCGCGTGGAATAAATCCTGCGTTAAACCTGTCCTTTTAATCCGTCTCGGTCGACAGTCGCCCTGTCGCGGCAGCGAACTTGCCTCAGGCGCGTAAGAAATACTCGCGGCAATGCTCGGCGAAGGCCTTTGCCCTTCGCGTCAGCCGCGCACCTTTTACCCAAGCCAGCACGACGGAAAGGGGCGGCAGGGGATCTTTAAGCGGGCGGCAAACCAGGCGGGCGCCGTCGTAGCTCAGATCGCCATGGGGACGCAGGTTGAGGATCGAGTACCCGTGACCGTTGGCGACCAGGCCGCGCACCATTTCGAAGCTCAAGCTGCGGTGGGTGATTCGCGGGTCAATTCCTGATCGCAAGAACATGGCGCGAAAATAGTCTCGGCTGTGGGGCAGATCCAAAAGCACCAGCGGTTCTTGCGACAGGTCTTTGAGGGAGAGGGCCTTGCGCGCGGCCAGCGGGTGGTTCCGGGCGAGCAGCGCGTAGGGTACGAGTCGGGTAAGCACCTGGGATTCGACGGTGTCACGAATGCCGAGGTCGTAGAGCAGGGCGAGCTCACAGGAGCCGGAAATGAGTCGATCCTGGAGCACGTCCAGGGCCCCCTCCTGCACATTGACGCGAACGCCGGGCTGGGCCTTGGCGAAGCTGAGAAGGAGTCGCGGCAGATAAAACGGCGCAAAGGTGACAAAGCAGCCCACCTCCAGGGGACCGCTCAGGGAGCCGGCGAGGGCTTGGGAGCCCTCGGCAAAGTCCGAGGCGTGGGCCAAAAGGCTTCGGGCCTCCACCACGATGCGCTGGCCCGCGGGCGTAAGCGAGACACCCTTCGCCTGATGACGTACCAGCAGCTGCACCTCGAAGGCCCTCTCCAGATGGGCAATTGCGGAGGACACCGACGGCTGGGAAACGTGCAGCGCCGCTGCGGCGGCGGTGACGTTGCCGTGTTCTGCCGCGGAGACGAGGTACTGGAGCTGCTTCAGGGTATAGTGCATAGGTTTTTTTGATTATAGATAAAGAAAAACAATATTTTATAAATATTCTTCACCGAGCAAGGATCCTGCTCGCCGCGAAGGGTCTTTTATTTGGAGGCGCAGCCCATGGCCCCTGCCAGCACCGCAGATATCGTGTCTTTCCCCACATTCGCAAAGCCGGTCCCCCGAGAACAGTTCATCGACGCCATGGGACAGGCGGTCACCGGCGTCACCATCATCACCACCAGCGGCGGCGCCGGCCGCGCCGGCATCACGGTGAGCGCGGTGAGCTCCGTAACCGCGGATCCGCCGCTGCTGCTTGCCTGTATGCACCGCGACAGCCCGGCCTGCGAGAAGGTGCGCCGCAACGGGATTTTTTGCGTCAACGTGCTCAAGGACAGCCACAGCGCGGTGGCGGATGTTTTTGCCGGTCGCGGCCAGCGCGACGTCTTCGAAAGCAAGTTCGACTGCACCCTGTGGGGCAGCCTGGTGACCGGGGCCCCGGCGATGGGCGATGCGCTCGCGGTGTTCGACTGCCGGCCGCAGACGAGTCAGGTGGTGGGATCCCACCGGGTGTTCTTCGGCATCGTAGTGGGCACCCGCACCAGCGAGGGTGTGCCGCTTCTTTACGCCAGTCGCGCGTACGGCCGGCCGCAGTGGGGCTGAAGCCGTGAACCCGGCGGCCGCCGGTCGGCTCAGTGAGGCGCAGGTCGAGAACTTCTGGCGCGACGGCTACGTGGTGGCGGAAGGGGCGGTTACCGCGACGCAGCTCGAAAAGATGCGAGCCGGCCTGGAACGGTGGATCGACGAGAGTCGGGGCCACGACAAGGCCTACGGTGAGACCATCGACGCACGGCCGCGCTTCGATCTGGCGCACACCCATCGTACTGACGCGCCGGCGCTCCGCCGCGTAGACAACCCGCCCGAGATCGATTCCGTTTATGCCCAAGTTGCCTTCGACGGCGGCTTGGTCGACATGATTGCCGATCTCATCGGGCCCGATCTCAAGTTTCACCACGCCAAGATCAACCTGAAACAGCCGGGCAGTGAAACTCGCGTGGACTGGCACCAGGATTTTTCCTACACACCGCACACCAACGACCACGTTGTTACCGCACTTTTGATGCTGGACGACATGACAGAGGAGAACGGTTGCCTGATGGGAGTGCCGGGTTCCCACCGCGAGGGCCAGATGAGCCTTTGGCGCGGCGAAGTGTTCGCCGGCAAGGTGGATGAGGATACGGCGCGTAGCGCCAAGATACGGGCGCGTCCGGTCACCGGCCGTGCCGGCAGCGTCTGCCTGATGCACACCATGTTGCTCCATGGCTCTGAACCCAACCAGTCTGCCAGCGCGCGGGCTCTCTACATTTGCGTCTACTCTGCCTCCGACGCCATGCCGCTCACCCGCTCGCCGCTGCCCAACCGATTCGAGGGCCGCATCGTGCGCGGCAAAGCCTCGCGTTTTGCCCGCATCGATCCAGGCACGGTGGAGCTGCCTCCCGGCTACCGGGCGGTATCGTTCTTCGAGGTTCAGGAGAAAGGCGTCGCGTGATGGCCGAGAAGACAAAGGAGAAAGCCGCGTGAGCGTTCACCAGCGTATCCGCAAGTTCAACACCAAAGACACCTACCCGGGCCAGGCGCTGGATAACGATCTGTGCCAGGTGGTCAAAGCCGGCAACCTGGTTTTTCTGCGCGGTCAGGTGGGCTCGGATCTGGAAGGCAACACCGTAGGCATCAATGACCCGGCGGCGCAGGCGGACCAGGCGATGAAAAACGTGAAGCAGCTGCTGGAGGAAGCCGGCAGCGAGCTCTCCCACATATGCAAAATCACCATTTACATCACCGACCGCGCCTACCGCGAGCCGGTTTACCGTAGCATCGGCAAGTGGCTCAAGGGCGTCTTCCCCGTGTCTACCGGTCTCATCGTTCAGGGGCTGGCGCGCCCGGAATGGTTGATGGAGATCGACGTGATCGCGGTGATCCCGAAATAGTGCTGAAGCATTTTGCGTGCTTCGGCGATATAGCGAAGCCAATCGGAAAGCTTTAGCCGCGATTCCCCCATCTACGTAAGATGCTAGCGCTTCGGGATGTCGCCTTTAACGCAGCCTGGGGAAGCTGGGCCAGACTATTTGTTAAGGGAGCCTCGAAAGTCTGTTCGAATTGCCTGCCTGGTCTCGATTCCGGCGATGACAGGTATTTTTTGATGAGTCGGCGGGTGAGCAGCCATGCCGCGCCGATAAACAGCGTCAGCAGCACGAGAAGGGCCAGCGCACTGAACACGAAGCTCGCATCGAGCTCAGGCCATGGCTTCAGCCGGAGTTCCGCGTAGCGCTCCACCGCCCAGTGCCACGCGGTGTGGCCGACGAGTACCGACAAGACGATGACCACGTAACGCTCCGCGCGGGGCGTCCTGCACATTAACGCGAGGATCGGAACCACCGCCGCCAGGAATATCAGCTGTCCGATCTCTACGCCCACGTTGAACGCCGCCAGCGAGAGCAGAGAGTGGGCGCCGGCGAGCTGAAGATCCTGCTGCAGCGCGAAGGAGAAGCCAAACCCGTGCACCAGGCCGAACAATGCCGTGACCAGCCACCGATAACGCAGGCTCGCGCCAACGACATTTTCGATAGCCATGTACACAATCGATACGGCGATTAGAGTCTCCACCAAGGGCGGAAACCATGTTCCCGTCGGCACGATGCCCGACGCCGCTGCCAACAAGGTTATGGAGTGGGCCACCGTGAACGCCGTGACGATGGCCGCCAGCCGCCAGAACTGGCGCAGTCGGAAAGGCGCCACCAGGCACAGCAGGAACAGGAGATGGTCAGTGCCGGACAGGATATGCGCGGTGCCCAACTTGACGAAGGACCACGCCGCCTGAAACCAGCGCGGGTCCAGGTATACGGGGCCGGACCCGTAATGCAGCTCGTAGGCCCTGATTTCGCCGCTGGGCGGAAGGTAACGCAGAATCAGCTTGAGACGATTCTTGAGTCCCGGAGCGACTAGCAGATCCAGGGAAAAATCCGATTGCGCCGAACGGATCGGATATTCGAAAGCAACGTCGAAGTAACCCTGGTTCCAGAATACATCGGTGTTGGCCGGCAAAGCCGGCCCGGCGATAAGCTCGCGTGCCGTGTCATATCGTTCAAAGGAACGATCCGAGGGCTGCGAGATGCGCGCTTTTGCGCTCGCGTAGGTGAGTGGCACGCCGTCCTCGTAGAGCACGATCTCCCGTGCCGTGGCGGCGGCGGCATTCGGCAGCGCCTCGTCCAGATGGTCGAGGGCAATGAATCCGGGCCCGCGTTTGGGCAGATTGAGATTGAGCAGCATGACCAGAGGAACACGCACCAGGAAGTGCAGGCGATCCCCCTGGGGCTTCACATAGCCGTGCAGAATGATCTGGTTCGGAATGTCGTGGGCGGGCGCGCTCCGCCAGGCAAGCATGATGAAAGAAAGGAGCGCCAGACCGATTGCCCAGCGCGCCCGCCCGCTGAATCGCCTTGGAGTCATCGTCTAGAACGCCTTTGGTGCTGCTCCCGCTGTCAAGCAGTCGGCGCGCCATCTCCGACCGGCCGGAGTATCCTCCGGCCGTTCGGAGATGGCGCGCCGTATCGCGGTGACTACTTGATCTTGCAGTCCTTCTTACCTTTCTGTTCGAATTTTTGCGCGCGCTTACCCGTGTCCACCTCGGCGGTGTACAGGTTGCCCTTGGAATCCACGGCCAGGTTGTGCACCCAGTGGAACTGCCCGGCGCTTCGCCCGCCCTCGCCAAAGCTGGCGAGGATCTGAAGCGAGTCACGCTCAAGAATCCAAACCTTCTGATTGGTTCCGTCCGGGTTGAACAGACAGCTCTGCTTCTTGTCGGCGGACGTGTCGAGATCCCAGGTGCTGCCGTTGCCCAGCGTGTCTATCGCCACGAACATCTCGCCGAGGAAGCCGCACACGCCCTGCATCTTTCCAGGGTTGGAGCACGGCGCACCGGCCACGTTCTTGTCGAACACCTGGATGCGGTTGTTAACGCGGTCGCATACGTAGACCAGGTCGCCCACGACGCGCACGCAGTGAACGGGGTTCTTAAAGTTCGGGTCCTCGCCGATGGGGTCGCTGTTCTGGCCGGAATCGTCCACCGGGTTCTGACCGTAGGCGCCCCAGTGCCCGAGGTACAGGCCGGTGTTGGCGTCGACCACCACTACCCGGTGGTTGCTGTAGCCGTCGGCGATGTAGAGCTTGTTGGTCTGCGGGTCCACCTCCGAATCCGCGGGGCGGGAGAGCTGGGGCGTGCCGTTGAGCCCAGTGTTGGTGTCGTTGCTCACCGGGCCCGCCTCACCCGGGTTGCCGATCTGGTAGATGAAGGTTCCGTCGCCAGCGAACTTGAGCAGCATTGAGTCTGCACCGTGGGTGCCGGCGTAGCTGCAGGGGTTACCCGCCCCGCAGGTGCCGTTTCCGGTACCGTTGCCGCCGATGTACACGTAGCCTTCATGATCGACGTAGATTCCGTGCTCGCCGGCTGGCCACTGACATCCCTCGGCCGGGTCGCAACCCGGCTCGCCCATCGCGTGGGGCCCGAGAAAACCGGGGTCTGCCGGTCCGCCCCAGGCCTGGAGCAGATTGCCTTTCTTGTCGAACTGCATGACCGCCGGTGCCGGCACGCAGCATTGGGATTCCGGCCCGTCCGGACGCGGATTGCCCAGTCCATCCTCCGGCGTGGGAATCGACGCGTCGCCGCACACGCCGCCGGGGGCGTTGGGCACCGCGAGGGTTCCATCGTCGCAGCGATAGTCGATGGCGACGGTGGCCCATGCCTCGTCGTTGCTCAGCGACCGCTGGCGCTGGAGGATCCAGACGTTGTCATCTCGATCCACGGCGATACCGCCCACCTGCCCGATTATCCAATGATCGGGTAGCGATTTCGGCCATGAGGCGTCGACCTCGTAGCTGGGAACGTGGGGTTTCTTCGCTTTCTTTGCGAGCGCGTCTCCGGGGGCCAGACCGAGCGTGAGCCCCAGCCCAGCAAGCAAAATACCGCCGGCGGTGATGGATTTTAACCTCGGGAGTAATGTTCTCATGGTGTGTCTCCGTTGTTGTGTTGTCCGCCCGTGGGACGTACTGGCCGGCTCGGTTGTCACCGGCATGCGTTGAACGATTTGGACTCAAAGAATTTCGCTGCCCTAACGGCGGTGGTCCATTCGGACCGTCCGTAGAGCGAGCAATCGGCGGATCCGTGCCAGGCACCGAGCGGCGCATCCCATACCGTTCTTAGGACGGCTGTTGGAAATCCGGCCCGGCCATACGCCTTGGAACCGGTCTTCCCTCGCGTACCTTAGTCATGCCGACGATCTTTCGTCTTCCAGAAGGCGCCGATTTTTTTCGGAAAAATCAGGAGGGTTTGTGGGAGGTCGAGTGACCCGAGAGCTGCGCGCCACTACCGATACCGCGGGCAGCAAGCGCCGAACGTGTACCGGGTTTTGCGCAACTGATTGGGCGCCAGAGTCGATTTTGTCGCAGCCCGTGAGTACGCGTGCGGCGACCGCGTTGCTAGAGCTCAGTGCTCTCGCCGGAAGCGCCTGGGCGTGGTCCCTGTGACCTTCCGGAAGACGTCGGTGAAATGGCTCTGGCTGGCGAATCCAAGGGTCAGGGCAACCTCAAGGATAGATATTTGCCGCTTGGCTAGCAGACTTCTCCCTTCGTTTATGCGTTTACCGAGCACATAGCGATGGGGCGTGATGCCGATGGCGTTTTTGAAAACATAAGAGAAGTAATGCGGACTGAGCTCCACTACGCCGGCAAGCTTGGATACGGTGAGATCCTCGGCAAGATGAGCGTGGATGTAGTCCTGTACGCGCCGAACCTGGCTCAGGGAAAGCTTGGGCTTCAGTTCATTCCTGCTGCGGCGGGACGATGCGTACCGGCCGTAAAGGTAAAACGTCAGAGCCAGAGACAAAGATTCGCCATACAAGTGCCCCATGGGGCATCCGGCTGCAATGTCCTCTCGCATATTGCACATGAGCGCCGCCATCTCACGGTCTTTGAATCCGAACTGAGGGGATAAATTCCACTTTGCATAAACGTCTTCATGCACCATCCACTGGACCAACCGTGACTCACAGATTTCGACGAGAAGCACTTCGTGGGCGCCGGACCAGGTAACTGACGACAGTTCGCAGGCGCTGGTAAAAATCGAGGCCGTGCCTGGTTCCAGCGCGAATCGATAATTATTCGAGCCGTCGCGAATCTGAGCGGATCCATGACCCGCGACGCATAACGCCACAAGATGGTGATACGGGGAAAATTTGATCAGGCGTCCGGTTTTCGGTATCTGGAGAGCTTCCACCGCGAAACCCGACCATGAAGTTTCACTACCGCACAGCTTGAGTTCGCCGTACGGGATCGGCTCGATATCGTGATCAAGAACGACTTGAATTCTTTCGGGCTGCACACTATACCCTCTTCCAGTTCTCTGCGATCGACGTTAACCCCCCGGAAAGGAAACGCTTTTAGTTTTAACTTTTTGTGATAGAGCGCGTCATGATACGACGCACTTCACTAAGCGGCACGCGAATTCGCGTTACTTTTCTTTAAGATTTGTAACCGCCCGTTTGCACGTTTTTGTTTTTTTTAGCGTGATCGCAACAAGCCTTTCCCTTTGTTCTATTACCCCGTACCAGTTCGAACGTACGATGGCGGTAGAGTAGATACGAGGTCGGTGAACACTTCCCCTAGAATAGAAACATGGTCGCGCATCAAATTGGCCGCGTGATCAGGATCACCGTCGAGAATTGCCATTAGGATCGAATCGTGCTCTGCGAAAGATCTGCGCAGGCGTCCTGGGCGGTTGAGCTGAAACCGACGGTACGGGGAGAGCTGATTACGCAGCGCCAGCGTGGATTCCTCCAAATACACGTTATGGGCACCCCGGTAGATGGCTTCGTGGAAGGGTCGGTTGACATCGAAGAAAGCATCCACGTCGGGCCCGTCCGCCTTTTCGGCACAGGCCTGATGCAGTCGCTTGAGAGTCTCTCTTTCTACCGGTGTCATGCGCCGTGCGGCATATCGGGCGCACAGCGCCTCCATTTCGGCCATCACTTCAAAAAGCTGGCGCAGTTCAGGGACAGCGAGCGCCGTGATAACTGCGCCATGGCGGGGGCGGAGCTGCACCAATCCAACGGCAGCAAGCTGGTGCAAGGCTTCACGGACGGGCGTACGCGAGACCCCGAATTGTTTGGCGAGCTTGGTCTCGTCCAGGCGGACGCCCGGATTCAACGCGCCCGACACGATCCCTTCCTCTAGGTACTTATAAAGCGCCTCGGCGCGTCGCCCGCTTCTCCTACTCTCAAATTGTTTTATCGTATTCATAGAGGCCGTCTAAGGATACAAACAACTGGCTGATGTATACAACCAATTTTTCCGGCACTGTCCCAGCGGGGCTGAATATGCCCAGGCTGCGGGCCTGGGGCACGACCCTTTGGTGATTAGAATCAATTGGCGAACCCGCCTTTGTACCTGCAGAAGGCCGCGGTTCATGGGGTTTAGCTATGCGAGAGCAGGCACTACGGCCGCTCCCGATCGGTCATCCATCCACCCTCTTCTGTCTGCAGTGGATTGGCTCCCGCCTGGTCGGGTTTTAGTCTCTCGGATCAGTCGAATTCCCTTCCGCCGCCGACCGCTGCGGGCTAGGCTTCGAATTTCTGTCTAACGCAAGGGGGTTCGAAATGCGTCTCAACGCCAAGGCGCTGGGCCTCGCGCTGGGAATTTTGTGGGGCTTGTCGGTTTTCTTTGCCACGGCCTGGATTATTTTTATCGACAGCCCGGGTGACACCTTGGCCAAGCTCGGTGCGTTTTACATAGGTTACGAAGTGAGCTGGACCGGCGCCGTGGTCGGACTGGCCTACGGATTTTCGGACGGCCTTATTGGGGGTTTCCTGCTGGCATGGATTTATAACGCCTTTTTACCCAGGCCGGAGCTGTCCTGAGAAGGAGATGTCGCGCAACGCGTAGCGCAGAAAAAGGGGGGTGGTTTGAAATAGGGGGTGGCCCGGGATCTAGCGCCTCGGGCCACGTTTGTTTTGCGCCCGCCGACTTAAGCCCTTGAGCGCTTGAGTCTAAAGGGCGATGAGGTGGCGGTTGCGCAGGACGATCTCGCTGTCGAGTCCAGGGACTCCCAGTAGATCCAGTTCGTCGGTAAAGGGGCCGTTATTGTTTCGATAGGAAACGATCCGCTCCGCCAGCTTGGAGGAGATCTCCGGTATGGTGGCGCTGATCTCTTCGGCGGAGTCCTCGTTCACATTGCATGGTTCCTGCGCTTCCTCGTCGGAATTGAGCAGGATGAGGGCGATGCTCATCGCTCTCGCGGCCTGCAGCGAACGGACGTCCTCGGCGGCAGCAACGGCGGGGGCGGTCAGCAACGCAATCGCGACCGCAATGCTCAAGAAATTTTTCATTGGGCTCCCTCCGAGGCGTTCTGTCGACGCCTTCAATAAACGGGGTACCTTTAAGTAAAGCAGCCGATTGGCCGGTTGAAAGGTGCATAGGTCGCATTCCGGGCAAAAACATGGGTTTAGCCGGGAAAAGTAGCCAGATCGGCCCTCTCGGCCTGGATGCCGAGGCCGCGGCGTGGGGATTTGCCCAGATTGGGCCCGGTTATCGTAGGGGAGGGGAGATCTGGGCCGGTCCGCCGGTCAAACCGGAGCAAAATACCCGGGCGCTGGCCCGGGCCTCAGCCGCCGCTTTCCAGGAGCAGCTCCTGCTCCACCAGCGCCGCCCAGAAGCTGGCCCCGTAGGGGAGCGCGTCATCGTTGAAGTCGTAGCGGGGGTTATGCACCACGCAGCTGCCGTGGCCTTCGGACCCGTTCCCCACGCGCACGTAGCAGCCCGGCCGATCTTGCAGCATCCAGGCGAAGTCCTCCGCGCCCATGGACGGTGGAAGTTCGCGGATGACGTTTGCCTCTCCCACGATGCTGGCCGCCGCCCGCGCCGCCCGTTCCGCTTCCTCCGCCGTATTGATGGTGGCGGGGTAGCGGGCCTGGTAGTCGAGCCGGAATTTCACGCCGTGAGCCGCACACACACCGTTGATGATTTGACGAAAGCGCGCTTCGATCTGATCGCGTATTTCGGGCTCGTGGGCGCGGCAGGTGCCCCGGAGCGTGGCCGACTCCGGGATGACGTTGAAGGAATTGCCCGCGGTGAACTGGGTAACGCTGACGACCCCGGCCTTCATTGGATGAATGCTCCGGCCGACGATACGCTGCAAGGCGGTTACGATTTCACTTGCCGTGACGATGGGGTCGACGCCGTGGTGCGGATGGGCGCCGTGGGATCCCTTCCCGGTGATCTCCAGTTCCCACATGTCGGCCGCCGCCATGGCCGGACCGGTCTGCACGGCGAACTTGCCTACGGCGATTCCGGGTGAGTTGTGCATGCCGTAAACGGCCTCCACCGGAAACAGATCGAACAGGCCTTCCTCCACCATGACCCGACCGCCGGCGACGTTTTCCTCCGCCGGCTGAAAGATGAAATGAACGGTGCCGGAGAAACGCTTCGATTCGGCCAGGTACCAGGCCGCGCCCAGCAGCATGGTGGTATGCCCGTCGTGGCCGCAGGCGTGCATCTTCCCCGGATGCTTGGAGGCGTAGTCGAAGTCGTTCTCTTCGTGGATGTCGAGCGCATCGAGATCAGCGCGAAGCCCGATGGCACGATTGGACGCGCCGACCTTGAGCGTACCCACGACACCGGTTTTGGCGAGCCCCCTGTGAACCTCAAGCCCAAAAGACTGCAGAAGGCCGGCGACCCGATCCGCGGTGCGGAACTCCTCGAAAGCGGTCTCCGGGTGGGCATGAATATCGTGCCGCCAGCGAATCATTTCATCGTGGATGTCGAGGATCCCGGATTTGAGCGCCATGTCAGAAGTTTCTCGTGTGGTTTGCAAAAACGCGCGACTCCCGCAACGCCGGCGATCCCTTACGCATGGGTGACCAGGGACCGAAGTCTGGCTACGGCGCTTTCCGGGCTGGTCAGCAGCGGAGACGGGCTGCGCGACAGGGCGGCGGGGGCAGCGCGGGCCATGGAAAACTGAGCCAACAGCACCGCATCGACCTCAGGCACCGCGCTTACGGCCCTGGCAACGAGGGCATCGTGCCGCATGCCGTCGCCGTCGTTGAGAGCCCGCATGGCGTCCTCGACGAAGACGCCTTCGACGCGAACGGTTTTGCCGCGATGCCCGGCTTCGAACTCAATTTGTGACCTCAAGGATTCGATGGACGGCTCGAAGGTGGCCACCACGGCGAAGCTGTCCCCCATCTCCAGCGCTTGGGCAATCATGGCCTCGTCAGGCTTGAGCACCGGCACGTGGATCCCGCGACGGGCGGAGTCGATGGCGCCATTGAATGCGGAGCAGGCGAAAAGAATGCCTTCGGCTTCGCTGGTGAGACAGTACTGAATCAGGTTGCTGAAGCGACGCTCGAAGACGTCCTCCGCATAGCGCCCGGTCTGCCGATCGCGGCTGAGCGCATCGTCCATGAGATTGCACACCTGCGCCTTGGGCCAGCCGTTGGAAAAAGCCTGGGTCACCGGCGACAGGGACGCGGCCAGCGCGTGAACCACGAAAATCCGAGGCGACTCACTCATCGGCCGACGCCCTCGGCGGAATGCTCACCGGTACTTCTTGTCGCGGACGAAGGGATAAATGCGGGTGAAGTCCGCATTATCGTCGGCCTGATTCAGCTTTTTCCACAGCGCCGCCACCGCCGGGCTCACCGGATCCGCCGCGCCCGCCGCCGTGACCGCCTGGCGGTAAAGACTGATGTCCTTGTAAAAAAGCCGGGTAAGAAAGCCCGCATCATAGCTTTCGCCCAAGATCCGGTTGGGAAACTTGTCCTTGGTGGCGGTGTTCTGGCCGGTGGAAACGTTGAGCACTTCCAGCATGGTCTTCATATCCAGGCCCTGGCCGACGCCGAAGGCCACGGCCTCGCTGGTGGCCGCCATGGCGGTGCCGGAGAGAAAGTTGTTGAGCAGCTTCATGGCCTGGCCCTGACCCGAGCGGTCGCCCACCTTGAAGACATTTTTTGCCATGCCAAGATAGACCGGGCGAAGCCCATCGAAGGTTTCCTGGGTACCCGCGTACATCACCGCAAGGGTGGCGTTTTGGGCGCCGGCGACGCCTCCGGAGATTGGGGAATCCACGTACTCGATGCCCGCTTGCCGGCAGGCTTCGAAGCCCTCTTCGGCCGCGGCGATGCCTATGGTCGAGGTGTCGACGACGCGCCGAAGGGTGCCCGAGCCGCTGCCCAGAATCTCAGCGATGACTTCGCCCACCACGTTTCCGTCGGGAAGGCATAGGAATACGGTCTCTGCCCTCGAGGCGACCTCGGCAGCAGATCCGGCCTGGGTCGCGCCCTCCGGCGCCCGTGCGGCGGTGCCGGCCTTGTCAAAAACCACCAGCCGGGTGCCGTTTTTCTCCAGGTTCGCCGCCATGTGGCGGCCCATGTTGCCGAGGCCGATGAATCCGAAAAGTTTCTCGCTCATTCTCGTCGCTCCGTCATCCCTGTTCGTCGAGGACTTTACGCGCGATGCGGAAAGACTCGACGCCTGCTGGGATTCCGCAGTAAACCGCGATCTGGGTCAGCACGTCCTTGAGCTGCTCCGCGGTCAGGCCGTTTCGCATCGCGCCTTTAAAGTGCAGCTCAAACTCGTGCATGCGCCCAAGCGCGGCAAGCATGCCCAGATTCAGGATGCTGCGTTCTTTCTTCGACAGCACCTCGCTGCCCCAGCAAAGCCCCCAGGCGTACTCGGTGACCAGTTCCTGAAATTCACGATTGAAATCATTGGCCCCTTTCATGGATTTCTCTACGTAGTCCGCTCCGAGCACCGCCTTGCGCATTTCCAGTCCCTTGTCGAATCGTTTCTTGTCCATGTGAATCTCCTTCTTTGGTTTTTTTGAAGAGCGCCAAGATTAACCGAACCGGGCCATAAAAATTCACCCGGGTGCCGCCGGGTTCGAAACGCCGTGAAGTTGCCATATGCGAGCATACGCCGTAAAAATGCCCCGTAACCGGACGAAGGCGCCGGGGCGTGAGCCCCGATGGCGCGATGCCCCTGAAGGAGTCAATCGGGTGAGTGGCCAGCTGCGTAAAGCCAACGGCGCGGACCTCCCGGCTATCGAAGGCCTCCTCGGGGCCTCAGCGCTGCCCGTTGACGGCGTCCGCGACAACCTGGTGAATTTCTTTGTCTACGAAAACAATGCTGGTGCGCTCCTGGGCGTGGTGGGTATGGAGCTTTACGGCAAGGCGGGCCTTCTCCGTTCGACGGTCGTGGTGGAGTCCGCGCGGGGACAAGGCATCGCCGCGAAGCTCATCGACCGCGCCGTGGCGCACGCGCGGGAGAAAGGCTGCAACGCCCTGTACTTGCTCACCCTCGATGCCGATCGCTATTTCAAACGTTTCGGGTTCAGTCCCATAGCTCGGGAGGATGCGCCGCCGGATATCCGCAGTTCAGCGGAGTTCACCACGCTTTGTCCCGACAGCGCGATGCCGATGAAAAGACGACTAGGCGAACTGTCCTGAGGTCTTCCGCAATTGGCGCCGGGACAGCGTTGACGGCGAACTGATGAGCTATCCGCCCAAACCCCGCTGCATTTCCGCCAGAGAGTGCGCGGGGGTCATGATTTCGTCCACATCGACCCGCAGCTGCCGCCCGATCTGGGCGCTGGAGAACAGGCCGCGGACGACCTGCCTGCCCGAGCCGATGCTCGGCATCGACTCGTCGTTTCCGGGCTCGCCATTTTCACCGGCAGATTGCACCACCAGCAGATGGCGCTGCTCCAGCGCGCGCAGCGTCGCCACGATGTGACCCACCTGGGCGTTTCTCACGCTCAGCATATGAAGCGCTTCGATTTCCTTGTGCGGCGTCATGATGTCCGCAACGCGAATTTTCGAGCGGGAGACGCGTGATTCCTGCACCAGCTTGATCGGCCTTTCCCCCTGGATGTCATAGGAAGAAATGATGCCGACGATGCTGCGTGCCTCATCCTCCACCAGCAGCAAGCGGACTCCGATTCGCTTCATGTACTTTAGGGCCTCGTCGACGGGCACGTCCGGCCGGGTCGTGCGCGGCCGGTCATGATTGAAGTCCGTCATCACGTCAATCGCCGGACTGTTCAGATACGCCCGGTTCGGAAGCTCCGGCGGGTGAACATAGGTGGTGGCCGTCTTCAGCCGGATGTGAGACAGGGTTCCGAATGGTTCACTCATGAAGGTCTCCTCGAAGGGGATTCTCGTCCCTTGTTGTTATGACCACGCGGGCGCTAGGCGTCGGTCTCGGGGCAGGGCGCAGCGTGCGCTACGGCCAGATTATAAGCCAAATAGGGATTTCGTTCGGTTCTCGTCTTGCTCGAACCCGGACACCGCAATCATGCCCCCGCGCGGGTAAATATGGTTCAATTGGGCCTTCCAGTTCGTGGGTCCCGATTACGGAGTGGAGAGAGGGAATTTGAACCAAAGCGTGCGCCAGAAATCCGCCGAACCCGCATGGCCGGACGCGCTTTACGATCTGCTCCGGGCCGAGGGGGTGACCTTGTTCGCCTACGTTCCCGACGCCGGGCACAAGGTGCTCATCGAGCGTTCCCTCGTCGATCCGGCGGCCAAGTCGATCCCGCTCACCACGGAAGAAGAAGGTGTCGGCGTCTTGGCCGGCGCGAATCTAGGTGGCACCAAGGGTGTACTGCTGATGCAGTCCAGCGGCGTAGGCAACTGCGTAAACTTTCTTTCCCTTATCAAGGGCGGGAGGTTTCCTTTCCTGACTCTCGTCAGCATGCGTGGCGATTACGGCGAAGGAAACCCCTGGCAGATGCCAATGGGTCAGGCCACGGAGCGCGTGCTGGAGGCCATGGGCGTGATATGCATGCGGATTGAAAACGCCGAGGACGTGCTGCCCACTGTTACCGCGTCCCTCACCATGACCTTCAAGTCCGGTAACGCGGTAGCCGTCTTGCTCACCCAGAAGCTTTTAGGCGCGAAAGCGTTCTGATAAATCCACTTATGAAAGACGACGCGGCATCAGGGCAAGAATTGGATCAGAGTTACGTCTTGGATCGCCGTCAGGCGGTGCCGGCGCTGGTGGGGGACACTGGTGATTTTCTCATCGTCACCGGCCTGGCGGGCACGGCGAAGGACATTGCGGCCTTGAGCGATGATGGCGACAACGTTTTC